>Ga0102924_1005398_pt1 | contig 12425 bp, 13 predicted proteins | sample PaiPotPPM11metaG_FD_80116 | JGI IMG/M metagenome (GOLD analysis project Ga0102924, IMG submission 80116) | Iron sulfur acid spring bacterial and archeal communities from Banff, Canada, to study Microbial Dark Matter (Phase II) - Paint Pots PPM... ... | reverse complement strand
TCCGATAAGCGGATTTCCTCTGCCTTGGCAATAGCGCCCTTCATGCCCGTTGCGCCTTCGGTCAAAATCAGGTTCGCTCCCAAAACCTTCAGCACTTTGCGGCGCTCCAGCGACATGGTATCGGGCATTGTGAGCGTGATCGGGTAACCCCGAGCCGCCGCAACATAAGCAAGTGCAATGCCAGTGTTTCCGCTGGTAGGCTCCACAATTTCTTTGCCCGGCTTCAGCATGCCCCGTTCTTCCGCATCCCAAATCATCGCCGATCCGATACGGTCCTTTACAGAGAATGCCGGATTCCGGCCTTCGATTTTCGCGAGCACAGTCGCCTTGGCGCCATCGAGAACGCGATTTAACTTCACCAGGGGTGTTCGGCCAATACTGAATGAGTTGTCACGATAGAGCACGATTTTAAATCTCCCAATTGGGCACGTACCGGGCATGCTTCTCTTGCCAAGCCCGCGCGAGCTCCGCGAACGTGGTCTGGTCAAGAACATCGGAAACCGCAGCATCGACCCGCCGCCAGATATCAGAAAATGGGTCATTGCTGCGAGGCCGCGAGCCCCCCTTTACGTTTTCAACCGTTCTAAGCACCTCGCCGACAGTAATGGAATCAGGCGGGCGCGCAAGCAAGTATCCGCCCTCTGCGCCGCGCCGGGAATCTACAAACCCGCTTTGCTTGAGTCCGGCTAGAATGAGCTCTAGAAATTTCTGAGGTATCTTCTGTCGTCTGGCAATATCTGCAATCTTTATGGGGAGCATCTGCACTCCAGGCTCGGGCCTGGCCAAATACTGTGAAGCGAGATCAAAAACAGCCTTCAGAGCATACTCGCTCTTGACTGAAATGTTCATCCGTTGATCCAGTATCGATTCTACTTCCTCAACCCGGTCTCGACCGATTTGTTCGCCTTCTGAATTGCTCTTGTTTTGCCCAATTCTGTCGAAAGAACTATAAGATGGGGGAGCAGGCAATTCCCCCTTGGGAGCACTTTTGTCAAGACAGCTTTTCGGAACCGATGGCATTCGCGGCGTGGCCGGTGAGCCGCCGTTAGACGCTAGAACTGCTCATGCCTTGGGCGTAGCACTTGGAACGTGGGCGCAAGAGGCCGCCGCTCATGGCGCCAATGATCATTCCGCCGAAGTCCTGATCGGTATGGACACTCGGGAGAGCGGGCCTTGGCTCGCGGCCCAGGTAGCCGGAGGCCTCGAGCGCGCTGGCGTATCCACGAGATTTGCTGGCGTCATCACCACACCGGGCGTTGCATATCTAACACGGACGGGCGCTTTCATCGCCGGCGTCATGATTTCCGCTTCGCACAATCCTTATCAGGATAACGGCATCAAGGTTGTGAGTCATTCCGGCTACAAGCTTCCTGACGATGTCGAGCTTAAACTTGAAAACCTGCTTACAGACTGGTTGCGGACCGGTGATGAGGCAGTCCCGAAGGCACTGAACGTCGATACCAGCCTCGACAACGTGTATACCAATTACCTTGCCAATACCGTCGTTACGGCCTTCCCGTTCAGGCTTGTGATTGATTGCGCGAATGGCTCCGCAACGGAAATTGCCCCTCCTCTCTTTACACGTCTCGGCTCCAAAGTCGAGTGGATCGGCGCAGCGCCTGACGGCCGTAATATCAACCTGAATTGCGGCTCGTTGCATCTTGAAGGTCTCCAGCAGCGCGTTCTCGAAAGCGGGGCCGACATAGGTATTGCCTTCGATGGTGATGCCGACCGCGCCCTCTTTGTCTCTGGCGCCGGCAAAGTGGTTGACGGGGATGCTGTCCTGTTTCTCGCTGGATCGGCGTTGAAACGCGCCGGTAGACTGGCTGGCAACCTGGTCGTCGCTACGGTCATGTCCAACCTAGGTCTTGAGAAAGCTTTTGAAGCCTACGATATTCGGATGCTTCGGACGCCGGTTGGCGACAAGTACGTATTAGAAGAGATGCTGAAACGCGGCGCTATCCTCGGCGGCGAGCAGTCAGGGCATGTGATCTTCTTGGACTACGCCACCACAGGAGACGGCCTGCTCACTGCACTGCGCGTGCTCGAGGTCGTTCGTGAGTCCGGTCAGTCCCTCGACGCTCTGGCCGATGAGGTTAAGACCTTTCCGCAGAAACTGGTAAACATCCGGGTCAAGCACAGACGGCCGATCGCGGACCTTCACGCAGTGCAAGCTGAGATTCAGGCGGCGGAGCGAGAGTTCGCCGGCAATGGCCGCGTGGTAGTTCGCTTCTCTGGAACCGAACCGGTCGCGCGGGTCATGATTGAGGCCGAATCGCACGAGGAAGTGGACAAGTGGACCCGCCGCATCGCCGACGCAATCCGCACCGAGTTAGATGGAAGCGAATAGCCTACCCGTCGCTAAGTGGCGTTCTAAAAACATTTTTTCCTTCCTGCTCATGCGTGCTAAACTGCAATCTCCGGTCTGTCTGCTCCCCCCTGCAGTCCTGCAGTGTCAGGACATCACCTATCATCGATGGATCGCGCCGCCCGGCTTATCAGAAACAGTAAACTCTCCCGTCAAGTTTTGACGGATGACGATCTCGCTTGCGCCATCTGGCCTGCCGCGGTCGGCAAAGCTATCGCCGCACATACATCCCGTATCAAGCTCGTGCGTACCACGCTTGTGGTTGAAGTAGAAGACGCCCTCTGGCAGCAGCAGCTCTACCGCCTGAGCTCTCAGATCTTGGAACGGCTCCGAAAACTGGATGGAAGTGACAACATTCTAGACATCGAGTTTCGAATCGCGATTCCGCGCCGTCAGCCGCAGCGCAGCGAAAAGCACGAATCCGCACGCCTGCGCACTGAGACTGGTTGAAGCTGAAGACCGGGTTGAAGTGGATACGCCCGTTGCTTTTCAGAGTTCGTGTTAAGAAGGTATAGCGGCTCTCGCGCAAGAAGGCATTCCATTGAACTTGACTGATAAAGAGGTCCGCTACGTCGCAGATCTCGCCAATCTCCGGCTGAGCGATGAAGAAGTGCGTCGTATGTCCGAGGATCTCGGTCAAATCTTAACTCACATTGAGCAACTGAATGAGCTCGATACGACCGAGGTAGAGCCGATGGCGCAAGTTTTATTCGGCGAGGACGAAATCGCCACTCTCCGCGAAGACGTGCCCCGCCGCCCGCTTGGTAATGAAGATGCCCTCGCCAATGCAGCCGCAAGCAGCGCCGGTTACTTCACAGTGCCGAAGGTCATCGAGCGATGACCAAGCGCTCGATAGGGAACGCCTGATGCAAATTCCGGAGTCGATTCCCTCGCTCACAATCTCCTTGATTCGCGATGGTCTTGCGAGTAAGGCCTACACGGCAACGGACCTCGCGAACGCCGTTCTCGCCTTCGCCCAAAGCGAGAATGCAGCTACGAACGCCTACCTGACGTTCTCACTCGAGCGCGCCCTCAAAGCGGCTGCTAAAGTCGACGCCCAGATCGCAAGCGGGCGCTATGCCGGAACGCTGGCGGGCGTCCCGATAGCGGTCAAGGACGTCATCGTCACGAAAGGCCTGCGCACCACTTGCGGCTCGCATATCCTCCAGGACTATATCCCCCCGTATGATGCTACTGCTGTGTTCCGCCTAGAAGCAGAGGGCGCAATCATCATTGGAAAAACCAACTGCGATGAATTTGCCATGGGCTCTTCGAACGAGAATTCGGCGTTCGGCCCGGTCCGCAATCCGAAGGCGCTCGACCGCGTGCCCGGCGGATCTAGCGGAGGTTCAGCTGCTGCTGTCGCACAAGGTACAGCGGTGGTTGCTCTCGGCTCGGATACCGGCGGTTCCATCCGCCAACCTGCAAGCTTCTGCGGTGTTGTGGGTGTCACGCCAACCTACGGTAGGGTCTCGCGGTACGGCTTGACCGCCTTCGCTAGTTCACTCGATCACATTGGCCCGTTTGCCCGTAACGTCGAAGATTCCGCTACGGTTCTCCAGGCGATTGCGGGTCGCGACGATTTTGACTCGACTTCCGCGTTCACGCCGGTCGACGATTATCACGCGCTTATGAAGCACCCCGTCCGTGGTCTCAAGCTGGGTCTGCCCCGGGAATACTTCGAGGGTCTCGGCGCGGAAACAGGCGACGTGGTACATGCCGCGATACAACAGCTCCAAGCCCTTGGCTGCGAGTTGCAGGAAATCAGTCTTCCGCATACAAAGTACGCTCTCTCTTGTTACTACATCATCGCCACAGCCGAAGCCAGCTCTAACCTGGCTCGTTACGACGGAGTTCGCTATACCACCCGAAATGACGGCGAAACGCTTTCCGACATGTATCGCAACACGCGCGGCTGTGGGTTCGGAGCCGAGGTGAAACGGCGTATTATGCTGGGCACCTACGTCTTGAGCGCCGGCTATTACGAAGCCTATTACCGGAAAGCGCAGCAGGTCCGCACTCTGGTGACCCGGGATTTCAGCAACGCCTTCGAGGAAGTGGATGCGATAATCGCGCCCGTATCGCCTTTCCCCGCCTTCAAAATCGGCGCGAAGATCGACGACCCGCTCGCCATGTATTTGTCAGACGTTTATACGTTGACTGGCGATCTTTCGGGCGTACCGTGCATGAGCGTTCCCTGTGGCGAGTCGCGAGAAGGCCTACCCATCGGGTTGCAAATCTCCACAAGACATTTTGATGAAGCGACTATGTTTCGCCTGGCCTACAATTACGAGCAGTCGATCGCTCGTTAAAGTGCCATTCCGGATGTGACTCGAATAGGCCCCGCAGGTTGGTCATACAAAGACTGGTGGGGCATCGTGTACCCGGCACAGAAACTACGCGGTTTCCACGAGGCCTCCTATCTAGCGAACTATTTCGACACTATCGAGATTAACGTCTCCTTTTACCGTCCCATTCTGGCCAACACGGCAGCCGGTTGGCTCAAGCGGGTCCAGCACAACGAGAATTTTCGCTTTACCGCCAAGCTGTGGCGCGGCTTCACGCACGACCGGAATGCAACCGCCGCCGATGAAAAGGAATTTAAGGAAGGTTTAGCGCCTCTGCTCGAAGCTGGACGCTTGGGGGCTGTCTTGCTCCAGTTCCCTTGGTCTTTCCGTAACACACAGGAAAATCGTGAATACATCGCCCGGCTCCGGGCTCAATTCGCTGAATATCCTTTAGTGCTCGAAGTCCGCCATGCAAGTTGGAGTGAACCAGGCGCGCTCGACATGCTTGAGCAACTCGAACTCGGACTGTGCAATATCGATCAGCCGCTCTTCAAACGATCCATCAAGCCGAGTGCTGTCGCGACGTCCTCGATCGGCTATGTGCGACTGCACGGGCGAAACTATCAAAGCTGGTTCACTGAAAATCGCCACGTAGGCGAGAGGTACGACTATCTTTATTCCGTGACAGAGCTGGATCCATGGTTGGATCGCGTCAGAGCAGTCGAACACGCAACCACAGATACTTACGTGGTCACCAACAACCATTTCCTCGGAAAGGCAGTGGTTAACGCGCTCGAGATTTCTTCCATCCTGCGCGGCGAGCCCGTTCCCGTTCCTCCTCCGCTTATCGCGCACTATCCAGAGTTGCAGGATTTTGCGGCAAACGAAAGAGAGCCGGGTCAGCTATTGCTTCTGCCCGATTAACTCCCGCACCTCGGCGATAGGTTTATCCTTCCAGTGGCGATTGAAGTTCTCAACCGTCATGAACGTGCGCGAGTCCATGCGGTCGATGTAGACAGTGCCGTGCAGATGATCGGTCTCGTGCTGCAAGATCCTTGCATACCAGCCAGACGCGTGGATCACCCTCGGCTCACCGCGGTGATCGAGACACTCCAGTGTGACCTCCCACGCTCGCGGCACTACGGCGGTAAAGCCACTCAAACTCAAGCAGCCTTCAAAAAATTCAATTTCCGAACTTGGCGCAAGTGTAATTTTAGGATTGATAATCACGTGAAACGGAACAGGCTTCCGCTCACGTTCTTTGATCCTATCCGCTGGAACATCGCGCGCATATTCCGGCTTGTCTTCAATCACCGCCAACTGTAGCGAAAGCCCTACCTGTGGGGCCGCCAATCCAACCCCAGGCGCATCGTACATCGTCTCGCGCATCCACTCGATCAACTCCTGAATCTCCCGGCTACGGATCTCGGCCCCCTTCAGAGCCCTGGCGCGTTGCCTGAGCACAGCTTCACCCAACTGAATAATTTTTAGTCGAATCTGGCGTTCCCCCTCTGTGCGAGATTGCCCTTGTACACTCATCAATTCAGCATGACAAACGACCGGAGCCATACAGCCCAAGTTTTTCGACCGGAGCCCCGCTGGCCTGCAGCAATAGGCATTCTTGCTACCGCGGCGCTCTATCTCTCGCTCCCGGAGCGTCTCACTGCTGGGCCAAGCTGGTTGCTTTTTGTCGTGATCTGCATTCTGCTGATTGCAACCGCGGCAGCCCACCGAAGGGGCAACGCAAGACTTAGCTTTCACCTGGGGCTGCTGCTTTCGTCCGTTATCACCGCGGCCGTAATTTGGTCACTCGGCGCCTTGGTCGCGGGTCTCCCTACAAAACGTGAACCCCCAATTGAGCTCTTGCGATCCGCATCCGCGTTGTGGTTGAGCAATATTCTTGTCTTCGCGTCCTGGTATTGGCGTCTGGACGCTGGAGGTCCTCACAGCAGAGATCTGCGCCAGTCGCATAGCGAAGGAGCGTTCCTCTTCCCGCAAATGACGCAACGGCCCAGCGCCAACCCGGCGGCCCGTGCGTGGAAACCCGGTTTTATGGATTACTTGTTCCTGGCCTTCAACACGAGCACGGCGTTCTCTCCAACTGACGTCCCCGTGCTCTCACGCTGGGCGAAGGCGCTCATGATGATTCAAAGTTTAATCTCGCTCGGCACCATTGCCATCCTCGCGGCCCGAGCTGTAAACATTCTGTAATCTTGTGGAGACTTTCCGCGAAATCTTACTCGAGCGGCGGATTCTCGTCCGCTGAATCCTTGCTCCAGCTCTGCTCGAGCATCAACGTGTACTCACCCGACGCGTAAAGGTCAAACGTAAACTCGTCGGTCTGGGGCGGATCGTATCCTGAATCTTTCAAGCGCTGTTGATACCAATGGTCTACATAGCGATGGTAACGGCGCAAAAAGTCCGGAGTAAAGCCTTCACTAGAGGGAAGCTCCTGAAACACAGCATGCAATCCGATAGCGCGGCGGAACAGAGAACAGAAATCAAGAACACCCCAGGTTTCCAACTTCGTCCGAACATGGGCCGGTATCTGTTGGACCAATAGGACTGCGAAAGTTTCAGGCCGAATGCGCCGGCCTTCGAATCCTCCCGCTGCTACGGCAGTTTCGGAGCATTGCTCCATCCAGCGGACCAGATCTTTCCCGATGTAGTAGAGCATCCGCAGTTCGGCATATCGCCCCCGAACAAGTCGCTGATCAAGATCCTGGGACGAAGTGTCCTCACTCGGAAGGAAGCCTTGCAAAGCGAGGCTCGCCCGGGAGCTTTCCATCAAAACAGAGCTGTCCTCGGGGCTCGAGAAGGGATGCAAAATCAACGGCGGCAGCCGAAAACTTTCCACGCCGCAAGTTCCCATTAAATTGTCCGCAGTCGCTAGCACGTCGCTTTAACCTATCCCTTCTATCTTCAGCGCGTCGCGATTAGCGATGCACCCAATGTATCCTATCGGCTGATAAAACGCTTCGAATGAGGAATTGCGCACCGCGAGACTCTCCGAAGACCTATGCAGTACCATCTCGCATCGACTACTACTTAGCCGGTGTGGGTATACCGACTTCGCAGCACTTCTCCGCAGAACCTGCGACGATCTCTTTGGGACGGTTCAGTTCGATCTTGATCACGTTATCGAGTGTCTGCCAGGGAATCGCCCCACTGATCGTCCGGCCGTTCACAAAGATCGTAGGCGTTTGTAAAATTTGCAGTGCTGCACCGCTCTGCTGGCTTCGGCTGACCTCCTGGGCGGTGACATGATTCGCCATGCAACTCGAAACCGCCACAACATCCAGATTCTGCTGCTTCGTAAACGCAAGTGCGTGGTCGCGCAGATTGGTCTCGTTAACCTCCTGCTGGTGCTCGAAAATCCAATCGTGAAATGCCCAAAAGGCGCCGGGCTTCTGGCTCGCCAGGCAATGCGCTGCTTCTGAGGCCGCCCGTGCCCACTTGTGAATGGAATCAATCGGGAAATCCTTGAACACAACGCGCACGTCGGTCGGATACTTCTGAGGAATCTTGTCGCGCAGCGTCTTCGCTAATGCACGGCAATACGGACATTCGAAGTCGCTGAAAACAACGATGGTCACCCTGGCGTTTGGGGGACCGAAAGAAGGGCCGTCGGCACTCAGGTGCTCTAATGTATCGACAAAAGGACTCTCATTTAACTTCCAGATGCTTCCGTTGATGAATTGCTGGCCATCCTGGGTGGCATAATACAGGCGATCCAGCTGGTGCGCGCCCGCAGTAAGGTGGACCAGAACCCGGTAATAACCTGTAAAGGGGCTCGGCGCCGGATCATCGATCGATATCTTTACTTCCGGCGAAAAGCCTTCCGCATAGCGCACGTAAGTTTCGAGCTTCTGCTTATCGATCTTTGGCGCCAACGCTTCCGTTGCGCAGAACAAACAGGGAGCGCCGAGCACCGCCACCAGCGCGGCGACAATGCGATTTCGTAGCATGCTTCTGCCCCCAGTGTACAAATCTGTCGCATCAGTGAATCGCCCGATAGGCGACCTCGAGCAAGCCTGTCGACGGCCTTGTAGTAGTCCTATACTAAGCGTCGATCAACGCGTCAATGATATGTATTACTCCGTTGGTGCACGGAACATCCGATTTCACAATTGCTGCTTTTCCGATTCGTAGGGTTCCATCGGCGGCTCCGACCGGAAGTACCTGCCCCGCAATTGTCTTCACGCTCTGGCACCGCCTCAGGTCGAAGGACTCCATCGCACCCGCAAGCAAGTAGTGGTTCAAGAACTCTTCCGTTTCATCCGGCGAAAAGCTGGTGAGCGCGTCGTTCCGCGGAGCGAACAGAGTACGCAAACCGCTCCGGCGCAAAACATAGTCGAGATCCGCATCCCGAATCAGCTTGCGAAAGGCGGAACATTCCTCAATGTTGGCTAGCGTTTCATCTATCGTGGTGGTCTGCAGTTTGCGGTCGATCCCAGGATCTACCGATTGGTCTTTACTGGTTCCTTGTTGGCCCGGCATGATGTTTCCTCTTCATTAACCAAGGACACGTTCCGAGGCTTGCCGGTTTCGCTGCAGTGATCCCATTTTGACTGGACCAGCAATCCTGCGTAGCTCATCTATTCGAACTCGCGCCGGGATCGGATTTTCCCTCAGGCCGGCACTTAGCTCCCTTTTTTAACCAGGTAGATCCATACCAGTAAAGAAACGAATATTTCGGCCGATGAAGTACATAAGGAGTAAGGCGCTTATGATGAATTCGCACTGTACCGCCTTGTGGCGCAATGAAGATGGACAAGACCTGATCGAGTACTCGATGCTTCTGGTATTCGTAGCAATGGCTGCAATGGCGATACTTGTGACAGTCGGAGGCAGTATCCAAACTCTCTGGAGCGGCATGAATACACAATTAACTAGCGCTGCTTCCTGAGCATCAGCGCGTATCTCCTCGGTCGTCCGATTCGATTCATAAGTGACTAAACAACGCTGCCTGGCACTTAATCGGGATTGCCCTGCTCGACGACAACGTTTTCGCGAACAATGAGCCCTGCGGCGCCATTTCACAAAGCCTCGGGAGAACTCTCGTGACATGCTCTTCGAAATCAACAAAGACGATCACGCCGGGAAGGTTTCTGCCTCTTCTACAAGACTCGATGTGTGCGCTCGATCCCGTCCATTGAAACCTGCGATCAAGTGAAAGGCACTCGCACCGGCCACATTCTCTAACAAGCACAACACAATTATTCATGAGAATGTTCAGTGCGCACGTGAGCCATTGGCCCTGTTCAAATAGGGCAAAGGTCTCGTAGGCGTAGCTGGAAAACGTCGTATAACCGCCGCAGAAGCCGACGGCAATAATCAAACGCCCAGCGGGAATCCGCGAGCACTCGTTCAGTTGTCCAGACCAGAAAAAGCGCAGGTATGAAGCTTCCGGTAGCGTTGATGAGCAACGTACCGTAAGGCAGACTCGACGGAATCAGTTTGGCGACGTACCGTCCGATGAAGTATCGAAGGTTTGCTCCGACGATAGCGCCTATCGAGATATAGATTATCGTTTTGCAAGAAAGACTCCAACTGACAAGTTAGTAGGAGTCATCACCCGTTGCAGGCGGTTGTGGCGAACTCCATCGCCGCCCTTGTCTTAATGCTATAGCAGGAGGCCAAAAGTAATCCGTTTAAATTCCACACGCCGGGGCTTCGTTTTCAAAGGATTCTTCCCGATCAGCTTGCCGATTAAGCCGCTTACTTTCATTGGTTTAAAGCGCGCCACTGGGGCGAATCAGGATCGGAGTTCGTTTCGTAAAATCCACTGGGTCGCTCTGGCTGGCGAATGGAAAGTACTTGTTCCGCTAATTCACTCGATTTGGAGAAACACTGCGAAGCTAGGGCTGAAGTCCTATTTCTAAAAGCCTTCAATTCACGGTACATTGAATTACAGTGCTGGTGAGTGAAAAGGAGACCTTTGTGCACGCCGATTCGCCCGAGGACCTCCGCGCGCGCATCGCTGAGCTCGAGGCTTCGGTTCGAAACCTTGAAAATCGCCTGTTTGGGTACCGCCGGGCGTTTTTTGAAAATCCGCTGCCTGTCATCCTTTACCGCGCTAGTTCTCTCGATATTTTGGAAGTCAACGATAGCGCCCTGACGCTCTACGGCTACGGCCGCCAGCAGATTTGCTCCCTCAATCTCATCGATCTTTTTTCTCACGAAGCACAGCCGGACCGCTCAGAGCTTATGGCAGAGCTCCGCCGCCCCGTCAACGCTATTGGGCCTTTCGTACACCGTGGCGCCCAAAATCAAGAGCTCGTGGTCAACATGGTCTCGTTCGTGTTCGAAGTAGAAGGCGTCGACGCGAGGATCGCCATGATCCAGGACGAAACCGGGCGCCACATGGCAGAAGAGGCGTTAAGGAGCAGCGAAGAACGTTTCCGCGAGCTCTTCGAAAATGCCAATGACGTCATCTTCCTGCATGATCTAAAGGGCAAGATTATAGCGGTGAACCGCGCGGCCGAATACCTCACTGGCTATTCCCGCACAGAGGTGTTGGGTCAAAATTTCGACCAGCTAGTGGCGGACGAGGCCCGGCATCAAACCCACGACAGTATTCGCGCTCATCTCGGCGGCAGCCCTACGCAACACTATGAGCTCCCCATCGTATCGAAGTTCGGGAATCGACGCTTTCTCGAGGTAAGTACGCGCATCATTTACCGGCGCGGCCATCCGTTTGCCATTCAGGGCATTGGTCGCGATATCACGGACCGCAAGCTGGCCCAGGAGCGCCTAGAAGAGTCGTCCCGCGCTCTCCAACAAAAGAATGAAGAATTGAGCGAGGCTTTACGGCTGGCCCGCGAGGCCACCCAGCTCAAAGAGCAGTTTCTCGCCAATACCTCGCACGAGCTGCGAACCCCCATGAACGGCATCATGGGGATGATTGATCTGCTGACCCAAAGCGAGCTTACGCCTGATCAGCACGAGTTCGCCGGAGCCATTAGCCAATGTGCCGATGACCTGCTCACGATCATCAATGACCTTTTGGATCTCTCTCAGATTGAAGCAGGGCGCCTTTCGCTCACCGATGAGCCGTTTGATATGCACGAGAGTCTCAGGACTGTCCTCAAACTGCTCGGGTTGCGCGCCGCTGCAAAGGGCCTGGCCCTTACGTATGAAATCGATCCTCGCCTACCCACGCATACTTATGGCGACAGCGTTCGCGTCCGCCAAATCCTGTCTAACTTGATCGCGAATGCCATAAAATTTACAGCAACTGGTGGTGTGCACGTTAGGCTTAGCGTGACGCCCCACCATTTCGGGCTGCGCTGTGAAGTTATCGATTCCGGTATTGGCGTTGAAGAGGACGTTCGGGGGCGCATTTTTGAGGCATTCTTCCAAGCCGATGGGACGACACGCCGCCGTTTCGGCGGAACTGGCCTTGGATTGACGATCTGCAAGCAGTTGGTCGAAATTATGGGTGGCCGCATCGGAACCGAAAACAATGATCCGCGTCCTGGTTCGACTTTCTGGTTCGAGCTACCGCTTCGTGGGGCCGAACCAGCCGCCTTTGCCGCGCACGCCGCTTCCAGCCCGCATCTCCTCCCCTAACCGTCACCCACGCGCTAATGAGAGTGGGCCCGAACATAGCTTTCATCATCTTTATCCTCGGAGTTCTTTCCATCTATGGCGAGTTTCTGCGCCCGGGCCGCGTGCTCCCCGGTCTTTTCGGCTCAGTGATGGCTGTCACCGGGTCTTATTGGCTCTGGCGTAATTCGCCTCGTACCCCTGGACTACTACTCCTG
>Ga0102924_1005397_pt1 | contig 12426 bp, 13 predicted proteins | sample PaiPotPPM11metaG_FD_80116 | JGI IMG/M metagenome (GOLD analysis project Ga0102924, IMG submission 80116) | Iron sulfur acid spring bacterial and archeal communities from Banff, Canada, to study Microbial Dark Matter (Phase II) - Paint Pots PPM... ... | reverse complement strand
TCATTGGCGTGGACAAGCTTGATGTCGTCGAAGGCGACGCCAGCGGCTTCGAGCGTTTCGATTGCGGCATAGAACGTGCCGGCATGCCAGGTCACCGCGATCGGCACATTGCGCAATTGTGCGACCGATTGGATTTTCGAATCCTTCACCACCATCAGCGCGCCGGTGCGCACTGTGGTATCGAGGCCGATGATCTTGCCGGCGCCGAGCGCCTGCACCCGCTCGATCGCACCCCATTCGCAGACCGGATAGACTTCGAGCGCGCCATCCTTGAGTTGCGACTCTTTCCAGCGCTGGGAGAAATCTTCGACGCGGCCCGCGGTGCCTTTCGGATTGTCCTCGAAATATTCGACATTGAGGCCTTCGGCGGCAAAGAAGCCTTGCTCGACGGCGACCCGCCACGGCCGGTCATGCGCGTTGCTGTCGCCCTGCAGCCGGATGGTCCGCGTCATCTTGCTTTCTCCCTCCTTGCGCCCGGCAGTTCACGCCGGCAATTGCGGAAGCGAAGGCTAGACAAAGACGCGGGCGGGTTCAACGCCGCGCCGGCTCATGCGTGGGATGCGTTTGCGTTTGGGCGGGGGCGTGTTCAACGGCTGTGGACTCGGTCGCGATCGCTGTCTGTCCGGTGCTGGTCGCGATGGCTGGCGTCGTCATAGCCGTAGCGGTGGGAATAGAACACCAGCGCCATCAGCCCGGATCCGACCAGGACCGAGAACACGACGCCCAGGATCATAGCGATGTAGCCCTGGGTCGGCATCGGCGGACCGTCGACCGCAAGCCAGGACTGTGAGGCGAACCAGACCGACGCGGCAAGAAAGCCCAGCAATATCACGACTAGCGCCGCGGTTCCGATCTTGCTGCCAGTCTTGATCATTGCCTTTGCCGTCACTGCTTCAGCTGTTCACAACAAGTGGGGTCGCGAGGCGGCCTACGCCAGCCGCGACCGGCGAATTCTTTGTTTCACCCGGTGTTTATCCGGGTAAGATTGGGGGGGCCGGGGCTGCTGCCCCTTAGTGAATCTTCCGCATTTGCACGAATGCGTGACGTTGAAATCCGCCCGGGAGGGCTCAACAAGGGGGAGTAACCAATGTCTACAGCAACAGGCCAGATCGACAGTTCGAGATTGATCTTTCCGGGGCTTGCGGGCCTCTATGAGAGCATCGCCCCGTATAGCTACTCGATCATCCGATTCATCGCCGGCGCCATCCTGGTTTATCACGGCTATGGCAAGCTGTTCGGCGGCATCATCCAAGGCGTCGCCGATCACGTGGCGGCGCCGCTCGGGCTGCCGATGCCGTTGGCCTGGGCCTATTTCCTCGGTGGTCTCGAATTTTTCGGCGGCATCGCGTTGGCCGTCGGCTTCCTGACCCGGCCGATCGCGCTGATGCTGACGGTCGAGTTTCTCATCATTACGTTCTGGCACTATCCGAACGGTTACAGCTTTTCGAGCCCGAAAGGCGGCTTCGAATATCCGCTGGTGCTGCTGTTCCTCTACGCCGCGATCTTCTTCCGCGGCGGCGGCCGGCTGTCGGTTGACAAGATGATCGGCAAGGAATTTTAAGCGGAATTCGAAGCTGGAATTCTGAGCCGGAAATTCAGTCGCAAAAAGAACGAGCGCGTTGCGGTGAGGCAGCGCGCTCGTTGCGAACCGACTGTGGGCTGATCGCGATTACGCCATCGCAGCCTTCAGATTGGCGTCGATCTTATCGAGGAAGCCCGTGGTGGTGAGCCACTTCTGATCCGGACCGATCAAGAGCGCCAGGTCCTTGGTCATATAGCCTTCCTCCACCGTACCCACCGTGACCCTTTCCAGGGTCGAGGCGAATTTTGCCAGCTCGGCATTGTTGTCGAGCTTGGCGCGATGGGTAAGGCCGCGCGTCCAGGCGAAGATCGAAGCGATCGAATTGGTCGAGGTCTCGCGGCCTTTCTGGTGCTCGCGGTAATGCCGCGTCACCGTGCCGTGAGCGGCTTCGGCTTCGACGATCTTGCCGTCCGGCGTGGTCAGCACGGACGTCATCAGGCCGAGCGAGCCGTAGCCCTGCGCCACGGTGTCGGATTGCACGTCGCCGTCATAGTTCTTGCAGGCCCAGACGTAGCCCCCGGACCATTTCAGCGACGACGCCACCATATCGTCGATCAGCCGGTGCTCGTATGTGATCTTCTGTTCGGCGAACTTGTCCTTGAACTCTCTGTCGAAGATGTCCTGGAAGATATCCTTGAAGCGGCCGTCATAGACTTTGACGATGGTGTTCTTGGTCGAGAGATACAGCGGATAGCCGCGATTGAGCGCGAAGTTCATCGAAGCGCGGGCGAAATCCATGATCGACTGGTCGAGATTGTACATCGCCATGGCGACGCCCGCGCCCGGGAACTGAAACACTTCGCGCTTGATCTCCTTGCCGTCGTCGCCGACGAAGGTGAGATAGAGCTTGCCCTTGCCGGGCACCTTGAAATCCGTGGCCCGATACTGATCGCCATAGGCGTGGCGGCCGATAATGATCGGCTGCGTCCAGCCCGGCACCAGCCGCGGCACGTTCTTGCAGATGATCGGCTCGCGGAAAATGACGCCGCCGAGAATGTTGCGGATGGTGCCGTTCGGCGAGCGATACATCTCGTGCAGATTGAATTCCTTCACCCGCGCTTCATCCGGCGTGATGGTGGCGCATTTCACCGCGACGCCGACCTTCTTGGTGGCTTCCGCCGCGTCGATAGTGATCTGGTCGCGCGTCTCGTCGCGCTTCTGGATGCCGAGATCGAAATACATCAAGTTGATGTCGAGATAGGGAAAGATCAGCTTGTCCTTGATGTACTGCCAGATGATCCGGGTCATCTCGTCCCCGTCCATCTCGACGATCGGGTTGGCAACCTTGATTTTCGCCATAGAGATTCGATCCCGTTGAGCTTCGATCCCGTTGCAGCGCGGTCGGTTGCTGAACGCCGCGTCAGAGCGCGGCGAGCGCGGCGTTCAGCGTGGCGCTCGGCCGCATTGCGGCCGAGGTCTTAGCGGAATCGGGCAGGTAGTAACCGCCGATGTCGACCGGCTTGCCCTGCGCGCCGACCAGCTCGGCACTGATCTTGGCCTCGTTCTTGGCGAGCGTCTCGGCCAGCGGCTTGAAGCGTGCTTGCAGCGCCGCGTCCTCGGTCTGCGCGGCCAGCGCCTGCGCCCAGTACAAAGCGAGGTAGAAGTGGCTGCCGCGATTGTCGAGTTCGCCGACCTTGCGCGCAGGCGAGCGGTTGAACTCGAGGATCTTGCCAATGGCCGTGTCGAGCGTCTCGGCGAGAACCTGCGCCTTGGCGTTCTTATAGGTCTGCGCCAGATGTTCGAGCGACGCGCCCAGCGCGAGGAACTCGCCGAGCGAATCCCAGCGCAGATAGCCTTCTTCCTGGAACTGCTGCACGTGCTTGGGCGCGGAGCCGCCGGCACCGGTCTCGAAAAGACCGCCGCCCGCCAACAGCGGAACGATCGACAGCATCTTGGCCGAGGTGCCGAGCTCCATGATCGGAAACAGGTCAGTCAGGTAGTCGCGCAGCACGTTGCCGGTGACGGAGATCGTGTCCTGCCCCTTGCGGATGCGCTCGAGCGAAAACTTCATCGCTTCGACCGGGGCGAGAATCCGGATGTCGAGCCCCTTTGTATCTTGATCCTTCAGGTACTTCTCGACCTTGGCAATGACCTGGGCGTCGTGCCCACGCTTGGCGTCGAGCCAGAACACTGCCGGAGTGTTGGTGAGACGCGCGCGGCGCACACCAAGCTTGACCCAGTCCTGGATCGGCGCGTCCCTGAGCTCGCACATGCGGAAGATGTCGCCGGTCTCGACCGGCCGCTCCAGCAGCACCTTGCCGTCATCGGCGACGACGCGAACCGTTCCGTTCGCGGGAACTTCGAACGTCTTGTCGTGCGAGCCGTATTCCTCGGCCTTCTGCGCCATCAATCCGACGTTGGGAACCGAGCCCATGGTCTTGGGGTCGAACGCGCCGTGGGCCTTACAGTCCTCGATGACCGCCTGATACAGCGTCGCGTAGCTGCGGTCCGGGATCGCGGCTATGACGTCGTGCAGCTTGCCGTCGGCGCCCCACATGCGGCCGGATTCGCGGATCATCGCCGGCATCGAAGCGTCGACGATGACGTCGCTGGGCACGTGCAGGCCGGTGATCCCCTTGTCGGAATTGACCATAGCGAGGCCCGGCCGTTTTGCGTACTCGGCCGCGATGTCGGCCTTGATCGCTTTTTTCTCGGCTTCCGGCAGTGTCTCGATTTTCGTCAGCAGATCGCCGAAGCCGTTATTGAGATTGACGCCGAGACGCTTCAGCGTAGCGGCGTGCTTCTCGATCACGTCGGCGAAGAATACGGACACGGCATGGCCAAACACGATGGGATCAGCGATCTTCATCATGGTCGCCTTCACGTGCAGTGAGAACAATACGCCTTCCTTCTTTGCCGCTTCGATCTGCTCGGCAAAGAAGGCGCGCAGCGCCTTGCGGCTCATGACCGCGGCGTCGATGATCTCGCCGGCCTGAATCGGTGTCTTCGCCTTCAGCACCGTGACGGCGCCGTCGGCGCCGACAAGTTCGATGCGCGCGTTGGTCGCCGCCGCGACGGTGGTCGAGATTTCCGAACCGAAGTAATCGCCGTGCGACATGTACGCCACATGCGATTTGGAGTAGGGACTCCAGGCGCCCATCTTGTGCGGATTGTTGCGGGCGTATTGCTTGACGGCGCCGGCGGCGCGGCGGTCGGAATTACCCTCGCGCAAGACCGGATTGACGACGCTGCCGAACACCTTGGCATAGCGGGACTTGATGTCCTTCTCGGCTTCCGTTGTCGGGTTGTCCGGATAGTCCGGAACGTCGTAGCCCTTGCTTTGCAGTTCCTTGATCGCGGCCTTGAGTTGCGGGATCGAGGCGGAGATGTTGGGCAGCTTCATGATGTTGGCCTCGGGCCGCGTCGCGAGCTCGCCGAGTTCGGTGAGTTCGTCGTTGATCCGTTGCGCAGGTTTGAGCTTGTCGGGAACATTGGCGAGGATGCGGCCCGCCAGCGAGATGTCCTTCAACTGCACGGACACACCCGCCGCGCCGACGAAGGCTTCGACGATCGGCAGCAGGGAATAGGTCGCGAGCGCCGGGGCTTCATCGACCTTTGTCCACATGATTTCGAGATCTGACATGCTTGCACCTCTGCTCGCCGTGCTTGTTTGGTTCGACCGGAAACTGAACATTGGCGGGCGCCGTGGAATGGTTGCTCCCGCGGGCCCTAAATGAATTGTTCTCGGCGCGGACATCGCCAACCGGGAATTCGACTGACGGGGGTTCGGCGCGCGCCCTATAGCATCCGTGGGGCGCGCGAGGAAAGCCGCCTTTGCGGGCAGGGTGCTGCCCTTTGGGAAAACCTTCCGATATACGGAAGTCCGCGCGATTTTAAGGGGTAGTGATGCCGGGTGCCGGCACCGACAAGACCAAGAACTGGGTGGAGCAGCCGGGACCGGTGGTGGTTCTGGTCGAGCCGCAGCTTGGCGAGAATATCGGGTCGGCCGCCCGCGCAATGGCCAATTTCGGTCTGGCCCGGTTGCGGCTGGTCAAACCGCGGCAGGGCTGGCCCAACGACAAGGCACGCGTGATGGCGGCCGGCGCCGACCGGGTGCTCGACGACGCGCAGCTCTACGACACGCTGGAAGCGGCGATCGCCGACTGCAGCTTCGTTCTGGCGACGACGGCCCGCGCCCATGATCAGGCGAAGCCCGTGGTCGGGCCGCAGCAGGCGGCGGCCGAAATGGCGCCGCGGATCGCCGCCGGCGAAACAGTGGCGCTGGTGTTCGGCCGCGAGCGCAACGGGCTCGAGAACCACGAGGTCGGATTGGCCGACCGTATTGTCACGCTGCCCGTCAATCTGGCGTTTGCCTCGCTTAATCTCGCGCAAGCGATCGTGATCGTTGCCTATGAATGGTTCAAAGCGACGGCGGCAGGCAAACTGCCGTTCGGCATGCCGGACAAATCCGCGCCCGCCCCCAAGCAACAGCTCTTGGCGTTCTTCGCGGCGCTCGAACGCGAGCTGGAAAAGGTCGAGTTCTTCCGGCCGCCTGATAAGCGCGAGACCATGCAGATCAATCTGCGCAATATTTTCTCGCGCATGCAGCCGACCCAGCAGGACATCCAGACGCTGCACGGCGTCATCGTGTCGATCGCGGAAGGGCGCAAAGGCCCGGCACGCGGTGGGGTGCTCAATGGCGAAGAGGCGGAAATGCTGCGCGAGCTTCTCGCCGAGCATGGCGGCGGCCGCGTGCCGAAGGAGCGCGGTCCGGTGCGCGGGCTCGCGCGGCTGCTTCGCCGCAATCCGACCGAGGCCGAACGGCTATTGTGGCAGGCGCTGACCAACGACCGCCGCTTTGCCGGGCGCGGCTTCAAGCGGCAGACGCCGATCGGTCAGCACATCTGCGACTTCGTGTCATTTCCGCTGCGCGTAGTGATCGAGATCGAGCCCGTGGACAAAAGCGAAGCGTTCGAAATGTCACGACGGCAACGGCACGCCTGGCTCGCGGCGCACGACTATCGCATCGTCGAAGTGCTTGCCACTGACATTGAGTCTGATATGCCCTCGGCGCTTGATCGGATCGATCAAGTAATCGCCTGAATTGGTATTGCTTTAGTTCGAAACAGCGAAAGCGCTCAAACGCTTTTGCCGATGCGGGGGCGGCTGCCGACGATACGGAAAACAATTCATGCAACTGACCAACTCGAAATGGCGCTATGGCGCGATCCCGCAAGCAGTACACTGGCTTACGGCGCTTTTCGTCATTGTAGGATTCCTGCTCGGCCAGTTCGGCGATGATTTGCCGAAGGGTCCGGTGCGCGATGCCGGTTTCCTCGCGCATATGACGCTGGGGCAATGCGTTGTGCTGCTGCTTGCGGTGCGGCTCGTCTGGCGTTTCATCGATCCACCACCGCCGGCGGAAGCGACGCCGTTCGGCAAGCTTGTCGATCTCGCTGCCAAAGTGAGCCACTTCCTGCTCTACGCGCTTCTGGTCGTCGTGCCGTTTCTCGGCATCATCGTGCAGCTCAAGCGCGGCCACGATCTGCCGATCCTCGGCCTTTGGGATTTTGCCTCACCGTGGCCGGCCGATCGCGCCATCGCCGGATCTATGCTCGGACTCCACGCCAATCTCGCCGATGCGTTGTTGATCCTCGCTGGGATCCACGCCTGTGCCGCGATCGTGCACCATCACGTCTGGCGCGACCGCACGCTGACGCGCATGCTGCCGGGCGCCTAGAGGCGACGGTGGCCCTCAAGATTTGCGCCGGTGTCTTACAGATTTCGCAATTCGCTTGCCTAACTAACGCTGATTCTGAAGCGAGGGGGCTGTGATGCCGCGATCGGGTCTGGGACATAGCCTGTTGTTATCGACGACGTTGGTCGCGGCTTTCGCCGCAACGGCCTTCGCCGAAGACGATACGGCTTACGTCGCGGCGCCAGACGGACAAGCTCACATCACGCTCAACACCAACAGGTTCGTGCCGGCGCCAAGTGACAACAGCGAGCAGGCGTCGAAGGCCGAGGCGGATGGCCGACGCATGATCTACGAGCTTGCCGGGCGCGAATGCGGCATTTTGCGCGATACGATTGCCAGTGATTGCCGCATTCAATCGATCAATATCAATATCCTTCGGCTGCCGCCGAACCAGAATTCGGCGCCACGGGCCGACGGCTTCAATGTCAACGCCAGTATCGTCTTGCGCATCGTGCCGAAGTGACGGCGGCGTTTTCTTGCAGCGGCTTCAGCCCTTGATCACTTTCAGCGCCGCGGCCGCGCCGGCGCGCAGCATCGACAGATCGCTCGACACCGCAAGGAACTTGACGCCGCGCTTGGCGAGCGCGGCGGCGCGTTCGGCGGAATGGCAATAGGCGCCCGGAATCTTTTTCGCCTTCTGCGCGCCCGCGATCATGGTGTCGAGATGGCCTTCGACTTCCTTTGATAGCGGGTCCAGCGTCTTGCCGTCCGACAGCGCGATCGAGAGGTCCGACGGACCGAGGAAAAAGCCGTCGATGCCGGATGTGGTGATGATGGCTTCGAAATTCTTCAGCGCCGTGCGCGTCTCGATCATGGCGAAAGTGACGATATTATCGTTGGCCTCGCGCAGATAGACCGATTGATCGGACAGGCCGGCAAAGGTCGTGGCCCGGTGCGGGCCCCAGCTGCGCTCGCCGGTCGGCGGGAACTTGGCGGCTGCGGCAAAAGCCCGCGCGTCCTCGGGCGTATTGATCATCGGCGCGATGATGCCTTCGGCGCCGAAATCAAGCGCGCGGCTCACCAGCGCGAAATCGTTGAGCGGCACGCGCACAAGCGGCGCCGCGCCGCCCTGGCGCACCGCGGCGACACCGTTGAGGATGCTGCCGGTATCCCATAATCCGTGCTGGCTCTCGATCGTGACGGCGACAAATCCGTCGCGGGCCAGCGTTTCGGCGACGAGCGGGTAGGGCAGGCCACACCACCCGGAATAGACCGTTTCGCCGGCCCGCAGACGATTGGCGAGTGTGAAATTCGGAAGTGCCATGAACGTCTCCCCTTCGAAATTTTTATTTAAATCGGTCGCGTAGAAGCCAAAGTCAGTGGCCGGATTTGATGTCGGCGACGGCCTGCGCCATGAAATCGTTCATCGTGCGCTCGATCTGGTGGTCGGACTGCGCCACGCCTTTGGCGTCGAAATCCTTCTTGATCTTCTGCGCGACGTTCATCTTGTGCTCAAGATCGAGCATCACGACTGCGAGCGCGTAACTGTCGGCCTCTGCGCCCGAAAGGCCGAGCTTTCCGGCAGCCCACAGGCCCACCATCTTGTTGCGTCGCGCGGTTGCCTTGAACTTAAGTTCCTCGTCGTGCGCGAATTGCTTTTCGAAGGCCTCTTCGCGTTTGTCGAATGTGGTCATGACCTTGGCCTTTTCGCGTGAAAACAGGCGTAGAAAGCCGTCTTGAGCGGCATTGTAAACCAATTGCCGCCTTGCATAACGGGGCTGACCCGTCAAGGCAACCGTTCCGCGGCCCACAGATCGGCGTTGCGATTGTGCGCGCGCGGGTCTATGTCGATTGTACTCCGCACCGCCATCGGCTAGCTTTTGTGTGTGGAGGGGCCGCTGCGTTGAGTCGCATAGAGTGACAGCGCGCCTTTGCCGCCGCCGCGGACCTGACATCTTGAAATGGAGCCACGGCATCCATGGACTTCACCAAACCCCGGTACACTCCAATGAGCCGCCGTCGCCGAATCTATGAAGGCAAGGCGAAGGTCCTTTACGAAGGACCCGAGCCCGGAACACTGATCCAGCACTTCAAGGATGATGCGACCGCCTTCAATGCCAAAAAGCACGAGGTGATCGAAGGCAAGGGAGTCCTCAACAACCGGATTTCCGAATACGTCTTCCAGCACCTCAACGATATCGGCGTGCCGACGCATTTCATCCGCCGGCTCAACATGCGCGAGCAGTTGATTCGCGAAGTCGAGATCATTCCGCTCGAGGTTGTGGTGCGCAACATCGCTGCCGGCTCGCTGTCGCAGCGGCTCGGCATCGAGGAAGGCACGCAGCTGCCGCGCTCGATCATCGAGTTCTATTACAAAAACGATCAGCTCAACGATCCGATGGTGTCGGAAGAGCACATCACCGCCTTCGGCTGGGCGACGCCGCAAGAGATTGACGACATCATGTCGCTTGCGATCCGCGTCAACGACTTCCTGTCGGGCCTGTTCCTCGGCGTCGGCATCCGTCTTGTGGACTTCAAAATGGAAACCGGCCGACTGTGGGAGAACGATCTGATGCGGATCGTCGTCGCCGACGAGATTTCGCCGGACTCCTGCCGACTGTGGGACATCAAGTCGAACGAGAAGCTCGACAAGGATCGTTTCCGCCGCGATCTCGGCGGACTGCTTGAGGCCTATACCGAAGTCGCCAAACGCCTCGGCATCATGAACGAAGGCGAGCGGCCGCAAGGTTCCGGCCCGATCCTGGTGAAGGGCTAGACCTTTTCGTCCGGTGCCGGCATGCGGAACGGCTTGACCATCGGCCTCGTCGTTCCAACCGCCGCGGACGAGGTTCCGCCGGAGGGCCCGATCATGTATCCAGGCGTGCGCTTCATCGCACGCTCGGCACGGGTTCATGACCTGACACCCGGCGGCTACGATCCAGGCTGGGATGCGATCTTTCCCGCGGTGGATTATCTCGTCGCGCAGGGTGTCGACGCCGTTACGGTGGCGGGCACGTCGCTGACCTTCTATCGCGGGCCGCAGGCGCATCAGGACTTGCTCGCGCAATTGCGCCGCCGCACCGGATTGCCGGTCTCGACCATGAGCCAGTCCATCCTCGATGGGCTCGGCGCCGTCGGCGCCAAGCGCATCGCGGTGGCCACCGCCTATACCGACGTGGTCAACCGCCGCTTGAAGGAGCTGCTGGCGGCGGCTGGTTTCGACGTGCAGGCGCTCGCCTGCTTCAACATCGTCGAATTCGCTGGGCCGCACAAGAAGACTCCGGCCGATATCATCGCGCTTGCCGAGGAAGCCGCGGCAGCGGCGCCAGGGGCGGAAGCGATTTTGATTTCCTGCGGCGGATTGCACACGCTCGACGTCACCCGGCCGCTTGAGGCCAAGTTCGGTATTCCGGTCGTATCTTCCGCGACGGCCGTGTTCTGGGCGGCAATGCGGCTCGTCGGTGACAGCGGCCATGTCCCCGGTTACGGCCAGTTGTTCGAACGCTCCGGCCCTGCTGTGCATTAACGCCTGTGGGCGGCACGGCAGTTTCAACAGTGGTCCGCAGCAATGAAAAATCTCGTCCTCGCAGCGGCTCTTTGGGCCTTGGTGCCAGTGCTTTCTACGGCGCTGGCGCAGAATTCGAGCAATGATGCACCGGGAACGGCCAATCCGCGCCCAGCCAATCCGCCAAACGCAGCCAATCCGGTGCCTCCCTTGAAACCGGGCGGCGTACGCATCACCACGGCGGTGCCGGAACCCGATAAATGGGACGGGCAAAAATCGGCGAATGGCATGCAACGCATTTTCCAATGCAAGCCGTTGGCCTGCTCCGACAGCGAAACCGTGGCAATCGGGTTCTCCAAGAGCCCAACCCGCCATCCCGACCCGCAGGCGCTCGACAAGCTTGCCAAGGTCGATCTGCCCAAGAGCATCCAGGCGACGCATGCGGGCCATCAAGCTCCCATGAATGATGCGGATAAGGTGGATACTTTGTCGTCCAAAGCGGCGGTTCTGAAAGCCTATCCGGCGGTCATCAACGAGAGCAAATTCACGCGTGCCGAATTGGTGACCTATGTCGATACCGCCCTGATCTTCGCCGGACCGGTCATGATCCGGGTGGAATCGGCTTCGCAGAACCGTGATCTGGCGCAGAAGTCGCTGAACGACTTTGTCGAGGTCATGAAGATCGAAGAGGGACCTCCGCTGCCACCCGGGGCGCCAGAGCCAGGGAGCCTGCCCGCGACCTCGGGCAAGGCCGAACAACTCTGATCCGGAATCGGGACGTTGAATCTGGCATTTTGGCCTGCCGGGCGGACGAAACGGCCGCGGTGCAAGGGTATATTCTGGCGGTTGCGACGGTGCCGATTTATCCATATTGAAGGGCTAGGTTTGCGCTCCCGCAAAGAAGGCATTGTTGAATGAAGGCCCGTGTTACCGTCACGCTGAAATCGGGGATTTTGGACCCTCAGGGCAAGGCCATTGAGGGCGCCCTGAAGACGCTCGGCGTGAATGGGGTGGCGAGCGTGCGCCAGGGCAAGGTCTTTGACATCGAGATCGAAGGCGGCGACCGGGCGCAGGCGGAGGCCGCGCTGAAAAGCGCCGCCGAAAAGCTGCTCGCCAATACTGTGATCGAGAACTACCGCATCGACGTCAGCGGATGAATGGGGCCGGCTCCGGCCGGTCTGGCACAAAGATGAAAGCAGCGGTCGTCGTTTTTCCCGGCATCAATCGCGAGCGCGACATGGCGCGCGCATTGCGGCTCGTCTCCGGCCAAGAGCCGGCGATGGTCTGGCATGCCGACACGGCGCTGCCGGCCGGCACCGACCTTGTCGTCATTCCGGGCGGCTTTTCCTACGGCGATTATCTGCGCTGCGGGGCGATCGCGGCGCGGGCGCCGATCATGGATGCGGTGCGGGCCTTCGCGCAAAAAGGCAGGCTCGTGCTCGCAATCTGCAACGGCTTTCAGATCGCCTGCGAGTCGGGCCTGTTGCCCGGCGTGCTGATGCGCAATGCGCAGCTGCGCTTCATCTGCCGCGATGTCTATCTGCGCGTCGAGCGCTCCGATACGCCGTTCACCCGCGGCTATAATGCCGGCCAAGTGATCCGCGTGCCGGTCGCCCATGGCGAGGGCAATTACATCGCCGACGGCGAGACCATTGCGCGGCTCGAAGGCGAGGGCAGGGTGCTGTTCCGCTATTCGTCGCC
>Ga0102924_1005396_pt1 | contig 12427 bp, 8 predicted proteins | sample PaiPotPPM11metaG_FD_80116 | JGI IMG/M metagenome (GOLD analysis project Ga0102924, IMG submission 80116) | Iron sulfur acid spring bacterial and archeal communities from Banff, Canada, to study Microbial Dark Matter (Phase II) - Paint Pots PPM... ... | reverse complement strand
CGGAAGGGCGTACACAATCCTGTTGTTCATTGCTGAGATATTACGTCCTCGGGCGCGAAGCGGCAAAGGGCGGCCGCTGATTTGGCTACGTTCACTTATAAAATTCGCTCTTCACTAGTCCCTGCCGCACTCCATGAATGAAGTCAGTATAGGCAGGCGTCTGTCCGTTCTGCCGCATATGGCTTGCAATCTGCCCGCGATGATAGGCCGAATGCATCACGACGTGGGTCAGGACATCCACTATCGTACTTGTCCACGCTTCGCCCTTGCTGTTGGTGTAAGAGATCGTCTGAGATACATCGCCCGCGGTAATCAGGTCGAGATGTGCGCTCCAAAGTTCGCTCAGCTCGGCGGCTTCCCGCTCGCACTGTTGCAGGTCAAGAGTCGGCCACACCGGCGTACTTTGCGGCTGTTGCTTCAGCCGGTCAAGCCAGAGGCGCTCCGCGGCAAAGATATGCGACATTAGTTGCAGCGAGCGCGTGTCGGCTCCACCCGCCTTTCGTAGTACAGCCAACACTTCCTGATTCGCCCAGGCATCGTACGCGAACTCACGTCGCATATAGTCAGCAAGATTCACAAGATATTCCTCCAATTGCGTCCCGGGACATTTGGGCGTCCCGCACCGCGCCCACTTGTAACGATCCTTTCACATTGCGAGAATACACTTTCAGCCTAGGCGGAATCCGAGTTTCCAATTTCGATGCCACGTAAAGCTCCAGCGATTCGCAAGACCCGAGTTGAGGAACGAACGTCGATACCCCGTCCGCGCCTCGCCAAGGGGGTTGCGGCCAAACCGGTTGAAGTGCGACCGGGCATTCCGGACGATTTGGCAAGGCTGGCGTTGAAGGCCTGCCTCATTGCGCGGGATGCAGCCTTCAACGTACGCGATCTGGTCACGAATTCTTCCCGCATGGCCTTTCTCGCGATCAAGGATTGCGAAAAGGAGCTCGATCTGATCGAGCGGCAAATCGACGAACGTCTGCCCGCGGCTATCACCCGTGTGAATGAAGCGCGTGCCCGTCAATTACTCTCCAGCCTGAAGTCGACCACCGATCTGGAACGCATCGGAGATCTGGTCATGAGCGTCGCGTTGCGGGTTCAGGCGCGCACTACGAAGATTCCCAGTTCCGACGTGCGCCAGCTCGTGGAGATGTCCACTGTGCTGCGCGATATGCTGGATCTGATTCACACCGGCTTTTCGAACCTGGACCTCGAGTGTGCGCGCAGGGTCTTGCAGATGGACAAAGAGATCGACCGCGTTTGTCACTCCCTATTTCAGAAGCATCTTGCCGAAACTGTGCCGCAGGGGGATAGCTCGGGATTTGAGATCCTGCTGATGGCGCAGGCCCTGGAACGCGCCGGCGACCACACCACCAACCTCGCGGAAGACCTCTACAGTCTCATCGAAGGCCGAAGCCTGCGACACGTGCCGAAGAAAAAAGCGGCGAATTGAGTCGGGCAGATCCGCCACTCTGATAAGACAATCTGCACCTTGGGTTTCCGGGTCACAGCCTGACAAAAAAGGCCAAAGTACCGACCGCACTTCTGCTTGCGCCCAACAAATTCATCATTCATTAACAGTGGGGAAACATTCGCGCAACATTACACCCATAGAGTTCGGATGTATCCATATCTCTAATCGATCCGAAAGCTGTGTACCTGGCTTCACCCTGACTTAAAAATGCAATTACCGGCCGAACCTTCAGAACGGATCGTCAATGCAGCCACACCTTCGCAGTTTCGTCCCGTAATTTTTGTGGTGGAGGATGACGAGGACATCGCTCGCCTCATCTCCCATAATCTTCAGGCCGCGGGATTCGAGGTGCAGAGCTTCGTCAGCGGCGCGTCCGTCCTGACGGAAGCGACTCGAGAAATGCCGGCACTGTTTCTTCTCGACGTTATGTTGCCGGGCACGGACGGTTTCGAGCTTTGTCGGCATATCCGGCAGACTCCGGCTCTGTCCGCAACTCCCATCATCTTTCTTACGGCAAAGACCTCAGAGTCCGACCGTGTGAAGGGTCTGGAGCTCGGCGGTGACGACTACATTACAAAGCCGTTCAGCCCGCGTGAACTGGTGGCCCGCATCCGAACCGTGCTGCGAGGGCTGGGTCACACGGCTTCCGGAGCTGAGGTTCTCCGGCTGGGCGATCTGGAGATCGATGTCTCGTCGATGACGGTGCAGGTCAATGGACGCAACGTTCTCACGACTGTTCGCGAGTTCCGGCTACTGGAGTACCTTGCTTCGCACCGCGGGCGCGTTCTTACACGGGATCAACTTCTCGACGCGGTTTGGAAAGAGACTCCTTTTGTGACACCCCGCTCGATCGATGTCTACATCCGGCGCTTGCGCGAGAAGATTGAGCATGACCCTCGTCACCCGCAGTACTTGAAAACATTACGCGGCATCGGATACCGCTTCGAAGTTCCCAAATAAATCCACCCTCCAAATTCCCACCTTTTAGTCGAATTTCCCTCCAGTCATTTATTCTGTTCTCCATTCTTCCGTAATGGCGAAAAAGAACAAACCTCTTTGGACCGTCGACGACCAGCAGGCCCGGCTTGCCGATCTCACGGCACGTTCCGACGAACCTGCGAAAGATAATCCTCTGCGCCGTGACGTCCGTTCCTTGGGGGCAATTCTCGGGCAGGTCTTGGTCGAGCAGGGCGGCCCCGAGCTATTCGAGTCTGTTGAAGAATTGCGGCGCTTGATGATCGAACATCGCGAGAGTGTACGCCGGAATCCTGGGCAGGTCTCGGCTCCAGAACTTCTCCGACGGGCCCAGGAAATTGTTTCGAAGATGGATATTGCGCGTGCTTACCAGGTGACGAAGGCCTTCGCAATCTACTTCGAGCTGACGAATCTGGCGGAAACTACCCATCGCAAGCGACGCAGGCGGGCCGGCAAGTTGGATCGCGACAACCCTCCTCTTCCCGGTTCCTTCCAAGGAACTTTGTTGCGCATGAAGGAAGCCGGCATCTCCCCAGAAGATGCTTTAACTGCGCTGGGTCAAATTCAAATCACTCCGGTCTTTACCGCGCACCCTACAGAGGTCGCCCGCCAGACCGTGCTCCTGAAGCGGCGCCGCATCGCGGAGCAACTGGAACGCCTGGATCGTCTTCCTCTCACAATGCAGGAGGCCGAAGAGTGCGAAGCAGAAATTCGTGCCGAGGTCACATCTCTCTGGCAGACCGATGAAGTTCGCCTGGCCAAGCCTACGGTGGACGATGAGATCCGCATGGGCTTGCGCTATTTTCGCCTTTCCCTCTTTGAGTCACTGCCGAAGATCTACAACGAAATCGTCGAGTCCTTCGGCGAGGTTTACGGGCTAGAGCTGGACGAGTCTTCCGTTCCCAATATCATCCACTTCGGCAGCTGGATTGGGGGCGACCGCGACGGGAACCCTCTGGTAAAACCCGATTGCACGCGCGGCGCGCTGGAGATGGCGCGCGCTTTGATACTGCGCGAATATCTCCACGATGTCGACGCACTCAGCGACCGGCTCAGTACCTCGCGGCTCCAGACCGCAATTTCCGCGGACATTCTCGCCCGCCTGAAGCAATATGAAGATACGATCCCGGGGGTACACATCGCATGGGGTCCACAAAACCATGCTGAAAGTTATCGTCGCTTCCTCTCCTACATCTTCCACAAGCTGCAGCATAGCCGCGAAGCAGGAGACGATGCCGCGGCCTATCGCAATGCCGCCGAGTTCGAGCAGGATCTCGTACTCATACAAACAAGTCTGAGAACGAATCGCGGCGAACGACTCGCTCGGACTTATCTCAGCTCTCTGTTGCGCAAGGTTCGCAAGTTTGGATTCCACCTGCATGCGCTCGATATCCGCCAGCACGCCCGCGTGCACGCGCAAGTGATGAAAGAACTGGGCACGGCGGTCGATGGCGGGCCCGAGACAGAGCAGAGTCGCGAACTTCTCGAAACCTTCCGCGTGATCGCGGAACTCAAACAAATTTACCCAGCACAGTCGATCCAGCGTTACATCATTAGCGGCGCGGAGTCCGAGGCCGACGTCTTGGCCGTCGTTCATCTGGCAAATGCCGCTGGCGTCACGGTCGTGGGATCGGTTAATGATCCCGGCCTGATGACGGTCCCTCTTTTCGAATCGATCGACTCGCTGCGCAATGCCAGCGCTATCATGCGCCGCCTCTGGAGCGATCCTGCGTACCAGCCTTTGGTCGATTCCTGGGGACGCTGGCAGGAAGTCATGCTCGGGTACTCCGATTCCAATAAAGACGGGGGAATGCTCACGAGTACGTGGGAAATCTACAAAGCTCATCGCGAATTGCACAGCGCGGCAGCCGAGTTTGGAATCAAGCTTCGACTTTTTCATGGTCGTGGCGGAACGGTTGGACGCGGCGGCGGCCCCACGCATTCCGCCATTCTCGCCCAACCGCCCGGATGCTTCTCCGGACAGATTCGCGTGACGGAGCAGGGAGAAGTGCTCAACTGGAAATACGCCGACCCGGTCCTTGCGGAATGGAATTTAGAACTCATGATCGCGGCGAGCCTTGAAGCGTTCACTCGTCCCGGAGAAGGCGTGCCCACACATCCACCCGCATGGGAAGAGGCTGTCGAGGAAATGTCGCAAGAAGCGTATCGCGTTTATCGCCGTGATATTGCCGACAATCCCGACGTGCTGGAATATTTCGAACAGGCAACACCGGTCAACGAGCTTGACTCGGCCCGCATCGGATCCCGCCCCGCACGCCGCAGCAAAGGCCGCAGGCTGGAAGATTTGCGAGCCATCCCATGGGTCTTCGGCTGGATGCAAAGCCGCCACGCCGTGCCCGCCTGGTTCGGAGTGGGTCACGCCCTTGAGCAATTCGCCGAAAAGAGTTCGAGCAACGAGCTCCTCCTGCGCCAGCTTGCCCGCAGCTTCCCAATCTTCTCCGACCTGCTCCGCAACGTTGAGCTGGGCATGGCGAAAGCCGATCTCGGAATCGCGCGCGAGTATTCCGGACTGGTAAAAAATGCGGCCTTACGGAAGCGCGTCTTCTCTATGCTGGAAACCGAATTTCTCCGCTCCCGCCAAATGATCCTGCGCGTCACCGGTCAGCGCGAACTTCTCGCGCGCAATCGCGTGCTGGCCCGGTCGATACGTCTGCGCAACCCCTACGTCGACCCCATGAGTTTGATCCAGGTGGAACTCTTGCGGCGCAAGCAGCAGGGACAACCAACGTCCGACCTCGAGTATCCGCTCGGAGCTACCATCAACGGCATCGCCGCCGGGCTGCATAATACCGGATAGGAACAGGTACGCAGAGGGTAACGGCTACTCCTTCGTAGCTTTCTTCGTGGGGACAGTGCCTGTCTGACCTTCGCCGTCGCCAACTGTTGTTGTTTTGGCAGGTCGCTTGGCAGCTTCTGCCCGCTTGCGCTCCTGGTACCGGCGGTCGTGAAATTGTTGGTCGGATGCTTGTTTCTTCATGCCTCTATCATGTCACAGGCTTGGAGGCTGCCCACCGCTAACTTCCCACGCCGCCGTCCGTCTGTAGTATGTTGTTCGTCGGTCGAAGTGTGCCCTCGGCCCGTCGCGAATGGAACCTTTTTGGATCCTGTGCGTAGTTTCCATCGAATCAGTCCATGCAATCCAATATCTTGCGAACTTTCAAAAGAGGCGAAATGAGGATCTCCCGCTGTTGCTTCGCGTTTGTTTTTATCCTGTCCGTACTCGCGGTCGGATTTTCCCAAACCACGACCGCTCCATCCTTGCCCGCTCATACCGCATTGCCCGCGGCTGTCAATTCGAGCGCGGCAGATGAAGCCAAACCCAAACTCGACCACTTCAATCCCGACCTTGCCGACAAGACCCTCGATCCCTGCGACGACTTCTACAAATATTCTTGCAGTAAGTGGCTGACCGCGAATCCGATCCCTCCCGACCAGGTTTACTGGAGCACGGGAAGCGGCCTCCAACTCTGGAACGAGACGGTGCTCCGCGAGACGCTGGAAGCCGCCAGCAAGAACGATGCAAGCCGCAGTGCGGTGCAGCAGAAGATCGGAGACTACTGGGCCGCCTGCATGGATGAAAGCGGCATTGAGGCTGCCGGCCTGAAGCCATTGCGGCCGGAGTTCGATCGCATCGCGGCGTTGAAATCGAAGAAGGAAATGACGCTCGAGATTGCCCACTTGCAGAGCCTCTATCCCGGAGCATGGCTGCCCGGAGACAACCAGAGCAATTCTCCTCTGTTCGGTTTTACCGGCCAGCAGGATTACGACGACGCGTCCATGGTGGTCGCCCAAATCGATCAGGGCGGACTCAGCCTGCCCAATCGGGACTACTACCTGAACACCGATGACAAATCCAAGGAGATTCTTGCGAAGTACCGGACGCATGTACAAAAGATGTTCGTGCTCGTGGGCGAATCGGAGTCGCAAGCCGCTGCCGATGCCGGTACCGTGATCGAACTCGAAACCGCCATGGCCCAGGCACAGATGGACAACGTGAAGCGCCGCGATCCCAAGAACATCAACAACAAAATGAGTTTGGCCCAGGTGCGCGAGCTGACGCCGTCCATCGACTGGGACGCGTACTTGAAAGCCTTGAAGGCTCCGGCCAGTGATCATTACATTGTGAGTTCGCCCGAATTCTTCCGTGCTGAAGAAAAGCTGATCAACGAACACCCGCTGGAACATTGGCAAGCCTATTTTCGATGGCAAGTCATTCACCGGTCAGCGCCGTTTTCCACCAAAGCGCTAGTGGACGAAAATTGGTCATTCTTCGCGCACACTCTCGCGGGCCAGGAACAAAATCAGCCGCGTTGGAGACGCTGCGTCCGCAACGCAGACCGTGACTTGGGCGAAGCTCTTGGACAGGCCTATGTCGATCGCGCTTTCCCGCCTGCCAGTAAAGCCCGCACCGTCCAGATGGTGCATGCCATTGAGACGGCCCTTAGCGCGGACATTCAGAGCGTAACCTGGATGTCGCCAGCGACGAAAGAACAGGCGATCGTTAAGCTGAAAGGAATCGAAGACAAGATCGGTTATCCCTCGCATTGGCGCGATTATTCCAGCGTCAAGATTGTTCGGGACAACTTCTTGAACAACGTTGCTCAAGCTTCGTCGTTCGAGTTCGAGCGCTGGATCGCAAAAATCGGCAAGCCGGTCGACCGTTCGGAGTGGACCATGACTCCGCCCACGATCAATGCCTATTATGATCCGCAGTTAAATACGATTAACTTCCCCGCCGGAATTTTGCAGCCGCCGTTCTTTGATCCCACGAAAGATGACGCTGTGAACTTCGGAGCAATCGGCATGGTCATCGGGCACGAAATCATCCACGGCTTTGACGATCAGGGACGCAAATTCGACGCTCACGGAAACCTCCACGATTGGTGGAGTGAAGAAGACGCCAAGAAATACGACGAGCGTGGCAAGTGCATATCCGATGAATACACGCAGGATGTCCCCGAAGCCGGACCGGGCGTGAAACAGAATGGCTTGCTAACTCAAGGCGAAGACACGGCCGACAACGGTGGCATCCATCTCGCGCTTGCCGCGCTGGAAGCCGACCTGAAACAGCAAGGCAAATCGCTCGACGACAAAGGCGACGACGGCTGGACCTACCGCCAGCGCTTCTTCCTCTCGAATGCCTACTCGTGGTGTACAGAGGTCCGCCCGCAAATCGCGCGCATGATCGTCACCACCAACCCACATTCCTTGCCGATATTCCGCATCGATAATGTGCTGTCAAATATGCCGGAATTCGGGCAGGCCTTTGGCTGCAAAGCCGGACAGAAGATGGTGAGAGCCAACGCCTGCAGGGTCTGGTGAGCAAGAATCTTGGGTGCCCCATCCTAACGTCGCGCTTTTTGCGACGTTAGGGTGGGAACTTTATTGTCGAAGCCTGACAAAGTCATCTACCGGTTGATGTCCTCTTTGTTTTGCAGGCGCTTCACATAATTCTCCAGATTCGCCTTGTTCGAGTCGGGAGCGGTCGTCAGAGATAGCTTCACTTCCTGGATGGCCTTATCGAAGTCGCCTTGTGCGCTGTACACGCGGGCAAGACCCATGTGCGTGGTCCAATAATCAGGGTATTTTTTCGCGTTTGCGCGGAACAAGGCTAAAGCCTCATCCTGCTTCTTTTCTGTCTGCAGCTGCCGTCCATAGAAATAAAGTTGCAGCGCGCTTGCCTTGTCAAGCGCCTTGTTACGGAACATTTCCGCATCCTGCTTGCGTCCCATCGCCTCAAGAATCTTCGATTTGTTCAGCAGGTTGTCATAGCGCTCTTCTGCCTGGATCGACAGGTCTTCATCCTTCAGCGCTTCATCGAGGTTGATCTTGTTCGCCAGGAAATATCCGGCTGCATCGTCCCAGCCCTCCCAGTAATACTGATTGAGCCCGTACATCTGCCGATGGATGCTGGCCGTCACAATGTCGTTCACATTGACCTGAACTTTGAACGGCACAGCCACTTTGTCCCAGCGCATGGTCACCACGGCGGAATCCGCTTTCACGTCGTCGAAGTCATAGGTCAGCGCGTCGTGAGGCTCAGCCGTCTGCGGCTTTACCGTGACACGAAGAGCGTCTTCGTCTTGCTTGTACGAAAAGGCTCCCCACGCGGTGGAATCCTTCGAGAAGATCACGGTCCACTGATCCTCGCCCGGAATCATGTGCAGCCCGTAAGTCCCTTTGTCGAGGGTCTGACCTTCAATCGTTACAGGATCGGTAAACGTGATCGTCGTATTCTCATTCGCCCCGGCGCGCCACACTTTCCCATAAGGCACGAGTTTGCCCCAGACCTGGCGTCCATTGGCCATCGGCCGGTGATAGTTAATCGTGATGTCGGTGATGCCGATGCGCTGCGACACCAGCGCATGCTGGCTCGCCCGCGGCAGGTTGAGCATCAAGGTTTCGCCCGTGGCAGTTTGCGCATGAGCCACGGCGGTTGCCAGCAAAGCACCGGCAAACAAAACAAACAGACGACATTTGTGCATGGAACTCTCCTTCTCGCTGCCAGCAGGCAGCTCACTAGTCAGAACTGGATTGGAACTCGCGAATCTGGGCAACTTGACCACGGTGCCGTTGCGCTTAGACGGGCGGAGGAAGACGAGGTAAGCAGGAGGACTCGAGGGCAAGGAGGCCCTTGACAATCTGTCCTCTCTAGAGCAGAATCCTCAATAGGCGAACAAAAAGCGAAACTGGCAGAAATCGCCTCCGCGGCTCAATCCAGAAATCAGCCCCGGCGTTCCCTGAAATCTTCCGAGGAATTTATGTCTTCCGCAGTGGTATCCACTCCGGCGGCCTTGCGCCGCCCTTTTATTTTTGATGACGAAACCGACCCCCAAGTGGGGACAGCCGCCCTCGGCTGTCCGATCGAGCACAGCTCGACAGCAACTCATGCGGCACACTACCTGCCGGGGGACGTTGCACGGCACGACAGCCGAGGGCGGCTGTCGCCACTTGAGCGGCTCATTCAGTCAACGCCTGATCGGAGATTTCCGCCATCCAGCATTACCCCGGCCTCGCGGCTCGAAATTCGCCCCGCGCCCGAGATGGCCTCCAGCGGCATCCCCGACCTCGATGCCCTGACCGGCGGCCTGCCCCGCGGATGCCTCACCGAAATCTGCGGCACCGCCTCCTCTGGACGCACCACGGTGCTGCTGGCCGCTCTCGCCGCCGCTTCCCGCAGAAGTGAATATTGCGCCCTCATCGACGCCAGCGACGCCCTCGATCCCCACTCCGTAGCAGCCGCCGGTGTGGACCTTGACCGTCTGCTTTGGGTTCGCTGCGGCGACGATCCGCCAAAAAACAACACTCCCAAACATACGCGTGACGGGTGCCCCATCCTAGCCGAGTCTTTTGCGGCTAGGGTGGGGATTTCCCCGCAGTCTGCATTCAACCTCGACATGAAGAGGTTGCGCACCTCCGAGCGCTGCCTCGAGCAAGTCCTGCGCGCCACCGACCTGCTGCTCGAAAGCGGGGGCTTCGGCCTGATCCTCCTCGACCTCGCCGACCTTCCGCCACAAACCGCGCGCCGTATCCCGCTGACGACATGGTTCCGCTTCCGTCGCGCCATCGAAAACAAACCGACCATCCTCCTCGCCATCGAGCAACAGCCAATCGCCGGAAGCTGCTCGTCGCTACTGCTACAGCTCGGAGCACTCAGTGCTCGGCAACCAGCACTCGCTTCTAAGGAATCCGTTGGTGAGCAAGTTGCGGATTGTCAGCGAACTGTTCCGCGAGCGCCCACGCACGCGCAACTTCTTACCGGACTCGAAATCAATGTGGAACTGATCCGCTCGCGATTGGAACGAAAACCCGCCCGCTCTGCGACGTTCGAAACGAAAACTGCCTGGGCCGGATGAACCAACAATTGGATACTGCTTATGTTCGCCTGCATCTATGTTCCGAATTTTCCTGTGGCCGCCGCGCTCCGCGCCGAGCCAGAGCTGGCGACGCGTCCCGTCGCTATCCTCGAAGGAAAACCTCCGCTCGAGAAAGTTATTGCGGTGAATGCAAATGCGCGCGAATTGAGCATCGCGCCAGGAATGAGCAAAACCCAGGCCGAACTCTGCTCCGAACTCGCCTTGCGTACGCGATCTCCTTTACAGGAGTCTTCCGCGCACGCTGCCCTGCTCGATTGTGCACAGTCTTTTTCCCCTTGTGTGGAAGATTCAGCATGCGACACCGTTCTTCTCGATCTTGCAGGCATGGAATCTCTGTTGGGATCGCTGCCGGAAATTGCCCGCGCCATTTTCGAGCGCGCCGTCACGCTCGGACTCAAAGCCAATATTGCCGTTGCCTTGAATCCCGATGCAGCCCTGCTCGCTGCCCGCGGATTTCCTGGAGTCACCGTAATTCCCGCCGGGAAAGAAGCCGATCATCTGGGGCCGCTGCAAGCGAAAGTTCTGTTTCCCGATCGCCTGGAAGCGGATCAGAAAAAAGAAGCCGACCGCTTGCTCGAAACTCTCGACCGCTGGGGTATCCGCAATTTGCGCGCGCTGGCCGCGCTGCCGCAAGTTTCGTTGAGTGAACGGCTCGGACAGCAAGGCATCCACTTGCAGCAGTTGGCACGCGGCGGCGGTTCCTGCACGCTGGTTCCGGTCGAACCCCCGCTGGTGTTCGAAGAAGCCGTAGAACTCGAGCACCCAATCGTTCTGCTCGAACCTTTGGCTTTCTTGCTCAACCGTCTGCTCGAACAACTCTGCGCGCGTCTCGGTTCGCGCGCTCTGGCCACGCAAGAACTTCGCCTCTCCTTCGAACTCTCAAATCTCACTGGCATCGAGGATGACTACGAAAATATCGGCATCCCCAGCGAGAGCGACGGAACTGGAGCGCAGAGTGCATCGCAAATCATTTCCAGCCGGCAAACCAAATTTGTTCGCAAACTTTCCCTCCCTCTTCCCATGCTCGATGCCAAAGTGTTTTTGAAACTGCTGCAACTCGATTTGAACGCGCATCCTCCGGGTGCGCCCATCCTGAAAATTCATTTGGCCGCGGAACCGGCACGTCCGCGCTCAGCGCAAGGAGGTTTATTCCTCCCTCCCGCGCCCGAACCGGAAAAGTTGGAACTCACCCTGGCCCGCATTGCCGGCATGGTCGGCGAACATAAAGTCGGGGCGTTGGAGTTGCTCGACACACATCATCCCGAAGGATTTCGCATGCGCCGTTTCGTCGCCGAGGTCGCGCGCAAAACTCCGCAGAAGAAAACTCCCGACTCGACCGAAGCGCAAGCTGCGGTCACCGCTCTGCGCCGCTTCCGCCCGCCACAGCGGGCAAATGTCACGCTGGAAAATGGACAACCCATGCGTCTGATTTGCCCCAAAAAAAAGGAAATTCAAGGCGACGTGCTTTGGAAGGCCGGCCCCTGGCGCTTTTCGGGCGATTGGTGGGAGCACGAAGCCTGGTCGCGCGACGAATGGGACCTGGCCCTGCGCAACGGTGAAACCGTTTCGTTCTACCGCCTCGTGCACGATCTTCTCGGCGGCGTTTGGTTTGTGGAAGGAACGTATGACTGACAAATCTTTTCACCACGGAGTCACAGAGACACAGAGAAATTCACATTGTTGATTTTTCTCTGTGTCTCCGTGGTGGTGGTTTTCCTGGGTATTGAAACAACTGGCCACTGGCAACAGATGTACGTCGAACTTCACGCCCGCTCTGCTTTCAGCTTTCTCGAAGGCGCTTCCCTGCCCGAGGAACTGATCGGCGTGTGCGCCCACTTCAACATGTCCGCCATGGCGCTGCTCGACACTAACGGCGTCTACGGCGCTCCCCGCTTTCATCTCGCTGCAGACAAAGCAAAAATCAAAGCGCACATCGGAGCCGAGGTTCCCACAAGTCTACTTTCACCGTTACCGGGTCTCCGGGGTGAATTCCGCCTGCCCCTCCTCGCCGCCTCTCGCACCGGATATCAAAACCTCTGCCGCCTGATCACCAAAATGAAGTTGCGCGCGAAGAAAGGTG
>Ga0102924_1005394_pt1 | contig 12428 bp, 11 predicted proteins | sample PaiPotPPM11metaG_FD_80116 | JGI IMG/M metagenome (GOLD analysis project Ga0102924, IMG submission 80116) | Iron sulfur acid spring bacterial and archeal communities from Banff, Canada, to study Microbial Dark Matter (Phase II) - Paint Pots PPM... ... | reverse complement strand
GCTCAGCCCCCCGCGCCGAAGACGCAATAGCCGATGCCGGACCCCGCACGCGCCATCTTCGCCGACTACTCCCCGCCCATCGCTCCCACCCTCGCCATCGCTCTCACCGCCGCACTCTACCTCCGCGGCTGGATCCTCATCCGACGCACCCGACCCACACAATTCACCGACATCCGCCTCGCCTCGTTCCTCTCCGGCCTCGCCCTCCTCTGGATCGCCACCGCCTCCCCCCTCGACGGTTTCGCCGACACCCTCCTCACCGTCCACATGGTGGAGCATCTCCTCCTGATGTCCGCCATCCCCATGCTTCTGCTCTACGGCCTGCCCGTAGTCCCGCTCCTGCGCGGCATTCCTGCACCGTTCACACGCGCAATCCTCGGCCCACTCCTCCGCCTGCGCGCTCTCCGCAGCTTCGCCCACTGGCTCGTCTCCCCCGCCATCGCCTGGCTCGCGATGAACGTCGCCTACCTCGCGTGGCACGTCCCCTCGGCCTACGACCTCGCGCTAGAAAACGAGACCCTCCACGCAGCCGAGCACCTCACCTTCCTCATCACGTCCCTGCTCTTCTGGTGGGTGATCTTCCGTCCCTGGCCCGCGCAAAAACGCCCCAACGACTGGGGCATCCTCCTCTACCTCGCCCTTGCAGACATCGTGATGACGATGCTCTCCGGCTTCCTCACCTTCTGCGACCGCCCCGTCTACCCGTTCTACATCGCCCACCCCAACCCCTTCGGTCTCCCCGTCCTCGACGATCAGGTTCTCGGCGCAGTCCTCATGTGGGTCCTCGGCTCCTTCGCCTACCTCGTCCCCGCCATGATCATCACCGTCCGCCTGCTCTCTCCGCAGCGCCACCGCATCGCATGACCGTCATCAATTTTGAATTGTCATTCTGAGCGCAGCGAAGAATCCCCGCATTTCTTCCGCGGTGCCTCACCCGTTACACGGCAAACCGAAGAATCTAAACCACCACCAACCCACTCTTCGCCGTAGCCACAAACTCCGTCGCCGTCTTCGCAATGAAATCCAGCATCTCCGTCGTCAGTCCCGGAAACACGCCAATCCAGAACACCTGGTTCATCACGAAATCCGAGTTCGTCAGCTCACCCACCACGCGATACTCCCAACCCTCATACGCCGGCTGACGCAGCAGATTCCCCGCGAACAACAGCCGCGTCCCGATCTTCTGTGTCTCCAGAGCCTTCGTCAGCTGATCCCGAGTAAACGGCGCATCCGTCTTCACTCCAATCGGAAATCCGAACCAACTCGGGTCCGAACCTTCCGTCGCCTCCGGCAGAATCAGGAACTCTTCCAGCGGCTTCAGCGCCGCCTTCAGATAAGCGAAGTTCTCTTTTCTGCGCTCAATAAACTGCGGCAGCTTATCAATCTGCGACAGCCCCAGCGCCGCCTGCATATCCGTCGCCTTCAGGTTGTATCCAATGTGCGAGTAGGTGTACTTGTGGTCATACCCACACGGTAGGGTACCCAGTTGCCAGTCGAACCGCTTGCCGCACGTGTTGTCCATGCCCGGCTCGCACCAGCAGTCCCGTCCCCAATCCCGGAAGCTGTCGATCAGCACCTGCAGGATCGGCTTATCCGTCATCACCGCCCCGCCCTCGCCCATCGTGATGTGGTGCGCGGGATAAAAACTCACCGTCGCAATATCGCCGAACGTCCCCACCTTCCGGCCCTTGTACGTCGACCCCAGCGCGTCGCAGCAATCCTCGACCAGCCACAGGTTGTACTTCTTGCAGAACGCCGAAATCGCATCCAGGTTGAAGACGTTCCCCAGCGTGTGCGCGATCATCACCACCTTCATTTTCGGGCTATACGCCGCCTCCAGCTTCGTCACGTCGATCTCATACCCCGGCACCGCGACATCCACAAACACCGGCACCAGCCGATTCTGAAAGATCGGATTCACCGTAGTCGGAAACCCCGCCGCCACCGTCAGCACTTCATCGCCCGGCTTCAGTGCCCGCGGCCCCAGCTTCGGCGAAGTCAGCGCACTCAGCGCCACCAGGTTCGCGCTCGACCCCGAATTCACCAGGCTCGCCGACCGTACTCCAATAAACCGCGCCAGCTTGCGCTCGAACTCCTTCGCAAACCGTCCCGTCGTGAACCACCCATCTAGCGCCGAGTCCACCACCGAACACATGTCCGCCGCGTCAATCACCTTGCCCGACACCGGCACCGTCGACGTACCCGCAACAAACTCCCGCGCCGCAAACTTCGCCGCATGATACTGCGCCGTCAGTTCAAGAATCTGCTGCCGAAGCTTCTCCGCCTGATCACCCATACTTTCAGTTTACCCTCAAAAGTTGATGCGTTCCTTCTCCGTCACCAGCGGCCGGTTCTGCACAAAGCTGTGGATCGACCCCACATACTCGCCAATAATTCCCAGCGAAATCAGCTGCACCGAGCCCAGGAAGAACAACCCCACCATGGTCGGCGCCAGCCCCAGCTCAAAGTGATTCCAGAACAGCAGCTTCGCCACCAGATACGCAAACCCCACAAACAGGCTCAGCGCCGCACACACAAACCCGAAGAACACCACCGCTCGCAGCGGAATCTTCGAGAGGTTCGTGATCCCCAGCATCGCCATGTCATACAGCGTGTACCAGTTGTTCTTCGTGATGCCGCGCGCCCGCCGCTTCTGGTGGTACTTAATCGTCTTCGCCGGCAGGCCGATCTCCGCAATCTGCCCGCGAAAGTATGGGTTCGGGTCGCGAAAATCCTTGCGCAGAATATCCATCACCTGGCGATCGTACAAGCCGAACCCGGTAAAGTGTTCGAACACCTTCACGTCTGTCAGCTTCGCAATCGTCGTGTAGTACGCCGAGCGGATCGCATACATCAGGCCGCTCTCATCGCTCGACTCCTTGATCGCCACCACGATCGGCCAACCCGCCTCCCACTCGCGCACGAAGTCCTTAATCAGCTCCGGCGGATCCTGCAGATCGCTCAGCAGCACCACCACCGCATCGCCTTGTGCCTCCATCAGCGCATGGTGCGGCGACCGGATATGCCCGAAGTTCCGCGCATTCACGATCACCTTTACGTTCTTGTCCCGCGCCGCAATTTCGCGCAGCTCAGCCACCGTGTTATCGCTCGAATGGTTGTCGATGATGATGTGCTCGTAGCGGTACTGCGGCATCTCCGCGAACAACGCCCGCACCCGGTCCGTCAGCACGCCGACGTTGCCTTCCTCGTTGTAGCAGGGACTTACGATGCTGATCAGCTTCATCTCTTCTCCCATACTTCAAACCGTATCACGCGAGCTGTACCACGCAGCCGTCCGCCGAATCGATTCCTCCAACCCCACCGTCGCGCGCAGCCCCAGCAACTCCTCCGCCCGCGTCACCGCCGGCACATAGCGAGCCGGCGTCGCACCCGGCACCGCTTGTTTGGCCACGCGAATCTCAGTCTCTGGCGCCAGCGTCCTGGCCACCGTCTCCGCCAGCTCGCGGATGCTCACATCACACCCCGACCCCACATTCACCGGCACCAGCGCGGGCGCGCGAAACAGCATCGTCCACAGCCACACCGCCAGGTCCGCCGCATACAGGTACGACCGCCGTGGCGTCCCGTCACCGCCAATCGAAATCGGCCGCCCCGCCAATACGTCACCAATAAAGTTACCAATCGCAAAATGCGCATCCAGCGGAAGATGCGGCCCGACAAACGCCCAGCAGCGCGCAATCTTCGCCTCGAACGCGACACCCTGCTCCGCGGCGGCCTTCTGGTGCAGCGCGCACATCAGCTCGCTCGCCCGCTTCCCTTCCGCGTAAACGCTCGCCGCCTCCAGCGGATCCGGCGCGCCCAGGTAGCTCTCCGGCACATGCGTCATCTCCGCCGGCTGCCGTCCATACACCGCGCCCGAACTCGTCAGCAGAAATTTCCGCGCCCCGCAGCGCCCGGCAAACTCCAGCGTCCGCTCTGTCCCGCTCAGAATCGTGGAAAGCATCTCCAGCGGCCGCTCCATCGACTGCTTCAGACTCGCCTCAGTCGCCGCATGAATCACGTAGCGAAACTCGCCAGCCGGAAATGCAAAGTCCCGCACATCGCCGGCCAGCAACGTCACCGCCGGATCGCTCGCCAGGTGCGGACACTTCGCCGCAAACTTCGCCGGATCGCGCGACAGCACCGTCACCTGCGCTCCGAGGCCCAATTCGCGGTTCACATGGCAGAAGCTCTCCACCAGCCAGCACCCGAAGAAACCCGTCCCTCCGGTCACAAACAGCCGCTCGCCGCGCATCTCCTCCCACAGCCCCTGCGTGGCCGACCGAATCATCTCAAGATCGTTCGAGAGTCTGTTCATGCATCCCAAATCGAGCTCCGCGCAAGTGCCCCTGCGCCATCGAGTGACGAAACCTGCGTTCTGCTGGCCTGCTGCCTGGCAGTGCTCTAGTTGTTGCCGTTGACATCCAGGCCGCGATTGTAAATCGTCTTCCTGAGCGAAGGAATCTGCGCATACGGGCTCTCAATATCGTCGATGTGGATCGCCCCGTCCTTCTTCACCGGCTTCAGCAGCATTTCCCCGCTCATCAGTTCGCGGCAGGAGAGCTGTCCCTTCTGCAGAGGTATCGCGAGATACACGTCTTCATCAGTCAAGGAGTGCCCTTCGGGAAGGTCCTCCTTCGCGTAAACGCCGCGCACCAGCGCGTCTAGATACTCAATCTCTTTCTTGGGAGGCATGCGCTTCTGCGTCCCCGGAGGCCCGCACATCTCTTTCGCCTTGTGGAACGCCTTGAACCACTCGTCGATCTGGTGCGGCAGGCTGTTGTACGGGCTCACCTTCACCCCATCCGTGTTGATGTCGATGTGCCGTTCCCACGTCCGCGCGCCCTTCGCGTACGAGATCATCATCGAATTCGTCCAGTCCGTATACTCGTGCGTCGAGTAGCCGATGGTGTTATTCGGATACCGATTGCGCAAGTAGTCAATCTGGTTGATCTCCAGCTCCGAGTCCTCCGCCGGATAAATCGACACGCAGTGATTGATCGCCAGCGGAATATTCCGGTTCGAGAAGAATGTGACAATGTCGTCCATATCCTTCAACGACGACCCGCCGGTCGATACCACCACCGGCTTCTTCGTCTTCGCGATCCTCTCCAGCAGCAGCCAGTCATTCATGTCAGAGCTCGCCACTTTCAGAATCGGCAGCCCTAGTTCCACGCACAAATCCACCGACCGCTCGTCAAAGGGCGTCGCCGTCGCAATGCATCCCGACTGACGGATCGCCTTCACCAGCGTCGCGTACTGGTCGTCGGTCAGCCGAGTATCCAGCGTCTTCTTCACGTAGCGCAGGTCCGCGCGGTCGACGAAGTCCTTGTGCACAAAATTCTGCACATCGCGAAACTGCAGCTTGATGGACGCCCGCACGTTGTTGAACCGCACAACCTGCGCGAACTCCTGGATGATCTTCAGCCCGCGCTCCACGCTGCCCAGGTGGTTGTTCGCCATCTCCAGAACAAACAAATCTTCGAAAATGTCCTTGTCAATCAATGCATCGCTCCTGTACCGGATTCAATGAGTTCAGAAAAATGAGCAAATCGGAAAGCCACGGGAACCGCAGAATCGGACGGCACATCCCCATACCCGTGGGTCATCAGACAAAACTTCATTCCCATCTCAGATGCGGCCTCTGCATCTTCCATTGTATCGCCTGCCATCAGGCACTCTTCCCGGGGCATCTTCCACTTTTGCAGCAGATAGCGCATCATCTCCTGCTTATCTTGGTACGGCGGCTGGCGCGAATCCTTGGTCACAATCTCTTCAAACAGTCTCAGCGTCCCCTCAGCCTCCAAAATCCTCACCGAAATATGCCGTGGCTTATTCGAAACCACAAACAGCCGCCTTCCCTGCTCCCGCAGATTCCGCAGCGTCACGGCAGCGCCTTCGTAGTGCGGCGTCATCTTCCACCCCTCGCTGTCATAGCTCTCCCGGAAGGCCGCAACCAGCCGATCGAGCTGCTCCTCGCTTGCACGTCCCACCACCATCCGCGCCAGGATCCCTCGAATCGGCGGCCCAATCAGCGTCCGCAACTCCACATCCCCTGCCTGCAGTCCGCACGCCGCGAACGCCGCCAGCGCCGAATGCCGTATCCCCGGCAGCGAATCCAGCAGCGTCCCATCCAGGTCGAACAGCAGCGTCCCAGGCAGCCCACGCCTCTCTTCGCCCGCCATCAACCCTCGTCCGAAACCAGCATGTTCTCTGCCAGCTCCTCCGGTGAAAGGAAGGGATACATATCCTCCAGGTTCGGCGTCTTGATCGACCCGTCGGGCAGAATCCTCGACCGCAGCCGCGGCTCAAACTCCTGCGCCACGTCAAACTGCACATCGAACAGGCTCGGCCCCGGCTTCGCCAGTTCCGCCTTAACCATCTCCAGGTCTGCAATCTTCTCCACCGGGAACGACGGAATCCCATACGCCGCGCCCACCTTCAGCATGTCCGGGAAGGTAATCCCGCTCGTTGCTCCCGTCCCAATCAGCCGCCCCTGGAAGAATCCATTCTGGGTTTGCCGGATCGACAGATACCCGCCGTTGTTCAACACAAAAATTTTCACCGGAAGATGGTGCGTCACCACCGTCTGCAGCTCCTGCACATTCATCTGCAAGCTGCCGTCGCCGGCCAGGCAGATCACCCGGCCGCCCTTCGCAACCGCGACTCCAATCGACGCCGGCAGATCGTAGCCCATCGACGCCGACCCCGAATTCGAGATCAGCCGCATCCCCTTCTTCAGCTTGCCCGCCTGGTACGGCACAATGCACGCCGTCGCATTCCCGCACACGACAGCGTCATCCTCGTCCAGCAACGCAAACAGCCGGTCGATGAAGTGGTACGGATTCAGCGGCGGTCCATCGCCCTTCTGCTTCTCCTGCACCACCGGATACTTCGTCTTCCACTCCCGCGCCCGCTCCAGCCACGCCGCATGGTCCTTGCACGGACATTCTCCCGACTCCAGCTGACGCAGCATCTCCTGCAAAAACACCTTCACGTCGCAGTGGATCGCCACATCCGGCTTGTGCATCGGCTTGGTGAACTCCGCCGCATCCACATCCACCTGGATCTTGGTCGCGAACCGCGCGAACGACGCCCAGTTGTAACTCGTCTGCCGGATATTCAGCCGCGAACCAAGCACCAGCAGCACGTCCGAGTTCTGCACCGTAAAATTCCCCGCCCGCTCGCCAATCGTCCCCGGCCGACCGCAGAACAGCTCGTCATCCGACGCAATCAGGTCGTGGGTCCACGCCGTCACCACCGGGATCCGCAGCTTGCGGATCACCTTATCGAATAGATCGATCGCCCCCGACAGCCGCACTCCGGTCCCTCCAAACATTACCGGCCGCTCCGCCGCCTTGATACGCGCCAGCACGTCGGCAACCTCGGCCCGCACCTTCACCTCGTCCCACACCAGCGCGTCTTCGCTCGGATCGTAGTGCTTCAGCTTCTCCGGATCGATCTGAGCCGACTGCACGTCCACCGGAATATCCAGCCAGCACGGCCCCGGACGCCCATGTTGTGCCAGGTACCACGCCCGTTCCAGGTGGTATGCAATCGTCTCCGGATTGTCGATCCACACCGCGTACTTCGTAATCCCCGCCACCATGCGGACGATATCGACTTCCTGGTCGCCCAACTGCCGCAGATTCGTGATCCCGTACGTCCGCATGCAGGTCTCGCGCTTCACCTGCCCGGACACAATCAGCATCGGAATCGAATCCGTCCACGCCCCGAACACGCCATTCAGTGCATTGATGCTCCCCGGCCCGGTCGTCGTATTAAGCAGCCCCGGAGTGTTCGTGATCCGCGCGTACCCCTCGGCGGCCATCGCCGCGCCCTGCTCGTGGTGCGTGCAGATGTACCCCAGCCCCGACGTCCCGATCGAGTCGTTCAAGTGCATCGCGCCGCCACCGGTCACCAGGAAGACATGCTTCGCCCCCCACTCCTTCAACCGCGCAAAAATGTAATCGGAAAGCTTCACCATACTCCTATGTTACCCGCACACCACGGATCGCCGCTCGCCTATGTCTCTGCTGTCACCACTAGCGGTTCCGCCCACGTAAATAGCTGTCCATACTGTTCCGAAGACCACGCGCGATACCCCGCGCCGCCCAGCAACTCCTCCAGCGGTCTCGCAGTGAATTTCCCGTCCACGATGTGGTTGCTTTCAATGGAAAGGTGGATGGGATGTTCTTTCAAGAAATCGACCGAGCTGGCAACCGCGCTCAACTCAGCCCCTTCAATATCCAGCTTCGCATAGTTGGGCACACACCCGAAGCGCTCGCACGCATCCAGCAGGCTCAGGGTCTCGACCAGCTTGTTGTTCTTCGCTTCGGAATACGACAGGGTATCGCTGAGACCGGCACTCATCGTTCCATCCATGCAAAAATTCGCAGCCCCCGTCTTGTCCGACAGTGCCGCCTTCACCGGCGTCACATTCGCAAGCTGATGCATCTCGATATTTCGCAGCAGAAACTCATAGTTCGTATCATCCGGCTCAAAGGCAAACACCTTGCCCGCCGGTCCCACCATCTGTGCCAGAAAGTAGGTCGTCATCCCGGCGTGTGCGCCGACATCCCAAACCACATCGCCCGGCTGAGGAGTGTACGCCGCTGTATAAGCGTCCATGCTGTCATCCTCGGCCAGTGAAGGCGCGTAGAACGACAGTCCCCTCTTTCGATACCGGTGCAGCCCCGGCTCCGAAAAATCCAGCACCGTCTGCCCATCCCGCATCTCGCCCTCCAAGGTATCGAAGAACTGCTCCCATTCGTGCACTGCAAACGGAACGCTGATCACGTCTCGCAGCCCCAGAATCATCTTTCGTTGACCCCGCGCGAGAGAGATCCGCCCCTCCCCCACATGCATCGAGACCCCGTGGGCTGCGGCCTGCAGGCGGAACGCCTGGCGCAGAACCAAGCTATTGGGCCCACCCCGCAACAGGCGATTCTTCAGACTGGTCAACATGGCCGCAATGCCCCCTTCCTGCGATCATAACCACAACCGCTCGATCGAGCACGTTGTAACGTTGGATTCATAGTTGGATGTCGTCGTGGGGTCAGGAGTGGGAACCATCCGCATGTCATACTGTGTGACGGAGATGGCCGGTTGCATCAGCGAGTGCTCCATCGCCGCTCGACCCAACTCACTCCCTCCAAGGAGCTTCGATGAAAGCTGTCATACTCGCCGGTGGTCTCGGCACTCGTCTCAGTGAGGAAACCACCGTCCGTCCCAAGCCCATGGTCGAAATTGGCGGCCGCCCCATCCTCTGGCACATCCTCAAGATGTACTCCCAGCAAGGCATCAACGACTTCATCATCTGCCTCGGATACAAGGGCTACATCATCAAGGAATATTTCGCCAACTACTTCCTCCACACCTCCGACGTCACCTTCGACATCGCCCACAACAAGATGACCGTCCACGACTCCGTCGCCGAGCCCTGGAGCGTCACCCTCGTCGACACCGGAGACGACTCCGGCACCGGCGGACGCCTGCGCCGTGTCGCCAAGTACCTCGACGGAGAAGACACCTTCCTGATGACCTACGGCGACGGCGTCGCCGACGTCGACATCCAGGCCACCGTCGCCTTCCACAAAGCCCACGGCAAACAGGTCACGCTCACTTCCGTCCAACCCGTCGCCCGCTTCGGCGCCCTCGGCCTCAAGGACAATCAGGTCTACGCCTTCCAGGAGAAACCCAAGGACGAAGGCGGCTGGATCAACGGCGGCTTCTTCGTCCTCTCCCCCAAAGTCCTCGACGAGGTCAAGGACGACCGCTGGATGTTCGAGCGCGAGCCCATCGAATCCCTCGTCGCCAAAGGCGAAGTCCAGGCCTTCATGCACCACGGCTTCTGGCAGGCCATGGACACCCTCCGCGACAAGCAGCAACTCGAGGAACTCTGGGCCTCTGGCCGCGCCCCCTGGAAAACCTGGTAGCCGGAGCCCGGCCTTGGTACCCGATCAGTCCGCCGCGGGTCGCACCGCCTCATCCACCACCATCGCGCTCACCATCCCCCGAGTCGCCACCAGCTTCAGCCCCAACTGCTCCTGCACCGCCGTAAACAGGTGCGGACTGTCCGCATTCTCGGGCGCCGCCGGCAGCTCGCCGCCATACACCGTCTCATCCTGCGCAAACTTCAGATCGAAATCGTACTTCCCCGTCAGCCCCGTCTTGTTCACCGTCGGCTTGTCCAGTGTCGCTCGTTGCAGCATCGCCACAAAGTCATCCATCGTGACGCTGCGCGCCGGCACTTCCACCCGGTCCGGATACACCACGCCGATAATCTGCGGCGGATCATCCGGCTTCGCCGCCTCCTTCAACTTCGGCCCACCCTTCGCGACGCTCAATTCATAAATCGCGAACTCCTTGTCGACCCGATGAAACTTCAGCCTGAACCGCTCCACCAGCAGCGCCCGCAGCATCTGCATCTGCTCCAGTCTCGTCGGAGCCACATCGCCCGGCGTCACCGCCTCAATCACAAACTTCTGTGTCTTCACCCACTCCGGCCCGCCGGAAATCGTCTTCGGATTCAGGTCATACCCCAGCGCAAGCAGATTCTCCAGCGTAAAGTTCGTCGCCACCCACCGGTGCGTCCCATCCATCTTGAACCAGCGCCCCGCCTGCGCATTCACATCCACCGGCTTCACCGTCGCCACATCGAACGCCTCAAACTTCGGCCGCGCCGCCGGCTGCCCCATGCCCAACCCCGACAAAACCAGCACCGCTATCGCAACCCGTCTCATCATCTCCGCACCCCGTCCACCCATTCTAAAGTTCGCTGATAGGGGATAGCTCGTGCTAATAGCTCACAGCTGATAGCTGATAGCTGATAGCTCAAAAATAAACGCCTTTCCCTTCAACCCACCCGGATTTTCCCGACAGCCCCAACCATTTATCCTGTCCCTATGTCCGCCACCCACTTCTCCTGGCAAAACAAAAAAGTCTTCCTCACCGGCCACACCGGCTTCAAAGGCGGCTGGCTCGCCCTCTGGCTTGCATCCAAAGGCGCCATCGTCCGCGGCTACGCACTCGATCCCAACACCGACCCCAATCTCTGCACCGCCGCCCGCATCCCTTCCGCCATAGAAGATATCCGCGGCGACATCCGCAACCCCACCGCCCTCGAACCCGCCCTCCACGACTTCGCTCCCGAAGTCGTCTTCCACATGGCCGCCCAGCCGCTCGTCCGCCTCTCCTACGCCGACCCCATCGGCACCTACGAGACCAACGTCCTCGGCACCGCCCGCGTCCTCGACGCCATCCGCCGGGCTTCATCCGTAAGAGCCGTCGTCTCCATCACCACCGACAAGGTCTACGAGAACCACGAAACCCTCCGCCCCTACGTCGAAACCGATCCCCTCGGCGGCTACGACCCCTACTCCTCCTCCAAAGCCTGCGCCGAAATCGTCTCCGCCGCCTACCGCCAGTCCTATTTCCCCGTCGCCCGCCTCGCCGACCACCGAGTCGGCCTCGCCACCGCCCGTGCCGGCAACGTCATCGGCGGCGGCGACTGGTCCGCCGACCGCCTCATCCCCGACCTCGTCCGCGGCTTCCTCGCCGGCGAGCCGGTCCGCATCCGCCGTCCCCACGCCATCCGTCCCTGGCAGCACGTCCTCGAACCCCTCCACGGCTACATCACCCTCGCCGAGCACCTGCTCTCCGCCAACCCCGCCCCCTTCGCCACCGCCTACAACTTCGGCCCCCACGACGACGACGCCCGCGAAGTCGCCTGGATCGCCGAAAAGATGACAGCCTTCTGGGGCGACGGCGCCCGTTGGATCCTCGACGAAGATCCCGGCGTCCACGAAGCTGGCTACCTCAAGCTCGACGCCTCCAAGGCAGCCGCTGACCTAGGCTGGACACCCCACCTCAACCTCGAGACCGCCCTCCAATGGCTGGTCGAGTGGTACCGTGCCTGGCAGTCCGGAGCCGACATGAACTCCCTCACCCTCAGCCAGATAAAGAAATATGAGGCGCTTTTGGCCGGAAATTGACGTGTCAAGCCCTAATCGCCCTAACTAACACCATCGAAACAACATCCGTCTACCGTTGAGATATGCGCCACTTGGTAAACTTAAAATAGGCCAAAAATTGCAAACGGAATGAGGGATGCTTGTGAGCCGAACCCATAACTGGTTTCAATTCTTATTTTTACGCCAATACATCGCTCAAACACCCCCTAACCCCAATGCCCTGACGATCTTAGCTGTAACCCGTATAGAATCTTATATTTGCAGCCATCTAGACGCTCTATCTTCTGAATCCAAACGACTTGTCGGCAAGATCACCCCACACAGGGGGAGGGGGGGCCCCCTGCTCCTCGCAGCGATCCTCGCCGTCGCCCCCGCAGCCCTCGCGCAAACCGCGGCGCCAGCCTCCACCCTCCCAGCCCTCTTCCTTTCCGACATCCACCTCGACCCCTACGC
>Ga0102924_1005389_pt1 | contig 12438 bp, 14 predicted proteins | sample PaiPotPPM11metaG_FD_80116 | JGI IMG/M metagenome (GOLD analysis project Ga0102924, IMG submission 80116) | Iron sulfur acid spring bacterial and archeal communities from Banff, Canada, to study Microbial Dark Matter (Phase II) - Paint Pots PPM... ... | reverse complement strand
TAGACCTCGTGGCCGCCGCGGATGGTCAGGTGCAGCCGCTCGCGCGCCGCGCGCCCGGCCGCCGGCAGGCTCGACGCGGCGCACCAGATCGGCACGGCAGGTTGCTGCACGCCGCGCGGCGTGACGGCGATCGGCCGCTCGATGCGGCGGTAGCGGCCGTTGTGCGTAAACGGCTCGCCGGCGAGCGCGCGGCGCAGGATCGCCAGGTTCTCCTCAAAGCGCGAGGGCCGCTGGCGACGGGAGAAGCCGAAGGCCTCGAACTCCTCGGCACGGTAGCCGAGGCCGATGCCCAGGTCCAGCCGGCCGCCCGAGAGCACGTCGACTGTATTGGCGTCTTCGGCCACGCGCAGCGGATCGTGGAAGGGCAGCAGCAGCACGGAGGTGCCGATGCGAACGCGCGTCGTGCGCGCCGCCACATGTGCCGCCACGGCCAGCACCGAGGGGCAGTAGCCATCGTCGACAAAGTGGTGTTCGGAGATCCAGACCGAATCGAAGCCAAGCTGCTCGGCGTAGACGATCTGCTCGATCGTCTGCGCATAGAGCCGTTCGGTCGGCACACGCCAGCGGGCAGGGTTGCGAAAGTCGTAGAGCAGGCCGAACTGCATCGTCGTTGCTCCCTGCCCGGCCGTGCGGCGCTACCGGCGCCCGCAAAGGCGGCACCATGCTACCACCGTGGTGTGCGGCAGGCGCCTGGCTTGGCGGGGCCGGGACGATGTTCGACACTGGAGCGCGCGGGGTTCTCTGTCCGCGCAGCGCTGCACGCCGCGGCCGGGAAGCGCGGCGCGCCCGGCGCGGAGAACGAAAGGCGAAGGCCATGCGTCTCGGCATTCTCACCGGCGGCGGCGACGTTCCCGGCCTGAACGCGGCGATCAAGGCGGCGGTGCTGCGCTGCGCCGACGAGGGCCACGAGATCCTCGGCCTTCGCCGCGGCTGGGCCGGGCTGCTGGACTACAACCTCGACGACCCGGCCACCTGGCCGGCCTGCGTGACGCCGCTTGACCCCGGCGTCGTGCGTATCATCGACCGCAGCGGCGGCACCTTTCTGCACACCAGCCGCACGAACCCGGCGAACGTGCGTGTCGAGCGGCTGCCGGCGTTCCTCAAAGACAGCGGGCTGCCCTGCGCGGACGGCATTGTCGATGCGACGCGGCACGCCCTGCGCGTGGTCGAGCACCTGGGCATCGACGCGCTGCTGCCGATCGGCGGCGACGACACGCTCTCGTTCGGCGAGCGCATCAACCGCGAGGGCGTGCCGGTGATCGCCATCCCCAAGACGATGGACAACGACGTGCATGGCACGGACTACTGCATCGGCTTCTCCACCGCCGTCACGCGCAGCGTGCAGTACATCCACCAGCTGCGATCGTCCGCCGGTTCGCATGAGCGCCTCGCGGTGGTCGAGCTGTTCGGCCGTAACTCCGGCGAGACCTCGCTGCTGGCCGCCTATCTCGCCGGCGTCGACCGCGCGATCATCTCCGAAGTGCCGTTCGAAGCGGAGCGGCTCGGCCGCCTCCTCTTGCAGGACAAGGCGGGAAATCCGAGCAACTACGCGATGGTTACCGTCTCCGAAGGCGCGCACATGCAGGGCGGTGCGGTGCTGGAACGCGGCGAGCCGGACGCGTACGGGCACCGCAAGTTGGGCGGCATCGGCCAGGAGACAGCGGACGCGCTGAAGCGGCTCACGGGCGAAGACGTGTTCTACCAGCCGCTGAGCTATCTGATGCGCTCCGGCGCGCCCGACAGCCTGGACCTGATGGTAGCTGTGAACTATGCGACGATGGCGGTAACGCTGGCCGGCCGCGGCGCCCAGGGCCGCATGGTGGCGCTGCGCGACGGAACATACACGAGTGTGCCGCTGCGCAGCGTGCGGCAGGGCATCAAGCGCGTGGACGTCGAGGAGCTGTACGACGCGGAGGCCTATCGCCCGAAGGTCCGGCACATGGACGGCAAGCCGATGTTCCTGTATTGAGGGCTCGGCGCGACCGCAGCCGCCTTCAGGCTGATGTTGCGCTCGGCGCGGGCAGCACGCCGAGCTGCTGCATGACGCCGAGTTGGTCGAAGACCCCCCACGTCTCGGCGATCGTGCCGTTCGCGATGCGCGAGTTTCGATGCCGGTGGTCGTCAACCGCCTGCCCGTGGCGGGAATGCCGAAGTAGTCGCCGGTGTGCGTGCCGCTGCTCGTGAAGCGCACGGCGACGCGATCGTCTTGCGCCACCATGTCTTCGATTGTGAACATCCCATCGGGAAAAGCGGCGAAGATCTGCATGAAGATCTCGCCCACGCCCGCCGGCCCCGGCTTTACGTCCGGAATGGCGACATGCCATACGTAGTCGGGCGCGAAGAACTCGTGCATGCGCGAGACATCGTGCCGGTTCAAGACCTCGGCATAGAAGCGCCGGATGATGGCCTTGTTCTCTTCGGTGGGCATGGCAGCGGTTCCTTTCGCCGGACGCCATCGGCCTGGCCAGGACCCGCCGCACAGCATCGCCAGCACGCTGAGCGATAGCATGGGCTCGTCTTGCCGATGGCCGCAGGAACGTTCAGCCTGGGCGACCGAGAACAGGGTTGCGGGCAGCGGCAGGCAATCGAGGGCGAACAGAGGGAAGCTAACCCCGCGGCGTCGAGGCGAGCAGCACGGCGAGCTTCTGATAGACCTCACGGTTCCAGACGAGGCCGCAGTGGGTGCCATGCACTTCGATCGCCTGCGCCCGCGGGTCGCCGTCGATACACGCGTGCCAGTCCACGACGGCGTCCGCGCGGCTGTAGAGGCAGGAGATGCGGACGTTTTCCGGCAGCGCCACGTCGAGCAGCGCCGCTTCGAGCGCGTCGTTGGCGCGCATGCCGCCGCGCTCGGTCATCAGCACGTTGCCCAGGCTGGCAACCAGCGGATGCGACGCCGCCCGCGGGTCGCCGCGCAGCGGCGCGCCGAGCGTGATTGCGTGGGAGACAAGGTCCGGCCGCAGCACGGCCACGGCGCGGGCGAAGATGCCGCCGAGGCTGTGGCCGAGAAGGGTCAGCCGTCCGTTCGTGCTGGCCGCCACGAACTCGGCGCGGCGCAGCACCTGCGCGATCAGCGACGAGGGCGTGCCGACGTTGAAGACGATGCCTGAGGCGCGCGCGTCATAGCCGATGCGCTGCAGCCAGCCGCGCAGCGGGCGCAGATATTCGTCGTTGCCCATGAAGCCGGGCAGCACCAGGACGCCGCGGCCATCGCCGCGCGGCACGCCGATGCCGAGATAGATGGAGCTGGTGAGCAAGCAGGCGAGTTCCAGTCCGGCGGCGCTTTCGCCCTCCAGCGGGGGGCGCGCGGTGTGCGGCTGGGGAAAGGGGACCTCCATCGGCGCGCCGCGTATCGCGACCATTGCCCGCCTCACTCGCCCTCTGGCGTAAACGTATCCATGTTGTAACCCACCCGCCATACTCCGCGCCATACGGAAACTCCCACATTAACTGTTATGTCGGTAACACTTTTGTGCGAGCGGTCCATTCGAGCGCTTACGCGCGGGGCACCTAATCCTGCTTTGCCTGGCGGCAAAGCTGTCCCTTCCCGCCTCGGGAAGGGACTCGTGGAGCGCTCCCGCCGGCGCCGGACGGTGGCGGGGCGGCGGTGTCCTCGCGGGACGGGCGATGGGTCGGTCTCTCAACGGGTCCGGTTGCCCTCGAACCGTAACCCTTCCCCTGTGGGGCCAGAGCGCAGCGCAACCGTCGGAGACTTTAAACGGCAGCTTTGGCTTCAGCCAAAGCGGGGTTAGGCGCGCGGGCCAGCTAGCCGATCGGCCGGGTGCCGGTCAGCCGATCCGGGCGTATGGGACAACGGGCAGCGGCGCTTACGCTGGGTCTGCAACGCACCGGCGCCGGCCGCGGACGGCATGGCGCCGCGGGAGGAAGAACCATGGCAGAAGCAGGCAACACGCTCACCGCCTTCTCGGATGCGCTGGCGGCGGCGGTCGAACGCGCCGCGGCCGGGATCGTCAGCGTGCACGCGCGGCGGCGCCAGCCCGCCAGCGGCGTCGCCTTCGCGGGCGGCGTCATCCTGACGGCGGACCACGTGATCGAGCAGGAGGACGAGATCGGCATCGGCCTGCCCGACGGCAAGCGCGTCTCGGCGAAGCTGGTGGGCCGCGACGCCGGTACCGATCTCGCCGTGCTGCGGCCGGAGAGCGGCGTCCCCGCGCCACTGGCGCTCGGAGGTGAGGCACGGCCCGGCACGATCGTGCTCGCCGTGGGCCGGCCGGGCTCGGGCGGACCGGTGGTCTCGCTCGGCGTCGTCAGTTCCGTCGGCGGGCCGGCCCGTACCTGGCGCGGCGGGCAGCTTGAGGGCTTCATCCGCACCGACGCGACGATGTACCCCGGCTTCAGCGGCGGCCCGCTGATCGACGCCGCCGGAGCAATGTTGGGCCTGAATACCACCGGTCTCTCACGCGGCGCCGGGCTCACACTCTCTGCCGCCACCGTGCAGCGCGTCGCCGGGCAGCTCTTGCAGCATGGCAAAGTGCGCCGCGGCTTCCTCGGCATCAGCAGCCAGCCGCTGCGCCTGCCCGAGGCGCTGGCCGGCAAGCTGGGCGGCCAAACGACCGGCCTGCTGATCGTCGGCACGGAGTCCGGCGGTCCGGCGGAGCAGGGTAGTGTGATGGTCGGCGATATCCTTGTGGGGCTGGCGGGCGCGGCCGTGAAGGACACGGACGATCTGCAAGCCCAGCTCGGCGGCGAGCGCATCGGCCAGGCGCTGCCGCTGAAGGTGTTGCGCGGCGGCGAAGTACGCGATTTGAGCGTAACGATCGGCGAGCGCGGCTAGCAGATGGTTTCAAAACCGGCGGTCGGCCACCGTTGCATGCACAGGAACGGGATCGCGAGCCGGTTTTGAAACTATGTTTAAAGACGGCGAGGATGGGCGGTGAGCGGTGAGGTTGGAATTGCAGCCTCATCGCTCGCTGCTCGCCGCCGCTCCAATTGGTTCAAGCGATGGTGAAAGACGGTGAACTGCCGCGAGCGCGGGACGTGACGGAGCTGCCTCCGCCGCGCGGTGCGGCCGCTGCCGTCGAGCCGGTGGGCGTGGGCGTCGTCTCGCCCTATCCCAGCGTGCGCGCCGGCCTGCGCGTGCTGCTGCACGAGGACGCCGGGTTGGAGGTGCTGGCCGAAGCCGGCTCGCTGGAGGCGATCGCTCCAGCAGGCGCCGAATCGCCGCTGCTCGATGTGCTGGTGGTTGATCTGCCGGCGGTCGACGTACTGGAGTGGTTCGGGCCGGATGCGGAGGAGCAGCCCGGCATGGCCGTTGTGCTGCTCGGTCCGGCGCCGGACGATGCCCGCGTGCTGGCCCGCCTGGCGCCACGGCCGTGGGGCTATCTGCCGCGGGAGGTCGAGGCTGCGGAGCTGGCCACCGCGGTGCGCACGGTGCATGCCGGCCTGAGCGTGGTGCATCCCGCGCTGGCGCAGGGGCTGTTCCTGCCCGGCGTGACCGTGCGTACGGCTCCCGCTGGCGAAGGGGTCGAGGAGCTGACGGCGCGCGAGCTGGAGGTGCTGGCGCTGCTGGCCGAGGGCATCCCGAACAAGGCGATCGCGCGGCGGCTGGGCATCAGCGACCACACGGTGAAATTCCACGTCGGCTCGGTGCTCTCCAAGCTCGATGCCGCCAGCCGCACGGAGGCCGTACGCATCGGCGCACGTCGCGGTCTGATCGCGCTGTAGGAGCGGATAGCCCTCGCCCGTATATCGCACGCGGGGACGACGATCGGGAACAGGCCAGCCGCCTACAGCGACGGCGGCGCGTCAGGCGCGACCGTCGGCGATGGCATGGGCGCCGGGTCGCAGCCGGTCGCGGCGTCCGCGTGGATGCCTGGGAGCGCACTCCCGTGGTGCGTCGCCGCCAGCGCGGCTGCGCTGCCCGTCGTGGCCGTCAGCAACAGCCCGGCCGCAAGCAGCAGTGCGCGTTTGCGTGTTTTGATGCGCATCGTCTCGTCCTTCCTGCAATCGCGGACAGGAGCTCTCAGCTCCGCCGCAGCGCCCGCCGGAGACGCCGGCAGAAACGGTACAGAAGCCCCTGGCGCCGTTCCGCGCGCGGCCGCTCGATCACCTGCACATAAATCAAAAGATCGGGCATCAGCCTCTCCTTCCGCGTCGGTCTTCTCTCTTCTCTATAAACGTGGACGGCGACCCGGCTCGCGTTCTTGCGAGAAGACGGCGCCGGCCGCCGCGGCCTCGTTGCACGAATGCAACGCGTCTGCGTATTCAGGAGTGTGTCATCGCGCCGGCCCGCTCACCGTTAAGCTGTTTACACAAAGTGCGTGAAGCGCGCGGACGGCCCGTTGATTGCGCCGCCCGCGGTCTGGCACGATGATCCAGCGGCCTTTGCCGCGCGTAGCGTCGCCCCGGAGCATGAACGTACGTGTGCGAGCCAGCGGGTGCCCTTGAGCTGGGCGACGCGACCCTCGACGACGCGCCGCGCATCTTTGCACTGACGCTGGCCGCCTACGAGGAGTACCGGCATACGCTCGTGCCGCCCAGCGGCGTGTTCGGCGAAGACCTGGCCGCCGTCCGCCGCGATCTCGAGCTGGGTGGCGGAGTGATCGCCAGGCTGGCGGGCGCGCCGGTGGCCTGCGCCCGCTACGAGATCGATCCGGCGGGCGAATTCCTGTATTTCGGGCGGCTCGCGGTGCTGCCGGCCTATCGCCGCCGCGGGATCGCCGCACAGATCGTGCGCTGGCTCGAAGCGCGGGCGCTGGCGCTCGGCCTGCCGGAGGTGCGGCTCGGCGCCCGTCTCAGCCTGCCCGGCAATATCCATCTGTACGCGAATCTTGGATACAGCATCTACGATCACGAGGAGCGCGCGGGCTTCGGCCCGGTGGCTGCCGAGATGCGCCGCCGGCTGCGGCCGGAGGCAGCGCGGCCGGCGGGCGGTCTGCTGGCGCTGTTCGGCGGCGGTGCGGGCGGCGGTAAGAGCACGATCGCGGCAGGCTGGTGTGTGACGCGGCCGCGGGCTGTGCACCTGCAACTCGACAGCATGTGGGAGAGCATCATCCACGGCCGCGCCGATCCGCTGGTGCCCGGCGACCTGGCCGGCGACCAGTATGCCTTGAGCGCGCGGGCCTGCGTTGGTGCGGCGCGGCCGTTTCTCGCCGGCGGCTACGATGTGGCGATCGACGATGTCTTTGAGCCGGGCGCCTTTACGATGCATTGGCAACCGCTGCTCGACGGCCTGAGCTGGCGACTGCTGATCGTGCATCCTGAGCTGCAGGACGTGTTGCAGCGCGGCGCGGCGCGCGAAAAGCGCGTGCCCGCCGCGATTGTGCGCGCCCAGCATGCCGCCTCGGAACGCTGGCCAGAGCCGCGCCGGCTGGATACTACTGGTTTCGATATCAGCGAGAGTGTGCGGCTGGCGGCGCGGGCGATCGCGGCGGGATAATGTCGCTTACGCGCGCGGCTTATCCGACATCTGCCGGTCCGCAGGCGTCGTGGCTCTGCGATAGACTCAGATCAAAGGGGAGTGCGCCGTGACACTGCAAGAGATCGTCGACCAACTGCCGAAGCTCAGCGTGGCGGAGCGCCGCGCCCTGCGCAGGGCCGTCCAGCGCTCGCTGGAAGGCGCCGAACCGACGCCCGAAGAGCGCGCTGAAGCGATTCGCCAGCTCGAAGGGATGGCGGAGCCAGAGATCCCATATCCACCGGAATGGGACTGGAAGGAAGACTACATCGATTACCTTGTGAAGAAGTACTCGTGACGGGCGCATTGCTGGACACCAACATCGTACTGGACTTTCTTCAAGCGCGCCCTCCATACGTGCAGGAAGCGACGATCATCTGGCACGCCGCTCAGCGGGGCGAGTTCAGCGGCTTTGTGTCAGCGATTACGCCGACGACAGTGTTCTACATCGTACGGCGGGAACGCGGCGGACCCGCAGCTCGTCTGGCCGTTCAGCGCATTCTCACGGCGGTGCAGGTCTGCCCGGTGGATCGCGTCGCGCTTCGTGACGCGTTGTCGCTTTCCTTCACCGACTTCGAGGACGCGGTGCAGTGCGCCAGTGCCGAGGCCGCCGGGCTCGACCTGATCGTCACGCGCGACGTCCGCGACTTTCGCGGTGCGGCGCTGCCAGTGCTGTCGCCGGCCGAGTTCATCGCCCAGCATCTCACGGCGTAGCCCGCCCGGCCGGAGGCGTGCCCATTAACGTTTCAGAGCTGGCTAAGGCCGCGGAACGGCTGCCATTCGCGGAACGGCTGCTGTTGCTGGAACGGATCGCCCGCTCGCTGCGCCGCGATCTTGCGACGGCCCCGGCCTCCGCGCCGCAGCCGGCCGCACCTCAGCGTGCGTCGCCGGCAGATCACGACGCCAGCCTCGACGATGCGGAGCTTGAGGAGCTGATCGCCGAGACGCTGTTCGAAGATCTGCAATGAGGCGTGACCGGGACGATCGCTGTTCCCGGTGTGACGGCATTCTGGCACTATGCCCTGTGCGGGCCGCATGCGAAGACACGCGCGGCCGCCGCGCAGGAGCAGCCGATGATTCAACGCGACCGCCTGGTGCAGACGTTTCTTGAGCTCGTGCAGATCGACAGCCCTTCGGGACAGGAGGCCGCGATCGCCCGGCGCCTGATCGCGTTGCTCGCCGAGCTTGGCGCCGAGGCCGGGCTTGACGCCCACGGCAACGTGATCGCCAGCCTGCCCGGCAGGGGCGAGCCCGTCTTGCTCTCCGCGCATATGGACACCGTTCAGCCGGGCGAAGGCATCAGGCCGATCGTCGCGGGCGACACGATTCGCACCGACGGCAGCACCGTGCTCGGCGGCGACCCCAAGGCCGGTGTCAGCGCGATTATCGAGGCGTTGCGTTCGCTGCGGGAAGACGGCACGCCGCACCGCGCGGTCGAGGTCGCCTTCAGCCGCGGCGAGGAGATCGGCCTCGTCGGCGCACGGCACCTCGACTACGAACGCATCCGCGCCCGCCAGGCGCTGGTCTTCGACGGCGAGGGTTCGGTCGCGAACATTACCAGCGAGGCGCCCAGCCACCTGACGCTTGACCTGACGATCACCGGCCGCGCCGCCCACGCCGGCGTCGAGCCGGAGAAAGGGCTCTCCGCGATCCTGATCGCGGCCGAGTTCATCCGCGCCTACCCGCAGGGCCGCATGGACGAGGAGACGACGGGCAACATCGGCCTGCTCCGCGCCGGCAGCGCTCGCAATGCCGTGCCCGAAGAGGCTGTGCTGCAGGCCGAGCTGCGCAGCCGCGACGTAGCGAAACTGGCCGCGCTGCGCCAGCGGGTCGAGGCGGCAGCAGACGAGTTGCAGCACAAATACCCGGAGGCGCGTCTCGACCTTCAGATCGGCGATCAGTACGGCGGCTACAAGCTGAACGCGGCGGACCCGTTGGTAACGCTGGCGATGGCGACGCTGCGGCGCATTGGCCTGGAGCCGCGGCTGCTCGCCTCGGGTGGCGGCACCGATGCCAACGTCTTTGCCACGCGCGGCATTCAGTCGGTCGTGCTCGGCCTGGGCGGCGAGCACTTTCACACCAAAGCGGAAACGCTCTCGATTCCGCACATGCTCGACGCGGCCCGCTTCTGCGCAGCGCTGCTGACGGCATAGGCGCGGGGCCGGCCCGCGACCCGCCGAACCTGCCGGGCAGTCGTACTACGCGGGGGCAGCTGCCTCGGCCTCGGCAAAGATCTCCTCGCCGCGATGCAGGCGAATGGCGATGCGCACCGTCTGGTTGAGGGCGCGGGCGGTGGGCGCGTGCGCCGCGAGGAAGCGCGTGACGCCGACCAGCGTGCGCCGGGCGGCCAGCGGCTCGCGCTCGCGCAGCGTCTGGTAGAGGTGGATGCCGGCCTCCAGTGTCTGGTACATGTGGAAGCCCGCATCTTCGCGCAGGGTCAGGTGGCCCAGCGTGGCGATCAGCGGCGCCTCGGCGTACCCGGCCACAAGATACGCATCGACGAGCCGCGCCGCCGCGTCCACCTGCTGGTTGAGGTCGAAGCGCGAGCGCAGCTCCGCGAGCAGACCCTCCGCGCTCGCCACGTGGCCGTTCTCGCGCGCCTCGTCGGGCAGGCGCGCCGCCGGAACCATCAGAAAGCGGTCGAGATAGAGCGCCATCGCCGCATGGTAGATGCCGCGGGCCAGCTCCGGCGAAGGGTGACGTGAGAGGGCGCGGAACAGGGCGCTGCACGACGACCAGGTGTTGTGCACCGTGTCCCAATCGCCGAACTCGTTGCTGACCGGAAAGCGCGCCAGCCGCAGCGCCGCGGCGTAGGCGATCGCCTGCGCGACGGCGGCCGGCGCGGCGCCGGCCCGCAGCTCCTCGCGCACCGCTGCGACGATGGGCGCCGGCTCCTCAGCCAGCAGCGCCGTACTCAGCGCCTGCAGATCGCGCACCGGGCCGGCGCCGAACGAGGTCCAGCTATCCGGAAGCTCGTCCATCGCGGGAGCGATCAGCGCGGGCAGATCGATCGGATAGCGCCAGGCGTACTGCTCCTCGCTGCGCTGCGCCTCACACAGGCCGTGGATCAGGCTGCCGAGCGCCGCGGGCGCCTGCTCCGCCCCCGCGTGCTCCAGATACTCCGCGGCCTTGGTGATGAAGTCCAGCTCGTGGCCGTCGTCGATGAACAGGTGGTCAGTCGCGGCGGCGTAGAGCAGATCGAGCGCTGTGCCGGCGCCGGAGAGCAGCACCGTCTGCAGCGCGCGTTCGGCGCCCTCGGCGTCGCGCACGTCCACGGCGCGCCGGAACCAGGTCTTCAGCCGGGCCAGCGGCACGCGCGCGGCGGGCAGCGCGTCCACGATGAAGCGCGGCGCCTGTCCGGACGTGTCGGCGGCCATCCGTGCCAGGCCGTGCGTCAGCGCCAGCGGGCGGTCTTCTTCGTCCAGCGCCGGCAGCAGGTTGGCCACGGCGGTGAGAATGGTCATACCGGAGCCCCAGCCGCGGCCGCGATAGCGCAGGCCGAAGCCGCCGCCGAGCGCGGCGATCGCGTCCGCGGGCACGCCGGCAGCACGCAGCGCCAGTACCGCTTTTGCCAATACCAGCGTGATGCCCTGTTCCAGCCCATCGATCAGCCGGCGCTGCCAGTAGGCCGTGTCGATCGGCGCCGCGCCGACTTCGACCAGCACATCATCGCCCTCGATGCGCAACGGATAGCTGCGCACGTCGTCGGCGAACGGATCGAGTGTGCCGCCGCTGGCGAGATCGAAGCGGGCGTGGTGCCAGTGACAGGTCAGCAGGCCATCGGCAACGCTGCCCCGGCTGAGCGGAAAGCCCATGTGCGGGCAGCGGTTGTCGATCGCGTGCAGCGTCTCGCCAGTCGCGACGACGGCGAGTGTGTGCCCCCCGGCGCTGACCACGCTGCAGCCGGCGGTGCGCAACGCCGTTGCCGACCCGATCCGCGTCCAGACCTCTTCCCGTCCGTCCATGGCTCAATCCTTCGCAGCTTGACGCAGGCGCCAAAGACGCCGCACGTGCCCCGTCGTGCAGCCAGCGTGACACGCGCAGGCCGGACTGCCTAGCTGGCCAGGCGGACAGGTGTGACCAGGGGCGAGACGCTCAGTGCTCAAACAGCGCGATCCAGCAGCGCCGCAGCCGGCTACCTGTGGGCATACCCCACGAACGTGTAACCGTTCACGTTGCGCGCACCAGCGACAAAACGCATCTGCCGCTGGTGCCCGTCTTCGCCAAAGGGCTCGGCGTCAACGCCTTCTGGACGGGCGTGCTGGGCAGCGCCGCCGGCTACGGCTCGCTGGTCGGCGCCTGCCTGATCGCGACGGCCGACCGGCGCGCCTGGCGCGTGCGGCTCTATGCTGGCGGCGTCGGGCTCTCGCTGTCGGCGCTGATCGTCTTCGCCGTCGCCGCGGCCTATCCCCTGGCCCTCGCCGGACTGCTGGTCGCCGGCGTGGGCACGGCCGGCTTCTCCACGATGCAGGCCACGCTGGTGCTCTCGGTCTCCGAGGAGCGCGTGCGCGGCCGGGTGATGGGCGTGCTCAGCATGGCGATCGGCTCGCTGCCGCTGGCGATGTTTGCCCTCGGGGCGATCGCCGAAGCGGCGGGCGCGGCGCCGGCCGTCGCCAGCAGCGGCCTGCGCGGCCTCGTCGCGCTGGCGCTCTGTTGGATCGTGAGCGGGGAGATGCGCGCGATCGCGTGAGCGGCGCCCGCGGGCCGCCCGGCGCGGCCGTCAGGCTCGCGTGATAGAGTACTGGCCATGAACGAACTCCCTGCCGCCGACCGCTGCTCGCTTGATGCGTTGCTCGCTGCCGCCCGCGCGGCCTACGGCGAGGCCCGCGCCGTGGAACTGCGTCCGAACCTGGAGCGCACTGCCCACGCCTGCGCCGCGCTGCGTGGCTATCCGCTCGCGGCAGGCGTCGAGCCCGCGGCCCCCTCCCCTGCCCCTCCCCCATAGCGATGGGAGAGGGATGTCGTTTGGCTTGTCCGCATTCTGATCTCCCTCCCCTAACGCATTGGGGGAGGGGCAGGGG
>Ga0102924_1005387_pt1 | contig 12441 bp, 10 predicted proteins | sample PaiPotPPM11metaG_FD_80116 | JGI IMG/M metagenome (GOLD analysis project Ga0102924, IMG submission 80116) | Iron sulfur acid spring bacterial and archeal communities from Banff, Canada, to study Microbial Dark Matter (Phase II) - Paint Pots PPM... ... | reverse complement strand
TCATGTTCTTGATGTAGTCCGCATGACCGGGGCAATCCATGTGCGCGTAATGCCGGTTCGGCGTCTCGTACTCCACGTGCGAAACGGCAATCGTGATGCCCCGTTCGCGCTCTTCCGGAGCGTTGTCAATCGAATCAAACGCCCGGAACTGCACTTTCGGGTTGTGCTTTGAAAGCACCTTGGTAATCGCCGCCGTCAGGGTCGTCTTGCCATGGTCAATGTGGCCGATCGTCCCGATGTTGCAATGCGGCTTGTTGCGCTCGAATTTCTCCTTCGCCATCGCCTTCTGCTCCTCAGTCGAATTCGTAAACCGACTACAGCAAAATCTGTTTTACTTCTCGCCCTTTTGTTTCTTGATGACTTCCTCGGCCAGCGCCGCGGGAAGTTCCGCGTAGTGCGAAAAATGCATCGTAAAGGTGGCGCGGCCCTGCGTGCGGCTGCGCAAATCCGTGGCGTAGCCAAACATCTGCGCCAGCGGAACCTCGACCCGAATCACGTTGCTGCCGGCGCGATTTTCCGTTCCTTGAATCGCGGAACGCCGCGCGTTCAAGTCGCCGAACACGGGCGGCATATACTCTTCAGGGACGACAACTTCCACTTTCATGATGGGCTCGAGCAGCACCGGCTTGGCCCTCGCGCAAGCTTCCTTGAACGCCATGGAGCCTGCGATTTTGAAAGCCATTTCCGAGCTGTCCACGTCGTGATAGCTGCCATCGACCAAAACCACCGCGACGTCCACCATCGTGAAGCCCGCCAAAATGCCGTTGTCCAATGCTTCGCGGATACCCGCTTCGATCGGCGCGATAAATTCGCGCGGAATCGAGCCGCCGACGACTTTGTCAATAAACAGGAAGCGGTGTTCCTTGTCGAATTTCCATTTGCCGCCGGAACCGCCCGCGAATTCTTTTGCGATGGCGTCGAGTTCGTCGGTGGACATCTCGTGCATGTTCTCATGCGCGGCGCTGGGCATCGGATGCAGCACGATTTCGCAATGGCCGTACTGGCCACGCCCGCCGGTCTGCTTGATGTATTTGCCTTCGGCTTCCGCTCTCTTGCGGATGGTTTCGCGGTACGCCACTTGCGGACGCCCCACGTTGGCCTGCACGTTATATTCGCGCAGCATGCGGTCGACGATAATTTCGAGGTGCAGCTCGCCCATGCCGGAGATCAGCGTTTGCCCGGTGTCCGGCTCGGTGGAGACGCGGAACGTCGGATCTTCCTGCGCCAGCCGCTGCATGGCGATGCCCAGCTTGTCCTGGTCGGCTTTCGTTTTCGGCTCGATGGCAACGGAGATAACTGGAGCGGGGAAATCGATGGATTCGAGAATGACTTGCTTCTGTTCGTCGCAAAGCGTGTCGCCGGTCGTAACGCTCTTGAGGCCCACGCAGGCGCAAATATCGCCGGCATACACGGCATCGATCTCTTCGCGCTTGTTGGCGTGCATTTGGAGCAAGCGGCTGATGCGCTCGCGCGTGCGCTTTCCGGGGTTGTAAACGTAACTGCCGGACTGCAGCACGCCGGAATAGACGCGAATGTAGGTGACGTGTCCCACGAACGGGTCGGACATAATCTTGAAAGCCAGCGCGGAAAACGGCGCATCGTCCGAAGCGCGGCGCAAAACAACCTCATCATTCTCCGGGTTCACACCCTCGAGCGGCGGCACATCCACGGGGGACGGCAGGTAATCCACGACCGCGTCGAGCAGCGGCTGGATGCCTTTGTTCTTGAAAGCCGAGCCCGCCAACACCGGAACGATCTTTAGGAGCAGCGTCGATTTGCGGACCGACTTGCGCATCTCTTCGACGGAAAGAGTTCCCTCGGTCAAATATTTGTCGATCACTTCGTCGTCGTGCTCGGCGATGTAGTCCACCATTTTGCCGCGGTGTTCGTCGTAGAACGCTTTATCAATGGCCGAGCCCTTGAGCGCGGCTGCTACATCGGGACGCGAATCCACAAACTCTTTGTCCCAAAGTTTTGCAACTTCGAATATCTCGAATTTCGCGCCGAGCGTTTCTTCGAGCCACACGATGACTTTTTCTTCAATGAAATCGATGATCCCGATGAAATTGTCTTCGCGGCCAAGAGGAAACTGCAGCGGAACGGGGTGGGCGCCAAGGCGCTGGCGAATGGTGCGGATAACGTGGTCGAAATCCGCGCCGGTACGGTCCATCTTGTTGACGAAACAAATGCGCGGCACGCGGTACTTGTCCGCCTGGCGCCACACGGTTTCGGACTGCGGCTGCACTCCGGCGACGGAATCAAACACGCACACCGCGCCATCCAAAACGCGCAGCGAGCGTTCCACTTCCACGGTAAAGTCCACGTGACCCGGAGTATCGATAATATTGACGCGGTATTTCTTGCCAAAACGGTCCCAGGAAGCGGTTGTCGCGGCGCTGGTAATGGTAATGCCGCGCTCGCGCTCCTGCTCCATCCAGTCCATGGTGGCGGTGCCTTCATCCACGGAGCCGATCTTGTAAGTCACACCGGTATAGAAAAGGATGCGCTCCGTCGACGTGGTTTTGCCCGCATCGATGTGCGCCATGATCCCGATATTGCGCGTGTCGTCGAGTTTGAAAGCCCGTCCCATGATCTGCTGCGTCGCCCCTTTGGTTTCTGTAGCCATGACCTGTTCTTTTCTCTAGCCGTTACCAGCGATAGTGCGCGAAGGCCTTGTTGGCCTCCGCCATGCGGTGAACGTCTTCCTTTTTCTTGATGGCCCCGCCGCGAGCATTGGCCGCGTCAATCAACTCATCGGCAAGCTTGTCGATCATCGTTTTGCCTGCCCGCTCGCGCGAGTACTGCAAAAGCCAGCGAATCGCCAGCGACTGCCGCCGGAACGGATTCACTTCGACCGGAACCTGATAGTTCGCGCCGCCCACGCGCCGTGTCTTCACTTCCAGCGTAGGCTTGACGTTCTCAATGGCCTTCTTGAAAATCTTCAAAGCGTCGTCGTTGGTCTTCTTTGCAACCTGGTCCATCGCGCCGTAAAACACGCGCTGCGCCGTCGACTTCTTGCCTTCCCACATCATCGAGCAGATAAACTTCTCCACGATGTCGCTGGCATAGACCGGGTCGGTCGCTTGTATCCGCCGGAAAACGAGTCCTTTGCGTGGCATTGCTCTTTATCGCTCCTTCACAATCTCTTCACTTCACCCGCAATTTCTATGCAGCCGCCTTACTTCGCCGCCGCAGCCTTGGGCCGTTTCGCGCCGTACTTGGAGCGTCCCTGCTTGCGATTCTCGACGCCCGCAGCGTCCAAAGTCCCGCGCACGATGTGATACCGCACTCCCGGCAGATCCTTCACGCGCCCGCCGCGCACCAGCACGATCGAGTGCTCCTGCAAGTTATGCCCGATCCCGGGAATGTACGTCGTGACTTCCACAGAGTTCGTCAAACGCACGCGCGCCACTTTGCGCAGAGCGGAATTCGGTTTTTTCGGCGTCTGCGTGTACACGCGAATGCATACGCCGCGCTTTTCCGGGCAGCCCGCTAGCGCAGGCGACTTCGTCTTAACCAAAACTTTCTCACGTCCCATTCGTACAAGTTGTGAAAACGTCGGCACAGTCGCCCTCTTTATCTGTGACCGCACAGCGGTCAACTTCTATGTGTGACCACACAACGGTCAAATTCATGTGTGACCGCGAAGCGGTCAACATCCGCGCGCAAAATTTCCCGCGGCTCTCGCAAGGCGCGCATACAAAAATGCGCGAGAGCACACATCTGTGCTGAAAGGTCTACTGCGAATCCGGAGATACAACCAGCAAGAAACTCCGTACGCACTCCAAGAGGCAGAACTACGCTCCTGGCTTCATTTCGGAGAGGCTTACTCGGCTTTGCGGGGCTGGCGCCCCATTCCGGCCGCTCTTCTGTCCCAATCCGTCTTACAATGTTCCGGGACCGAAGATATTTCCCTTCCAACCCACTCAACCGCTTCAACAGCTTAGCGGTCGCCCTCGTCAGGATAGAAACATCCCTGACAAAACAGAGATTATAAGGAAAAGAACGTGCTCTGTCAAATTTCTTTCACAGGCCTCCAGTGGAAATCTTTGTGGGAATCAGGGACTTGGGAGGCTCCAGACCCCATTCTCTTTCTGGCTGACCGGAACCCAAGTCTCAGCCGCAGTGAGCGCCTGCCACGGCCCAAAAGGGGCTCAAAAACAGCGAGTCTCCTCATTATGCGCCCTTGCCACTGCCGTAACCTGCTGATAATGCATTGCTTAGTTAGAGGGCGCGTCCCTTTTCTCGATATCCGCGAAAGCTTTCGGCCATAGCCCAAACGCCTTGAGTAGCTCATCCTGGTGCTGCGCAACCAGCATCTTAACCGTCCGCTCCGCGGACCACGGCGACGCAAAGCGCTCCGGCCGGTCCGCAATCCAGTAAGCTGCCAGCGCCATCAGCGACGCGTCTTGCGCCAGCACGTCCGGCTTCACGGCATTGAGCGCATCTGCAGCCGAATGATGGGTATATTTATACTCCGGCGAATCCTGATCCATATTGATGCCCGGCAATCCCGCAATCGAAAACGGCAGCGTGTCCGTGCCATCCTCCACTTTATCGTCGACCTTCACCTCGCGAATATCAGCGAGCGCCGCCGCAAACGGCTTGAACGTGTCCACCAAATCGTCGCGCCCGCCCAATTGAAATGACCTGACCGGTCCTTGCCCATTGTCCAGAATCAAGCTGCCCAGATGATTCGCCATTTCCCCCTGGTGCTGCTTCACATACGCAAACGAGCCATCGAGCCCCTGCTCTTCTCCCGTGAACAGAACAAACCGAATCGTTCGGCGGGGTTTCATCCCGCTGCGCACGATCGCGTCCGCCGCTCCCAGCGTGCAGCTCGTGCCCATGCCGTTGTCCGTCGAACCTTCGGAAAGATCCCACGAATCCAGATGCCCTCCCACCACCAGCACTTGCTCCGGATTTTCACTGCCGCGAATTTCGCCGACCACGTTGGCGCTCTCCACCGGCCCGCTCGTAAATGTGTTTTGAATATTGAAGCGCACCCGCGGCGTTAGCCCGCGTGCAATGTAGCGTTCCAACTGTCCCTGATCTTCCGCCGTCATCGAAACCACGGGCACGGCGAAGTCCGCATCGAAGCCCAGGATTCCGGTGTGCGTCAGGTTCATCCCGGCGGATTTCCCGCCGCCTTGCCCTCCAATCACCGCGATCACCCCCGCTTTGCTGGCGGCCTTCAGAAAATCGCCGAACTCCGCGAACAATTGAATGAAGCTCTTGTTCGGCTCGCCGCGATTGACTACCAGCGCGACTTTACCGCCAAGCCTGGAGATGATTTTTATTTCGTTGTCGAGGTCGAACATGTTTACTTCGACCACATCGCCTTCCGCGCCTCCTGCAGGCGTCGAGCCCGTCCAACCCATCGCGTCCACATGCAGCGGGTGGCGAATCGGCGTCAAGAGTTCTGCTTGTGCCGTACCGCGCGTCCAGCCGCGCCACAACTGCCATTTCTCCGCGTGCACATTCTCAAGTCCTATGGCGCGCATCTTCGCCTGGCCCCATTCGATCGCATTTTGCGCCTGCGGCGAGCCCGTCACGCGCGCGCCAACGTCGTCGCTTAACTCCGTCAGATAATTGAAAGCATGAGAATCCATCATGCCCTCGCCTGCAATCTTCACAAGCCCGGGTTTCGTTCCGTCCTCGTCGGGCCCCTTCGCCGCGGGCTTGTCCTTCGCCCGCACGGCCAGCCCGGCAGCTAGCGCCGCAACCAACGCCACGACCGCAATCCCACCAAAAATCTTTCGCATTCCATGTTCTCCCTGTGCCTCACGCCATTCGGCGCACAAAACTCTACCATGCCATCAGACGCACAAGCCTCAAAACCGTTTCGGCGAATGGCCATAGGCAAACAACTGTAGGGGCACGATACATCGTGCCCCCCTGCGTCAAAGCTCATCTGCGTCGATGTGAGCCGGAAGATGCGGCATCACCTGTTCAGCCGCGTCACATTCGCCGCTCAACGTCCGCCGTGCTCGGCCGGCAACGGCACGCAAGCCGCCGCTTTACGCGACTGCTCTCTCGCCCTACACTTTCTGCGAGGCCATCTTGAAAGCTGCTCGCACTTTCTTGTCCGTGATTCCCCTTGCCGTAGCAATCTGTCTTCTCGCCGCCTCTGCTGCAAGCACGCGCACGGCGGAGGCTGCGTCGCAGAAACCCGCTGAGAAAGCCCCGGAGAAAACTCAGGAAAAGGCCCGGGAAAAACCGGCTGCGAAAGCTTCGCCCGAAGTTCCCGCGCAGATCGAACTGCTCGAAACCCGCGTTCGCTTTGAAACCGACGGCGGGAGCCGCAAGGAAGTCCACGCCCGCGTCAAAATCAACGACGAACTCGGCGTGCGCCAATTTGCCCGCCTAAATTTTGACTTCAACCGCTCCTTCGAAAAAATCGAAATCCCGTTAGTCCGTATTACGCACCCAAGCGGCGGTACGGTAGACGTCCTCCCCAGCGCCATCACCGACACTCCGAATCCCGCCGTCGTCAACGCCCCCGCCTATCAAGACGTCCGCATCAAATCCGTCCGCATCCTCGGCCTCGAACCCGGCGACACGCTCGAGTATCGCGTCATCACCACCACTTCCCATGCTCCGCTCGCCCCCGATTTCTGGCTCGACCACTCCTTCGACCGCACCGGCGTGGTCTCTCGCGAGGTTTTTGAACTCAATTTTCCCGCCGCCCGCGAAGTCCACCTGATGATCTCCCCGCGCACGCCGGCCACTTCGAACGAAAAATCCGGCAGCGGCCCTGACGCGCGGACCATCTACCAATGGGCACTCTCGACCCCAAGCACAGAATCTAGTCCCACGAACGAAACTGGGGACTCAGGTTCGGACATCGTGCTGACCAGCTACGGCTCATGGCAGCAGTTTGTCACGCGCGTCGCGAAATACTTCGAGGTCTCGACTCCTCAAGCGCCGGAAATAGTGGCGAAGGCGACGGCCCTCGTGGAATCTGCAGGTTTAAGCGTGAAAAGTAGCTCCAATCCCCTCGCAAAAATAGAGGCGCTCTACTATTTTGCGTCGCAGAAAATTCGCACTGTTGATCTGCCCCTTGACGCTATGGGCTTTCGAAGTCGCGACCCCAAAGAAATCCTAGCTTCCGGCTATGGAACCCCCCAGGATAAATACATCCTGTTCGCTGCGCTTTGCTCTGACATTGTCAGACTTCCCCGAGCGGCCCTCGTTTCGGCCAAAATGCCGAAAGCATCAGGCGGCCTGGCAAGGCCGTCGGTGTTTGAACACTTGCTGACGGAAGCCGGCGTACTGCCCAACAATTGGCGGTGGTTGGATCTGAACCTGGAAGTGGCGCCTTACGCGATGATTCCTTCGCAGTTCCGAGCAAAGCCGGCCCTCATGATTATCCCTGCGGACAGGAATCAATGGCACGAGACGCCCACTGAGTCGCCCTTCCCCGCAAAACAGAGAGTCGAAGTTGACGCCGCGCTCAGCTTTGAGGGCAAGCTAAATGCTAAGGTTCGTTACACACTGCGTGGAGACAACGAATTGCTGTTGCGCGTGGCGTTTCATCGAACGCCTAAGGAAAATTGGAAAAATGTCGCGCAACTTCTGGCGCTCTCCGACGGTTTCCGAGGGCAAATCACCAACGTGACCACGTCGGATCCCTATGAAACGCGCGATCCTTTCACCGTGGAATACGAAATCACGCAGCCGAAATTTCTCAGCTGGTCAAAAAAGCCGCTTCGCATGCCGGCGCTTCTTCCTCTGCTCGGGCTTCCGGATCCGCCGGTAAATCCCACCGCCGGCGCGACTCCGTCACCCATCAACCTGGGCACGCCTCTCGATGTTGAAGTGAGCGCAACCGTTCATCTTCCCGCGGGAACCACCGCGCAGATCCCGACGGGCACCTCCGTCGAGCGCGACTTCGCCACCTACGCTTCACAATACTCCACGAAGGAAGGGGTGCTCACCGCCTCCCGCCATCTGAATTTTATCCTGAAGAAAATCCCCGCCGACCGCACCGCCGATTACGACGCCTTCCTTCAAGCCGTTCAAAACGACGAATCACAAGTCTTCACGCTGGATCGCGCCGAGACAACTCCTCCGCCCGCCAAAAAGCCATAAGTTATTCTTAGTTTTGCCGCAAGAATGGAAAGACTACGGGGAAGTCTTCTTGATGTGTGCCTCAGCTCTTCTCCGTGAACTCTGCGACCTCTGCGTTAAAATCCACGCGCCCCGCAAGCGCAACTTGTCTGTGTCTATCTCGTTGTCTTTGGTTCCCTACTCATTCATTCCACTCACTTGGTCTGCATCACTTCTTTTTCCTTCGCAGCGCTCAAATCTTCAATCTTCTTAGTTTCCGAGTGTGAGAGTTTTTCCAACTCATCCAGCGAGCGCTTTTTCTCGTCTTCGCTGATCTTCTTTTCTTTTTCAAGCTTTTCGATGGCTTCTTTCAGGTCCCGGCGGATATTTCGCACCGCCGTCCGGTGATTCTCCAGCACCTTATGAAGCTGTTTGACCAAGTCCTTGCGCCGCTCTTCGGTCAGCGAGGGTATCGGCACGCGCACGACTTTTCCGTCATTCGTAGGATTCAACCCCAAATCCGCCGTGCGAATCGCCTTGTCAATCAGCGCCACCGCACTCGGATCCCACGGCGCGATCACAATCATCGTCGGGTCCGGCACGGTCATGCTGCCAAGCTGATTCACCGGCATCGGCGTTCCGTGATAGTCCACGCGAACATTGTCCAGAAGAGTTGCGTTCGCGCGGCCCGTGCGAATCGTCGCCAGCTCCTTGCGGAAATCGTCCACCGCCTTTTCCATACGCGTTTTTGCCGCAGCCGCCGCGTCTTTTGTCGTTGCAATCGTCGTCATGTTCGAAGTCCTCAAAACTGCTTTATGCCGGCGTCACCTTCGACCCCACCCGCTCGCCCATCACCACCCGCTTGATGTTCCCGTGCTGGTTCATGTTAAAAACCACGATCGGCATTCCATTATCCATGCACAGCGAAATCGCCGTCGCGTCCATGACTTTCAAATTCTGGTTCAGCACGTCGCGGTAAGTAATCGCCGCGAAAAACTTTGCCCCGGAAACTTTCTCCGGGTCCGCGTCGAAAATTCCGTCCACTCTCGTCGCTTTCAGGATCACGTCCGCTTTAATCTCCATGGCGCGCAGCGCCGCCGCCGTGTCGGTTGAAAAATACGGATTACCCGTCCCCGCCGCAAAAATCACGATGCGCTGCTTTTCCAGATGCCGCATCGCGCGCCGCCGGATGAAAGGTTCGGACACCTGGTTCATCTCGATCGCGCTCAGAACGCGCGTGAACACGCCTTCTTTCTCCAGAGCATCCTGCAACGCCAGCGCGTTAATCACCGTCGCCAGCATGCCCATGTAGTCGCCCGTCGCCCGCTCAATTTCAAAGCCCTTCTGGCGCGCTCCGCGAAAAATATTTCCGCCGCCGACCATGATGGCGATCTCGACGCCCAGCGCGTGCACCTCTTTCAGCTCGCGCGCGATGGCCTGAATCGTTTCTCCGTGTATCCCAAATCCCTGCGGCCCCTGCAGCGATTCTCCGGAAAGCTTCAGCAGGATGCGCCGGTAAGCAAGTTGTGGATTTCTCGGCGTCCGTTTCGCGATTTTCTTTGCAGCCTTTTTCTGTGCGGCCATGTCGCTCCGGTTGGTGCCTCTGAAATCTTTCGAATTGTAACAAACTATGCCCGCCCCCGCACAACGCGCAAGCCCCTAAAAACAAAAAGAGCGTCCCGGTTTCGCCGGAACGCTCTGGAAGGCAGCTCAAAAGCTTTCGTTAAGCCGTGATGGGCGCGAGAACCGGCGCCGCTTCTGGCCCTCCGGCCGGTCCGCTCGCTTCGCCCACCTTGAAGCGCACGAACCGCCGGATGGAAATGTTCTCGCCGAGCTTCGCGATTGCTTGCGAAATCATTTCGCCGATCGTGACGCTCTCGTCCTTGATGTAGTGCTGCTCGTAAAGGCAATTTTCCTCGTAGAACTTTTCCATCTTTCCATTCACGATTTTTTCGACCACGTTTTCCGGCTTGCCGGTAGCCAGCGCTTGCGCCCGGTAAATATCGCGCTCCGCCGCGAGCATCTCCGGCGTAACTTCCTCGCGCCGCACGTACCGCGGATCGAGCGCCGCGATGTGCATCGCAACGTCATGGCAAAGCAACTGGAAAGCTTCCGTGCGCGCCACGAAGTCTGACTCGCAGTTGATTTCCACCAGCACGCCAATCTTCCCGCCCGCGTGAATGTAACTGCCCACCAGGCCTTCGCTCGCTTCGCGCTGTGCTTTCTTCGCCGCCACGGCCTGACCCTTTTTCCTGAGAATCTCGATGGCCTTTTCGATCACTCCGTTGGCCTCCACGAGCGCCGCGCGGCAATCGCTGAATCCCGCCCCGGTCCGCTCGCGCAGTTCTTTCACGAGTTGCGCCGGGATCTGCATAGCTGGCTGTTGTGTGCTCATCCTTTTTCTCTCTGCGTTCTCTGAATATCGATGTTTGCGTGAGTGCTTGCAAAACGGCCCGCTCCGAGCCGCCTGGAGCGGGCCTCGTGAATCTCTTGTTCACACCGCTTGCTTATCTTGTTTCCTCGTCCGGCGGCACGGTAGCTTCCGCGGCTTCGGCAGGCTCAACGGGAGCATCCGGCGGAGGTTCAACAACCGCGCCTTCGACGAAGTCGCCTTCCTGCTTTTCATACTGCTCGTACGCGCTGGTATCCACGTACTCCACGCCATCCACCAGCGCCTGATCTTCCGCGGACTTCTGTTCCGCCACCTGCGATTGCTGGTACGCGGTGTGCCCTTCGAGCACGGAATCCGCAATCTTCGTCGTAAAAAGCCGGATCGCGCGCAAAGCGTCGTCGTTGCCTGGAATAATCCAGTCCACCACGTCCGGATCGCAATTCGTATCCACCACCGAAACCACCGGCACGCCCATCCGCCGCGCTTCCTTCACCGCGATCTCTTCCGCATTCGAATCGATCACGAACATAGCATCCGGAAGCTGCGACATGTTCTCGATGCCTTCCAGGTTCTGGTTCAGGTGTTTCATCTCGCGGCCCAGCCGCGCTTTTTCTTTTTTCGAAAGCTCGTTGATCCGGCCGTCTTCCGTCATGGCCTTCAGCAGCTTCAGCCGCTTGATCGATTTCTGCAAAGTCGCCCAATTTGTCAGCGTCCCGCCCAGCCAGCGGTGGTTCACAAAAAACGCCCCACACCGCTTCGACTCCTCGGCCACTGCTTCCTGCGCCTGCCGTTTGGTCCCGACAAACAAAACCGCTTTTCCTTGCGCGGAAAGATCGCTCACGAAGCGGCTAGCCTCGCGGAACATTTTGAGGGTCTTCTGCAAATCAATAATGTGAATCCCGTTGCGTTCTCCGAAAATATATTCCTTCATCTTCGGATTCCAGCGCCGCGTCTGGTGACCGAAGTGAACTCCAGCCTCCAGCAATTCTTTCATCGTAATTTCTACTGCCAAGTTCCCTCCTAGTAGGATAGCTGTTTGCGGTGGCGTCCTTTTTTACCTTTGTAGGTGCCGGGCTTTAGCCCGGCGTCTTAAGGTGAAATTTGCGCCACAGAACAGCCTATTGCCGGCTCCTTGCCGGCCGTGATCTCGAAGGGTTTGCCCGCGCATTCCCTCCGGAGCTCGTTGCGACCAGCTTCCTGGCTCTTCGCCAGTCGCTAGTCCCCAGCCACCAATCACCGCTCTACCGCTTGGTGAACTGGAATCTCTTTCGCGCGCCCTTCTGCCCGTACTTCTTCCGTTCCTTCATACGGGAGTCGCGCGTCAAAAATCCATTCTTCCGCAATGCCGGCCGCAGCTCCGGATTGAACCGCGAGATCGCTCGCGACAATCCCATCCGCACCGCTCCAGCCTGCCCGCCAACGCCGCCGCCATGCGCGGTCACTTTCACGTCCACCTGATCCGTCAGGCTCGTGAATTTTAGCGGCTCGATCGCATCATGCTTCCAAGCATGATTCGGAAAATAATTCTCCACCTCGCGCCCATTGATCGTGAACTTGCCGCTACCCGCGCGCAAGAACACTCGAGCCACCGACTCTTTGCGCCGGCCCGTTCCAAGAAACCAAGTTTGTGTGCCCGCCATGGGCGTACCAGTAGAACTCAACGTTCCTCCTCAATCCACCTGACTCCAGACACCACGGAGTCATCGAACTCCACGCCGATTTGCTCCCTGCCTAAGGCACCACTTAGAGGTGACCACTTCGCGGCCACACTTACCAAGGAACAGCAACGTGCGGAAACCAGTAGCACAGACTCTCAGTCTGTGCGCTTTTCAAAAGCCAAAGCACCATCCCAGACCGTAAATCCGTGCACCCAGCGAAACCCAGCAGTAGCACAGACTCTCAGTCTGTGCGCTTTTCAAAAGCCAAAGCACCATCCCAGACCGTAAATCCGTGCACCCAACGAAACCCAGCAGTAGCACAGACTCTCAGTCTGTGCG
>Ga0102924_1005386_pt1 | contig 12441 bp, 7 predicted proteins | sample PaiPotPPM11metaG_FD_80116 | JGI IMG/M metagenome (GOLD analysis project Ga0102924, IMG submission 80116) | Iron sulfur acid spring bacterial and archeal communities from Banff, Canada, to study Microbial Dark Matter (Phase II) - Paint Pots PPM... ... | reverse complement strand
GAGATCGTGCGCTCGGCCCGCAACCGGGTGACCGACACCGAAGGACCGCCCGGGGAGGTATTCGGCTCGTCCTTGGCCCACGCCGAGACGAACGTACTGGCGGGGCTAGCGTTCCGCCGCCACCGGGACCTGGTTCTGACCACCACGCTCCAGCCGTGCTTGCAGTGTGCGGGCGCCATCCGGCTCGGCCCGATCGGCACCGTACGGTTCGCGGGGCGGGATCGGTACTGGGACGGATATCACGACTTCGGCAAGCTCTCCGCGCGGGAAGCGCAACGGACCCAGCCGGCCAGGATCGGGCCGCGCCCCGATGAGCTCGGAACCTTTGCCACCCTCATATCCCGGTTCGGCCCGACGCGCACGCATCGCTTCGAGCAGGCGCTGCGAACCCTGGGCGAAGGGCCGATGGTCGACTTGGTGCACGAACTGGAAGATGGCGGCGAAGCGGAGCGCCTGGCCGCGATGGAGGTCAACGAGGCGCTCGGTTACCTGTGGCCCCGGCTCCGAGAACTGAGGGAGGTCACGGCGCTTGACCTTCACCCTGGGTCAAGCCCGAGCATGGCGTCGTCGAGGAGCGGAGGAGGCCGCGTGGAACTGCTGACGATCGGGGCGTTCGCCCGGGCCTCACGACTCTCGCCCAAGGCCCTGCGGCTCTACGATTCGCTCGGCCTGCTGACGCCCGCCCACGTCGACGAGGTGTCCGGCTACCGGTTCTACCGGCCCGACCAGCTGGAGCGGGCCCGCCTGGTGGCCTGGCTGCGGCGGCTAGGCATGCCGCTGGCCCGCATCGGCGCCGTCTGCGACCTGGCCCGGGAGGCTCCGGATCAGGCCGCCGGGCTGGTCGCGGCCTACTGGGCGCAGACCGAGACCGAGCTCACCGCCCGGCGAGCTCTGGCCGCCGACCTGATCAGCTACCTGTCCCGGGAGGAACCCACGATGCACCCCACACCACCGGCGCTGGCCATCCGGTACGCCGCGCGCTCGGACATCGGCCGCCACCGCGACCGTAATCAGGACACCGCCTACGCGGGCCGGCGCCTGCTGGCGGTGGCCGACGGGATGGGCGAAGGCGGCGCGGCGGCCAGCGCGGCGGTGATCGAGGCGCTCAAGCCGCTGGAGGCCGCGCTGCCCGCGGGCAACCTGCTGAACGCCATGGAGGACGCGGTCCGGCAGGTCGGCGCGACCCTGGCCGACGCCGACCGCGGGACCGGCACCACGCTCACCGCCATGCTCTGGTCGGGATCACAGCTCGCGCTGGTGCACGTCGGCGACACTCGGGCCTACCTGCTGCGCGCGGGCGAGCTGTTCCAGATCACCCACGACCACTCGGTGGTACAGGCCTTGCTCGACGCGGGCCAGATCACTCCCGAGGAGGCGGAATCACACCCACAGCGGTCGCTGCTGCTGCGGGCCATCGCCGGGGACAGCGCGAGCGACCCCGACGTCTCGCTGCACGACGCGCAGGCCGGCGACCGCTACCTGCTGTGCTCGGACGGCCTGACCACCGTGGTCTCCCCGGGCGTCATCCGGGACACGCTGCGCGCGCCCGGTGACCCGGAGCAGGCCGTGGAGCGGCTCATCGACCTGGCCAACGAGGCCGGCGGTCCGGACAACATCGCCTGCGTGGTCGCCGATGTGACCGAAGCGCGGCCAGGATCCGGCTAGCCGGGGCCCAGGCTCAGCGTCAGGGCCTGCTGGCTTTGCCCGGTGGCGACGGTCCCGATACCCGACACCCCCGAGCCGGCTGAGACCAGTGCGGAGATCTGCTGAGCACGATCGGCCCCGGCCCGCCCACGGCGAGCCAGCCAGCCGGGCCGTGCGTCACGCTGGTCAGCGCGGACAGTCCCGGGTAGCCGGATGCGACGGATAGCGAGCAGACCAGCGTCCACGACGTGCTGCCCGGTGCCTGGCGCCATACCGCCGGGTACCCGTCGGCGCTGCCGACAGGAACACCGGCTGCTTGCCGAGCGCTGCGCCGGAGGTGGCGCCGCCCGCGCCCACCGTGGCGCTATGCACCGATCCGGCGCTGGTGTCGCCGAGCGATCCGGTCGGCGACCAGGTCCCGCCGGTGCCCGCGCTGGTGTAGGCCACGATCTGCCCCGCGGTCTCGTGCCGGTGACGACGAAGCCGTTCCCGCTGCCCTTGACCACACCCGGGCTCCAGCCACCCGCCGCGTCGACGGTGCCCGCGTACTGCCAGTCGTGGCCGTTCGGGGAAAAATAGGCCACCCCGTCGGGGCCACCGTTTGCACTGTGCCCGGGCCGTACGGCGATCAGGCCCGATCCGTCGGACCCGAGGCCCGTGACCGAGACATCCGCGTCATGATCGGCCGGGATCGTCACCGCGGCCCAGGTCGATCCTCCGTCGGTGCTCAGCCAGGCGGCGGAGACGTTGCCGCCGCCGGCGACCCCGCCGGAGATGACCGTGTCGGGGCCGTGCGCGGCGGCGTAGACGATGCCCTGCGCGGTGCCGCCGAGCGCGGTCAGGCCCAGCTGCGCGGCCGTCTTCCGCTGCCAGTTCAGGCCGTCACGCGAGGTCCAGATGACGGTCTGGGTGCCACCGCCGGCGGTCGCCGCCTCGCCCGCGGCCAGGAAGCCCCGAGCGGTGTTGTTGAGGACCAGGAGCTGGTCGCCGGGTAGCTGCGGGGAGATGCCGTGGCTGGCGGCGAGGGTCCAGTTCAGGCCGTCCGGGCTGGTCCAGATGGCCTGCGGCCCGACCGCCAGCCATCCGCCCGGTCCGCCGGCCAGCCGCGAGGCGACGTGGCCCAGCGGGGCCGGCCCGCCGCCCGGCGCGTGTACGGAGGCCAGCCGCCAGGTAGCGCCGCCGTCGGCGGAGGCGAAGAACTGCTGGCGGACGAGGCCGTCGCTGGTCTGCGACCCCATCGTGACGATGGTGTTCCCCGAGGCCACGACGCGGTCTACGGTCTGCGAGACGCCGCGCTGCTCATGATCGGGATAGGTGCCGAAGGCGGCGGCGGCCGCGTTCTGCTGCTGGTTCGCGGTGAGGGGGCCGAACTTCGGGAAGTGGCCGGTCGCCAGGACGAGGACCAGGGCGGCGGCCACGACCGCGAGGACCGGTCCCCCGACCGTCGCCGTCCGGCGGCTGACCATTCCCCTCCTGGGCCGCGGAGGTCCGGGAGCCTCGGGCTCGAGCAGCAGGGATCTGCTCGTTTGCGGCGGCTGGACGGGGGTGGCCTCGGTTACCGGCCAGGTCTGGGCGAGCACGGCCGCGGTGCCGAACTCGTCGTCGCGGCCGGTCCGCGGGTTGCTGGTCAGCCGGGCCAGCAGCTCATCCGCCCGAGGCCGGCGCTGCGGATCCTTGGCCAGGGCGGCTTCGACCATGGGCCGCAGGAGGTCTGGCACCGCGGAGGTGTCGGGTTCGACGTGCAGGATCCGGTACAGAGAGCACTTTCCGCCGCCCGGCGCGCTCTCCTGCGGGCCGTTGCCCAGCCCGCAGGAGTGGACCTGCCCAGCCTGATCCGGGCGGCTCGCGGTCCGTTGATCAGGCCGGTATGGCCGGCCCGGCCTCGACCGCCTGGTCTCCGGCCTGGTTTCCCGTTTGCCCGGCCGGAGGCGTATTCCGGCTGTACAGCGGCCCGCGGCGGAACAGGAGCGCGGCGACGACCGAACCGCCGGCCAGGATGCCGGCCGTCCACCAGAACGCGGTGTCGTAGCCGTGCGCGAGCGCGAGCCCGGCCAGCGCCTGGCGGCCGATGAGTCCATGGGCCCGAGCCGACGCGACGTGCGCGGCGATGTAGGACGTGACCGCGCTGGCGAAGATCGTGTTGAGCAGCGAGGTGCCGATGGAGGCGCCAAGCTGCTGGCCCACGGTGACGCTCGCCGACGCGACCCCCGCGTCCTGCTGGGCCACGCCGAAGGTGCCGGTGTTGATGGACGGAGCGATCACCATGCCGAGGCCGACACCGATCATGATGAGCGGGCCGAGCACGCCCGTGACGTACCCGGTGTGCGCTCCGAGCTGGGCAAGCCAGACCGCGGCGCCCGCCGCGACCAGCATTCCCGTCGGGACCAGGGGCTTGGGCCCGACCCGGGGCATGAGCACGATGGTGGACATGTTGGCCGCGAACGCGATGCCGCCGGCGATCGGCAAGAAGGCGACGCCGGTCACGACCGGCGAGTAGCCGAGGGTCTGCTGCAGGTAGTAGGTCAGGAACAGGAAGGTGCCGAACATTCCCGCGGAGGCGATCAGCATCGACAGGTAGGCGCCGCCGCGGTTGCGGTCGAGCACCACGCGGGGCGGCAGCAGCGGGTTCGGAGCCCGGCCCTGCCAGAACGCGAACGCGATCAGGAGCGCCACGCCGGCGATCAGGAAGCCGTAGGTGGACGGCGTGCTCCAGTCGTGCGAAGCCGCGTTCGAGAATCCGTAGACCAGGCAGAACAAGGCACTGGACACCATCACCACGCCCGGGATGTCCAGCTTCGGCTTGACCAGGGACGGGTGTCGCTGCAGCAGCAGCGCTCCCCCGGCGAAGGCCGCGCCGGCGAAGACCAGGTTGATATACAACGTCCAGCGCCAGGACAAGTACTCGGTCAGGGCGCCGCCGAGCAGCAGGCCTACCACGCTGCCGCCCGCGGCGACCGCGCCGTAGACGCCGAACGCCTTGCCGCGGTCCTTCGGCTCGCTGAACGTCGTGGTCAGCAGCGAAAGCGCCGAGGGCACCAGGATCGCCGCGAACACGCCCTGGCAAGCCCGTGCGGTCACGAGCATGGCGAAGTTGACCGAGGCGCCGCCGATGGCCGAGACGCCGGCGAAGCCGGCCAGGCCGATCAGGAACGTTACCTTGCGGCCGAGCAGGTCAGCCAGCCTGCCGCCCAGCAGCAGCAGGCTGCCGAACGCCAGCGAATAGGCGGTGACCACCCACTGCCGGTCCACCGTGCTGAAGTGCAGAGCGCGCTGCGCGGACGGCAGCGCTATGTTCATCACCGTCAGGTCGAGGACGACCATGAGCTGTGCGATGGCGATGACGCCGAGGACGAGCCAGCGCCGGTCCGGGGCGCGGCTGACTGTGTTGACATCAGTCATGAGCTTTACCAATCTGGAGGTACTATCTCCGCTTAAGCCCACAGTAACATCAAACGGAGAAGATATCTCCACTTTTTTTGGAGGTTGACTTGGCCCAGCGCCCTGGAGACCACGCCGGACGGGATCCCGAGCCGCGCGCCGCGCCGGTGCGGCCGCTACGGCGCGATGCCGCGCGGAACCGGCAGCGCGTGCTCAAGGCGGCGTCAGAGGTCTTCACCCAGCGCGGCCTAGACGTCAGCCTGGACGAGGTGGCACGGCACGCCGGCGTCGGGGTGGGAACCGTCTACCGGCGGTTCCGCACCAAGGAAGACCTGGTCGAGGCGCTGTTCGTGGAACGCATCGAGGCGGTGGCGGCGCTGGCCGAGGACGCCGCCGAGGCGGCTGATCCGTGGTCCGGCCTGGCGTCCTTCCTTGAGCAGGCGGCCGAGATGCTGGCCGGCGACAGCGGCCTGCGGCAGTTGCTGATGTTCGCCACCTACGGCGGGGATAAGGTCTGGTACGCCCGGCAGCGTAACGCTCCCGTGGTGACCAAGCTTGTCGAGCGGGTGCAAGCCGCAGGCCAGCTCAGGTCCGACCTCCGGCCAACCGACATTCCGTTCATCTTGTTCATACTGACCGAGGCCGCGCAGTTCGCCCGCGGGATCAGCCCCGAGATCTGGCGCCGGTATCTCACCCTCGTCCTGGACGGCCTGCGCCCGGAGCGAGAGGGGGTCACCCCGTTGCCCGTCCCCGCGCTGCGGCCCGACGAGATGGAGATGACCATGCGGCAGAGTGTCCCGCGGCACCACTGACGTTTCTCATCATCTGGGAACCGTGCCCGGCCGGCCCTATCAATTGCATTTGCAAGTGCGTGTACAAAGCGTTAATGAATACAATCCTGCAATCGTTAGCGGTACCTGTGCGTCATCACCTGGTCCGCCGGCAGCGGCCGGTCGCCGCAGGTAGAAGGACATTCACGGGTTGTTCCGCGGGCCGGCCGCGGGCGGGCCGGACGACACGCAGCAGGCGCAAAAGCCAACACGCCACGCCACATCCTGCGATGCGTGACATACCGGCGAAAAACCTTTAACATAGTCCTCTGCGCTTAAGGCGCCGGAGCCGACGGAATTACCCACCCCGCTCAGCCACGCTTCGTCGGCCGCTTTCCCCGCTTACCAGATCATCTCCAGGAGACACCGCGCATGAATTTCGGCGACAGCGTGCAGGCCGCCAGCCGATCAGGTCCCGACGACGTCACCGTCCCGGGTGCGGTCGGCGGAGACGGTGACAGCCACGAAGCGCGGTCGCTGCGGACGGGGAAGCCTCTCCAGGACATCCAGGACCTCATCGACAAGCTCGCTGCCGTGACCCAGCTACTGCGCCACCCGGGGCGCAAGTCCGACGGCGCGCGGGTGCCTTAGGTCGCGAGGTCCCGTAGCAGGCGCGTGCTGTCGCCCGGGCTGAGGGCGGCCGCGCGCAGGAGCGCGAAGGCGCGGACGTACCGGGCGACGTCGGCCTGGTTTTCCAGGTAGACGCCGCCGGACAGCGCCTCCAGGTACACCACGCCCAGGCTGGGCGCATCGGGAAACCTCAGGATGGCCAGGGACCCGCTGCCCGCGGCGGCGTGCGCGCCCGCCGAGAACGGCAGCACCTGGAGCGTGATCGCGGGCGCCTCGTCACTCAGCCGGGCCAGGTGCCCGATCTGCCCGGCCAGGACGTCGGCGCCGCCGACCACCTGGTGCAGGGCGCCCTCGCCGAGCACCACGCTGATCCGCCTGCTCCCGCCCAGCACCGCCTGCCTGCGCATGGCCTTCGCCGCGACCGCCTCCTCCCGTTGCTGGCCGGTCACATAGCCAGGCTCGGCGGCCGCGATGGCGCGGGCGTACTCATCGGTTTGCAGCAGGTCAGGTATGAGCTGCGCCTCGTAGGTCATGATCTCCGAGGCAGCCGACTCCATGATCACGTAATCCAGGTAGGCGTCGGACAAGGTGTCCGCGTAGGGATGCCACCAGCTGTGCTGGCCGCCGCGGTTGGCGATGGCCATCAGCGCGAGCTGCTCGCTCGGCGGCACGCCGTACTCGGTCAGCAGCTCACGCAGCTCCTTGGGCCGGATGCCGCGCTGGCCGGTCTCGATCCGGCTGATCTTGGATCGGTCGCATTCAAGGATCCGGGCCGCGTCTTCGAGCACGTAGCCCACGTTCTCCCGGTACCGGCGCAGCGCACCGCCCACCACACGGCGCCGCACGGGGGGATCTCCGGTCACGGTTCCTGCCTTTCTGCGGTTCTTCCGGGCGCAACAAGCTGGAATGTCGCACTTGATGAAGAACGTAGCATTTTAGGTAGTCCATGCTGTGGCGACACGCCCGGCAGGGCCCCCGGCGGCGCATATCCGTGTTCCGGCGGGACCCGATCCTGGCCGGTGACGCACCGTACCTGCTAGAGCTGGTACAACGGCACATCGGCACGCGAACCAGGGCGTTAGCCGACCGCGGGCACGATTCGAGGGAGGACGGCGATGACCGATCAGGCGGTCCGGGTGGAGCGGTCGGGAGCGGTCACGACCGTCTTTCTGCACCGCCCGGCGCGGCGTAACGCCGTCGACGGCCCCACGGCCGCCGAGCTCGCCGCGGCCTTCCGGGCCTTCGACGCCGATCGGGACGCCGCGGTGGCCGTGCTGCACGGGGAGGGCGGGGTCTTCTGCTCCGGCGCCGACCTGACCGCGCTGGGCACCGCGCGCGGCAACCGGGTGGCTTCCGACGGCGACGGCCCGATGGGCATCAGCCGGCTTCGGCTGTCCAAGCCGGTCATCGCGGCGGTGGCGGGGTACGCCGTAGCCGGCGGCCTGGAGCTGGCCTTGTGGTGCGACCTGCGGATCGCCGACGAGACCGCCGTGTTCGGCGTCTTCTGCCGGCGCTGGGGAGTGCCGCTCATCGACGGCGGCACCGTGCGGCTGCCGCGGCTCATCGGGACCAGCCGAGCGATGGACATGATCTTGACCGGCCGCGCCGTCGACGCGGCCGAGGCGGCGGCTATCGGGCTGGCCAATCGCGTGGTGCCGGCCGGCCAGGCCCTGACCGCGGCCCGGCAGCTCGCGGCCGAGCTCGCCTCGTTCCCTCAGGTCTGCCTGCGCAGCGACCGGGCGTCGGTGCTCGATCAGGAGGGCCTGGACGAGACCGCCGCGCTGGCCGCGGAGTTCGCCCACGGACAGGCCGCGCTGCGGGCCGAGGCGGCCTCGGGCGCGGCCCGGTTCGCGGCCGGCGCGGGCCGGCACGGATCCTTCGGGTCCTGACCGCCCTAAGGGCGTCCTGACCGCCCTAAGGGCGCAGACGGCCGAGGGCGGCCAGGATGCGGTTCTCTGAGACGGGGGCGGCAGTGCCCAGGGTCTGGGCGAACAGGCTGACCCGGAGTTCCTCCAGCATCCAGCGGACCTCGGTCACGTCCGGATCGTTGCGGCGGGCGGGGGGCAGGTCGGCGACGGCCTGCTGGTAGGCCTGCTCCACCCGCTGGGCAACCGCCATGTTGGCCGTGTCGCGGGCCGGGTTCTCCGGCAGCTTGTCCAGCCGCCACTCGATCCCGCGCAGGTAACGGGTCAGCTGGGGCAGCTGGCGGTAACCGGTGGCGGTTACGAAACCGGGGTAGATGAGCCGGGCCAGCTGCGCGCGCATGTCAGCCACGGCGGGCTGGACCGCGTCGGCCCGGGTGTCGTCGAGCCGGGCCGACGCGGAGTGGGCCAGCCGGAGCGCCGACTCCACGCGGGTGACCACGTCGGCGGTTACCTCGTGCAGGCCGGCCCGGACCGCGGCGGACAGCCGGGCGAAGCCCTCGCGATCCCAGGCCGGGCCGCCCGCCTCGGCCATCAGGTAGTCGGCGGCGCAGTTAACGCAGTCGGCGAACATGGCAGCGACGCTGCCGTGGGGGTTGTGGCTGAGGGCCAGCTTGGCCGGGGTGGACAGGCGGCCCGCGATCGACTTGACCGGCGACGGCGCGCCGAGCAGGATCAGCCGCCGGGTTCCGGCCCACATGGCCGAACGCGCGGCCGCCTCGGTCTCGAACAGGCGTACGTCGACCGTGGTCCCGGCGTCGGCCAGGGCCGGGTAGGCCACGACGGTGCCCTCGCGGAATACCGTGGGCAGGGCGTCGAAGTCCCAGGCGGTCAGCCCCGAGCGGGTAAGCCCAGCCGCGGCCCGGGACAGGACCGCGCGCAGCCGCGGCCGGAGCTCGCGCTGCAGCTCGGCGACGTCCTTCCCCTCGGCCAGAACGCGCTCCCCGTTCGTCACCCGGACCGTGATCCGCAGGTGCGGCGGCAGCTTGGACAGGTCCCACGCGTCCCGCGGCACGGTCACGCCGCGCAGCGAGCGCAGCTCGCGGGCCACCGCGTCACGCAGGTCCCCGGACGGCGCTCCGAGACGGTCCGTGACCTCGCGGGCCACGTCGGGCGCGGGCACCAGGTCACGGCGCAGCGACTTGGGCAGCGACCGGATCATCTCGGTGACGAGCTCGGTCCGCAGCCCGGGTACCTGCCAGGAGAACTCGGCCGGGTTCACCTGGTTGAGCCTGCTCAGCGGGATGTCCACGGTCACGCCGTCGATGTCGGTGCCGGGCTCGAAGGCGTAGGACAAGGGCAGCGTGGCCAGGGCCGCCGACTGCGAGGTCCAGATATCGGGGTAGGAGTCCGTGCTGACCTGCGCGGCGTCCTCGCTGAGCAGGTCATCCGGCTGGAACGTGAGCAGCCCCGGATCGCCCCGGCGGGCCTGCTTCCACCAGGTGTCGAAGTGCTGGGCCGAGACCACGTCGGCCGGGATCCGCGCGTCGTAGAACGCGAGCAGCTCGTCCTCGCCGACGACCAGGCCGCGGCGGCGGACGCGGTGCTCGAGTTCGGCGGCCTCGGCGAGCAGCCGCCGGTTCTCGGCGAAGAACCGGTGTGAGGTCTGCCAGTCCCCCTCCACCAGGGCGTGCCTGATGAACAGCTCCCGGGCCGCGGCCGGGTCGATGCGCCCGTAGCCGACCTTGCGGTCGGTCACGATCGGCACCCCGTACAGGGTGACCTTCTCCAGCGCGACGGCGCTGCCGCGTTTGCGCTCCCAGTGCGGCTCGCTGTAACTGCGCTTGACCAGGTGCCCGGCCAGTGGCTCGACCCACTGGGGCTCGATGCTGGCCACGGTCCGGGCCCAGAGGCGGGACGTCTCCACCAGTTCGGCGGCCACGATCCAGTCCGGCGCCTTCCGGACCAGGCTCGAGCCGGGGAAGATGGCGAACCTCGCGTTGCGCGCACCCAGGTATTCGGCCCGCGGCCGCCGCCCGGAAGGCGCGCCTGCTGATGCCGCCGGGCGTGCCGGCTCGACCTTCATCCCGATCTGGGACAGCAGGCCAGCGAGCAGGGAGAGGTGCACCACGGTCCGTTCGGCCGAAGAAGAACTGACCGTCACCCCGAGATCGCCGGCCAGCCTTTGCAACTGGCCCTGAAGGTCCTGCCACTCGCGGATCCGCAGGTAGTTCAGGTACTCGGCCCGGCACAGGCGGCGGAACGCCGACGAGGACAGCTCGCGCTGGCGGTCGGCCAGGTAGTCCCACAGGTTCAGGTAGGCGGTGAAGTCCGAGTCGGGGTCGGCGAACCGGCGGTGCTTGTCGTCGGCGGACTGCTGGGCGTCGACGGGCCGCTCGCGCGGGTCCTGGATGGACAGCGCGGCGGCGATGATCAGCACCTCGCGGACGCAGCCGTTGCGGTCGGCTTCCAGGATCATCCGGCCGATGCGGGGATCGACCGGCAGCCGGGCCAGCTTCCGTCCTAGGCCGGTGATCCGGCCGTCTTTGAACGCGTTCAACTCGGTCAGGAGGGTCAGTCCGTCGGCGATGTTGCGGGCGTCGGGCGGGTCGATGAACGGGAATTTGGGCACGTCGCCCAGGCCGATCGCGGCCATCTGCAATATCACCGAGGCCAGGTTGGTACGCAGGATCTCGGGGTCGGTGTACTCCGGCCGGGACTCGAAGTCGGCTTCGGAGTACAGCCGGATGCAGATCCCGTCCGCGGTCCGGCCGCTGCGGCCCTTACGCTGGTTGGCCGAGGCCTGGGAGATCGGTTCGATGGGCAGCCGCTGCACCTTGGTCCGGTGGCTGTACCGGGAGATCCGCGCGGTGCCCGGGTCGATGACGTAGTGGATGCCCGGCACGGTGAGCGAGGTCTCGGCCACGTTGGTGGCCAGGACCACACGGCGGGTGCGGGCCGAGGCCTGGCGGCGGTCGAATACCCGGTGCTGCTCGGCGGCCGAAAGCCGGGAGTACAGCGGCAGCACCTCGAGCTTTCCCCGGCCCGCCAGCAGATCGGCGGTGTCGCGGATCTCGCGCTCACCGGACAGGAAGACCAGGATGTCGCCCGGCCCCTCGCCGGAAAGCTCGTCCACCGCGTCGAGGATGGCCTGGCCCTGGTCGCCGTCTTCGCCGCCCTCGATCGGGCGGTAGCGGACCTCGACCGGGTAGGTCCGCCCGGAGACCTCGACGATCGGCGCGCCGCCGAAGGCCGCGGCGAAACGCTCGGGGTCGATGGTGGCCGAGGTGATGTTGAGCTTGAGGTCGGGGCGTTCGGGCAGGAGCTTGCGGAGGTAGCCGAGGATGAAGTCGATGTTCAGGCTGCGCTCGTGCGCCTCGTCGATGATCAGCGTGTCGTATCGCTTGAGCTGGTGGTCACGGGCGAGATCGGTCAGCAAGATGCCGTCGGTCATCAGCTTGATCAGCGTGTCGTCCGCGGACACGTCGGTGAACCGCACCTGGTACCCGACGGTCTCGCCGAGCGGGCTGCCCAGTTCCTCGGCGATCCGCTCGGCCACGGTCCGGGCGGCAAGCCGGCGCGGCTGGGTGTGGCCGATCTGCCCGGTGACGCCCCGGCCTAGCTCGAGGCAGATCTTGGGAATCTGGGTCGTCTTACCCGAGCCGGTCTCCCCCGCGATGATCACTACCTGGTTTTCTTTGATCGCCTGGGCGATCTCGTCCCGGCGCTGGCTGACCGGCAGCTCAGCGGGATAGGTGATGGGCGGCATGGCCGCGCGGCGCGCGGCCCTGGCCTCGGCGCGGCGGCTCTCGGAGCGCTGGTTCCCAGAACGCTGGTTTCCGGATCGGCCCGACTTGGAGCGCCCGGATCGCGGTGCGGATGGCTCGGATCGCGGTGCGGATGGCTCGGATCGCGGTGCGGATGGCTCGGATCGCGCCTCGGCGGGCGCGGCGAGCTCAGCCTGCGACGACATCACGGATCGCGACTCCATACCGGCCGGAAGAATAAGCCTGATCGGCCCCCAGTACCTAACACTTTTCCGTCGCTGAGCCTTCCGGGGAGGGCTCGGAGCGGAGCCGGAGCCGAATGAAACCGGGGGTTCACTTCGGTAGAGCGTGGTGAAACCCGGGGTTCATTCGGTTCCGGTCGAGCCGGAG
>Ga0102924_1005385_pt1 | contig 12441 bp, 13 predicted proteins | sample PaiPotPPM11metaG_FD_80116 | JGI IMG/M metagenome (GOLD analysis project Ga0102924, IMG submission 80116) | Iron sulfur acid spring bacterial and archeal communities from Banff, Canada, to study Microbial Dark Matter (Phase II) - Paint Pots PPM... ... | reverse complement strand
CGATTCAGCCGATTCGCCGCGCAGTATCGGCGTAGCTTGCCGCGGGCCCGCCGCGCCGCTTCCGCCTTGGAGCGATCCGGATCAGACTCACCGCCGGGAGCGGCGAGCGCCCGCTTTCCTCCGTACCGGAACGAGCCACCAGCTTCACCGGCTCTGGGTACACCGTCAGCGCCCATCCCACCGAAGTATCCGCGGCCCGCCCACCAGCACTCGTCAGATTGCGAGTGTGTGCAGAGACGCCTGCCCCGCCGCCCCCGGTCATCGCTGTCAGCCGCGAGCTTTCCTGAGCGCGCTCTCGCCGCCGCTCTTCCGGGCATCCTCCCAATACGCGACGGGGTCAATCGTCACGCCGGGCATTCGGTACTCGTCCGGATGCTGACCGGTCACGGTTCGGAATTGCTTCACCTTCCGCCACACCGTCGACGGATGCATCCCGAACTCGACCAGCCCCTCGAAACCGCCGTGCAGATGCCAGGCCATCCAGAACCCGAACATGTCCACGCTCATCGTTGTCGCTACCCGCCGGATCGACGGCTCCAGGACCGGCAATGCCACCGCGTTCACCCTGCGCGAATACGAATCCCTCCGGCCTTGACAACCCCTCGATGACGCGCTGGTGGGTCTCGTCGCCCTGGATTGGGGGCGATCCCGGATGGCCGCGAGGGTCGGCTCGGGCTCTGCCAGCCGGTCCACTGATCACGTATTTCCGGACGGCCGACGACTCGCCCGACCGACGACGTCCGGGTCCGGTCGTGCGCCTCTGGGAGTGGGTATCGAATTGCGTTGACAGCCGCGCCAGGCGCCTCACATGAAGCGGATCCCCAGCAATCCGTCCATGTCGGCAAGGCCGACCCCGTAGATGACAGCCCATCTGCACAGGAGAAGCCAGTACCCAAGCGAGTTTCGGGCAAAGTCTTCGGCGAAGACCCGTCCAAGCGAGCCCGATCAACACGGCGACGCCCAGATAAGCGAAGATGCCATTCAGAGCACGAAGATCAGTGGGCCGCGGGGAACGGCCCGTCCTCCCGGAGATCCAAAACATCGCGCCGTTGAACAACAGTCCTGATGTGATCACCAGCGTCTTCAACAACGCGTCCACGGCCCCGCATCCTTCCACGGTCGCGTGGACCCCTCGGGGAATCGAACGAGTATGCGCCCTGACGGACACCGATCGGAGTGTGCCGTTCCTGATCGTGCGTCGTGCCTCGTGGTGACATCGTTGGCCGATCGGTAACCGGATGATCCGGGATGGGCTGAGTAGAGACGTACACGCGCCCGCTGACGAGTTTCGTTGCTATTTCGAGTTTCGTTGCTATTTCGAGTTTCGTTGCTATTTCAAGTGAAGAAGCGACGAAGATCGACCTTCCTGACGATCCGCTTCAACAGGTTGCAAACTCGTCGCTCAACACGATATTGCGCGACGACAATGAACCCCGGTCTTGTCCCATCGTCAGGGCGAATACCCCGCCCGCGAGCTGCGTGCCCACGTGAGACGACGTTCGTTGGACGATCGTCGCTTCACTCCCAACCCATGTCGGCACGCGCCCGAACTCGCCCACCGCCTTCCCCAAGGCAGCATCTCGGAGGAAGCCCGACAGGCTTAGACCCGCCGCTTCCGCGGCCAATCGGAGCCGCCCCGCCTCCTCAGCAGACAGCCGTACCGACACCATTGAGCCCATGCGTCTGCTCCCTGGCCTCCCGGAACGCGGAGCGGGAACGGGCTCACCCCACTCATCATCATCGTCCTTTGTCGCCTGGTAGTACTCGGAGTCCGTCATCACGCAGGTCCTTGTTGAAAGTACTTGGTTCGTTCTCCGGCAGTTGGTTCCCAACCGGTAATCGGCCGGATGCTCGCAGAATTACCGTCATACCGCAAAATTACGGTCAGGGGTCGCCCGCCGTCAGTCAGCCCGACCATTTTCCAGTCTCCGGCGCGTCGCTTCTTGTTCGGCACGAATAGGGGTCCGTTGTTGAACACTTGTTCAACCTCAGGAGCGCTGATTGAGTGCGCGGCAAGCTCGCTTTCGTTGCCGTCGTCCCAGCTCCACCACTCCGCTTCGCTCGGATGCGACACCCTCGGGTCCTCCGTTCACTGCGCAACGGGCGGCTGACCCAAAACCTGAATTTGCGGTGCTTGATCGACAGTAAAGGTAAGGCGCTTCATCGGTGTCCCATCAATCTGAAGGATGATCGATTTACGGCCAGGAGTCTCAATCGAAAGAGGATCGAGCATCACGGCCATCGCGATGGTCTGCTCATCCCCGGGAGTCGCCTGCGCGGGTCTCCCAATAGTGAACTGCGCCTTGATGCGGCGGAACTTTCCATCGTGCGACTCAGTCGGTGCCCCTGGCGGCGCGTCCGCCAAGGGAAGGACATTGCCGTCCGGGTCCTCCAGGTGAATCTCTAGGAGGTGAGTCTCATTAGTTGCCGTCCACGGCACCTTTATGAGCACGCCGAGGCCGACCTTGAGTACGGCGGGGAACAGAGCGCTGACGGATCGATCCCAGCCGCCACCGTTGGCATAGAGCTTTCCCTCGGCAACCGCGACGTGATCGGCAATAAACGCATCGACTTCCATGGGCCTCCAATCGTCACTCCGTTGTGGTCATACCATCAGCATAACTGGCATGACCACAAATGGCAACCGTCATGCCAAGGGTCGGCTTACTGATCGACGAGGTTGGACAGGTCGGTCGGGCCGCCGTGTTCCCAGAAACGCAGATGGTGGGCTTCGCACCAGTCCGGTGGCCGACCGCATCCGGGGAAGGTGCACCCCCGATCGCGGGCCCACAGGAGGCGACGCTGAACCGGCCGCGCGGACCGCTCCGCGCGGCCGACGTCGACGACCCGGCCGAGCTCGTCGGTCAAGATCTTGGAGATGCTCGCATCACATGCGAGCCGCACCGCGTCGCGGGCCGGGATCGGCCCCGCCCCAGGTATCTCACAGATCCCGGCGCCCGGACACGGCCGGACCGGACAGGGCACACCTGGTTCGGTCAGGGCCGTTCCGTACAAATCGGGTTCCGATTGTTCGCCGGCGGCTGGATCAGGCCCAGGATCGGGTCTGTCGGATGCCGGGCCGAAACCGTCGGGTGTGGGGCCGAAACCCTCGGGTGCTGCCCCGCCGATGGTGTCGCGGGGGGCGACGACCCAGATGAGGGGTCGGGCGCCGGGTCCGCGCTCGGCGCGGCTGGCCCGGCGGGCCATCTCGACCAGGGCGTCGGCTGGGAGCAGTGCGCGTTGTCGGCGTCGTGATCATCCGCGGGGCGGGGCCCGTCCTCATCGGCGAGCAGGCGCCAGCGGCGCAACAGCATCGCGGTCTCGTCCACGGTCAGATGCCTGGCCTCCGCGACGAGGACGTCCTCGTCGCGGGCGAAGGCGGCCTCGGTGCGCGGGTTGATCACCCCGGCCAACAACTTGGCTTTGGCCGGCGCGAGCCGCCCCTCGCGAACCGCCTCCCTCGTCACGGGCATCGTGCGCAGACGACGGGCGCTGCGCAGGCAAGAGCTGGCTGTGCCACGGGCCACGTTCCCCTGGGCCGCCAACCAGCCCGCCCCGTTCGCCGCCCCGTCATAGGCCCACAGCGCCCGGGCATCCCACTCGCCGAGTGCACCCAGGCGCGCGGCCTCGACGCGCTCGGCCAGCTGGCCGAGCGCCGCAACATGGGCCCGCAGCTCGTCGTCATCGAGCGACTGCGGATCTATCGACAACAACTCGTCGAGCACCGGCCAACCTCGTCCGTGATAGCTACCTGACCGAGGCCGGCACCGAAGCCGTGATACGTGGGTCCACCACGGGCTTGGCGGTGGGTGTGAGGATGGCGTCAGGCTCGAGCAGGAGGACCGGCCATGGCGAACGTTGGGCGTAACCAGCCCTGTCCGTGCGGGAGCGGAGTCAAAGCCAAGCGGTGTTGCGGCGTGCGTCGAGGACCGTGTGAGGTCGATCTGGCACGGGCATTTGTGGTCGAGCAGCGTCGCGCCTCGAGCCCGGCTCTGCGCGAGGCGATCAACAGCATCGACGATCTCATCGCGTTGTACGCGGCGGTGGCGGAGCTGTCGAGGCTGGACTTGAGCTGCCAGTTGCGCCTGCCCGAGGTGCTCTCCCCGGAGCTGGAGCAGTTGCGGTCGGCGATCTTCGACGACGACATCGAGGGGATGCAGTGGGCGCTGCCTGGCGCGTTGGCGCAGGTGGACAACCCGCTGGTGCGGGCCGATCTCGCCCGGGCCGTCGTCGCCCTCCGCGATGCGGGGCGGATCGGCGACGAAGTGGCCGCGGCTGCGCTGCTGGACCTCGACAGCGGGGCCGATTGCATGGTCCGCGAGGCGCTTGTCGCCGCCCTGGCGGTGGACTGTGGTGCCGCCCGCACACCGTCGGGGCTGGTGCTGGCCGGCTGATCAGCCTCCGGCCCCTCTCACCCCCATCACGGCTGACCTGAGGGCGCTGCATGCCTCGGCCAGGCGGACGGGATCGAGGACCGCCAGCCGCTCGACCAGGTAGGCCTTGGGGACGACTCGCAGGTTGTCGAAACTCGCCGCACAGTCGGTGGGCATCCCGTCAGCGGTGCTGAGCCGAAGTTCGGTGGGAATGCTCCTGATCGTTCTGGTCACCGGTGCCGCAAGGAGGTTGTGTAAGACCGGAACGGCGGCGGACCGGGTCGCCGGTAGCCCTCGACGACGTCGCGATCGACTTTGTCTTCCAGGTGCCCGTGGCCGACCGACAGGCATCCACCTGGTCCAAGTCAGCCGCTCAGGTCCCGCCCCCTGCCCCCAGGACCGGCAACACGAGGTAGCTGCCGCCGTGACCCAGCTGGACCGAGACATCGCCGGCCGGCGGCGCGTCGAGGATCGTGTTGGGGCTGGGCGACGTCGCGGGCGGCAGCTCGTCTGGCGCGCTCGCGATCTTGACCCGGATCCGGTCACCCTGGGCGAACTTGTAGTCCATCGACCACCCCGGGACCGTGTAGGGCGTCATCCGGCCCGGCACCACCGGCGACAGGGAGGTGTTGGACAGGCGATGGCTGGCCTTGAGCAGCCACGGCACCGTGTTGACGTCGACCACTGCCCCATCCGGGCCGACGTCTTGGATCTGGACCGAGAAGATCCCGTCCCGGGCGGTGAGCGAGGCCAGCAGCCTCAGGAACGGGTCGCCCGCCACGAACAGGTCATGTGACAGCGGCGAGGAGGTGAAGGCGAGGAACTGGTCGGCCCGCTCCAGCGGCGTGCCTGCGGTGGCGACGTCGGAGGGTCCGGCCCGGTAGGTGTCGGTCCCGTTCCCGATCGCACGGGTGGAGAGCTTCTGGCCCGGGTCGAGGTTCAGGGTCAGGTTCTTGGCCCCCGGTGGCGGCCAGGTCCCGAACAACTGCCACGTGCCGGCTCCAGTCGCGGGGGTGGGCTCCTGGTACATCTGCACCCGGGCCGGGGGCAGCGGCGCTCCCCGGTACCCGCCGACGTAGTGGTCGAAGAACGCGAGGGTCACCCCGCAAGCCGGCGACGGCGAGCACGCCGGCGAACCCTCATGTCCCCACGGGCCCTGCACCACCCACGGCCCGGTGTTCTGGGGGTTCTTCGGGTCGATGTTGGCCTTGGTCCCCTCGAAGATCCGCAGCGCCCCGGCCGGGAAGTCGGTGTCCTGCCACCCCTCCAACTGGAGGTCCGGGATCGTCAACGAGGAGAACTCGCTGCTCGGGCTCATCTGCTGCCAGTACGGATCGTCGAGCTTGTGGGCCACGAACTGGGCTGTGACCACCGCCGGGTTGACCCCTCCGGCCGACAGGCCACCGGCGAGGAACGCCCACGCCGGGCCCCACGCCATGAACACGCCGCCCTTGTAGCGGCTGTCGGAGTAGAGGTTGTCCGCCGCGGTCAACGACACGATGGCCCGCAGGTGCGGAGGTCGGCGGGTGGCCACGAGCGTGCTCGTCTGGGCCCCGGCGCTGCCACCGGTCTGGCCGATCCAGCCGTTCGAGAACGGTTGGGCGGCCAGCCACTCGATCATGTCGTAGTTGTCCTGGGTCTGGATCGCGGCATAGGGCTGGGTCCAGGACTGCCCGGGCGCGGTGACCTTGGAGCGGTCCAGGCCCCGCTGGTCGCAGTTCAACACGTCATAGCCCAGGGTCGCGAACGGGTTGGCCGAGGTCGCGCTGAGCCCGTCGGGCGCGTCGTAGGGGGTATAGTTGTCGATGATCCCGGGGAAGCGCCCCGGCGCGGCCGGCGTCCCGGGCGGATCGAGCTGACCGGCCATGCCGGACCCCGGCTGCTGCAAGTCGCACGCCAGCTTGGCCCCGTCCCGCATCGGGATCTCCACGAAGCTGTAGACCGCGGAGTACTTGGCCGGCCGGCTGTAGGTGAACCAGGCCGTCGGGCTCGGTGCCGTCGTCGACGCCGTCGCCCCGAAGCTTGCGACCCCGGGCAGGGTCAGGCCGAGCAGGGCCAGGCCCAGCGCGCTCACCCCGAGCCGCCAGGCTCCGTGTCTCGACGGGTACGTCCGGGCACCTCCCGTGGCGGGCATGCAGAGGTAGTTCGCCATTCGGGGCCCAGGATCCTGCCGCACCTCACCGTCTGCCGACCGCGGCGGAGGTGAACGTGGCCGCGGTCCGGAGACCGTCGGGCATACCGGAGCACCCGGCCGGGGTAACGCGTCATCTGTGACCGAGGACCCAGATGTGACAATTCTCGACGTGTTCGCCGATGTGGGGTGCCCGTTTGCGCATGCCGGGATCCGGGCGATCCTCACCTGGCGCGCCGACTGCGGCCGCGACGACCTGCGCCTGCGCGTTCGCGCGTGGCCGCTGGAGCTCGTGAACGGCCAGCCCCTCGACCCGGCCGTGGTGGCGCACGAGGTCGGGGAGCTTCGGGCTCAGCTCGGTCAGCCTCTGTTCGGCGGGTTCGACCCGCGCCGGTACCCGGCTTCGACGCTTCCCGCCATGGCCCTCGTGGCCGCCGCGTACCGACGCGATCTCGAGACGGGCGAGCGGGTCAGCCTCGCCCTGCGCCACGCCGTATTCGAAGAGGGCCGTGACGTCGCCGATGCGCTGGTCCTGCAAGCCATCGCGGCAGCCCACGGAGTCGGTGCCGTCACCGGCACCGACTCCACTGCGGTGCAGCACGACTGGGCCGACGGCCGCCGGCTCGGCGTCAAGGGATCGCCGCATCTCTTCTGCGGGGGCGCCGACGCCTTTTGCCCCTCCCTCGACATCCACAAGGACGACGGCGGCGGCCTGCACGTGCGGGCAGATCCCGCCGCCCTCGACGCGTTCCTGTCCGGCTGCGTCGGGCAATGAGGGGCTCGTGGGTCATACCCCCGTCCCGGTGTTGACCGACGACCGCCAGACGCGCTAGGGCCGAGCCGGAACCAACTCGGGGAACGTCGAGAACGTCGGCGCGGGTGTGGCCACTGCGACCGGGTCGTAGGCCGACGTGAGGCTGATGACGGACAGAGAGTGGACAGTGGCGGTCGCCGCCTGAGCCGATCCGGGTGGATAGTCGAGCCGCAGGTTGACCCCGCTGATCGCGTGGGACTGCCATCCGAGCGGGAGCTTGACGACCGTGCGGGCGTGGCCGCCGACGTAGAACGGATACGCGGTCGGCGCCCCGGCCTGGCGGTAGTCATTGCTGTACACGGTCGGATCCCCGGTCAGGGTCAACTCGACGGCGATCGAGCTCTGGCCGCTCGCCGTCGGGCCGGTGGCCGGCGATGGCGTCACGTCGAGATCGACGATCGCGTACTGCCGGGTATCGCCCGGCAGGATCGCGCGGGGGTCGGTGGAGTACTGCTGGGCGTACTCCCGATCGACCTCTTGGGCCATGATCCGATAGGTCCACGGGTGCGCGTCCATCACGGCTTCGCGCGTCTGGCCCGGACCGGGCGGGGCCACCAGGACCTGTTGGAACCGGAATGGGCTCGTGCCCTGGTCGGTCACGTCGCCGTTACCCGTGAACACCCGGATGATCGGGTGGTGGTCGATCGAGGCGGTGCCGAAGTAGCCGCCGTGGAACGCGACGTCGGCGTCGTCGCCCGTGAGGTGATCGGTGATCGTGGCCGGCGCCGACGGAGGGCAGAAGCTGCAGCCGTCCATGGTGGCGCTCTTGGTCACGAACCCGTTGGTGCGCGGATCACGGGTGACGGTGAGCCGGATCGTCGGGTCGATGTCGGACATCCGACCCCACTTCCCCCACTCGTTGGCCGGGACGACGCTGTCGCCGATGTCCTCGTGGGTCCAGACCGTCTGGTAGGCGAGATCGGTACCGCCCGCTCCGTCAGCCGAGGTCGAGACCCACTGCACCAGGGGTGTGTCACCGGTCGCGCCGTAGCTGCGCTCGTACATCACCGGTGCGTTGGCCAACGCCACGTACTCAGGATCGCCGGGTAGGACCACACCGAGCTCGACATCGGACACGACCGCGACCGGGTCGGTCACGTGCGACAGGGCCGAGTCGACGTGAACGGCGACGACGTGGTGGCCGGTCGTGAGCGGGCCGGTGAACCCCGAATAGGAGAAGGGGGTGGCGCCGGCGAACAAGACGAACGTCTGCCATTGGCCGCCGTCGACCGTTGCCTCCACCACGACCGCGGTGTTGGCCGCGTCCGCCCACGACGTCCCCGGCCCAGCCATGGTGATGGTGAGGATGCCCTCGCCCGTCCCGGGCGCGCCGTGCGCCACGGCCGTCACTGCGAACCGGCCTGTCGCACCGGACCCGATGGCCCGCGGCGACGATTCCCCGGCCCGGGCTGCGGGCGCCAGAGCCGACCCGAGCACGACTGCGCCCAGGATGACCCCGCCGACCCGAACCCGCCACTGATACATGTGGTGACGTTCGACGTGTGCCCCCTGTCCACCTGTCCCGCGCTCCACGACTGCTCTGGCCCAGGACGGCTTCGGGCGCCCGTCGATCGATCGCACGCCGACTCGATTGTGCAGTCGACGGCTGGCTCGATGTTGTCGATCAGCGTGTAGCCATCGGATGGCAGCTACGAAGGTCGGCGCAGTCGACGTGAGCCCCGGGCAGGTAGGCCGCCGACCGGTACCTCGAGCTGATCACCGTCCCCAAGGTCGCGGTCCCCACGGATCGGGGTAGGAGCCGTTCGTAGGCGGACGGTTCATGGCGGAGCCACAGGTCGAACCACGCCCGGGTGAACCATTCGAACTCATACAGCTGGGTCTCGCTGCCGGTCACATGACCGCTGTCGTCATAGGGGCTCTGGCCGAAATCGAGGTGCTGGGTGCCGGCGAAGACGACCTCCATGGTCGGCATCCGGTGCGCGCGCCAGTCATCGAAGCCGGGCAGTTTGAGGTTGGGATCGCGGGCGTAGGACGGGGACGGGTCCTTGGCCGATCCGATGCAGGTCTCCGACGCTTCACCGAGGGCCGGGACTTCCGGACGGATCGGCGTCGTCGGCTGATTGGTGCAGTTGGCGTCGCCGTGGTCGCCGGTCGTGGAGGAGTTGAGGTTGTCCCACGCGACGATGGCCCTGATCCGGTGATCGACCTGTTGCATGTAGGACACGATCCCGGCTCCCTCGGAATGGCCGGCGGCTCCGATCGCGTAGGCGTCGACCTTGCCCCGCAGCGGGTCACCGCTCGAGAGCAGGAAATCCACCCCCGATTCGAGGGCGTCCTCCCAGTTGGCGGTGCTGGTGTAGGACGGCTGGTCCAGGTCTCCGCAACCCCGAGCCGACCGGGCTCGCTGGCACGGTGGAACGGCGATCTCTTGGGAGTGCCCCTGCCCCTGTGGATCGACCGTCAAGGCCACATACCCGTGGCCGGCCAGGTCACGGGCCGACCACTGGTAGTTGGCCTGGGTGCCGACGGTGCTGCCCGGCAGGATCACGACCGCCGCAAGCCTGCCCGCCGGGAGACGGGCCGGGGCAAAGAGGGTGGCGTAGAGCGCGGCGTGGGTCCGGAGCGATGGGAACGTCACCGCACGGGCCTTCCAGGATCCCTGCCAGGGAAACGCCGGAGGCGGGTCGTCGTAGCCCGGGACGTAACCGAGGGGGCCCTCCGGTTGAGCGGGCACGGCGGCGCGGGCGACCGGCACGAACGCGACCGTGAACAGAGCCACGACGACGAGTAGCCACCGGCTGGTTCGTCGCACCATTACTGATTCGACCCGGAACAGCGGGGCTCCTACCTGCGCCTTGCCCTAGGTCAAGCGCCGCCTCGTGGATGCCCACAAGCGGGTGCCGACAGACCCGGCTATTGGCGGAGTCCATCCAGTAGTTGTCCGAGGGCCCGACTGGCGTCGCGGCGCGCTCGCTTGGGGTTGTCGGAGTGGGCGACGAGGAGCGCAGCTTCGTCGACGGCGGCGAGGATGAGGTGAGCGAGTTCCCGGCGGGGTTGAGCCCGGATGGTGCCTTGGTCCCTCGCCGCTTGCAGCGCGGCCTCGATGACCGTGATGCCGTGCTGACCTTCGAGTTCGCGCCAGGCGTTCCAGCCGAGCACGGCGGGCCCGTCGATGAGGATGATGCGCTGGACCTCGGGTTCGAGCGCGGCGCCAAGGAACCCTTGGAGGCCACTGACGAGTTGGTCCCATGCGTCTGTCCCAGACCTGGTGGTCGCGGCACGGGTGAGCAGGTCCTCCTCAACCGCTTCGAACACCGCTCGGAAAAGTGCCTGCTTGTCGGCGAAGTGGTGGTAGAGCGCACCGCGCGTCCCGACGGCGGCGCGCTCCACGATCTCCTCGGTGCCCGTGGCGAAGTAGCCCTTGGTCACGAACAGCTGGCGGGCAGCAGCGACAAGAGCGGCCTTGGTGGCTTCGCCCCGCTGGGCTCGCTCTGGTGCGGTCCCGCCACGCCTTGACATACAACCTGTAGGTTAGTAGGCATACGGCCTGTAGGTTGATCCCATCGAGAGGGGACGGTCATACGGATGACGGATGCCAAGGACGTGGTGAAGGAGTTCTGCGCAGCGATCGACCGCAAGGATCTCGCCGCGGTCGGGGCGTTGATGGACGAGAAGGTCGTGTACCACAACATCGGCAGCGAACCGGCTGTAGGTCGGGACGCCACGCTGGCCGCCGTGAAGTTCCAGTTCGACATGTTCGACCCCATCGAGTTCCGTATCCGCAACCTCGCCGTGAACGGTGACACGGTCCTCACCGAAAGGGTCGATGTGGTCACCGCCAACGGCATCACCGCCCCTGTGCCCGTCATGGGCGTCTTCGAGATCCGCGACGCCCGGATCGTCGCCTGGCGGGACTACTTCGACATGGGTCTGACAGGCAAGCTCATGTCGGGCGAGCAGGTCGACTCCCTGCTTCCCCGCTAAACCCTCGGCCGTCTCCCCACGGGGTCGTGTATCGGGGTGGCGGGCGCCGACACGGGCGCCGTTGGACTTCTTTCGGCGGGCACATGCCGCGCCGTCTACGGGGCGAAAGGCCTACCCCGCCGACGCGTTCGGGGCGTCGTCGCCTGCCGACGGCTGCTGCACCGGCGAGATGCCGTCGGGGGTGGCGAACGCGTAGCCCTGGGCTCGCAGCAGTGTGATGATGCGCGGCAGCGCGGCAAGGGTCTGGCCCCGATCGCCCCCGCCGTCGTGCATCAACACGATGGCGCCGGGGCTGACCAACCCGACCACGCGTCGGGTGAGGGCGTCGGCGCTCAGCCTGCGGTAGTCCATCGAGTCCACCGACCAGTGGATCACCTGTTCACCGTCTCGGGTGGCGGAGGCGACGATCTCGGGCGACAAGGTGCCCCCGGGAGGGCGGTAGAACACGGGAGGGCGACCGACTGCCGCGACGAGCGCGGCGCGCCCGCCGTCGATGTCCGCGTGGACCTGGGTCGGGTTGGCGCCATCGAGATACATGTTGTGATCGAAGGTGTGGTTGCACAGGGTCATGCCGGCCGCGGCAACCTGTCGGACGACGGCGATCATCGCCGGAACCTGGCGTCCGATCGTGCAGAACGTGGCGCGCACCCCGGCCTCGTGCAGCACCTGCAGGAACTGGGCGGTGTCGGGCCACGGACCGTCGTCGAAGGTCAACGCCACGACCTTCTCGGTCACCAGCGACGGCGGGATGGGGGAGACCGTCTGGGTGGAGACGACCTCGCCGGACTCGGCGCCCACCAGCGACTGTGCCCGGCCCGGGATCCCCGGGTGCCAGAGCCGGTAGATGACCGCGGGCTCAGGCGGTGCCGGGATGGGGCGCTCCCGCAACACGGTCGGCTCCACCCGGTCCGCACCGTCGTCGACCGTGAGGGTGACGGCGCCGCCGACCATGCTGTCGGGCCGGGCGGGTGCCCCGTCGACCAGGAACGTCGGGGCGGTCACCAAGCCCTTGATCGGGATGTGGGATCGGGCCCCGAGCAGGTGCCCCCACCGGACGGACAGATGGCTGCGCAACAGCACCGCTGCGACGGTGTCGTGACGACGATCGACGGGAACCTGCCGGACCCGGTGGTCCACAGTGACTGCGACCGTGTCCGGCCCGACTGCCCCGGCGACGG
>Ga0102924_1005384_pt1 | contig 12442 bp, 8 predicted proteins | sample PaiPotPPM11metaG_FD_80116 | JGI IMG/M metagenome (GOLD analysis project Ga0102924, IMG submission 80116) | Iron sulfur acid spring bacterial and archeal communities from Banff, Canada, to study Microbial Dark Matter (Phase II) - Paint Pots PPM... ... | reverse complement strand
GATCGATGCAGGCTTGATCCTTCCCGCCAGCGTTCCGGGCTTACGAGCTCTTTGCGAAACGCTTGACGAAGCCGAAGCCGTCCAAGTTTTTGCGTTCTTCACCGGCTTCACAAAAACTGTGTGCGGCGCAGAAGCCCTAACTGCCTGGCGATTCAGCAGGGCGCTCGGTTTCACGCCAGCAGCAATTGCCGCCTTGGCCGCAGATGCCGTCAGCATTGGTTGCCGCGCAGGTCCGCGCAAGTCCGGATTCACAATGATCTGCCGGTCATAACGAAGATCCACCGACTCAAGCTTTGCGAACTGCTGCCGCCACTCGCGCAGGTGTGCCACATAAATTTTGAAGCGATCGAGATAATTCGAAGAGCCCAGGTGCACCAGCACTTCGCCGTCGGCATCGTTCGTGAGCACCTTCACATCTTCCGGATCGGTCAAATCCACTTCGCTCAGGTCTTGCGAATAATGACCACCGCTGGAATCCAGCTCGCCCACCAGCTCATTGAAGGTTCTCATGCGGATCGATCGGGTCGAGAGCGGCTCGTTCGTGGACATACCCACAATCACCGGAAACGAAAACTTTTTTTTGTTAGTGAGTTCCATTAATACGCCGCCGGCGTCAACCAACGCGACTTTTGATCCCACGCGGGCGAAGGCCACCGGTGCGCGCTCGTGAATCTGGATCCTGATGCGGTTCGGAGCAAAGCGCATAACGCTGGCCGTGGCTACCCAGGGAATCTGCTCCAGCTGCTTCTGCCGCTGATCGAGAGGAATAAAGAAGACATTGCGCCCGATGTCGCCGCCCATGACCTCCATAATTTGCGAGCGGGTCACATTGCTGAGGCCGGCCAGTTCGATGTTGTCGCTCGAGTCCAGCCGGAAACGCCACGAGCGCTCTCCGTAGTGATGCAGCATCGTCGCTCCAATCGCAACGATGCCGGCAACCAGAATGGCCAGCGCGACCCACAACAGCCGGGTAGCAGTTTTTTTCGGGAGGGGGCTGCGGCGAACAGAGACACGCTTCTGCGCCCGCAGGAATGGCGATTCCTTCTCCGCGTCCAAGTCGAGCAGGCGAGCGTCGTCTAGCTCTTCGCGCGCCGTGTCGTCGGACGTAGAGTACAACTCATCCTGGATGGTGGTGCCACTTCTTCGCGCCATCAACAGGTCAGTTGTCGTGGGAACCGCTGAGCAGTTTCACTATAACTTTATTCGCACAACGATAGAAAGATAAAAGTTGGTGCCGTTTTGCATAGGAGGGCTGTTCATGAACATTCGGGAGCAGAGCGGAGAGGTTTGCGACAGCAGCACACGTCAGACCTGAGATGGGCCAATGTATAGAAAAGCGGAGCCAAACGCGCTACTGTGCGCCATACCCATTGCGCAGACTTCTCAGCTACCATGAAGCTCATGGCGAACAGCCGGGGTAGAAGGCAACTGCGGCGATTGTTGCAAGAGGCAAGGCTAGGGTCGTTATTGGGCAACAGCCTCAATCCTTTTGGAAACCCATCCGAAAATGGGTGTACGCCGCCGTTACGGCTGTTGGGTTTGTTGCTGCACTGATCGCACTTTCTGGAACTCTATGCCTTGGTTGTCAATCCAAGAAAGCGAGATGCTAGATCCGTCAAATCCATATTCGGAATTGTTTCAAGTCTCTAAGCAGGCTACATCCCAGTCACACATCTCAGTTGCGCCTGTACGATTACGGCAGTCTTGGGTGGTCGCGCCCTTATTAAGAATAGTGACGCTGTTTTCCCTGAGTTTGCAGATTACTTGGCGCATGGGGGTTTTGTGACTGTTCCGTGCTTTAAGGCGATAGATTGGCCGGGTGTTTCCGTCGCCAGTGGCGCCCTGCTAGAGGTTCACATCACATATAACTATTATCCGTTCAGTAAGGGCGTTTTGCGGCGTGGTCAACTTTTTCGGTTCAAATCATTAGGCGGGTCAGACAATCACCATCATTGGCAATTTCTATAACGGGCCGTAGACGAACAATCGGAATCACTCAAATTGAACTATCATCCCCAAACCTGCTTGATCAGTGAGGAACCTGATGGTCCCCGACAACAGCCGTAACCCAATGAGAAGCAGGTTCCTCAGACCTAAAGGTCTTCGCGATGAGCCGTGGAGAGTGGCTGACGGCTTCTCCTCTGCTATCATTGCCCACTCTCGATGCACCCCATCCTGCTCAGCCTTCTGCTCGGCCTGACCGCCGCCGCCGCGAACGTTTTTGGCGGTACGATCATCGTCCGAAGACACTGGGAGCGTTCCTATCTTAAGTATTTCGTGGCCTTGGGAGCGGGCTTCATGCTGGCCACCGCGATCGTCGAAATCATTCCCGACAGCCTGGAACTGCGGGGTCGAAGCGCGGCGTTACTCATTCTTATTGGTTATCTGATCATCCACTTCTTCGAGCATACGGTTACTCCGCATTTTCACTTCGGCGAAGAGACCCATCACGACCAATTTGTGTCGGCACACAAAGGATTCTCGGTCCTGCTTGGTCTGATGATTCATACCTTCTTCGACGGAATCGCCATAGCCTCGGGCTTCATCATTTCCAACCGGCTGGGATGGGTGATTTTTGTCGCGATATTCCTGCACAAGATTCCCGAAGGCTTCACCGTAGCCTCGGTGATGCTGGCCAGCGGACGCAGCAACCGATTGGCGTGGGGAGCTTCGGTCCTCTTGGGAGGCGCGACGTTTGCCGGAGTGCTGACCATGGCTCTGTTGAAGGAACAGGTTGGGATCGGTCTGCCGCTTTCGGGTGGAGTCACGATCTATGTTGCCGCGTCAGACCTGATGCCCGAAGTAAACCGCGAACCGGGCGGGAAGATGGCAATGGTAGTGCTACTTGGCGTGGCAGTGTTCTTTCTGCTGGATCGATTGGTGCGCTGATGGCCGTGTAGGTCGGACATTCCTGTCCGACAAGTGTGTGTGTGGCGCGGGCGCCCGCGCCCGCGATTCCGGACTAGTTATTCGAGGTTCGCATCCGGGCACGACTTTAGACGTGCCAGCCATGGCCGCGAAAGATTCGGGCTTTAGCCCCTGCGGCATTCTCAATAGAAACATGGCTTCGCTGAAGCTCGCTTCCTGTTAGTCCGGACGCAAATGCGGCACGTCTGAAGACGTGCCTGATACGGAAACCACTAACTGAACCCTAAGAGCATAACCTCAAGTAGCCTCGAGACGAGGCGTCACGTAAACCGCTTGTCGAACAAGAGTGTCCGACCCACACAGCCTTTTAATCCACCGTGTGCTTTGCGGTGTAGCCGTCGCGGGCAATGACCTGATACTTCACGTCCTTGTGTTTCTGGTCCTGAACCCTGAGCGGCTTTCCGTCTCCGTCCACCACTTCCACTTTGAGTTTGCGGTAAGTGCCATCGAGCTTGGCATTGGTCGGATGGTAAGCGATTGCGTACTGGTGCCGGATGTCTCCGCTGATGTCTTTGAACGTGTCCACGAAATCTCCCTCGAGCCTTGGCTGGTAGAAGCGGCCGCCGGTAAGTTTCGCGAAGGTCTGCATTTCATTGTCGGCCTGAAGCCAATCAATCGATTGCATACCCATGCTGGCAACACCGTGCGACATGCCGGTACAACCATGCGTCTCGCAATATTCGCGTAGCAGCCAGCCGATGCTGATGGAGAAGATGGTGATGTCGTGGGTGCTCTTCACTTTTTTCGTTATCTGATCCAGATTGAGTCTGCTAAAGGTGTCGATCCCGGTGCTCACCAAGACTACATACTTGTGGCCTTCGACCCGATCCAAGCGGTCCAGCGTGTCGTACAAAGCGTCAAACAGATTGGTTTCCGAGAATCCGGGCATGCGCAAGGTATTCAAGCCGCCCATTACTGCATTCTTGTCCTGAGTGAAGTCCACCAGGATGTCGGGGTGCATGTCATAGGAAACTACGGCCACCCAGTCATCTTTCTTTAATGTGCTGGCAAAAATATAAGAAGACCGCAAAGCATCGATGAGTAGCGGGTAGCTGGTTGAGGCAAACTCCACTAGCAGTACCGCCGTGATCGGAGCGTCCTCGACCTTGAAGTCGGAGATGGTTTGTGGTGTTCCGTCTTCGAACACGCGGAAGTTTTCCTTTTTTAAGGTCGAGATGAACTGGCCGTCCTTGGTTGTAACCATTACGGGTAGGGTGACCAGCGGTACATCCACATGGATGGAATAGTCAGGAATGCCCGCAATCCTTTTCGGTCGCTCCGGTGGTGGAGGAGGTGGCGGTTCCGCGCCCTTCTTGGGTATGGCGTACGGACCGGTGTCGCTGTTTGGCCCGCCAGCTTCGGGCGGAACTTCCTGCTGATTCGGGTTCTGCTGCGGGTTCGGATTCTGGGTATTCGGAGCCTGCCCGGTAGCGTCCTGGGCAGCGACACGAATGGCTGACCCGGTTACCAAAGTCAGCATTAGCAGAAAACACAGCAAATGTGCGCAGAATTGTGCAGTTAGGCTCGATTTCTGCGGATAAACCGTGGAAAACATGGGGCGCCTCTTGAAAACTCCTATGCTAGTATAGACGCCAGAACTTCGCGATTGGGATGTTTTGCCAGGACTATTTCTTCACGCGGCGAAAAGAAACAGCGAAGTAAATTTTTAGTTTAGGGACTTGCCACTGGTCCCGGCGGGACAAAATGAGACGAACTGCTCTCACGGTAGTAGTAGTGTACTCGGTTGTACTCTCCTTCCTGACTTTCGCCCAACCAAGTTACGCCCAAACAGCGAAGCCTGTCCAGACCATCCCCGTGAGCCAGATCCACGAGGGGATGCGCGGAGTGGCCTACACCGTTTTCCAAGGTACAAAGCCCGAGCCGATGGAGGTTGAAGTTCTCGGCATTCTCAAGAATGCCAATGGTCCGAAGGGCGACGTAATTTTGGTTCGTCTCGGCGGAGCCAAAGCCGAGTACACCGGCGTGGTCGCGGGCATGAGCGGAAGCCCCGTCTATTTCAACGGAAAACTTGCCGGCGCTGTGGCCTTCCGCATCGGCGAATTTTCGAAGGAGCCTATTGCCGGGGTCACTCCGATCTCCGAAATGCTCGAGATCAGCGCGCTCGACAGCACGCCCACTAGCGTTCCAGTGCAGGTAAGGTCAGTTCCTTCTTTTGCAGCCAAAACTTCCGGTCCTGGATTGCCAACTACCGCGACACAGGGCTTCGCAAATTATTTAAAGCCGATTGAAACCCCGCTCGTCTTCAGCGGATTCACCGAAGACTCAGTTCAGAAATTTGCGCCGCAGTTTGCCTCCCAAGGCATTGTGCCGGTGATGGGAGTTGGATCGGCTTCCGATGTGAAACAGCCTGATCCCCTGGAGCCGGGATCCGCAGTCAGCGCGGTTCTGGTTCGTGGCGACATGAACATCGCCGCCACTTGCACTGTCACTTATATCGACGCGGAACATCTGCTGGCTTGCGGGCATCCACTTTTGCAGTTCGGCATGATTGATCTGCCCATGACCAAGGCCGAAGTGCTGGCCACGCTACCTTCGCCGCTGAATGCATTCAAGATCGTCAACGCGACGGAAACCGTCGGCGCATTCGTTCAAGACCGCCACACCGGGATTCTGGGTGAGTTCGGCAAAAAACCGGAAATGATTCCGGTGACCCTCACCATTCATGGCGGCACCACTCCCAAAGTTTTCCATTATGAAGTTCTGAACAATGCGCGCCTCAGCCCGGTGGCGATTTCTACCACGGTTTACAACGCACTTCACGGCGTAAATGAATATGGTGACGAAACCACATACGCGATGAAGGGCGATATCAGCGTAGAAGGCTTCCCGGTTGTGAAACTGCAAGACATGTTTTCTAGCGCTGACGGTATGCAGCCCGCTGCCATGCTGGCCGCCGGTTCCGTAGGCGAGCGCTTCGGACGCATCTACGATAATCCCTACAGCACTCCCGACATCAAGGGCCTGCAACTGGATTTCGAGGTAACGAATGAACGCCGCTGGGCTCGACTCGAAAGTGCGCGCACCGATCTCAGCGAAGCCCGTCCCGGAGACGAGATCACGGTTGAAATTTTGCTGCGTCCCTATCGCGGAGAGGCTGTCGTCGAACACGTTCCGGTACGCATTCCGCTCTCGGCCTCGAAGGGGTCAACTCTACACATCCTGGTCAGCGACGGCGAAATGCTCGACCGCCTGAGCCACGGCCCATCCTCCGCGCAGAAGCTCGATTTGGCTTCGACCATTGGCGTACTGAACAAACAACACGTAAACAACCGCATGTACGTCTCTGTCCTTGACGAAGACCCCGAAGCCATGGTCGCCGACAAAGTAATGCCAGCGCTGCCTCTCTCGGTGATGAACGTTATGGACGGAATGCGCGGCACCCAGGACATGACCGTGCTCGGCGAGTCCTCAGTAAGTGAGACCGCGACTTCGCCTCTAGACTTCGTCGTCTCCGGCGCACAACTGCTTTCCATCCCGATCAAGTAAGGTTGGGGTAACCATACAAGTCATTACCAAAGGCCTAGGTCTGTAAGCAAAAACCAAGCTAAGTCACCGCTCTATCATCCACTTACATAAAATCTGTGCTGTTATCTAATTTGTAATTTCTAATTACGAGAATTTCGCGAACTCCCGTAAGATCAAAAAAATGCAGGAACTTCGCCCAACTTAGGAACGGCGATCGGGTTCTTGCAATCTAAGTAGCTGCTATATATCCCGGGAAGTGGGTACAGTCCGTGACCGTTAAAAGATCGAGTTTTGCGCGCATCGTCGTTTTTCTTGCATCCTTCGTCCTGCTGGCCCAGGCCGGAATTGCCGCCACCATCAGTACTCGTCCGCTAAGTTCGAGCCGAAAGCCCCGCAGAGTTGTTGAAAGCCGTCACGCGCGCCGCCACATGCGTCACCTGGCGCGCAGCCGGCGAGTGCGCTCGCGCACTGTAACCGCTCTCAAGCGCCATCATTACTACGAGCACTTCTACGCCAGCTCATACGCCAGTGACATCACGGACGGCGACAATACTGCCGGGGAAGTTCCGGTTGTGCGTCAGGCCGCAATCGACGCGCTTGGCAATATGAACGGGACAGTCCTCGCCATTGAGCCGACCAGCGGCCGCATTCTCACGATGGTCAATCAGAAGCTGGCGCTCTCAAGCGGTGCGCAGCCGTGCTCGACCATTAAGCTCTCGGTGGCTCTGGCAGCGCTGAGCGAAGGAATTATCACCAAGGAAACCGAAGTTCGTCTCGGCGGACGCAGCCACATGAATCTGACGCTGGCCCTGGCGCATTCGAACAACGCATACTTCGAAGCGCTGGGCCGCCAGCTCGGGTTCGATAAGGTCTCGCACTACGCGCACATGTATGGATTGGGGGAGCGCGCCGGCTATCACATTGCCGGGGAACAGCTGGGCACTTATCCGGAAGAAGAAATTTCTTCGAAGCTGGGCGGAGTCGGCAAGATGTGCTCGTTCGGGGAAGGCGTTTCCATGACGCCGCTGCAGTTAGGCGCGCTCGTGACCGCGATTGCGAACGGCGGCACCATGTATTACCTGCAGCATCCCAGGACCGCCGACGAAGTGACCAACTTCCAACCCATCGTGAAGCGTCATCTGGATATCGCTGGATTGATTCCTGAAATTTCTGACGGTATGGCCGGCGCCGTTGAATATGGCACTGCGCGCCGCTTACTCGCGAATTTCAACGAAGAGGAAGTGTTGGGTAAGACTGGCACATGTTCCCACGCCGGAACTCGCTACGGCTGGTTCGCCAGTTACGCCAACACTAGCTTTGGCCGGGTTGTAGTAGTCGTCTTCCTCGAAGGCGGACGCCCGACCTTCGGTCCCAAAGCCGCGGAGATGGCCGGCCGCATGTATCACAACCTCTACAGCCACGACTTCTTCCTGGCGAGGCCTATAGTTCCGGCGCCTATAGTTCCGGCGCCTATTGCTCCGGCCCCGGTGGTTCCGGCCACCGTCCGCGAAACCAACACTTCGGATTAGCAACGGCTCGCGAATGGCAAGCACGGGCTAGGACGCCCGTGCTTGCAGTTTCTCCTAATAGGCGTGCAAACCTTCGCCTTCATCCCGCACCAACTGGCCGCTGAGGTTGCTGATCTGCATCAGTTCAGCAGCCCGTTCCACTTCCGGTAGTTGTAAGCGCAGCGGAATCCATTCACTGTCTGGTTGTCGAGGCGCACGCCCCACTGGTTCACCGTGGTCGAGCCGCATCTCTGGTATCGAGCGGGGCACTCGGCGGCAGGGATATTCGGTCCCGAGAAGCAGCGGACAGATTTCGGCGTACCCGCATTCCAGATACACCGCACCGGGCAGAGCGCCATCTTCGGGCACTGGTACTTGCCGTTCACCAGTTGGTAGGGCTGGCCGTTGGCGCAGGGAGTGGTGGGCGGAGTTTGCGCGGACGAATTGGGCGCAAGCAGGCACACGCCTGCGAGAAGGAGAATTGCACAAATAGGTTTCATATGAGCTCTATCAGATGGAAAAGAATGACCTTTAACTTGTTAATGTGGTGATCGACCCGATTTCACGCGGCGCAATCAGCGTCGATGGGGCCATCGGGAAGGTTCTCTACGCAACTGCGCGAGTAGCATTTAAGGTTTGGATTCGATTACAAGGACATTTGCAGGCAGACAAAGGACATTTGCAGGCAGACAGGAGATACTCCTGGCGGTTGGCCCACCCTCTTTGAGGCTGCCCCACGCTTCGCGGTTTTCGAAGGGTTGGTATACAAAACGTGGCCGCTCCTGCGTCGCGTTTTGTCGTCCGCGAAACCAACACTTCGGATTAACAGCGATCAAGGCTTGTGGAGGGACGGGCGTCCCCGCCCGTCTTCGCAATTTCCATTTCGGACGGGAAGGGCACGACTTCCAGTCGTGCCGATTAGCGACCTCTTCCTGGTTGAGGCGGGTTTAGCCGCGCAGTGATCCGACCTCAGCGGCTCGAAGCCGCGAAGCAAGGACACCGTTCGGCACAGCTGAAGCCGTGCCCTTCCCGTCGTGCTCTCACCGAGCTTCCGTGTACAGAGTTTTTAAAAAGAGCCTCGCATTGCGTTCGATGACGAAGAGTCTCATTCGCTGCCAGGTCGAAAAGGTCACGAAGTATGTTCCTGGCGGAGAGACTGAGCGCGTGGGTTTCACGGCACACCTCAGCGGCTGAAGCCGCACGTGTTGAAGCTTAGAGCGGCACGACTGGAAGTCGTGCCCTTCCCGTTAGAAATGTTGGCAGGTTGTTTTATTTCGGGAAATACAAGTTAGACGGTGAACGCTGACCTGCGTGCTGTTTGCCCTCAGCGGCTAAAGCCGCGCTAAGAGGATGGCTTCGGCACGACTGAAGTCGTGCCTTCCCGTCATAGATGGTGGTGAGTTGTTCTATTGTTCCAAGCGAGCGGCTAGAGTCGCCCGAGAGAAAGCATGGCGGCCCAGCTGAAGCTGTGCCTCTCCAAAGAGTCAGCTATTCGGCACGGCTAAAGTCGCGCCCTTCCTATCCCTTGATGGCCGACTTATCTTTTCACTTCGTCGCGCTCGACCACTCCGTCCTTAATGTGGACGACGCGGTGAGCATAGGCGGCGATGTCATTTTCGTGGGTGACTAGAACAATGGTGTTGCCCTCGGAATGCAGACGATCGAAGAGGGCCATGATCTCATTGCCGGTTTGGGAGTCGAGGTTGCCGGTCGGTTCGTCGGCGAGAATGATCGACGGACGATTCACCAGCGCGCGAGCAATTGCGACTCTTTGGCGTTGACCGCCGGAGAGCTCATTCGGCTTGTGATTCATGCGCGATTCCATCCCCACCGCGGTCAACGCGCCTTTTGCACGGTCCGCGCGTTCACTCGCGGGCACGCCGCCATAAATCAAAGGCAGCTCCACGTTGTGCAGGGCTGTCGCGCGTGCCAGCAGGTTGAAGGTCTGGAAGACGAAGCCAATTTCCTTATTGCGGATGCGGGCGAGTTCGTCATCATCGAGGTCGCTGACCAATTGCGCGTTGAGCCAGTATTGGCCCTGGCTCGGACTGTCCAGGCAGCCGATCAGATTCATCAGCGTGGATTTTCCTGAGCCGGATGGCCCCATGATCGCTACGTATTCATTTCGACGGATCTGCAGATTAACTCCGCGCAGAGCGTGCACCTGCTGCTCGGAACCCATGTCATAGGTCTTCCAGAGGTCGGAGGTGCAGATCATGCATGATTCGGGTGGGGCGGACACTTGCGGCTGGGGAATGCTGATTACTTCTGCCGTTGCCATTCTGTTCTCCTGCTTCGATGGGGGCACGGATTGCTCTGAGTCCCTCGCCATTGGACGGGCTCGTTGCCCTTTGGTCACGTAAAAAGCTGGGTATTACCCGCTTTTGCCGGCACTTTTTAGGACCGGCACTTTTGGATACGACGCTTAGGGGTGAAAAGTTCCGACCCCGCGAAGCTTCGCTCCCATCGGCTTCCAGCGATTATACCTGGCGTCGAAATTGTTGGATGCGCGAAAGTGAGCAGCTCAGGGCAGCAACTCGGTTCTCCTGACGTTTTTACAACTCCGAGGACAACCAATGCGGGCGGTCAGAGAATCAGTTTGATAGGGTTTTCTGCGCCAAATTCTCTATGTGCTTACCGGTCAGTGGCTTGTATTCCGGTCGCCAAAGACATAAAATGTTGACACTCAGAGTGCGTCTTAAGGAGTACTCTTCCTCTATGTCCCGGTTCCCAGTGCTGCGCGTAGTTCCGTCTTTAGTGTGTGTTTTTGCTCTCGGGTTCGGTTCGGCAGCCTTCGCCGCGAGCTCGAATCCCTCCGATGGGCAAAGTGCTCCCGACCAATCCAATCAAGTTGACCAAAACAAGAAGGCGCAGGCCACGGATAATTCGTCAAGCGATCCTCTCAAACGGCAGATCAGCGAAAAACAAAAAAAGCAAAATGCCAAGTCCATGCGGCGAGAGCTGGAAACTTCGTACAAGAAGTGGCTCGATCAAGACGTGCGCTGGATCATTACCGACGACGAACGCAAAGCCTTCATGCAGCTCTCGAACAACGAAGAGCGCGATCAATACATCGAGGCTTTCTGGCAGCGGCGAAACCCGAATCCTGACAGCGAGGACAACGAATTTAAGGACGAGCACTACCGCCGCATCGAATACGCCAACGAGCACTTTCCTGCCGGCAAGCCGGGGTGGATGACTGACCGCGGTCGCATTTACATCGTCTATGGGCCGGCCGATGAAGTTGAGTCACATCCTTCCGGAGGTACCTACGAGCGTCCGATGGAAGAAGGCGGCGGCGAGACTTCTACCTATCCTTTTGAAGACTGGCGGTACCGCTATCTTGAGGGCATCGGACAAGAGGTCATCATCGAGTTCGTCGATACATGCATGTGCGGCGACTATCACATGACTATCGATCGCAGCGAAAAGGATGCGCTGAAAAATGTCCCCGGTGCCGGACTGACTATGTACGAAGAGGAGGGTATGTCCTCGAAAGCAGACCGGTTTAATGGGAGTGGGCTGGAACAGTTGGGTGCTGGACCGATGTCCGAGGATGCACAGACTAAAGAGTTCGATCGGCTGGGGCAATTTGCGAAGTTGAACCAGGCGCCTGCGGTCAAGTTTAAGGACTTGGAAGAAATCGTTCAGCACAAGATCAGCTATAACACGATGCCCTTCGACGTGCGGACTGACTTCGTGAAGATCACAAGCGACACGGTATTGGTGCCGGTGACGGTCCAGCTCAAGACCCGCGACATCACGTTTGCTAATAAGGATGGCGTGCAGCATGGAGTGGTGAATATTTTCGGGCGGCTGACGACTTTGTCCGGGAAAGTGGCCCAAACCTTCGAAGACACTGTGGTCGCGGACGTCCCAGCGGAGTTATTGCCACGCGAAGTAGAAAACTCGAAAATCTATTCGAAAGCGGTCCCCCTGCGTCCGGGACGTTACCGGCTGGATTTGGTGGTAAAAGACGTGAACGGCGATCGCATGGGTACCTGGAGCCGCAGCATCATCGTCCCGGATTTTTCGGACGACAAATTGGCCAGCTCGTCCTTGATACTGGCCGATGACGTTGAGCCGGTACCTTCGAAGAGCGTGGGCACGGGCATGTTCGTGATTGGCACAACCAAGGTGCGCCCGCGGGTTGCCCCCTCGGACGGTAAGCCAATGTCATTTAAGCGTGGCCAGAAAGTAAATTTCTGGATGCAGGTTTATAATCTCAGCCTTGATGAAAAGACCCACAAGCCCTCGGCGACGTTTGAGTACGACATCGTGAATGCCGCCACGAATAAAGAAGTCGTGCACGCGGTGGATTCATCGGAGAAAATGGGCAATATTGGCGAGCAGGTCACTTTGCAAAAGACGGTGCAGGCAGCCAATCTTGACCTTGGCGTGTACCGGGTTCAAATCAAGGTTAACGACAATATCTCGAAGCAGACATTAGGTCCTTCTGCAACCTTTTCGGTCGAATAGCGGTTTTGAGAATTCATGACGCGTAAGCTCGGATATCTCGT
>Ga0102924_1005382_pt1 | contig 12443 bp, 15 predicted proteins | sample PaiPotPPM11metaG_FD_80116 | JGI IMG/M metagenome (GOLD analysis project Ga0102924, IMG submission 80116) | Iron sulfur acid spring bacterial and archeal communities from Banff, Canada, to study Microbial Dark Matter (Phase II) - Paint Pots PPM... ... | reverse complement strand
TCATTGAGGTTCTGGAACTATCAGGCGTCACGGCCATTCACGCGCGCGCCGAAGACCTGGCCCGGCAGCGCGAGTATCGCTCGGCTTTCGATCTCGTGACGGCCCGCGCCGTCGCCGCGCTGCCCATCTTGCTGGAGTACACCGCGCCGTTCTGCCGCGTTGGCGGTATGATTATCCTGCCCAAGAAAGGCGATCTGGCAAAAGAACTGGCCCAGGGTAAACAGGCTGCCCGTCAACTTGGAGTCTCGCTCTTTGCCGATCAGCCCGTCAAACTACCCGGCCTCGCCGCTGATCGCCGCCTGCTGGTGTGGCGGCAGCGCGCTTTGTGTCCGCCGCAATATCCGCGTAGCCACGCGGCGCTGGTGAAGAAGCCCCTGGCGTAGCTTTGCTATGATATTACTGTACATATTTTCGGTAAAGAAAACTGAAGGAACACATGCTTTATGGAAACGTCCGCAATAGAAACGCCTGAAGTGGAAACGCCCAGGCGCAAGAAGAAATGGTATGCCGCCCTTACGGCTCCCCTGTTACTGATAGTGGCCTTTGTCATCGTAGTTGGCATCTATAGCAATTTCCATACGCCGCCCGAAGTCGATGTGACGGTCGCTGGCTTTTCACCGCAAAATGTAAATATCACCGAAGGTGAAACTATTCGCTTTGTCAACAAGTCAGCGATTACTCAGGTTATTTGTCTGGGCAGCAACCAGCGCTGCGATAGCACTGCGATTGATCCCACGGTCATTAACCCGTCGGCGCTCGCGGGTTCGGGTATCCGGATCGCTCCTGGACAGGCGCTAAACGTTCTCTTTACGACCTACGATACCTATTATATTACCAGCACAACGTCACCCGGATTGAATTTGACGGTTAATGTAAATTCGGCGACGTGAATTCATAGCAGGCCAACTCCCATCCTTCGTCCTCAACGCACAGCGCCCCGGCGTAATCTGGCCCCGGCGCTAGCGCGCGCATAGTCCAGCGCGCCGCCTCGCGCGCGTCTTCCCGACTCGCCAGCAGCGCCGCGGGCTCGCCCGGCTTGAGAGAAACATCGAACAGGTGAAGCGGCAGAGACAATCCCATGCCGCGCGCCTTGATGTAGGCTTCTTTGCGCGTCCAGCCGTTGAAAAACCCCTGCTGCTTTGCGTCGTCAGGCAGCTCGCGCAGGGCTTGCTGCTCGTTGAGCGAGAAGCTGTGCCGCGCGAGCTGCTCGTACTCGATGTTCGAGCGCATAGACTCGACGTCAACGCCGAGCGCGCGGTCGTAGGTGAAGGCATAGAGGGCCAGTTCATGCGAGTGCGAGAGATTGAAGGTCAGCGTATGCTCTTGCCGAGGCGCATCGATGGCAGGTTTACCGTAGGAATTCGTGCAAAAACGGATAGCAAGGGGATCACAATCCATGTAGCGGCCAAGCAGAATACGCAGGACGCTATGTGCCGCCGCGTAGCGCTGGCGATCGCGCTCGAAATAGAAGCGTGCCGCCTTTGCCTGCTCATCAGCGGACAGAACAGGCCGCCCATTTCCTATAGCCAGAGGATACCTGTCCACGCGAGCCAGCCAGACATGTACAGTATCTCCCGTCAAATGCAGGTCAGCAGGCGGGATATTCCATTGTTGGTTGTTGTTGGGCATATTATCTGTGTAGGGGCGCAATTGATTGCGCCCAGGAGGCGGGGTGGATGAGAATCCTGGAACATCGTGACAACCCGCCATAATTTGTTATACACTCAAACAAAGGGATCGTATGTCCCATCATAGCACAGTGAAAGGATATTTCCATGACAGATAACTGGGATGTTGCCGCACAACGCGAGGTGCAGAATACTGTCAGCGCGTTCTTCGCGCCGGAAGATGAAGGATTGCGCAGCGCGTTGGCGGCGGCGCGGGAAGCTGGTCTTCCGCCCATTCAAATATCGCCGCTCCAGGGAAAGTTGTTACAATTATTGGCTGCCGCCTGCCAGGCGCGCAAAATTCTTGAAATCGGCGCGCTGGCTGGCTATAGCGGCATCTGGCTGGCGCGCGCCCTACCCGTTGGTGGTCGCCTGCTCACGTTGGAGATCGATCCTGCCCATGCAGCCGTCGTGCGCCAATCGTTCGCCAGGGCAGGCGTCGGCGATAGGACCGAGGTGCGCGTCGGCAAGGCTCTTGAACTGCTGCCGCAGTTGAGCGGTGAAGCGCCGTTCGATCTCGTCTTTATCGATGCCGACAAAGCTCCCTATCCGCGCTACCTCGAATATGCCTTGCAGTTGACGCGGCCGGGCAGCATCATTGTGGCGGACAATACTATCAAAGGCGGCGCGGCTTTTCGCACATCTGTTAACGAGGATAGCGCGGGCATTGCCGAGTATAACCGGTTGGCCGCTCATCATCCACGCCTGCTTTCGCTGGCTTTGCCAATGGATGATGACTACAGCGACGGCTTCACCATCTCCGTCGTGCGTGATGTCTGATCATAAGCCTTGTCAAAACAAGCCTGCTGAATGTATGATTCATGGCAGACACTATAGCTCTCAGCAGAGAGCAGACGCGCAATGTTGTGATGGCTTCACGTTCAAAGCAGAATGCGAGGAGAGAGCATGGCAACGGATCTCAGACAATCGATAGGTCATTCTCTGGGGACTGACTTTTATATGATGGATGAGCTGCTCACCGACGAGGAGCGGCGGGTGCGCGATAAAGTGCGCGTGTTTTGCGACCAGGAAGTGATCCCGATCATTAACGATTATTGGGAGCGAGCCGCGTTCCCATTCGAGTTGATCCCCAAACTTGCCGCGCTGGGCATTGCTGGCTCCGATATTCAGGGCTACGGCTGCCCTGGCCTGAGCATGACGGCGTCGGGGCTGATCGCGGTGGAGTTGGCGCGCGGTGATGCCAGCGTGTGTACCTTCTTCGGCGTGCATTCGGGGCTGGCAATGCACGCGATTTCCATGCTTGGCTCCGAAGAGCAAAAACGGCGCTGGCTGCCGCCGATGGCGCGCATGGAGAAGATTGGCGCGTTCGGCCTGACCGAGCCGGATCATGGTTCGGACGCCGTGGCGCTGGAGACGCGCGCTCATCGCGTCGGCAATGAATACATCCTGAACGGAGCCAAACGCTGGATCGGCAATGCTTCGTTTGCGGACGTGGTGGTCATCTGGGCGCGCGACGATGACGGCAATGTCGGCGGCTTTCTCGTCGAAAAAGATACACCCGGCTTCCAGACTGACGTTATGACCGGCAAAGTGGCGAAGCGCGCCGTCTGGCAGACTGATATCGCCCTCACCGACGTGCATGTTCCCGCCGAGAATCGCCTGGCACATGCCAACAGCTTTAAGGATACCTCGCTGGTCCTCACGGCCACGCGCTCCGGCGTCGCCTGGGAGGCCGTCGGCCACGCCGTTGCCGCCTATGAGATCGCGCTGACCTACGCCCAGCAGCGCGTGCAATTCGGCAAACCGCTCGCCAGCTTCCAGATTATCCAGAACAAGCTCGCTAACATGCTGGCGAACGTTACTACGATGCAACTGCTATGCCTGCGTCTCAGTCAGCTTCAGGAAGCAGGCAAGATGAGCGCGGCGATGGCCTCGCTGGCGAAGATGAACAACGCGCGCCTGGCCCGCGAGGTGGTGGCCGACGCCCGCGAGATGCTCGGCGGCAACGGTATCCTACTGGAATATCATATCGCCCGTCATCACGCCGATATCGAGGCTGTTTTCACGTATGAAGGGACGGATACCATCCAATCGCTGATCGTCGGACGCGAGATCACAGGCAGGCAGGCGTTCTCATCCCGGTAGAACGTGTCCACTGTCCCGGTAGTGTTCCAGTTCCTGTTCCAGGGCTTCCAGGCGGGCGCTCAGGCGAAGGATGACCTCAATCCCTTCGAGGTTGATGTCGAGATCGTCGCGCAAGCGGCGGACGCGCCGCAGCAGCGCGACATCCTCTTCGCTGTAGCGTCTGCCCTCTTCGACCACCTCAACTCCGCGGATCACCTGGGCCGCGTAAAGGTGGCGAATGACCGTGATTTCCAGGCGGCTATATTCCGCTGCCTCCTGTTCGCTATAGTAGACCGTCGCCTGTGGCCGCTCTATCCTGATGCGTGTGTAACGCATTTCGCCCATTGTTTTCTCCTCTGCCTTTCGTAATACCTTACTTATAACCAAGAGAGTGAGCGAACGCCTCGAAGAGCCGTTTCTGCTCGCTGGTCAAATGCGTGGGCAGCACAACATTGACTTCGGCGTAGAGGTCGCCGCGCTTATCCGGCTGGTTCAGGTGTGGCATTCCCTGGCTGCGCAAGCGAAATGATCGCCCATTCGTCGTCCCTTCGGGAATATGCAGCATCAACTTCCGTCCATCGGGCGTGGTCACGGGCGTTTCGCCGCCGAGCATTGCCACGGCAAGCGGCACGTCCACGCCGGTGCGTAATGTTGTGCCGTCGCGTGTGAAGTTGGCGTGCGGTACGATATGTACGCGCAAGTACAGATCGCCGCGTCCAGCCGCGCCTTGTAGCCCCTGTCCCGCGAGGCGGATACGCGAGCCTTCATCAACGCCCGCCGGAATCTTCACTTCCACGCGGCGTGTCGCTCCATCGGGGTCTGCCAGCTCGAAGGTATGTGTCACGCCCTGATATGCCTCGGCCAGCGTCACCTCAATGGTCGATTCGACATCTTCGCCGCGTGTGGCACGCTGCCGCGCGCGTCCAGCCCGGTTTCCCTGCGAGGCGCCAGGACCAAAATATGTCTCGAAGAAATCGGAGAATGGCGCATTGTCGCCGAACAAGTCTTCCAGGTCTTCCGGCGACATTGTACGATACTCGTATGTACCGCCTCGAGAGCCGCCTGCTCGCGCGCCTGCCATAGACTCTTCCCCAGGCCAGCGCCCGTACTGCTTATAGTATGCCCGCATCTCGTCATATTTTTTGCGCTTCTCCGCGTCGGACAATACCTCGTTGGCTTCGTTAATCTCTTTGAATTTATTCTCCGACGTCTTGTCGCCCGCATTGACGTCGGGATGATATTGCCGTGCCAGTTTGCGATATGCCTGTTTGATTGCTTTGGCGTCGGCATCAGAGCTGACGCCAAGAATGTTATAGTAATCTTTATACTCTTCCGCCATAGCTATTACTCCTGAACGCACTTCTACCGAGTTGTGAAATTGGGTGGAGATCGCTCTCAATATATCACATTTTGGCCGGGATGGGGATAGCGCAGATGGCATATAATAGCAACAAAACGGAGAATCACCGAAAGGAATAGCACCAATGGAACAACGCGATCTGGGCAAAACTGGCTTGCGCGTCTCTGCTGTCGGCATGGGGACGTGGAAAACGTTCGATGTGCGCGGTGAGCAGGCCACGCGCAACGCGCGCGCTATCGTCGATACCGCCATAGCGAGCGGAACAAATTTCTTCGATTCCTCGCCCATGTATGGTGAAGCGGAGCGCGTGTTGGGTGGGACGCTGCAAGGGCGGCGCGAGACTGTGCAGGTGGCGACAAAAATCTGGACGCCCTCAGCGAGTGAGGGGCGGGCGCAGGCCCAACGCGCCCTCCAGTTTTTCGGCGGCTACATCGACCTTTACCAGGTACATAACCTGGTCAATTGGACCGAACAACTGGCGATGCTTGAACGGCTGCGCGAGGCCGGGCAGGTACACGCCATCGGCGCGACGCATTACCAGAGTTCCGCTTTCGCCGAACTGCGCAAAGTGATGCAGACGGGACGCATCACCGCCATTCAGATACCTTATAACCCTGTGCAGCGCGAAGTCGAGCGCGACATTTTGCCCCTGGCCGCCGATCTCAACCTGGGCGTCGTCGTCATGCGCCCGTTTGCCGAGGGCGGCCTGACGCGGCGCATACCGTCGCAAGCTGACCTGGAGCCGCTCAAACCATTCGGCGTGACAACCTGGGGACAGGCGCTGCTCAAATGGATTCTCAGTGACCCGCGCTGTCACGCTGCTATACCCGCCACGTCTCGCGCTGAACGCATGGCCGAGAATGCCGCCGCCGGGAACCCGCCGTGGTTCGGCTCCGAAGAACGCGCCTACGTGGCACGCCTCGCGGAACGATATACATAACGTTGCTATGACAATCTGTTGGAAAGGAGGCATCTGATGGGAAACTTCACATTTCAGGAGGTTTTTTGTCCCATTTATCGGAATCCACCATTCGGAAAGGATTGTCATGGAATCCACAGATCGAAAATTGTTGCGTTTGCATGTCGAAGCTGTCTGGAATGTTCAGCTTCCGGCTTTAATACAGAATGAAGTCGAGCTTTTGCCTGAGAGCTTTTCCCCGCCTTGGAAGCTGTGTGCGGCAAAACTTGCCGATAGCCATGTGTATATCTGGCGTCCAGATGTGAGTATTGTAGAACGTGCAGCACTGCGTTCGCGCGTGAACGAAGTAATGGCTGTTCCACCAGAAATTGCCGTCCCAGGCGTAAGCCGTGAAGTAGCTCTTGCCTTGCGAACCTCTCCCAGACTTGATGTTGAGACGGCGCGCCGTATAGCGCGTCCTCTAACCACGCGCGATCGCCCTCTGATTGCTGCCTTTGATCCCGAAGACCCAGAATACTATTTTCAACCTGAAAAGTATCCTCTCATTGGTGTCGTTGTCGATGGACGTCTTTTGAGTCTCGCTCTTAGCTCTCGTCGCACGAGAGATGCCTGCGAATTGGGCATCGATACCCTCCCAGAGGCTCGCCGCAAGGGCTATGCTCTTGCGGCAACCATTCTGTGGGCGCATACAATCTTACAAGATGGACTTGTACCTCTCTATAGCGCCTTTGCTGATAACACCGCGTCCCTTCGTCTGGCCGCGGCGGCTGGATATCGCGCCTTTTCCCATATAGCAACCTTTGAAGGAACGCCGTAGGGGCGTCCAAACAAATTCCCCCAAAGAATGGAGTTTTGGCATTGCTACGCTGGCAAATGTGGTTGCTTCGTGCTATAATATCCTCAGAATAGTTGCATGTATGTACAGGTATGAAGGGAAATAAGACGATACGATGGCTGTTGATGCTGTAAAACTCGTGCCGGTTGCTCCAAACAAGGCGGGCGATGTGGAAGACGCGCTTTGCCAGGGACGCTGTATTCACCCCGAACATGTGCGGGCGGTGCGGCACAACCTGCTGGCTGCCGAAGACGCAGCGCGCGTGGCTACGCTTTTCGCTGTGCTAAGCGATCCGACGCGCTTGCAAGTCGTCTATGCCTTGCTCAATGCGCCGACCGGCGAGTTATGCGTCTGCGACCTCGCGACTGGCCTGGGGCGCGACGATACCACCATCTCCCATCAGTTGCGCGTCTTGCGCAGCCATCATATCGTTACCATGCGCAAGGCTGGCCGCGTCGTCTACTATCGTCTTGTCGATGAACATGTGCGCCAACTGCTCGCGCTTGGCCTGACCCATGCCAGCGAGGGCGACGTGCAGAAAGGGATACAGGTGTCAGCATGAGCGCGATACATGGCGGCGTCCATACGCATCACAATCACACTCACGGCATGGCGACACGCACGCTGCGCCTGGCCTTTTTTCTGACGCTGATCATCCTCGCCGCGGAGTTGATCGGCGGCCTGCTGGCAAATTCGCTGGCGTTGCTCTCGGACGCCGGGCATGTGATTACCGACATTTTCGCGCTGGGTCTGGCCTGGTTCGCGGCTGTGCAGGCCGAGCGACCGGCCAACGCCAGCAAAACCTTCGGCTATCATCGCGTTGGTATTATTGCCGCGCTGATCAATGCCGTCACGCTGATTGTGATTGCCGTCGCCATTCTGTGGGAAGCAATTCAGCGTTTCCAGCATCCTGCGTCAATTCAACCCCTGATCATGTTTGTCTCGGCTGGCATCGGCATTGCCGTTAATCTCTATATTGGCTTCGGCTTGCGCAAAGAGGATAATCTAAACGCGCGCGCCGCGGCGCTGCACGTCTTCGGCGACGTCGGAGCCTCTATCGGTGTCATAATCGCCGGTGGCGTGATCCTGCTGACCGGCTGGACCATGGCCGACCCTATCCTCTCGGTGGGCATTGCTGTTCTTATAGCCATTGGAGCCTGGCGCGTGCTGCGCGAGACGACCGATATCCTGCTCGAGGCCTCTCCCAAACACATCTCTATGCCGCAGTTGGTCTCCGATATGGGGCATGTCACAGGCGTGCAAGGTGTCCATGATTTACATGTCTGGAGCATCGCCAGCAATATGTATGCTTTGTCCTGCCATGTCCTGATTGATGATCTACCCGCGAGCGGCAGCACACCCATCTTGCAATCGCTGACCGGTCTGCTCAGCCAGAAATATCACATCGGCCACTCTACGATCCAATTTGAATGCAGCGACCACCGCGAGGCGTGCTGCGAGATCAATGGCCTCTATTGCTGCATGGAAGACGTTAATCAGAAGTGCAGCGGCGAGCAGCATGTTCACCAGACCTCGTCTCAATCTCAACTTACCTGAACGAAAAAGGTGAAGGTAGCTATGGCACAACAGGCAAAGATCATCTCGCCTACAGAGGCAGGACGGCAGCGGCAGATACGGCCTGGCATCTGGATCGAGCTGGTCACTATTGGTTGGATGACCGTCGAGGCCAGCGTAGCTCTGATCACCGGCTTTCTCACACGCAGCATTTCGTTGCAAGGTTTTGGTATCGACAGCATCATCGAGCTTATTTCTGGCGGTGTTTTGCTGTGGCGGCTGCTCGTCGAGCAGCGCGGCGGCAGTGACGAGGCTGTTGAGCGAGCCGAGCGCCGTGCCGCCTGGGTCAGCGCGCTCAGCCTGTTTGTCCTCGCGCTCTACATCGTTGCCGCGAGTATCCTGACTTTCGCGCTGCGCACTCGCCCGGAATCGTCCGCGTGGGGTATCGGTCTAGCCATTGCTGCCGCCATCATCATGCCTTTGCTCTGGCAGGGCAAATTGCGCATTGCCCGGCGCATCGGCAGCGCCGCCCTCAAGGCAGACGCCGCGTGCAGCGTCACCTGCGCTTATATGTCCGTTACGCTGCTGGTCGGTCTCTCGCTCAACGCGCTCTTCGGCTGGTGGTGGGCCGACCCCCTGGCCGCGCTCGTCCTGCTCTACTTCATTGTGCGCGAAGGCCGCGAGGCTCTGCACGAAGCGCGCACAGGGGAGATGTGCGCGTGCGGGGACGATGAGGGGTGTTCCTGTTAGTGGAAAATCTCCGGCTCTTCGGAATGAGCCGGAGGCTCTTGTCTCGTAATGCCTTTGATGCGGTCGAAACCGGTATCGTAGGAATAAAGAATTTGTGCATCTTGCTCTTCCATTGATGCGATGATCATTGTATCCCCAAAATCTAGATTGGTGGAGGCATATATTTCCAGCGCACGCAATAGATCTTGTTTGTTTTGTACCCGAAAATGGGGAAGACCTATCAAAGAAGCCAGCAAGTTCCTCACCTCCTCGCGCGGAATATGGTAGAGGCGAGGAGAAGCAAGGACGAATACAGCATCAGCAATAACTGTATCGGGCGCTAAAAGTGTTATTTCCCCCTCTTCAACCCGTTTGAAGAGGCTACGTGCCGCTGCTTGTTTCTGTGGGACGTCTCCTGTGAGAAGACGAATTAAGACATCAGTATCAACAAATGGGTATATCATTGTTGATCCTCGTATTTTGCGCCAAACCGATCTTCGTAAGCAATTCTCCTCATCTCCTCCCACGAAAGCGGTTCGCTCAAGCTCCCAGCGGCTCCAGCAAGCGAGTCAATGTCTGGATAGCGAGGAACTTTCAACTGCACATTGCCCTCAGCGTCAATCACAAAGGCAATTTTATCGTGCGTTTTGAGGCCAAGATAGTTACGAATCTCAACTGGAATAGTAACTTGCCCTTTGCTCGTAATGGATGAAACGATCTCTCTCATATGAACCTCCATAAGTAAGGAGTTTTTTGACTTGTAAGGCTATAGTATCTTATACATTACATTTTGTCAAGAGGATTACGAGCCTCGTGAATTGTAAATTCCGACCTGGATATGGTAAGCTGTGTTCATTCATTCAAAGGAGCAACCATGTCAGATCACACATCCAACAACGAGTTTTACGACTACCTCGTATCCGAATACAACCAGCCGTTCTCCGGCTGGGACTTTGCTTATCTGAAAGATCGGAGCGTTGATATCCATACCGCTCACCGGTGGGACTATACTGCAACTGTTCTCGCTGCTATGCGCGGCGTCGAATCCATGCTCGACATGGGTACGGGCGGGGGCGAACGTCTCGCCTCATTACAGCCTTTGCCCCAGCATACTTGCGCCACCGAGGGCTACGCGCCCAACGTGCCGGTTGCTCGCCAGCGTCTCGCGCCGCTCGGCATAACCGTCTATGAGATCGATGATGACCATCACCTGCCGTTCGCGGATGAGCAGTTTGATCTCATCATCAATCGCCACACCAGCTACGCGCCGCGTGAAGTGCGGCGTATCCTCAAGTCCGGCCAGCGTTTCATCACGCAGCAGGTCGGCGAACAGACCAATCGCCGCTTGCACGAACTGCTGAACTACGCGCCAAAGGGTACTGTTTATCCAGGAGCAGAGCAAAAACGTGCCTGGAACCTGGACTACGCTGTGCATGAGTTACAGGATGCTGGGTGGCGGATCGTCGAGCAGCAAGAAGACTTTTACACCACGCGCTACTACGACGTGGGCGCGATTGTCTACTACCTGAAAGCCATTCCCTGGGAGATTCCTGACTTCTCCGTTGCGAAATATTACGACAAACTGATAGAAGTGGATCGGCTCATCAAACGAGAGGGCTATGTTGATGTGTTATTCCACCAGTTTTTTATTGTTGCGCAAAAAGAAGACCAGGGGTAAAGAATGCCGCCCAACTTCTGCGCAGGTTGGGCGGCATTCTTTACCCCTGGTCTTCTTTTTCCCGATCCCCTTGACAATTTCATGACGACGTGTTAAAATAATGACTAGACAGTCATGAAATAATTTATTGGTCATGGTTGTTATGAGTAGTCAGAGAATACCTGGATAGTCAGGAAGGATGCGGAAAGGAACACGACAATGAAGTCAACAGTAACTTCTTCCCATACCTTAACATTAAAGGAACGGCAGCGCCAGGAGCGTGAGACGCTTATTCTTCAAGCCGCGCAGGACGTGCTGGTGGAGAAGGGCTTTCACGAAATGTCAATGGATGAGATTGCGGCGCGCGTGGGTATCTCTAAAGGAACAGTGTATCTTCACTTTCCGAGCAAAGAGGACCTCGTCGCTGCGCTGTTTGAGCAAGATATACAGCAGACAGTGCAGCTCATTAAAACGACAATCGAGACGCGGGCCACGCCGCGCACCAAATTAGAGGCCGTTTTGCAATTCATCTATGGAGAATTTTTCACGAAGCGGATGCAGACGCTTTTTACGATTTATAACAGCGCCGGACTGCGGAAGCTTTTTGAGGACAGGCGCATGGTTGGATGTATGCGAGAGTCCTGGGAAAGGCTTACCGATAGCATCGGCAAGCTGTTGGAAGAGGGGAAGGCAGCGGGTGAATTTGATCCGACTATCCCGACCCCTATAATGCAGAGTGTCTTTTTCAATCTTTTATCGCCGAAGAGCTATGAACGCCTGGTTGCGGAAGATAAGGTCGCGCCGGATGAACTGGTTAAGCAACTAAGCCGAATATACTTTAAGGGGATAGCAGCAGGAGAGATAGAGAATAAAGGAGCAGAGTAATGAGTGCATCGAGTTCTGAAGTAGTTACCAAGGCCAGCCAGGATGCAATAGCCGACCAGGATTGGGAGCAGCCGCGCTATTCGCGCCGCGATACACTCTTGACCATGTTGGGCGTTCTCCTGGTGATGTTGCTGGGATCGCTCGACCAGACTATCGTTGGTACAGCAATGCCGCGTGTGATCGCCGATCTGCATGGCTTTAGCGAGTACACCTGGGTCACAACGGCGTATCTGCTGACATCAACGGTGATGGTGCCAATCTATGGGAAACTGTCCGACCAGTTCGGTCGTAAAGGCATATTCTTGTTCGGCCTGGTCATCTTTCTCGCAGGCTCGGCGCTGTCTGGCGCGGCACAGTCGATGACCGAATTGATCGCCTTCCGTGCCTTCCAGGGCATTGGGGCCGCGGCGCTGCTGCCTATCGCGATAGCCGTCGTTGGCGACCTGTTCAGTCCGCGCGAGCGCGGCAAGTGGCAGGGTGTAACCGGTGGGGTGTTTGGCATTGCCGCGGTGATTGGTCCACTGGCCGGTGGCTGGATCACCCAGTACTCTTCGTGGCGCTGGATATTCTATGTCAATGTGCCTATTGGCATCGTCGCGTTCTTTGTGTTGTTGTTCCTCATGCCAACACTGCGCGGCAAGGGTACGAAGTCCGCTATTGACTATGTTGGCGCGGCTCTGCTAATCCTGGGTACAGTGCCTCTCTTGCTCGGATTCACCTGGGCCGGTGGGCAATATGCCTGGTTATCGGCGCAGATCATCAGTCTATTCGCCGTCTCGCTGGTTGGCTTT
>Ga0102924_1005381_pt1 | contig 12443 bp, 11 predicted proteins | sample PaiPotPPM11metaG_FD_80116 | JGI IMG/M metagenome (GOLD analysis project Ga0102924, IMG submission 80116) | Iron sulfur acid spring bacterial and archeal communities from Banff, Canada, to study Microbial Dark Matter (Phase II) - Paint Pots PPM... ... | reverse complement strand
GTGTACGGCCAGGGAAAGGACGTCTACAACAGGCTGGTGAGCGCCGAGCGAACGCTCGGGTCGAAGATCGGAGCCTCGGAGGTCGCGCTGCTCGGATACCCGGAGCCTTCCGGACGCGCGACGATCGTGGCCTCGCCGGACGAGGACCTCACGCGCCTCGATCCCTACGACGATTCCATGAGGGCGTTTCGCACCAACACTGCGTTTTACACGTCCGGCTCGATCGCCGGTGTGCAGTATGCGCGCGCCGCGATCCCGTTCACGACGCCAGGCGTGATCGTCAACGGCGTCAAGATATCCCCGCAGCGCTGGGTCCTGGTCGTGCGAAAGCCGCTGGATGAGATCAGCTCGGCGGTCGCCGCCGTGCGGACGGCGTTCCTCGTGGCCGCGCTGGTGGCGCTGGCGCTCACGCTGCTGCTCGGGATCCCGCTGTCGGCCCGGATCGTCCGGCGGCTGCGGCGCCTGCGCGAGGCCGCGCTCCAGCTCGCGGAGGGGGGGCCACCCGTACATGTCCCGGTCGACCGGGCGCGTGACGAGGTCGGCGACCTCGCCCGCACGTTCGCGCTGATGCAGCGCCAGCTCCAGCAGCAGGAGGAAGCCCGACGGGCGTTCGTGGCCACCGCCTCGCACGAGCTGCGCACGCCACTGGCCACGCTCGACGGGATGCTCGAGCTGCTCTACGAGGATCTCCAGAGCGGCGATCCCGACCTCCAGGACGCGCAATCGCTGCTCGGGCGAGCACGCGCTCAGTCACGTCGTCTCGGGCGGCTCGCCGCCGACCTGCTGGATCTCTCGCGGATCGACGCCCAGGTCGAGCTGCGCTCGGAGCCCGTCGAGCTGGGTGAGCTCAGCCGGGCGGTGATGGCGGAGTTCGAGCTCGGGACGGCGGAGCGAGGGGTGGCGACGGTGCTCGATGACGAAGCCGGCTCGGTGTGGGCACTCGGGGACCCCGGTAGCGTTGCCCGGATCCTGCGGATCCTGCTCGACAACGCCGTCAGGCTGAGCCCGGTGGGCGGCGAGGTCACGGTCGAGCTTCGCAATGGCCTGCAGGCTTCGCTCAGCGTGTACGACCACGGCCCCGGAGTGCCCGCGGACGAGCGAGACGTGATCTTCGAGCGCTTCCAGCGCGGTCGCGACACCGCCGGGCAGGCCGGGTTTGGTCTCGGGCTCGCGATCGGCCGCGAGCTGGCGCAGCGGATGGGCGGCGAGCTCGTGCTCGAGGACCACGCCCGCCCGGGTGCGAAGTTCACCCTGAGGCTGCCGGTCGCGCACGCGCCCGATGCAGAGCCGGTGGCCGTTCTCTAGCTCGGGCGCGGCCCCGACGATCGCCACCTGACAGCATCCCGTTCGATGGATCAACGTCTGATGAAAGCGATGCTCGACGTCGACGAGCACCACTGGTGGTACCGCGGGCGGCGGCTGATCGTGCAGACCGAGCTCGAGCGCCTCGAGCTGCCGGCCGGCGCGCGGATGCTGGACGCCGGCTGCGGCTCCGGCCGGATGCTCCAGGAGCTCGCCGCCTACGGGGAGGTATCCGGGATCGAGCTCGACCCCGACGCGGCGGCGTTCGCCGCTTCCAGAGGGTGGGGTGAGGTCAAGGTCGGGAGGCTCGAGGAGCTGCCGTGGGAGCCGGATACCTTCGACCTGATCACCTGCCTGGACGTGATCGAGCACACGGCCGATGACCGGCGCACGCTCGGCGAGCTTCGCCGCGTGTGCAAGCCCGGCGGCTGGCTGCTGGTGACCGTTCCCGCGTATCAGGCCCTGTGGTCGCTGCACGACGTCGCCAACCACCACTACCGCCGCTACTCGCGACGCACGCTGCGGGCGGCGGCGGTCGAAGCCGGCTGGAACGTGCGCCGGTTCACCTCCTTCAACAGCATCCTGCTGGCGCCCGCGGCAGCCGTGCGGCTCGCGCAGCGCGGGCGGCACGCGGACTCCGACTACACCCCCGAGCTGAGCCTCGGACCCGGGTGGCTGAATGCCGTCCTCGAGCGCCCGCTGCGGGCTGAGGCGAGATGGCTGGGGCGGGGGGGAACGCTTCCCGCGGGGCTGTCGCTGATGGCGCTGCTGGAGAACCCGGCGCCCCACGCTTGATCGCCGCGCTCGCAGCGATCTTCGGAATCTCGAGCAGCCTCGGCTACCTGCTGCCGGCGATCATCGGTCTGGAGTCGATGGGGGTTCCGTCCCCGGGGGAGACCGCGCTCGTGCTGGCGGCCGTGCTCGCCAGCCAGGGCAAGCTGCAGATCGAGCTCGTGATCGTGATCGGCGTGGCCTCGGCGATCATCGGCGACAACGCCGGCTATCTGCTGGGGCGCCATTTCGGTCGCGAGGTGCTGGTGGCAAAGGGCCCGTTGCACAAGCATCGCGAGCGCGCGATCGAGGCCGGCGACCGCTTCTTCGAGCGTCACGGACCAAAGACGGTGTTCGTCGGGCGCTGGATCGCGCTCGTCCGTTTCGCCGCCGCATGGCTGGCGGGGATCAACAAGATGCCGTTCCGGCAGTTCTTCTTCTGGAACGCGCTCGGCGGGATCACGTGGGGGATCACGTTCGGGCTCGTCGGCTACTACGGGGGGCAGGCCGCGGCCGGGGTGCTCGCGACCGTCGGGATCGTCGGCGCGGTCCTGCTCGCCCTGCTGGTCGTCGGTGCGGTGGTCTACTTCAGGCTGAGGAGTCGAGCGCAAGCGCGCAGGAGTTGATGCAGTAGCGCTGACCGGTCGGTGCCGGGCCGTCGTCGAAGACGTGGCCGAGGTGCCCGCCGCAGCGGCGGCAGATGACCTCTGTACGCGTCATCCCGAGGCTCCGGTCGGAGCGCAGCTCGACGTTCTCCGCGACCGCCGGCTCGTAGAAGCTCGGCCAGCCCGTGCCCGACTCGAACTTCGTCTCAGAGCTGAACAGCTCGGCTCCGCAGCCGGCACAGCGATAGGTGCCATCGTCCTTGACCTGCACGTATTCGCCAGTGAAGGGCCGCTCGGTGCCGTGGCCGCGGAGGATCTCGTACTGCTCCGGGGTCAGCCGCTCGCGCCACTGCTCGTCGGTCAGTTGCAGCTCGCGCTGCTCGCCTGTGTCTCGATGCGTTGTCATGACATCTACGGTAGCGCCGCGCTCACGCCTCCAGGTAGCTGCGAGCCGCCCTCGGGTCCGGCTCGGAGAGCTCGATCGCGAGCGCGGACCAAGCGAAGTTGACCGCCCCCATCCCGCGTCCGCTGTAGGGGTTGTAGTACTCGCGCAGCCCCTGCGCGAGGACCGTGCGCGTGATCGACTGCTCGAGCTGCTCGGCTTGCTCGCGGTAGCCGAGCCGTGTCAGCCCCAGCCACAGCAGCCAGGCCGCGTTGATCCACATCGGACCGCGCCAGTAACGCCGCACGCCCGGAAAGAACTTGTCGTCGACCGAGAAGGACGGGTCATCGGCGGACACCGACGGCGGCGCTACCGGCAGCCAGAAGCGGTCTGCGCGCAGCAGGTAATCGTCGATCAGGCGCCGGCCGATCGCCTCGGGGAGATCGGGCAGCGCCAGCGGCGAGAGCGCCGCCCAGGTCAGCGCTGGCCGGCGCCGCGGCTCCGGGCGCGCGAGCGGCCAGAACAGGCCGCTGCGCTCGTCGTACATCCGCGCCACGATTGCCGGGGTCAGCGACGGTTCTCCGAGCGCGAGTCGTGAGAGGCCGTACAGAACATTGGTCATCACCTCGCAGCACACCGGCCCGCCGTGCGCGTCGATCCGGCGCAGGTCATAGCCGAGCCGGCGGTTGCGGTGCACCAGGCCGATGAATCCCGGGCGCCCATGCGCGCGCCTTCCCCAGATCGCGTCGAATTGCGGCGAGGCGTCGAGTCCCGATTCGTCCGGCTGGACGATCCAGATCAGCCCGTCGCCGTCGAGGTCGCGGTTGGCGGCGAGCCAGCGGTGGTGGCTGAGGATCCGGGGCTCGGCGGCGGGGTCGCCGACCGCGATCCGCCACGCCCACGCCAGCGCCGGCGGCTGGATGCTGGCCGTCATCGTCGCCGAGCGCGAAGTGCAGTTGTAGGTGAAGCGGCGAATGTCGCGCGGCGGCCCATCCCAGAAGATCGTGTGGCCGATGAATCCGTCCGATCGCTGGGCGGCGAGCAGCGTCTCCAGCTCGCTACGAGCGCGATCAGGGTCGAACCGTCGCCACACGATTGCGGCGAAGCAGGAGTCCCAGTACCACTGCCACGGATAGTGGCCGGGGCTCGGACGGGTGTAGGCGAACGGGACACGGTCGACGGCACGTACTCCGTCCACCCAGTTGGCCCGTAGTGTCCGCTCGCAGACGGAGCGCACAGCGCCGACCTCGGCCTCCTCGAGCACCGTCACGTCTACCTCCTGGCCCCTCGGCAATACCGATTGCGGCGATGGTCCGTGCGGTAGGATCCTAGCGGCCACGGGAGGGCAAGGCACGGTGCCGACCCCGCCCCGATGGACCGAAAGCAGGCATGTGAACGGTTCGGAGAACGAACTGGCGCAGACGGGGGAGACGCGCCTTGAGCTACCACGCGACCCACGGTCGGCGGGCCTGGCCCGCCGCTTCGTCGAGCGCCAGCTGAGCGACCGCCGCCTATCCGAGCAAATGGTCGAGACGGCGCTGCTGGTCAGCAGCGAGCTGGTGACCAATGCCTACAAGCACGGCGAGGGCAGGATCGAGCTCAGGCTTCACCTGTTCGACGATCGGATACGGATCGAGGTGATCGACGAGGGCCGCGGCCAGGCGCCCGCGGTGCGAGAGCAGTCCGGCGACGTGATCGGCGGATGGGGCTTACAGATCGTCGAGCGGGTCGCGCTGCAGTGGGGCGTGTTCGAGGGCACGACCCACGTCTGGGCCGACCTCGCGATCGCCTGAGCGCTCCCTGCCCGTGACTAATTCCCGGTTTTCGCGGGAATAGTGGCGATGCAAGCCAACTTCGGGAGGAGGCTCGACGATGTTGGGGTCACCGCTGGCCGCGACGGCGCTTCACGCCACGCCGCTGGATTACTCGATCCTCGCGGTCTACTTCGTCGTCGTGCTCGGGATCGGCCTGGTCGCGCGGCTGACGATCAAGACCGACATTGACTTCTTCCTCTCCGGTCGCTCGCTGCCGGCCTGGATTACGGGGCTCGCGTTCGTGGCGGCGAACCTCGGCGCGCTGGAGATCCTCGGGATGGCGGCCAACGGCGCCCAGTACGGCGTCGCGACGGTCCACTTCTACTGGATCGGTGCGGTGCCGGCGATGGTGTTCCTCGGGATCGTGATGATGCCGTTCTACTACGGGGCGAAGGTCCGCAGCGTGCCCGAGTATCTGCGCCTGCGCTTCGGCGAGCTCGCGCACGGCTGGAACGCGCTCAGCTTTGCGGTGGCGACGGTCCTGATCGCGGGCGTGAACCTGTTCGCGCTGGCGCTCGTGGTCCATCTGATGCTCGGCTGGACGATCGCGGTGTCGATTCTGATGGCGGCGGTGATCGTGCTCGTCTACATCACGCTCGGTGGGCTGACCTCGGCGATCTACAACGAGGTGCTCCAGTTCTTCATCATCGTCGCGAGCCTGGTGCCGCTCGTGATCGTCTCGCTGCACGCGATGGGCGGGGTCAGCGGGCTCGAGAATCGCGTCCGCCACAGCGTCCTCGGTGACGCCGGACTGCACGCCTGGCAGGGGCTCGCGATCGGGCACGTCACCAACCCGATCGGCGGCAACTGGCTGGTGATGGTGATGGGCCTCGGCTTCGTCCTGTCGTTCGGCTACTGGACGACGAACTTCGCCGAGGTGCAGCGCGCGCTGTCGGCCAAGAACATGTCGGCGGCGCGGCGCACGCCGCTGATCGGCGCCTATCCGAAGATCTTCATCCCGGCGCTGACGATCATCCCCGGGCTGGTCGCGCTCGTCACGATCCATGGACTGGGGAAGAGCGACCCCAACCTCCAGTACAACGCGGCGATCCCGCTGCTGGTCGGCAAGTACCTCCCCGAGGGCATGGCCGGGGTCGCGATCGCCGGCTTGCTGGCGGCGTTCATGGCGGGCGTCGCCGCCAACGTGACGGCCTTCAACACGGTCGTCACCTACGACCTGTGGCAGTCCTACGTGCGCCGGGATCGCGACTCCGCCTATTACCTGCGGGTCGGGCGGATCGCGACGTTCGTCGGCTTGGTGATCTCGATCGCGACGGCGTTCATCGCCAAGGGCAACTCGAACATCATGAACTACGTCCAGCAGCTGTTCTCGATCTTCAACGCGCCGCTGTTCGCGACCTTCATCATCGCGATGTTCTGGCGGCGCGCGACGTGGCTCGGGGGAGCGCTCAGCATGATCGCCGGGTCGGTCGCCGCCGAGGTCACCCACCTCCTGTACTCGAACAAGGTGATCAACATGGGCACCCAGCTGTCCTCGACCTGGTACCAGGCGATCGTCGCGTTCGTGGCCGACGCGCTCGTGCTCGTGGTCGTATCGCTGCTCACACAGCCGAAGCCCGCATCCGAGCTCCGCGGACTCGTGTGGGGGCTCAAGCGCCCGGAGCAGGAAGGTGATTCGGTGATCGGCGACGAGGTTTGGTACCGATCCCCGGCGATCCTCGCGGCCGGGGCCCTGATCCTGATCGTGATCCTCAACATCCTGTTCATCTAGGAGGCAGCTGCGATGCCCGAATCAGACCAGCCACAGCCGTTCCGCGGACCACTCACGCCGGGAACCGGCGAGACCGACGTCGACGAGGCCGCCGCGGCCCGCGCCGCCAACCGCTTCGACATCCGCCGGATCATCGGTGGGCTGTTCGCGCTCTACGGCGTGGTGCTCGTGATCACCGGGATCGTCGGCAGCCATGCGGTCAAGACGAAGGCGGCCGGCATCAACATCGACCTCTGGACGGGCATCGCGATGCTGGTGTTCGCCGCGATCATGATCACCTGGGCGCTGCGCCGTCCTGTCGCACCGGAGCCACCCGAGCGCCGCGGCGAGGGATCAGGCCGGCTGCGCCGAGCGCCCGCGACCTGACCACGCTTGGCCGCGTTGCGCGCGTGCATTGCGCAACTCGATCGGTTACGGTGGCTTGTACTAGCGATGCGAACACGACGTTCGATCATCCGGGGCGGAATGGTGCTTGTCAGCGCTGCCATCGTGATCGCCCTGATCGCGACCATGCGCGACCACACGGCTGTAGCGAAGACGAGCTCACAGACGGTCGGCACGATCACGCTCTCCCCGCAGGCGGTGACGCTTCCCAATCCCGTCGCAAAGAGCGGGCCCGGGAAGGCCAAGGCGATCGCGGTATCGCTCAGCGTGCTGAACACGAAGGGCCAGCCGATCACGACCGGGACCTTCGCCAAGCCGATTCAGATCCAGATCTACGGACCGTCGCCCGCCGTGCTGACCACGACCCCGTCGCAGATCAGCTCACCGCGCAGCAAGATCTCCTTTCAATACACCGGCGGCTATCTAGCCAATTCGGTGATCGTGACCGCCGTCTCCGGCCACGCCTTCGCGCAGATGTCCTTCCAGCCACAGCACCGCGGGTTCGCGGGGACGAGCTCCGTGACGTTTCCGATTGGGAGCGCCGCGAGCAACATCGCCAAGGGGTGGGGTTTCATGGCCTCGGTCGGGGGCGGCCGCGCGCACTACGTCCAGATGGACACCGGCTCGCGCGGAGTGATAGTCCCGGCCTCGGTGCTCGGGAAGGGTGCGGTCGGTCCGGGGCCGGCGGGGCAGATCACGTACACGAGCGACGGCAAGGAATTCCTCGGTCACTACTACCTGGCACCGCTGACGCTGACTTCACGCGGCGTCAGCACGACCACCGTTCCGATCAAGGTGCTGGCCGTGGACAAGGGTGCGTGCGCTCCCCATTACCCGAACTGCGTGCCACCGACGAGCTTCAACGGGCTGGGGATGATGGGCGTTGGCTTCGACCGCGGCGCCTCGGCCGGACCGCCCGAACCGGGCAGCGGCGCGAGGCCGGCGCCGGTCGCCTCGAAGGCGCCACCCGAGTTCAGCAACGCTTTCCTGGCGCTGACGGGCGTGATCCAGGGGTCGATGCATCCCGGCTACGTGATCTCGTCGAAGGCGGTGACGCTCGGGATCACTTCAGCGGACACAGCTGGGTTCAAGACCGTCGGCCTGACCGCCGGCGGCAGCGGACCGGGAGATTGGAACACCGAGCCCGGCTGCTTCTCGTTCCCGTCGATCTCCGGCTACGCGCCTCAGTGCGGCACGGTGCTGGTCGACACCGGGATCGACAGCGCGATCCTCGGCCTGTCGAAGTCGCAACGCCCCGCTTCGATCGCGAGCTCGATCCCGAGCGGCGAGCAGATCCAGATCGCCCTCCCGACCGCGAGCACCGCGGCGCCGATCCTGTCCTACAGCTTCACCACCGGTGCAACCGCCAACCCGATGGCGCCGACCTCGATCCGGTGGGCGGCCGGCACCGCGCCGTTCGTCAACACCGGGCGCGACCCGATCTCGAGCTACGACTATCTGTTCGACGCCGGCTCGGGCAAGGTCGGCTTCAAGTCCGCATAGGGCCGGGCACCGTCGACGGCCCGCGGACGCGGCGCTCGAGGAAGTCGAGCAGCGCAGCCGTCGCCGGCTGTGGCTCGTCCTCCCAGACGAAGTGCCCGGCGTCTTCGAAGGTCACGAGCTCCGACTCCGGGATCTCGTCGCGGAAGCGGTGCGCCATCTTGACGCTCGCGAAGCGATCCTGCTCGCCCCAGATGATCAGCGTGGGGAGCCCGAGCGCGGCGACGCGACCCTCGTAGGGCTCGAGCTTCTCGAAGTCGCCTGAGCGGTAGAGCTCCAAGTGCCCGAGCCGGCGGGTGTCGTCCGCGAACGCCTTCCAGTACTCGTCCAGTGCGTCCTCGCCCATTCCCGTTGACAGTCCGCCGACCATCTGCCCGAACCCCTCGCGGGTATACGTGGCGATCAGTCGCTCGCCCTCGCCGGGCGTGCGCATCACGTTCGCGAGGTCGTGCCAGCGGCGGTCGGCGAAGAAGCCGCCGTCGGAGATCGTGAGCGAGCCGACCGCGCTGGGGTTGTCACACGCCCAGCACAACCCGATCGGCACGCCCCAGTCGTGGGTGACGAGCGCCACCGGACCGAGTCCGAGCGCGGCGACAAAGCGATCGAGCGCCTCGATGTGACGCTCCCAGGTTCCCGGCGGGTCGGGCTCTGAATCCCCGTAGCCGGGCAGATCGGGTGCCAGCGCCCGCCACCCGGCCGCCGCCAGCGGTTCGAGCACGGCGCGCCACATGTACGAGGACTCGGGGTATCCATGGACGAGCAGCACCGGCGGCCCATCGAGGGGCCCCGCCGCGCGGTAGGCCAAGCCACCCGCTTGCTCCAGGGCGCTCACCGTCGCTGGAGGTGGAGGGGAACGAGTGCGCGCATCGCATCACAGACCCGTGGCGGCGCCCTGAGCTCGCCGGCAGCGGCGGCACGGAGGGCCTGCTCGAGCACGCCCAGGCCCTTCGGAGCCAGCTCGATCTCGTACTCGGACACATCCTCGCCGACGTGTGTCACCTGCGCACGCGCCGGAGCATCGAGACGCTCGAGCAGCTTCTGCATGCTCTCGTTGTCCTCGGCCACCAGCGCCGTGAACCGGCCGATGCCCTCGTCCCGCGCGCGGTCAACGAGCGTGCTCAACAGGAGCTTGCCGAGTCCCAGGTGCTGCCACTCGTCGGCGACCGTGATCGCGACCTCGGCGCGAGCGGGGTCGGCCTCGTCGCGGATGAACCGGCCGACCGCGATCCCGCGACCGGTGGCCGGGTCGATCGCGCCGAACGCCTCGTGGCGATGGCCGTCGACCTCGGTCAGGTAGCGCAGCTCGGACTTGCTCAGGCTGGGCTTGGGAGTCAGGAACCGCAGCCGCCGCGATTCCTCGCTGAGGCGCGCGAACCCGTCGGCCAAGAGCGGGGCGTCGTGGGGGGTGAGGCGGCTGATGAAGACCTGCCTGCCGTCACGGAGCGTCGCCACGGTGGCGAGGCCGGGTTCCTTGGCAAGCCGCTCTTCGATCGTCGGTGGCATACGGGCCATAGTGAACAGTCTGACGAATCGATTCCGGAAGTTTGTGGCAACCAGCACAGGGTTGGCGGCCGGAAATCGACAGGCTTGCACTCGACGGCGCAAGGGGCTTGGGGATAGGCTGGGACTCGATGGCGCCTTCGCCCCGGATCCCACCGCTACCGGAAGGCGAACGGGACGAGGACGTCCGGACGCTGCTGGGCGGCCTGGAGCTGAACCTCTTTACGACCGTCGTCCGGCACCCGGGGCTGTATCGGAACTGGATCCCGTTTGCCGGCAAGCTGCTGGCGGCTGGTCGCATCCCGGCGAGGGAACGCGAGCTCGTGATCTTGCGGACCGCCTGGAACTGCAAGGCCGAGTACGAGTGGGGCCACCACAACGAGCTCGGGCGCCAGGCGGGTCTGAGCGACGCCGAGATCAAGCGAGTGAGGGAGCGCGCGGACAGCGACGGCTGGAGCGAGTTCGACGCGGCCCTGATGAGGGCAGCCGACGAGCTTCACGAGGACGCGGCAATCGGCGATCAAACCTGGGCAACGCTGGCGGAGCGCTACGACGAGCCGCAGCTGATCGAGCTCTGCATGCTGATCGGGCACTACCACCTGGTCGCGTTCACGCTCAACAGCCTGCGCGTCCAGCCCGAGCCCGGCACGCCGGGCTTCGAGGCGCCCGGGTAGCGGTGGACCTCCGGGTTCGCGGTCGAGTGATCGTGGCTCTGGCGCTGCTGGGCGCCTGAACCGCCGCTTCGTGAAATGCGGCCGTATAGAATCGCCGCCCCTGGCAGGGGACTTGGTCGAGTGAGGGAGGACTGCCCGTGAGTCGGCGCGCGCGATACGCGAGCTTTGCTGTGATGTTGGTGACCGGCGCCGTGCTGGCAGCGGCGGCGTACTCGAGTGGTGCAACTCGCGCGGTGCCGCGGTCTCCGATTCGCATCAGCGTGCTCTCGACGCGCGCGGATCTGGTCTCGGGTGGCGAGGCGCTCGTGCAGGTGCTGCTGCCGCCTCACGCGCAGGCATCCCGCGTCAAGGTCCGCGTCGGCGCGCGCGACGTCACCCCGGCGTTCGCCCTGCGGGCGAACGGCAAGTTCGAGGGGCTCGTGACCGGCTTGGCAAACGGCTCCGACGTCATCACCGCGACGCTGCCCGGTGGCTACGGCGCTCGCCTGACGATCGTCAATCATCCGATCGGCGGCCCGATCTTCTCCGGTCCCCAGATCCAGCCGTGGCAGTGCCAGGCGGGAGCGAAGGACAAGCAGTGCGACCAGCCGCCGAGCTTCGCCTACTACTACCTGCCCGCCGGGGCGAGCAACAGCGGTTCGGGCGCGAGCGGAATCTCGTCCGACAGTCCGTTCCAGTCGTATGACCCGGCGAATCCGCCCCCGGCCTCGGCGATCGCCACCGCCACCACGACCGATGGCGTCACGGTACCGTTCATCATCCGGGAGGAGACCGGCTACATCGATCGCGACCAGTACGCGATCGCGGCGCTCTGGCAGCCGGGCAAGCCGTGGCAGCCCTGGGCGCCGCAGCGCCAGTACAACGGGCGCCTCGTGATCACCCACGGCGCCAGCTGCGACACCACCTACGGGACGGGAACCGCGCCGACCGTGCAGGACGCCAAGATCCTCGGCGGCGGGTTCATCGTGATGTCGAACTCGCTCGACAACGCCGGCCACAACTGCAACATCCTGACCCAGGCCGAGTCGCTCGTGATGACCAAGGAATGGGTCATCGACCACTACGGCGAGGTCCGCTGGACGATCGGCAGCGGCTGCTCCGGCGGCTCGCTCGTGCAGCAGCAGGTCGCCAATGCCTACCCCGGCCTCTATCAGGGGATCACGCCGCAGTGCAGCTTCACCGATGCGTGGTCCTCGTCGATGGAGTACGAGGATTACTACATGCTCCTGAACTACTGGCAGACAAAGGACCAGCAGGACGTGTGGGGCCCGACGCAGATCCAGGCTGTGATCGAGCACCCCAACCCGGCAAACCCGGTGTCGTTCACCACCGTGATCCCCAACGCCGGCCTCCCGACGCGCAGCTGCCCGGACGTTCCGGCCGCTGAGGTGTTCAACCCGCAGACCAACCCGCACGGTGTGCGCTGCACGCTCGAGGACTACATGGTCAACATGTTCGGACGGGATCCGGCAACGGGCTACGCCAACCTGCCGTTCTCAAACCGCGGAATCCAGTACGGCCTCGACGCGCTGCGCACCGGCGCGATCACCCCCCAACAGTTCGCCGACCTCAACGCGCACCTGGGCGGGCTGGATAACAACGGGAGCTTCTCTGCGGCGCGCATCCAGGGCAGCGACCTCGCCATCCAGCGCGCCTACGCCGCCGGCGGCGTCGATACGGCCTCGAACCTCAACAACGTTGCGATCATCGACCTGCGCGGCCCCGACGAGGGCAGCTTCCACGACGTCTATCGGACCTACGCGATGCGCGACCGCCTGC
>Ga0102924_1005380_pt1 | contig 12444 bp, 10 predicted proteins | sample PaiPotPPM11metaG_FD_80116 | JGI IMG/M metagenome (GOLD analysis project Ga0102924, IMG submission 80116) | Iron sulfur acid spring bacterial and archeal communities from Banff, Canada, to study Microbial Dark Matter (Phase II) - Paint Pots PPM... ... | reverse complement strand
TCTCCGAAGCCGGCGCCTCGCCGCTGCAGGAAGCGGCGTTCACGCTCGCCAACGGCATCGTCTACGTCGAAGAAGTCCTCAAGACCGGCATGGACGTCGACACGTTCGCGCCGCGGCTCGCATTCTACTTCGTCAGCCAGGCCGACTTCTTCGAGGAGATTGCGAAGTTCCGCGCGGCGCGGCGGGTTTGGGCGAAGATCATGAAGACGCGCTTCGGCGCGAGGAACCAGGATTCCATGCGGCTGCGCTTCCACTGCCAGACGGCGGCGGCGACGCTCACCAAGCCGCAATACCGCATCAACGTCGTGCGCACTGCGCTGCAGGCGCTCTCCGCCGTGCTCGGCGGCTGCCAGTCGCTGCACACCAACGGCTACGATGAGGCGTTCGCGATACCGACCGAAGACGCCATGCGCTTGGCGCTGCGTACGCAGCAGATCATCGCCGAGGAAATCAACGTCTCCAGCGTGGTCGACCCGCTCGGCGGATCCTATTTCGTCGAAAGCCTCACCAGCGAATACGAGAAGCGCATGTTCGAGATCCTCGACTACGTCGACGCCAACGGCGGCGCGATCAAGCTGATCGAGGACGGCTGGTTCCAGAAGCAGATCGCGGATTTCGCCTACGCCACCGCGCTGCGCAAGCAGAGCGGCGAGAAGCCGGTCATCGGCGTCAACCGCTTCATCGACGAGGAGGAGGTGCACGACATCGAGACCCACCCTTACGATCCGCAGACTGCGGAGCGCCAGATTGCGCGCACCAAGCGCGTTCGCGCTGAACGGGACGCGGCAAAGCACAGTGCGCTCATGGAAAGGCTCGTCGCAGTGGCCAAGGACGACCGGCAGAACATCATGCCGATCACCATCGAGGCGGTCGAGAACGGGGCGACCATGGGTGAGATCGTCGACGCCTTGAAGAAGCTTTGGGGCACCTATCGTGAAACGCCGGTCTTCTGACGGCCAAAGCCGGTCGTTGTCTAATGCGGTGTGTCATAGTCGCTACCAAATGAGCCTCGGAGTAAGAAATACCTTGTTTAGTTTGTGTGGGGAAAAGCTGGGTATGGGAACCTCTAATCTGGCGGATTTATCGTTATTGGAAAAGTGAGGATAAAAATCGGTGCTAACCTCTGTTCCATCACGTACGCGCCAGATAATCATATTGAACGCCCCTAACGTGGTAAGCTACCGTTCTGGCCGCGTTATCGAACGGGAATTAGTATGACTAAGCCAGCACGCATAGTCGATTCCGGGAATCCGCCGTTACCGCTCCTCCAACTAGAGAGCGTCAGTTCGGGCTATGACGGAATTCCGATCGTGCGCGATATGACGTTAACACTCAACAGGGGGCAGATACTCGCGATCATCGGGCGAAACGGCGTGGGCAAGACCACTCTCGTGAAGACAATCGCCGGTATCCTCAAGGTGATCAAGGGAACCATCGCGTTCGGCGGCGAGCCGGTTACGCACTACGACTCGCTAGCCATGGCCCGCCGAGGCGTCGGCTATGTCCCGCAGGGCCGGGGCATCTTTGCGCGGCTTACGGTGGCTGAAAACCTGTGCGTGGGTGAAACCGTCGGTGGCAGTGCAGCGCGCAACGGACATTACGAACGCGTCTACGACTGGTTTCCACGCCTGAAGGAGCGGCGCAGTCAAAGGGCCGGTACGTTGTCGGGTGGCGAGCAGCAGATGCTCGCGATCGGCCGCGTGATGGTGGGCCATCCGACCATGCTGCTGCTGGATGAGCCCTCGGAAGGCATTCAGCCCAATGTCGTCGAGCAGATCGCAGAAGTCATCATGGAGCAGAATGCGAGGGTCGGTCTCTCAACGCTCCTCGTCGAGCAGAACATCGACTTCGTGCGGCTTGCAGCGCGTCGATGCCTCGTCATGGACAAAGGAGCCATTGTCGCCAGCCTGTCGAGCGAAGAGCTCGGCGATCCCGAGATCGCCAGCCGCTATCTCGCGATTTAGATTTCTATATCTTATGTAAAATTGGAATTCAGCGGCGACTCGAGCCGAGGTAAATGCGGCGGACGTCGGCATGGCCTTCGATCTCGCGGAACGGGCCTTCGGCGAAAACTTTCCCATAGTGGAGTACGGTGACGGGCGCTCTGAGCTGGCGGACGAAGGCCATGTCGTGCTCGATGACGAGGATCGTGACGCCCTCGCGGTTGAGCGCCTGCACGATCTCGCCGGTGGCGCGGGTCTCATCGGGCGACATGCCAGCGGTTGGCTCATCTAGAAGAAGCAGTGCTGGTTTCATCGCGAGCGCCATCCCGATCGCAAGCCATTGCTTCTGGCCATGTGCTAAGTCGCGAACGAGCAGACTCTCGGTGCCCTCGAGCTTGAGCTGCACCAGCATTTTGCCGATCGCATCCTCGAGTTCGTGTGATCGGTAATGATGCTGCAGCGGCACTAGCAGATTATGGCGCACGGTGAGGTTCTGATACACGCCGAGGTTCTGGAACTTAATAGCGATGCCGAGATGGGCGCGCTGGAAGACATGCAATCGCGTGATATTGTGGTCGCGGAAGCGGATGATGCCGCTATCTGCGCGAACGCTCCCTATGATGAGTTGGAACAGCGTGCTCTTCCCGGCGCCATTCGGGCCGATGATGCAGCGAATCTCCCCTTCGCCGAGCGTCAAGTCTAATTCATCGATTGCACGCACGCCGCCAAATGCCTTGCTCAGGCTGGCGATCTCCAGAATTGGCGCGATCGAGCCGGCGGACGTTCCGGATGGCACGACGGCGCTCATATATCGCCGGTGCGCCGGCCCGATGCCGCACCCCGCCGGCGCCAGCGGGCCCAATAGTCAAGCATGGAGGTCATGACGCCCTCGGGCGCCAACATCATTACGATCACGAGGATACCCCCCAGCACGATGAACGCATACTCACCGCCGATCGCGAGGCGCTGGGAAAGCCACAACAGGAAAATGGTGCTCACCACTGTCGCCTCAAGACTCTTGCGTCCACCGACCGCAACCCAGATCACTGGTAAGATATTGTTGTAGATGCCGAAGGCCGAGGGATCGATGAAGCCGCCCCAGCCGACATAGAGGATGCCGGAAAATGCCGCGAGCAGCGCGCCGACGCAGAAGACGAGAAGTTGAATCAGACGGACGTCGTAGCCGAACGCCTCAGTGCGATCTGGGTCCTCGCGGATCGCGACCATTATATAGCCTATGCGCGAATTCACCATCATGCGCAGTCCGAGGAAGGTGATCGCCGCGAGGCCGAATACGAGGTAGTAAAATGCGGGACTTGTGCCGACGAACTCGTAGACCAAGTCGCCAATGCCAAGCTTGAGCGACGGCAACTCGGTGATACCGGCGGAGAAGCGGCCGAGCCCGTTATTGCCGCCGAGATATGCCTTGCCGATATGCCATTGGACTCCCGCCGTCTGGTTCAGGAAGGTCTGGAAGAGAAGTGTCACGACCAACATCAGGATCGCCACGAAGACGCCCTTCAGCCGCGCGTAGAACATGAAGTAACCGAGCACCGCGGCCAATAGCACGGGGACGATGAGACCAGCGATCAGCGCGACGTCTGTATTGCCTTGCGCCTCGATCAGATTGATGCCTACCACGCCGTAGGTGTAACCGCCGAGGCCGAGGAAGGCCCCTTGGCCAAGGCTTAGAATTCCGCAGAAGCCCCAGATGAAGCAGAGCCCCATCGCGAGGAATAGCATCAAGACAAAGCCCGTGAAGTTCACTAGGTCGTACCCACCAACGATGTAGGGCACGGCGATGCCGAGACCAATCACGAAGAGCACGGCGCCCCAGAACGGAGCCGAATGGCCGATTGTCTGCGGCCCGTTGAAGCGGCTGAGCCATCGGTCGACTCGGGCGTAGCTCAACATCTAGCGGCGGCCAACGCGCAGCCGTATGCGCTCGAAATAGCCGGACAGGCCGGTCGGCATTAGGCGGATGATGATGAGCGCGGTGACCATCATGGCGACCTGGCCCAGCAGGATGTTTACCTGGTTGATTATAATCGTCTTGACACCAGCGAGGATGAGCGCGCTTGCGAAAAGGCCTGAGACGAAGTCGGCACCGCCGCCAACTACCACGGTGATAAAGGCAACCACTGTATACGATTGGCCGAAGTTCGGCTCGATGAGCGCGGTCAGTGCGAATATCCCGCCAGCAAGGCCCGCCAGCATCGACCCAAAACCAAAGGTCAATGCATAAATGGCCGATGTATTGATGCCGAGCGCGCGGGCGACCTCGGGGTTCTCCATGGTGGAGCGCGCCTGCACGCCGAAGCGGGTGAATGTGAACAGCGCCCAAACTCCCAGGATCATGGCTAGCGCGCTGGCCAGCATCACGAGCCGGTAGTAGGAGTATGATAGTTGCCCGACGGTAAAGCTGCCGAAAGGTGTGGGAACGCCCTTCGGGCCTGGCCCGAAGAGAAGGAGGAAACTCTGGCTCAACACCAAGCTGAGGCCCCAGGTTGCAACCAGCGAAGCAAGCAACTGGCCGTAAAAACGGCGCACGATCAACCGTTCGATCAGTATTCCCACGCAGCCCGCGCCGATTCCGCCCATGATGATGGCGAATCCGGTCGGCACACCCGCGTGGTAGCTCCAGGCCGTGACATAGGCGCCGATCATCATGAGCTCGCCATGAGCCATGTTGATCACCCCCATCATGCCAAAAATGATGATCAGGCCGACCGAGGATAGCAAGAGCAGCGCAATCGAGTCCGCATACTGATAAAGCAGGCTAAAGATGAAGGAAAGTACCTCCACGCTCGGTACCTCACCTCTAGCTATTAAAACAAGCTAATGACGTCTGAGAAGAGCATGCGCCGGAAATCGACGAGAAATCGATTCCGGCGCATGGGCCCGTCATCAGTTTCCACGGCAGAATGCACTATCTCTTGCCCACGAATTTCTCAAAGCGCGGATAGTCCCAAGGGAGGTACTGTTTGTTGTCGTCGTGGCGAACTAGGTTGACGCCCACGGCACGGAGCCACCATGGCTCCCCCTCGCCGAAGTCGGCGACCCAATCGAGGTCGTGGGTCTCGGTGACGCGTGCAAGATACATCGGCATGGTGAGGTGGTGCGTCGCCGGGTCGAGGAAGACGCGGCCCTCCGGCGCATCGAATGAGATTCCCGATTGCAGCGCGCTGATGGTCGCTTCCGTCTCGGTCGTTCCAGCGCGCGTCCATGCCTCTGCCATTAGGTGAATGCCGACCCACGCGCAGCGAGCCAACTCGTTCACATAAGGCTCATTAGGGAATTTACTGCGAAACAATGTTCTGAAGGCCTTGGCGCTTTCCTTTGGCAGCTCTTCCTGGTATTCCGTTGCCACAAACATGTTTGCCAGCTGGGGTGGCGGGAAACGCTTGTGCTCGTAGCCCTGCTGCAGATTGACTGTCGAGAACATCGGTATCCTGATGCCCGCCGCGTAGGCCTGCGGATAGTATTGCTGCTGGTTGGCGCCGACCAGGGACATAGCAATCCAATCGGGCTTTGCCTTCTGGATGTTCCCGATCGTCGCGGCAAAATCCGTATTGCCAAGCGGGATGTATTCCTCGCCCACGACCTCGCCGCCGAACTGTGCCGTGGCCACGTGCATCCAGACCGCATTAACATGGCCGAATCCGTAGTCCGGGTGCAGCATATAAACTTTCTTGCCAAATTTCTTGATCATGTATTCAACGCCTGGCAGTACTTGCTGCTCGGGCACGGGACCCGTGAAAAACGAGTATTTTTCTGCAATACCACCCTCTCCCTGGTTGTTGTGCCAGAAGATCGTTTTGTTTTTTACTGCGATGGCGCGCGCTGCCTCGCGCTCCGAACTAGTATACCCGGCGAACATGACCGCAACTTTGTCGTCGAGTGTGCATTTTAGTGCGAGTTCTTGAAAGCGCTTTACGTCCGACTGTCCGTCATAAATTACGAGTTGAAGCTGCTTACCGAGCACACCGCCGTTCTTGTTGATTTCATCAACCGCAAGCTGGAAGCCATGCGTGCGCGGGATCTGCGGGATGGCGAAGTCGCCGGTCGCGTCATCGATGATGCAGATTTTGATAGTGTCCGCAGCGTGTGCCAGGTCTATGGCGAAGCCGCCGCTAAAGCTCGCCAGTGCAATGAGGGCGAGCCGGCGAAGAAGCTTGGCGCAGCCAAGCGACGAGTGATGTCCTATCATTAAAGCTGCTCCTTTCTCTCGTGTTTCGTTCGTCTTGCTTTAACGTCATTTACGCGGAATCCGAGGACGCGATGTGGGTTCGGGCGAACTCACCGCGATTAACCTCCCCGCGATTGAGTTCTGTTTCCGCCCGTAGTACTAGTAGTGTATACGGAATACCGCATGCCAAGCAAGGAGCAAAATGTACTCTATGCGCGAGCTTATCATCCCGCCGCTCCTGATCGAGCAGGTCTACCGGGAGATCGTCGAGGCGATCTGCGACGGTCGGCTAGCGCCGAACGAGCGCTTCACTCAGGACAGCCTCGCAGTGCGGTTTAACGTCTCGCGCCAACCGGTCGGCCAAGCGATCGGACTCCTCAAGGCGCAAGGACTCGTTTGCGAGGCAGGTCGCCGTGGGCTTAAGGTCGCGCCGCTTGAGCCGATCTATGTCGGTGAGCTCTATGAGATGCGAGGCGCGCTCGATAAACTTGCGGCAGGGCTCGCCGCGCGGCGCGCTGGATCCGAGGTAACTGCGCGCGCTAAGCCGATCTTCAAGGCGGCGCAAACAGCACTTGAACAGGGTGATATGGCGGGGCTGATCGCCGCCGATACCGCCTTTCACACCTTCATTTACGAGCTGTCCGGCAACCAGGTTCTCGCGAAAACCATGGCTCTTCATTGGACGCATATCAGACGTATCATGCGTGGCATCCTGAGCATTGAGGGCTATCCGCGTGAAGTCTGGAACGAACATCGCGCTATTTTGCAGGCGATCGCATTGGGCGACGCGAAGCGAGCGGCGCGTTTGGCGCGCGCCCACGTTGTTGTGAGCGCCGAGCTTCTCCTGCGCCAACTCAAGGCAGGCGGGGAGCGAGGCGCGGCGGGGCCAAGCGTCGTGTTACCAAATACTGCCGTGGGGAAAGCATGAGTGCGGTCGCGCTGACATCCTGCCGATCACGATCGAACTCGTGAAGGCCTCGAATGGGCAATATCGTTTGAGACACGCGACAGCGTGCGGGGGCGCATCGCGAGGGTCCGATCATTATAACCTGCTGACACGAAGGGAGAAGGTGCCATGACCACGCGTGACGATCTGTGTTTTATGACGGCAACCGAAGCAATCGAGTCCTTCAAGGCGCGCAAGTTGTCGCCTGTCGAACTCGTCGACGCGATTATCGGCCGCGTCGGTCAGATTAATCCCAAGATCAGTGCATTTACCTATACTTTCTTCGAACGAGCGCGAGAACAGGCGAAGCAGGCCGAGGCCGCCTATGTGAAGGGCAACCCGCGGGCGCTCGAGGGCATTCCCTGCGTCATCAAGGACCTCCACCCAGTAAAGGGGGAAATCACCACTTGGGGATCCAAGATCTACGAGGGCCAGCGTGCGGACTATACCGTGCCGACTGTTCAGCGGCTTTTCGATGCCGGCATCATCATGCATGCCCGTTCGACGACATCGGAATTCGCGCACACCGGCCACGGCCACTCTCCACTGTGGGGCACGACGCACAATCCCTGGAACCTCGAGATGAGCCCGGGCGGATCATCGGCAGGCGCTGGCGCGTCGGTCTGTTCCGGTATGACCACGATCGCGGACGGCACGGACGGCGGGGGCTCGGTGCGCATTCCGGCGTCGTGCTGTGGCGTGTTTGGCTACAAACCACCGTTCGGGCGCAATCCGGTGAACTTAATCGCGACCAACTGGGAGCCGATCCTGCATTTCGGGCCGATTACACGTTCAGTCGCGGACGGCGCGCTCATGCAGAATGTGATGTCGGGCTTCTCGGTTGACGACATTACCACGCTGCGCGAAAAGGTCACGTTGCCTCTTAAATACCCCCCTATCCGCGGCTGGCGCGTCGCTTACTCGATCGATCTCGGCTACTTCGAGGTTGATCACGAAGTACGAAAGGCGACCCTGGAGGCGGTCGACGTGTTTCGTCGCGAGCTCAGCTGCACGGTGGAAGAGGTGAGCCTCGGGTGGACTTACGCAACCTATGACGCTTGGTGTACTCATTGGGAGGGCCTGTTCTCGGCGATCGCCGGTCAATATTTGCCGCGCTGGCAGTACGAGATGGATCCGGTCGTGGCTCTATTGCTCACGAAAGGCGCAGGGCACAGCGCCGCGCGAGCGCGCGCGATCGAGTTCGTCGCAAAGGACATGTATAAGACACTTGGACCAGTCCTCGAGGACTATGATCTCCTGATCTGCCCAACGATGGCGGTGCCGGCAACCAAGGCTGATCATTCAGGCGACGATTTGAGCTTCACGATTAACGGCAAGACAGTTCATCCCATGCTGCAATGGGCGATGACTTACCCGTTCAATCTGGTCGGCCAATGCCCTTCAGCCAGCGTGCCGAACGGTTTTGCGTCGAACAATGTGCCGATCGGGTTGCAACTCATTTGCCGCACCTATGATGACGCGCGCCTATTCCAAGCGGCCGCGGCTTGGGAAGCCGTGCGCCCCTGGCGAGAGAAACGACCTATTGTCTGAGCCGCGTGGATTTTCCAGACAGAACGGACACCGCGTCTGAGCGTGTCACGAGCGATGCGGGCTCAGAACGTTTGAGATGAAGGAGAGTGCGTTATGAAGAAAATTTCTCGCGGTAAGGCGACCCTCACCGAATTCGGTGCGCATCTAAATCCGCAGCTCATTGTCGACCTCGGCGAAAAGTTCCTGATCGAGACCAACGACAATTGGTGGAATCTGCTCGGAGAAAAGGGAGCCAAGCCGCGACCAACCGAACCGCCGATCGCTGCGCTGCAAGTGTTTCGAGCCAATCCGGTGGCAGGACCCGTGTATGTGAATGGCGTCGAGCCCGGCGATACACTCGTGGTGGATATTGAGAAAATTGCAGTGCGCGATTGGGGATGGACCGGCACCATCAAAGGTTTTGGCCAATTGACCGGATTGGCGGAGTTCGCAGATATCGACGAGGACTTCTCAACCGTCGTTCGTCACATCCCGGGCCCATCTGGCAAGCTTGATGACGGAGACGCTGTCATGAATGTGGGACGCGAGGTTCGTTGGCCGCTAGCTCCATTCTGCGGGGTAATAGTTACGGCACCCGAGCGCGGAATCGAGAATACCGTAACCTCTCAGGGCGCCTGGGGCGGAAACATTGATGTCCGTGACATTTGCGCGGGTCACAAAATACACTTGAATGCCTCTCATCCCGGTGGACTATTGTTCCTCGGTGACGTGCATGCCTCACAAGGCGATTCTGAACTTACCGGAATTGCGAATGAAACGGCGGCGGATGTCACTTTGTCCTGCGAGGTCATTAAAGGGAAGCCAACTCCAGGGGTGTGTCGAATCGAAAAACCTAACTCCCTGGTCCAGGTTGACGGTGCCCGCAATTCCGGAGGGATAGATCGGGCGCTGACAAATTGCTTCATCAATATGATTCGATGGCTTGTTGATGATTATGGAATGGGCAAGCGAGAGGCATATCTACACATGACGGCGAACGCGCTCGTTCGCATCAACGTGTACCAGTACACGAGTGGGTTCTTCGCCTGCGGAGTCGAATTCCCGAAGCGATGTCTTTAGTTGGTGCCAAATATCGGCGATAGCTTTTCGAACCGCTCTGCCCAGAGATAGGCGCTGGGTTCCGCGTCGATGAGCTGGAAATTGAGGCGCATACGATTGCCACGGCGCTGAACGCCGCCCTCAAGGGCATACCGCACATTCAGGTCGCGCCCGATCTGTTTCAGATCGACCGTGGCGTAGCCATTCTCGGCGCCGGGCATCCTCACTCAAAGGAGCGGAGGCGCCCCCAGACCGTTTGCTCCGCCTCCTAAGAGCCGATCCAAGAAGTTAGGATTCAGGCTCGGAGGCGGCGGCGCCGCTGGCGTTATGAAGGCCTTCGCTGCCGACGGCCCACCGAGGTTCACGACGAAGGCGATGCGGCAAAACGCATCAGTGCGGGGACGTCGTGCTCATGTCCCGCAAGCTCCGCGAAGCAGTCGCCTCCCGACTATCTGACGACGAGACTTCTTCGAGCGATTTCCTAAAATAGGAGTTCGATAGGTGTTGGACCCCGAGGCGGGCGGTTGTGCCGTCCACTTCTTCGCGCCACGCGTGTGCGGCGTCGGGAAGGAAGAAAAGCCTAGCTGGTGGTGGCGGACTCGCATTTGAACACCTATCGAAGATCAATTGCGGGCAGAGCTCGCGCGCCCGCCATCCTGACATGCCCCCACGCACGCCGAAGTGCTTGGCTTCGTAAGATGCGGCAAGCACAACCCCGCCGCCGACCGCAATGGGCTTGCCGCGCAAGGATGGGTCGAGCAGTTGCTCGACCGAGGCGTAAAAAGCATCAAGGTCCGCATGGAGGATAGTGGCTGTTGTTTCCATCCAGTCCACTTAACCTGCGAATCTCGCCATAAGAACATAAAGAGAACAAACGTCGTTTGATGTCAAGCCGCATTTTGCGAGGAATATGGAAAAGCCCGGAGCATTGTCAGCTTACCCTTCTCGAAACAGCTAGTAGTCCATGCCTCCGTTACTCAGCATCGCAGGCATAGGCGCTTCCTTCTTCGGCTTCTTGGCAACCATGACTTCAGCGTCATCGGCAGTCCGGCAATCGAGGCCGCATCCTGCAGCCCAGAGAGGCCACCGGCGGGTAACGCTCCACGACGTCTGCGGGATTGGCGAGGCGACCGGACGCCTGCGGTTGCCCTACAGCAAGTTCCGGACGGGCGCCGGGGTCAATTCGCGAGCCGGATTGGCGCTCGCTTACGCAACCGCGCGTTCCAGGGTACGAGGGGTAGAACACCACGCCGCACTACCGTATGCGGAGCTACCCGCCTTTCTCGCGAGCCTGCGCAAGCGAGAGGCCGTCTCGGCGCGAGCGCTTGAATTTCTGATCGTCACTGCTGGACGTACTGGTGAAGTGATCGGTGCCCACTGGAGCGAGATTAGCTTACCGGACAAGACCTGGACGGTTCGAGGAAGTCGGGCATAATATGAGGGACGATCAGCCGATCCAACCCTTCGAAATCGAACGCCGCCGCCGCGTGGCAGTTACTCCCGCTGAATGGCGCATTGGACCAGCTAACCTGCCCACTCATGATAGCGACGGGACTAAGTGACAGGCGGGACCAAATTCTCTTCGGCGACGGGCGCGCATACGCATCTATCGCGAGCTCCGTGTCACGTATGCAGCAGGCCAAATCCTGGGAACTCCGTGCCGCGATGAGGTAAAGAGAATATCCGTCGCGGGGTACAGGCTTTTTTCGACCGGGTTCCCGATGGCAAATTCAATAATTTGAAAGTGGTTGTCGCCGGCGACGTCGGTACTTTCGAATGGGACTTCGTAACAACCGACTCGGCGGGCGGTTGTGCAGTCCACTTCTTCGCGCCACGCCTGTGCGGCGTCGGGAAGGAAGAAAAGCCTAGCCGGTGGTGGCGGACTCGCATTTGAACACCTATCGACCGCCGCGCAAATTGGCGACGCGGTAAAAGGTGGTGAGGTCAGTCTTGACGACATACAGGCCATTACTGAGGACGCCCAACGCATAGCCGCGGACCTCGACGGCTTCGGTAGGGCATCCGCTGTCCTCACCGAGCCCGCCGAGGCGGCAAAGCCCGTTGAGGTGAAAAAGAGCATTCCTGGGAACCCTAAGGAACGTCCGCGAACCCGCATTCGCTGAAAAGAAACGATCAGGCCATCTTGGCCTTGTCGACAGACCAGGGCGGCAGGGAGCGGCGCTGAGGCATTGCCGATAAAACCGAACATCCCGCAGGGCATTCTCTCCAAGAGGGCGCTGTCGTCCATAGGATCCGCACTGTACGCGACCACGGAATCTGCCCTGTGGCCTGCATGGCGCCCCTCGGCCGAGGTGAGGATTGCCGTCGGCCTGTTTCATTGTGGGGACAACGCCTGCCGAGGAGCGCTTTTTCATCAACGGCTAAAGCGGTCCGCCCCGCGCCCGCTTAACGGAGCAGGCCTGAGCTCTTCATCGCTGCGGCTGTGCTTGCTGCGCAGAGGACGCTGGCTAGACCGAGACCGGGGGCACGCTGACAGTGACCAACGCAACACGAGATTACTCGGCTCGCGCCACACGCGCCTCCAAGCGGACGGCGAAGTTCACGCATTTCCGTGCGCTGCGCGGTTCGCTCGATCGTTCCAAGCACCGCTTTAGGCTCGGATTCCATGACTTGATGCCGCCCGCCCCCGTGTCCACGCCGGACATCGCGCCGGAAGGCGGAAAGTTCATTGAAGCTGCCTACAGCAACCCAGCGGGGAGCCGTGCTTACAAGCTCTACATCCCGAGCCGCTATCACGGGCAGGCGCTCCCTTTGAT
>Ga0102924_1005378_pt1 | contig 12449 bp, 15 predicted proteins | sample PaiPotPPM11metaG_FD_80116 | JGI IMG/M metagenome (GOLD analysis project Ga0102924, IMG submission 80116) | Iron sulfur acid spring bacterial and archeal communities from Banff, Canada, to study Microbial Dark Matter (Phase II) - Paint Pots PPM... ... | reverse complement strand
GTCTCGTCGTAGAGCGCCTCTTCGTACAGCGCCTGGCCGATGCCCTGCGCGATGCCCCCGTGAAGCTGGCCGTCGACCACCATCGGGTTGATGCGGGTACCACAGTCATCGACGGCAACGTAGCGGACCACGCGGGTGGCGCCGGTTTCGCCGTCGATTTCGATCAGGGCGACGTGCGCGCCGAAGGGCCATACGAAGTTGGGCGGATTGAAGAACGTCGTGGCCTCCATCCCGCCTTCCATGTCCGGAGGGATCCGATGGGGCTGAAAGGCGGCTCCGGTGATCTCCTGGATCGTGACCGCCTTGGAGGGCGTGCCCTTGACGAAGGCCTTGCCGTCTTCGTAGACGATATCGGCCTCGGCCGCCTCCAGCAGGTGGGCAGCGATCTTGCGCGCCTTCTCTCGAATCTTGACCGAACTGAGGTACACGGCGGTCCCGTCGACCGAGGCGCTGCGGCTCCCGTAGGTGTCCATGCCCATCGGCCCGATCGCGGTATCGCCATGCACGACATCGATGTCTTCCAGGGGCAAGCCCAGCTCATTCGCCACGATCTGGGCAAACGTCGTCTCGTGGCCCTGGCCGTGCGGCGAACTGCCGATGATGACCGTGGCCTTGCCGGTGAAGTGCAGGTTGACGACCGACATGCCCCAGAAGCCGATGCCGGCGGCCGCGGTCGTGGCGACCGACGGCCCAAGGCCGCAGATCTCGAGGTAGGTGCAAAAGCCAATACCCAGGTACTTGCCGCGCTTGCGGGCCTCGGCCTGGTCCTGACGGAACTTCGGGTAGTCGACCAGCTCGAGCGCCTTATCGAGCGTGATGCGATAGTCGCCCGAGTCGTAGGTGAGCCCAAGCAGGTTCGTAAATGGTTGCTCAGTCGGCGCGATGAAATTCTTCCTGCGCACCTCGACCGGATCCATCCCGATTTCCTGGGCGACCAGGTCCATGACGCGCTCGATCAGGTAGGTCGCCTCCGGCCGGCCAGCGCCACGATAGGCATCGGTCGGCGTTCGGTTGGTGAAAACCCCGACGCCGCGACCGTCGAAGGCCGGCAGCTTGTAAGGGCCCTGGATGATCAGCAGAGCGATCGCCTGGAAGGTGCCGAACTGGCTACAGTAGGCGCCGAGATCGAGATATTGCGTGGTGCGAACCCCGAGCACCCGGCCGTCACGTTTGGCGGCGATCTCCAGATCCCAGATCTGGGAGCGCCCATGGTGGGTCGCCTTCATGTTTTCGCTGCGATCCTCGGTCCACTTAACCGGCCGTCCCAGCCGGCGGGAGGCGAGCGCGACTAGGACCTCCTCGGGATAGACCCGGATCTTGGACCCGAAGCCGCCGCCCACGTCCGGCGCGATCACCCGGACGTTGCTCTCGGGGATGCCCAGGATGACGCCAAGCCAGATCTTGACGAAGTGAGGAATCTGGGTGGACGACGTGACGGTCAGCGTCTTGGCGAACTTCTTGTAGTCCGCGACCACGCCTCGGCCTTCCACAGCGACCGGGATCAGGCGTTGCTGGATGATCCGCTGCGTGATGCGGACGTCGGCATCGCGTAACGCCGCCTCGATATCCCCGCCCGCACGCTTGACGTCGTAGGCGATATTCGAGCCGAGGTCATCGTGCAGGACGGGCGCGTCCTTGGCGAGGGCCGCCTCGATGTCGAGCACCGGCGGCAGCGGCTGGTACCGGATATCCAGGCGCTCGGCGGCGTCTTCGGCGGCCGACCGGCTGGTCGCCACGACCACGGCAACCGGCTCGCCGACGTAGCGAACTCGATCGCTGGCGATCGGGTAATGGTTCGGATACTTCTTTTCCGGGACAAAGGACGTCGTCACCGGCAGCGGCGATTGGAACTCCGGCATGAGATCCTTGCCCGTCCAGATGGCGAGGACCCCGGAGGCTTCCTTTGCCCTGGATGTCTCGATGGCCTCGATGCGGGCGTGGGCCTGGGTGCTGCGGACAACGTACAGGTACGCGAGCGCCGTTTGCAAGATGTCCTCGACGAAGTTTCCACTACCGGTGACGAGCTCCGGATCTTCCCGGCGCTTGATGGACGCGCCGATCAACTGTGAAACCGCCATCTCACCTCTCCTTCTGTCAGGAAACGGCGGCCGGCGCCTTGCTTTCGGCGCCGGGGGCCATCACCTTGGCCGCCGCCTGGATCGACTTGACGATGTTGTGGTAGCCGGTACACCGGCAGAGATTGCCCTCGAGCCCGACCCGGATCTCGCGCTCGGTGGGATTGGGATTGCGTTCGAGCAGCTGCTTCGCCGCCATGATCATGCCGGGCGTGCAGAAGCCGCATTGCAGGCCGTGCTCGTCCCAGAAGGCTTGCTGAAGGGGATGCAACGTCGTCCCGTCGGCGAGGCCCTCGATGGTGGTGATCTCCGCCCCGTCGGCCTGGACGGCGAAGATGGTGCAGGACTTTACGCTGTGCCCGTCGAGCTCGACGGTGCACGCCCCGCAGTTGCTGGTGTCGCATCCGACATGGGTCCCGGTGAGGCCCGCCAGTTCGCGGATGTACTGCACCAGCAGCAGCCGAGGCTCGACCTCGTGCTCATGCTTGGCACCATTAATAGTGACGGCAACGCTGCGCCTCATACGCACCTCCCTATTTAACGTGCCGAACCTGCCGTCACAGGTATAGCACCGGAATCCGCGAGTGTCTAGGGCGGCGTTTGGTCTGCGCTTAGCGGTCCTGGGGGACGCGAAGCTCGACGCGCCGGCAGTTGCGGCAGGCGAGTAGCTCCATGTCGAGGATGCCCTCGCCAATCTCGGCCCACTGGCCCATCAGCGCCGCCCACCCGCCGCTGACCCCGCCGACCCGAAAGTGCTCGACGCCGAGTGACTGGAGCGGGCCCTTGCACCCAAGACAGCTGTCGACCGCCTGCTCAGTTGCCATCCCGGGATCTTAGGGGGTTGAACTCCGTGATGGATGGGTATACTCGGAACAAGGCAACGTCGGGACGCTTTGACGTCCCTCCCTCGCTCAGATCCTTGAGCATGGACCTTTAAGTTGATCCCTCACGAGTCATGACTTGCCTATGGCAGGTTGGACAAGGAGACATCGCATGGCAGCACAGAATCAGGCGACCACGTACGCCCGCGTCGTCCGTCTCAAGGGTGATCCGAACCGGGTCAGCGAGACCATCACGGTCTGGACCCAACACATCCTGCCCCTGCTCAAGAAGCAACGGGGTTTCACCGGTGTGACGCTCGTCGGCAATCGGAAGACCGGTGACGCGTTGACCGTCTCCTACTGGGAGACCGAGGCGACGATGAAAGAGGCTCGTGGCCAGGTGCGTCCCCAGGCGCTCAAAGTGTTCGGCGAGATCGGCGCCAGCATCGTCGAAGACGATGAGTGCGAAGTCGCGCTGCTGGAGCGGTTCAAGCCACCGATGACGGGCGTGTACGCCCGCCTGACGACCGTCCACGGCGACCCGGCGCACGTCTCGGAAGCCGTCGACAACTTCAAGGACAAGATCGTGCCCGTCATCGCGACCCAGTCCGGCGCGCGCACCGCGCTCTTTTACGTCAACCGGCAGTCCGGCATGGCCCTCGCGGGTTCGGTCTGGGACACCGAGTACGACCTGCAGAAGAGCGAGACGTCGATCAGCGCCCTTCGCACGGAGGCCATCAAGAAGTTTGCCGGCCGCGATGCGAAAACCGAAGCCTTCGAAATCTACTTCACGGAGATTCTGACGCCCGTCGCGTCAGTCCGCTAGCCGGTACCGCGTGAAGGGCGGCCGCTGACCCCACGGGGGGTGTGGCCCGCGGTCGCCTTTCCTTATCGCTTTTTGCATGAGGTCCGCCCGGCGGCTGGGCTAAGAGGTCTTAGAAGGGCTCAAAGGAATTTCACATGGCTGTTGTTATCACCGATCCCAAGGTCGTCGCGACTAGGTTCAACGACGCCTTCAACGCGCACACCGAGAGCGCCATCAAGGCCCTGGTCTCACCCAACATCCGATTTACCGCCCCGGGCGGCGTACGTCTCGTCGGCCAGGACGCCTTCGCCGGCTACTACGCCGGTTGGCTGAAAGGCTTCCCCGATGCGCGCATGACCGTTCATCACGAGATCGTCAGCGGCCCCTGGGTCGTCCAGGAGTACACCTTCGAGGGTACGCACCGCGGCATCCTCTCCGGCCCGCTCGGCGAGATCGCGCCGACCAACCGGAAAGTCGCCGGCAACGGCGTTCAGCTCATCCGGATCGAGAATGACCTCGTCGTCGATTACCGCCTGTACTTCGACATGGTCGAGACCCTGACGCAGCTCGGCATCATGCCGGTCCCGGCGAAGGTCTAACCAAGCCGAACGTTTGACAGACCCGGGCCCCGCGGCCCGTGTTTTCGATTCGCATGAGGTCCGCCCGCGGCTGGGCCAAGGGTTCTTAGAAGGATTCAAAGGAGTCTGCTATGCCTACCACCGTTACCGATCCCAAGGTACTTGCGGCGAAGTACACCCAGGCGTTCAACTCGCACAACGAAACCGCGATCCGGTCCCTGATCTCGCCGAACGCACGGTTCAGCGCCCCCGGCGACGTCCGGCTCGAGGGCAGAGACGCGGTCATCGGCTACACCAACAGCTGGATGAAGGCGCTCCCAGACGCGACGATCACCGTGACGAACGAACTCGTGAGCGGCCCCTGGATCGCCCAGGAGTTCACCTTCGCAGGCACCCACAAGGCGCCACTCACCGGCCCGATGGGCACCATCCAGGCCACCAACCGCAAGGTCTCAGGCCAGTGCGTGTCGATCACCCGGTACGAGAATGACCTCGCCGTGGAGAGCCGTCTCTACTTCGACGTGGTCCAGTTGCTCACCCAGCTCGGCGTGATGCCGGTTCCCTCGAAGAACTAAGCGAACCGCTCGATTTCAGACCCCGACCTTTAGAGCGGCGCCTCCCGCGGGGGGCGCCGCTCTCTTTCGTCTGGCGGCACGCCTCCAGGCAGCTAAGCGGCGTTTTCCGCGGCGATGTGGGCAGGTTGTGACGAGGGATGGCCGGTGAAGACAACGGCGGCAATGACGAACCCCAGCAATGCGATCACGACGGCGACGCCGCAGCCGGACCCGTAGCCCGCTGCCAGGGCCTGATTGACCGCCGCGTGCGTCGGCGCGACGGTCGCGAGCTGGTTCTTTGTCGTCGTGGCGGCAATCGTCCCAAGGAGCGCGATGCCGATCGACCCACCGATCTGCTGGCCCACGTTGAGGAGCGCTGACGCAAGGCCGGACTCCTGTGAGCCGGCACCCGCGACGGCCATCAGGGTGAGTGGGACGAAGATGTTCCCCAGTCCGAGGGCGAGCAGCAACATCGGCCCGACGAGGCCGCCGAGGTAACTCGTGTTGGCATTGATTTGTGCCAGCCAGAACAGGCCGGCGGCGACCAGCAACGGTCCGATCGTGACGAAGGGCCTCAGTCCGAAGCGGCCGATCAGCCGCGAGATGACCTGCGTAGTGAGGACGATGACGGCCGTCATGGGGAGAAATGCGATGCCGGCGACGAGCGGGCTGAAGCCGAGGATGTTTTGGACGAACTGCGTCAGGAAGAAGAACACGAGACTCGATGGCCACGAACACGAGCAGCAGCACCACCGCAAGCCCGAGCGCGGCGAGCGTCATCGTGTCGGTCCAACTGTAGGTGGCGGCGCGCGACAACCCGTAAACCAGGAGCACCATCCCGGCTGTCACCGTCAGCGCCGGCCAGGTCGAGCCGGCCCGGCCTCCGATCCGAGGCCGCCAGCACCCGCGGGGCAACGATCGCGAGTACGATCCCGATCGGCACGTTGACGAACAGGACCCAACGCCATGAAGCAAGATCGGTGAGTACCCCACCAAAGAGCAGCCCGAGCGCGCCCCCCCCGGCACCGCGTAGACGCCCAGCGCCCGGTTGCGTTGGGCGCCCTCCGGGAAGGTGTCAGTAATGAGCGAGAGGGCGGTCGGCGCGATGATGGCGGCGCCAATTCCCTGCGCCCCACGGGCAACGATCAGTCATGCAGCACTCGTAGCAAAGCCGCCGGCCAGCGAGCCGAGCGTGAACAGCACGATCCCGATGGAGAACATGCGCCGACGTCCAAACAGGTCACCGGCGCGGCCGCCCAGGAGCAGCAAGCCGCCAAACGTCAGTGAATAGGCGTTGATGACCCACTCGAGGCCGGTTGCACTGAAATGCAGGGCTCGCTGGATCGAGGGGAGGGCAATGTTCACGATCGTGGCATCGAGGACCACCATCAATTGCGCGCCGCGATCACGGCGACCGCGAGACCCAGGTTACGAGGCAGCACGGAGGACGCGGCGTTCCGGTTAGAAGCGACCGAAGTATCAGTACTCATGATGTGTCATGTTGGGCTGTCCCAGCGCATGACGCCTCCCCTACCAGGCGGCCACCGCCACCCTACTTTTGGGTGATCGGCGGGCTAGTTGCTGACCTTTTCCCTGGACTTCTGGTAGGAGCGCAGCTTCCTGACCTTGGGCTGCGCGTTGATGACGATGTAGGGGTTCAAGGGATTCCGGGCCGCGTAGTCCTGGTGATAGGTCTCGGCCTGGAAGAAGGCCTCCAGCGGGACCACCTCGGTGACGATCGGCCGGTCGAACACGTGGACCTTATTCAGCCGGTCGATGTAGGCCTCGGCCAGGCGCTTTTGCTCATCGTCGGCGTAGAAGATCGCCGAGCGGTACTGGCGGCCGGTGTCCGGACCCTGCCGATTGAGCTGTGTCGGGTCGTGGGCGATCGAGAAAAAGACCTTGACGATCTGGCCGTAGGTGATCCGGCTCGGGTCGTACACGACCTCGACCGATTCGGCGTGGTCCGTAGTGCCGCTCGAGACGGTCTCGTAGTCAGCAGTGTCGGCTGTGCCGCCGGCATACCCGGACTTGACGGACGTCACCCCGTCGAGATTCTTGTAGACCGCTTCCACACACCAGAAGCATCCGCCGGCAAGGATTGCCCGGCTTTGTCCCGCTTTTTCAGCAAGCGCGGCGTCGACGAGCGGATCAGGGAACTCCTCGGGGGATACGTGGGCCATCAACAACATTGTAGGAGCGGCTCACCGACCACTGCGAAATCGCGTTCGATCAGGCTGTCCGACTCCGATCAGTCCGCCTAACTGACGGGCACGGGGAGTTCCCACGGCCCTTCGACGACAACATGCGGGCTCTTCATGCGGATCGTGATATGACCCGGGCTCGGCTTGTTGTCGAGCTCAAGGTAACCCGAGCCCGTCGATGGGGCGGCCCAAACGAATGCGTACGAGTTGACCCCATCCAGTTCCCAGTGCGTCACATGGCCGCCGTCGATCGCCGGTCCCGAGTGGAAGTAAACGCGCAGCGTGTGCCCGTTCGGACCATCGAACCATTCAGCGCGTTCGAGGACGACAACATAGCGGCCGAGTTGCACGGAGCGATCGAGCAGCATGGTACCGTTCGCCGGCCTATTGAAGGAGACCGATGCATTCCCCGGCTCGACGTCGTGGAGCCTTGCAATGCCAATCGTCGTGAGGTTGGCCGGGAGGGCGAGATCCCATTGACCCGATTGACCGCTGCCAGGAAGGTAGTTTTGCTCGGATAGCGGTGGCGCGAGCTCGAGGTACTCCACCTGGGAGGACCGGGACCCGCCCGCGGTGAGGTGGGCCTGCAAACCGTCATTGCTCCGTGCGACCTGGCCGAGCACGACGGTGACCCCGTGGACGGTGACGGATGAGCCGACCGTTGACGCCTGAGAAAGCGCCGAGGACGTGACTGGCGTGAGCGGCAGGTCGATGCGCCAGGCGCCAAGGTGCGCACCAAGCGCGCTTGGCATCCCCAATGAAAGGGAGTCCACCACCAGCGTGACGCGTCTGGCGTCCCGAGGAAGTGCGTAGAACCCATAGGTCCAGTAGCGGCCTCCCCCACCCGCGCTATTCCCGTCGTAGTGATGCCCGGACGCATCTTGCAGATAGGGCATCGGGAGCGGACCCGACGGATATCCCGTCTTGACGTCGGGTAGGCCGTCGACGGTCAGCGACACCGTCGTGTACCGCTCAGTGGCCAGCAGCCAGACCACACGCACGGTGATGCCTTCGCGCGTCACGACAACCGGATGGTCCAGGACGAGAGACGTTGCCGGCGCGCTGCGAATGCCCTGGCCTGGCACGAAGTAGAAGAGCTGACGAACGGTGTTGGCCACAGCGTCTCGGGCTTGCGGGGTCGCGCCGAGAATCAGCGCAATGGCCGCCGCGGCCAGGGCAGCCGCAAAGCGGATGCGACGCTGACGCCACAATGGCGCCGCCGGGAGCCGGGCAGGGAGTTGTGCGAGCATGCGGTCAATTGCGCCGGGCGGTGCCGCTATCGGGTGCAGGACCGCGACCAGTGCCGACTCGACCTCAGGATCCGACCAGCTGGAATGCATCGCTACCTCCTTCTCCGGTTTGGCGTAGGGCGCGGCCGAGCTGGCGGCGCGCTTCGAACAGCCGGTTTGTCACGGTCGTCACCGACTTATCGATCACGGCGGCAATCTCTTCATACGACAGCTGCTGCTGGTATCGGAGGACGAGGATGACCTTTGCAGCTGGCGCGAGGGATCGCAGCGCTCGTTGGACTTCTTCACGAGTCTCTTGCGAAATCGCCACGGTCTCGGGCGCTGGGTCGCTGCTCGCCAGGGGTTCGAGGTCCGGATCGTCCAGATCGATCTGAGGCCGCCGCGACCGGAGCTGGCTGATGAACTGGTTGTGGGCGATGCGCAGAATCCACGGTCCGATCGGCTGCGCGGATCGGAACTGTCTCAGGCTTGCAAACGCCTTGAGGAACGTTTGTTGAGCGAGGTCCTCCGCGTCGGTTCTACTCCGCGTCATGGTGAAACCGGGCCGAGTGGCTCCTCTTCAGATATTTAGGTTGAAAGCGTGGCTGAAATCTGCGCGACGCTTAGGCGAGAGCGTTAATTAACCTCGCGCCATGTGAAGGCATGTGACGCTGGCGAGGAGAGAATCCCAGGCGGACTGGCGACGGCGGAGTACTGGATATCTCAACGCGACAGGCGTCGTCGGGGAAGTCCATGCCGTTATATCGTCCACCTCAGCGCCGAGCTGAGATGCCCATCAGCCACGAATTGCCCGAGGACGGAGGGCCGGCATCTGGCCGGCCCTCGTTACAGCGTGGGTCTAGTCGTCGGTGCCGCTGTCGGGAGTCTCCTTTGTGGCGGCCGATTCGGGGGCAGCCGCCGGCTCCACGATTTCGGGGGCGTGGGCTGGCTCCACCGCCTCCGGCGCATGGGACGGCTCTACTGCTGGTTCGCTGGCCTGCGCGTCGGGCGTCTGGGTTTGGGAGGCAGAGCTGACGTCGCTGGTCTGGACCTGGCCAGCAGTTGTCGCGGTGGAGAGGTCGTTCTGCCAGTCGGACTGGCCACTGGCAAGGGCGGCGACCCCTGTTAGTCCCAGGGTGAGCGCGGCGGTTGCGACGAGGATCACGAGCTTACGCATGTTCTCACCTCCTTCGCTGCTTGTGGGCGTGGGAGGGCGCATCAGAGCACTTCATATGCACCCTCCCATGCCCGCACGTCGTTCACGTACACGCGGACGATGTAACTGCCGGGCGTCAGCGTCGCGCCGGGTGGGGCCGCCCATTTGAAATCCACCCAAACGGCTTTCGGTTGAAGCCTCAGCGAGCCGCTGTCCACGTAGCGGCCCGACTCGGTCCGCAAATAGCGGACCTTCGCTCCGGCGGGCAGCGGCGCCATCTGCATCGCCAGAAAGACGCTCCGATCCGAGCTTGCACGGAAAATCTGGCTCGGGCCGGTGGGCTGTCCAGCCGCGTCTACGGTGCGAGAGAAGGAGGCGAGTTTGATGGGAGTCGGCGCGGCTGGTAGGGCGGTCGGGATGGCTGCCGCCGGCGCCGGCGCGACCCGCAGCGGCGGTTTCGCCTGGACATGCGCGGTTGGCTGGCCGGACCCGCAACCTGCCAGGGCGGCGATCAATGGCAAAAGCACCGCTGTTTGTCGCCAGAATCCGACGGTTTCCTGCGTTCTCATTCAAGTGGTCACCTTCTGGTCTCAGCCTGCGCCGCCAGCGAGGGCACCTGATAGTCGTCGGGACCGGGCGGGAAGATACGGGATATCGGGCAGTCGCCCGTATCCTGCGGGCGCCTGAAGCGACTTAAGACATGCCATCGGCCTTGCCCAATGAACTGTCCTGGTCCTACTCCGAGGTGTTGGAGGCGGCCCGCCGCGGCGATCGCGACGCCTTCGCCCTCCTCTATGAGGCGACCCACCGGCGCGTCTTCGGTTACCTGCTGGCGTACCTGGGCAACCCGACCGTGGCGGAAGACCTCTTGCAGGAGGTCTACATGAGCGGGCTGACCGCCATCCGGCGGTTTCGCGGCCGGACGGAGCCGGAATTCCTGGCCTGGACCCTGCGGATCGCCCACGCGAAGGCAATCGATCTCCTGCGCCACCGCTATCGCCATCCCGAGGTCCTGCCCGGGGACCTAGATAGTCTGCAGACCTCGGACGATCCGCAGGACACTGTCCAGCGCCGCGACCGCATTCGCCGGCTGGCGACGGCGCTGGCCGCCTTGACCGCCGACCAGCGCGACGTTGTGGTCAGCCGGATGGTGATCGGCCTCGACCTTGCCGAGACGAGCCGTCTCGTGGGCAAGAAGGTCGGCTCAGTCAAGGCGCTCCAGCATCGGGCGTTGAGCCGGCTGGCGCGGCTCCTGACAGAACAGGGGGAAACCGGGCATGCATGACGAGTTCGAGAGGCTCGAACGGCTCATCACGCGGTTGCAGGCGCAGCCGCCCCATGGACAACCCGTGACCGGGGCTGGCCGGGACGCCAACCTGGACCCGCTGGTCCAAGCTGCCACGGCAGTCAGGCAGCTGGCGGACGTCTCTCCCTCACCGGCCAGGGTCGCTCGCATCCGCGCGACGCTGCGCACGGGTGACCAGGCAACCCGGTCAACGTCCTTTTGGGGAGGGCCGGTGCGGCGCGCCGGGCTGGCCATAGCCCTCCTGGCGGTGCTCGTGGCAGGCTCGGCGACGGTCTCGGCATCCGGTGACGCCTTCCCCGACTCTCCCCTCTACCACGTCCGCAACCTCAGCGAGCAGGCCCAGCTGGCCTGGGCTCAAAGTCCCTCGCAGCGGACCACACTTTCCCTCGACTTTGCCCTGGTCCGGGCGCGACAGTTGCATCAGATCGCTTTGAAGGGCTCGTCGATCGCGCCCGACCCTCTCGACACCCTGCTCAAGGACATCGTCAGCCTGGTGGCGCGGGCGGGAAGCGAAAGCCAGGCGGACGGGACAACCGCCCGCCAAACGATGCAGCGGAAACGGAGACAGATCGCTCAGGAACTGCTGGACACCGAGCAGCAGGGCCGGTTCGCGGAAAGCGAGGGGCGGGCCTTGACGCAGACCATCGCTGCCGTCGAGAAGGTGGAACCGGTCGAGGTGGAAGGATCGGACGGTTGAGTCCAGCAGGGCGCCTACGGCGTCCGGCGCAGCTCTCTGGTCCGATCGGCCCATTGCCCCGATGCGCCCGGTGACGTCTTGTAGCGTGAACCATGTCCACACGGTTGCTGCTGATCTTGCGGCTGCAAAGAGGGCAGGCCCTGATCGAGTACGTGGTCTTGCTGGCGCTCGGGGTGGTCGTGATCGTCGTGATCCTCCACCTGACCGGGAGCCAGGTCCACAACGTTTTCAGCAACATCTCACGGGTTCTGGCCGGCCCGGGGTCCTCGCCCACGCCGGCACCATCGCCGAACTGACGCCTGGGTGTTGACGGAATGATGATGAACTCACCTGTACCAGCGATGGCGTCAGACCCGAGAGTCCGGTTCGGCATTCTGCCGCTGCGGATGTTCCTGGGCGCGACCTTTACCTACGCTGGCCTCCAGAAGCTGACCGACTCCGGCTTCCTGCGACCGGGAGCGCCAACCTACATCGGCAACCAGCTCCTGGGTTTCGCCCCTCAGTCTCCGATCGGCTTCCTGCTGCACCTGCTGCACCCCGTCGCGGCCCTGGTCGGGGTGAGCGTGATCGCGGCGGAGCTGAGCGTTGGGATCCTGGTGATGGTGGGCGTGTTGACCCGCTGGGCCGCAATCGGGGGCGCGGTCTTCAGCTTGGTCTTCTTCCTGACCGCCAGCTGGAGCGTCCAGCCGTACTTCCTGGGCTCGGACAGCGTGTACGCCGTCGCCTGGATCACCCTGGCTCTGGTCGGAGACCAGGGTCTGCTCACCTTGCAGCCCCGGGTGCTCCGGTGGCGCAGGCCGGCGCGGACAGCCCGGCCGACCGACCTGGCTCGGCGCGCCTTCCTCTACCGCCTGGCAGCCTCGACGGTGGGGATCATCTGGCTGCTCGCGCTCGGCCCCCGCCGGCACGCCTGGCTCACCGCGGTGATCCGTCAGGCGCACACCGCGTCCCGAGGCACATACGGCATCCGTCGCATCCATGCCGAGCTGACCCTCGGACACGGCATCGTCGTGGGCCATCAAGC
>Ga0102924_1005377_pt1 | contig 12449 bp, 9 predicted proteins | sample PaiPotPPM11metaG_FD_80116 | JGI IMG/M metagenome (GOLD analysis project Ga0102924, IMG submission 80116) | Iron sulfur acid spring bacterial and archeal communities from Banff, Canada, to study Microbial Dark Matter (Phase II) - Paint Pots PPM... ... | reverse complement strand
GCCAGGTACTCGGCCCGCCGCCCGCTCAGCTCCGCCACCACGCCGCCGTCGGCCCCCAGCGAGCTGGACAGCACCGCCCCGGCGTCCGGCAGCGCCGCCGACAGCGTCCACCGCCCGTCAGGAGACTGCCACGCGGCCACCAGCCGGGCCCCGGCACCCGAGCCGACCCGCAGCAGCGCCGTGAGCCGCGAGCCAGTCCGAACCAGCCGGACCACCTCCGCCGGCTGTCCGGAAAAGGCAGCGGGCAGCGCCGGTCCCGACGCGCTCCAGTGCCCGCCCTGGCCGGCCAAGATGCCCGCGACCCCATGACGTCCGCAGCGGGCCGCGACGACCGGCTGGCCCGACAGCCCGTACGCCACCGCGGTCAGCCCGGTCGGCGCGCAGCCGCGGGCCGACCGCGCCGCAGCCAGTCCGCGCAGGCTGGTCAGCGCGGTCCAGCTCGACCGGCCCTGCTCAACGCGCCCGCCTCGGGTCAGCGCCAGGAACTGGCCGCCGCCCGGCGCGGCCGCGAACGCGTCGGGCACCGTGGCCAGACCAGGCGCGGGCGCGACGGGCGTCCAGGTCTTCCCGCCGTTGGCGGTGCGGATGACCGGGGAGAAGGTCAGCAGCTGGCTGGGCCGGACGGCCGCGGTCGCCGACGTGGTGCCGGTGACCGCGAGCGCGAAGGCCCCGTTGGTCGCGGCATCGATCGGGGTGGCCAGCGTCCACCGGCTGCCGCCCCTGGCCAGCGCGAACACCTGCCAGAACAGGTTGTGGTCCCTGGGCATCCCCATCGGGATCAGGGCCCAGGTCGTTCCGGCGGAGGCGACCGAGGAGCCGAGCGGGAGCGACACCGGGCGGGTAGTCGCGACCGCGGTGCCGGGGGCCGCGCTGCCGCAGCCCGCCGCGAGCACCGTCAGCGCGACGGCCGAGGCCGCCGCCAGAACCTGGGCCGGCCTGACCCCGATGGCCACCTTGTTGCTCGATCTCATCGGGAAGCCAGGGCCTGGCGGGCCGCGGCCGCCAGCTCGGAGGCGAACGAGGACTTGGTCGCCGTGGTGCCGGGACCCGGGTTGAAGTCCAGTTCCTCGCGCATGCGGCCGTCCGGGCCGATCACGAACGCCACGTCGCTGTGCCCGACCATCGCGCCGGCCGGCAGGTTCTCGGCCGCGACGCCGTAGTCGCGCCAGATCGGCCGCAGCTGAGCCGGGGTCCCGGTGAGGTACAGCCAGTTCCGCACGCCGGTCAGCGACTGCTCGCGGTCGAACGCCTGCATGTAGGACCGGCTGGTGTACATCGGGTTGACGTCCACGGCCACCAGTTCGACCTTGCTGTTGTCCGACCCGAGCAGCACCCCGGCCTCGCGGAACTCCTGAGCCTCCAGCGGGCAGTCGGTGATGCAGACCGGATCCAGGAAGGTCAGCAGCACCGCTTTGCCGCGCAGGCTGGCCAGCGACGCCGGCCGCCCGTGCTGGTCGGTCAGCGCGATGGCCGGGGCCCTGGTGTGCAGCGGCGCGCTCGACCCGTCCACCGCCTCGGCCAGGATCGGGGACGCGCTGCGGCTAGCCTGGGCCGCGGCCATCGGCAGCGCGCCGACGATGACCACGCCGACCGCGCAGGCCGACAGCATGGTCCACACCCCCGAGGTGGCGAAGGACCGTGACAGCGCGGCCGGCCGCAGCCGTTCCCGCCAGCCCGGCCCGGCCGCCGACGGCCCGGCCGCGGACTCGGCCGCGGGCTCGGCCACCGGAGCGGGCATCCGGACCAGCGCCAGGTAGCCCGCGGTGGCCAGCAGGATGGTCGGGATCATGCTGTTCGGGTCGGTGCCGAGCCCGCCGAAGAAACCGAAGTCCTGGACCAGCACCCAGTCCGCCAGGCAGAACAATCCCAGGACGATAAACGGGGCGCGGACGACCCACTGACCCCATCCTCCCGCCGGAATGTGGCCCGGGCCGGCCACCGCCAGGGTGATGAGCGAGCCGCCGATCAGCGCCAGCAGCAGCACCACGGCCAGGTTCACCCCGAAGCCGTGGGCGCCGGCGAACGAGGCGAAGTCGGCGACCAGGCGGGAGATCGCGCTGGGCTGTGAGCTGGCCGACATCGAGGTGACCATGGCGGCCAGGATGCCCTGGTGGCCGTGCACCGTGCCCTGCCAGGACCCGCGCCCGGGCCACGCCTGCAGGACCGCCATGCCGGCCAGGAACACCCCGGTGCCGCCGAGCAGCAGCCGCACCAGCGCCGGGCGGCTCCAGTACCGGACCGGCAGCGCGATCAGCGCCCCGGCCACCGCGTAGATGGCGGCCGCGCCGGGGGCGCCGTTCAGCCAGCTCAGGCCGGAGCCCAGGATGCCGCCCAGCGACTCCCCGAACAGCCACACCACCAGGCCCCAGGCCGCGCCGGCCACCCCGGCCAGCCGGGACATCGCACCGTGCGAGGCGAATATCAGCCACAGCCCGATGCCGACCTGAATCCACACCACCGACGCGCCGGCCTGGACCGGGTGGTAAGACCAGGCCGTCCCGGCCCAGTTGATGATGTGCTGGAGCCAGTGCGGCGAGGTGGCCGCGGCCGGCTCGATGACCTTGGACGGCAGGCCGACCGCCATCGAGGGCTGGGCCTGGAGGATGCCGTCGAGCACCCACAGCAGGCCGAAGCCGATCCGCAGCACCAGGCGCCAGGCCGGCTCGGCGGGCTCGGCGGGGCGGTTCGTGACCCGGTCTTGCGGCCGCCATTCGCGGACCGCGACCCAGGCGACGGACAGCACCGCGAAGATCAGCAAAGCGGCGATGCCCTGATGGATGAGGGCAGACCGGAACGCGGCCACCACGATGGGGTCGTTGATGTTCAGGCCGCTGTTCATGCCCGGCATGGCAACCGCCGTCCTGTGCGACTTTCGGACGTGCGGGAACTCGCGCATGAGCCCGCACGACTACCGTATCTAGTAACGGCCCCGTGGCCGGTCTGGCCGGGCCGAACATGAGCAACATGTAATCACTACGAACTGTAGTAGCCCTACGGGGCCCCTGGCGCGGTAACCGTGGCCTGGACGGTGATCCGCCCGGCGTGCCGGAAGATCAGGGTCAGCGGCACGTGCTGCCCGGCCACCAGGCGGCGGAGGCCGACCAGGGTCAGGTCGGCGCCGAACGGAGTCAGGGTCACGGTGCCGCCGCCTGGGATGGTGACCGGGTGCAGCGAGACGTGGCGGGCGGCGGGGGTGTCGGCACCGCGCAGCACGTCGGCTAGCACAGCCTTGTTATGAATGGTGAGGTAGACCCGGGTGGAGGCCCGGCTGCCGGTCGCGGGCGAAGCAGCCAGCGGAATCGCGGCCAGGGTGACCTCGATCCGGACCCGGGCGATCGTGCCGGCGCCGCCCGAGCTGACCCAGCCGGACAGCAGCCCGATCAGCACGGCGGCGCACAGCACCGGTGCGGCGGCCGCGCGGGCCAGGCCGCCGGCCCAGCTGCTCACAACGCCACCCGGTCGCCGGGCCGCGAGCGCCTCCGGGTGAAGGGGCGCGGCGTGTAGGGGCGCGGCGTGAACCGGCGCAGCCGCAGGCTGTTGGTCACGACCAGCAGCGAGCTGGCCGACATGGCGATGCCCGCGAACAGCGGGTTCAGATAGCCCAGCGCGGCCAGCGGGATGGCCGCGAAGTTGTAGCCGAAGGCCCAGATCAGGTTGGACCGGCTGATCGCCAGCACGGCCCTGGCCAGCTGCAGGGCGTCCGCGATGGCTCCGGGGTCGCCGCTGACCAGGGTCAGGTCAGCGGCGCCGATGGCGGCGTCGGAGCCCGTGCCGACGGCCATGCCGAGGTCGGCGCGGGCCAGCGCGGCGGCGTCGTTCACGCCGTCGCCGACCATGGCCACCGCGATCCCGCTGGCCTGGACCTCCTCGACGATCTGCGCCTTGCCCTCGGGCCGGACACCGCCGAAGACGCGGTCCGGCGAGATGCCCAGCCGGTCGCTGAGCACGCGGGCGGTGCCGGCGCTGTCGCCGGTGACCAGGATGGGGGACAGGCCCAGCCGCCGCAGCCGGCTGATCGCCTCGCCACTGCCGGGCCGGATCATGTCGCCGACCGGGAGCACGGCCCTGGCCTTCCCGTCCCAGGCCGCGAACACCGCCGTCTGGCCCCCGGCCTCGGCCGCGCTGGCCGCCTGCTCCAGGGCGGCGGGCACGGCGATATCCAGCTCGGCCAGGAACCCCCGGCTGCCGACGATCACCCGCCGGTCCTCGACGGTGCCCCGGACGCCGGCCCCCGGCACGCTCAGGAAGTCGGTCACCGGAGGCAGGCCGCCCACCAGCCCGGTGGCCGCCCGGGCGATGGCCAGGCCCACCGGATGCTCCGAGGCGTCCTCCACCGCGCCGGCCAGCCGCAGCACCTCCTGCACGTCGGCGTCACCACTGGGGGTGATCTCGTGCAGCGTCATCCGGCCGGTGGTCAGGGTGCCGGTCTTGTCCAGGATCACCGCGCCCACCCGGCCGGCCGACTCCAGCGCCCGCGCGCTGGTCACCAGGATGCCCAGCTCCGCGCCGCGGCCGACCGCGGCCAGCAGGGCGGTGGGCGTGGCCAGGCCCAGCGCGCACGGGCAGGCTACGACCAGGACGGCCACCGCGGCGCTGATGGCCGAGACGGCGGGCCAGCCCGCGCCCAGCCAGAAGCCGAGCGTGACCACGGCCAGCGTGATCACGCACGGCACGAACACCGCGGCGACCCGGTCGGCCAGCCGCTGCGCGGCCGCCTTGGTGGCCAGCGCCCGGGTGACCAGCTGGGTGATCTGGGCCAGCATCGTGTCGGTGCCGACCCGGGTGGCCCGCACGACCAGCCGGCCGCTCATGTTGACCGCGGCCCCGGTTACCTCGTCGCCGGGGCCGACCTCGGCCGGCACCGACTCGCCGGTCAGCAGCGATGCGTCGACCGCCGAGCGCCCGCTGGTGACCACCCCGTCGGTGGCGACGCGCTCGCCGGGCCGCACGATGAACTCATCACCGGCGGCCAGCTCGGCGATGGGCAGCTGGCGCGGGCCGTCAGTGGTGACCACCAGCACGGTCCTGGCCCCCAGCTCGGCCAGGGCGGTCAGCGCCGCGCCCGACCGGTCCCTGGCCCGTGACTCGAGGTAGCGGCCGGTGAGCACGGCCGCGGTCACGCCCGCCGCGACGTCCAGGTAGAGGCTGCGGCCGCTGGCGGTGGTCAGGACGAAGCTGAACGGCATCCGCATGCCGATGGTGCCCGCGCTGCCCACCAGCAGGGCATAGAGCGACCAGCCGAACGACGCGCTGACACCCAGGCTGACCAGCGTGTCCATGGTCGCGGTGCCGTGCCCGAGGCCCTGCCAGGCGGCCCGGTGGAACGGCCAGGCGCCCCACACGGCGACCGGGCCGGCCAGCAGCAGGCTCACCCACTGCCAGCCGGGGAACTGCGCGGCGGGCAGCATGGCCATGACGATCACGGCCACGGCCAGCGGGCCGCACACCGCCAGCCGGCGGCCCAGCGCCCGTCCCCGGCCTGACCCTTGGCCGCCGTCCGCCTGCCGGCGGGCGGCGGTGTAGCCGGTGGCCTCGATGACGCTGATCAGCTCGGCCGCGTCCCGGCCGCCGGTGCTGATGACGTAGGCCCGCTCGGTGGCGTAGCTGACGGTGGCGCTGACCCCGTCCAGGCGGTTCAGCCGCCGCTCGATGCGGGCCGCGCACGCGCTGCACGTCATCCCGCCGATGACCAGCTCCAGCAGGTCCCCGGCGGCGGGGGCCGCGACGGCGCCGCCTGGTTCGGTCACGGCCGGCCCAGGCCCATGTTCATGTTCATGTTCATGGGCTGGCTGTGACCCGGACGGGAATGGGGCGTCGTCACCGGGCCCACCCGCGCGCCGGCGGCGTAGGCGGCGATGAACACCAGGACCAGCAGGATGAGGAAGCCGCAGAGCTTCGCGGCCGGGCTCGCCTCCATGCCACCTTCCTTTCCTAAGTCCTGGGAAAGTCTGCCATCCGCTGGCCCCTGAGGTAGTACAAGGCGGCCAGTACCAGCCAGGAAGTGACCCCGGCCGGGCCGGCCCGGCATGCCGGGATGCCCCCGGCGGGTAATGCAGATACCCCGGACGCGTATTGGCGATACCCGGCCTGGGTTTTATCCGTACCTCCGCGGGGTTTTCCCAGGTCGCGGGCCGATTAAAAAAGCCCGGTAATTCAGTCAAGAACCTTGTGCGGCTGACGCCGTGACAATAATTTCGCTTACGCCGCCGCGGCTGGCGGCTGAGTGGGAGCACCTGATGACTAGTTATGCCACGCAGGCCCGGTCGGCCGGGGGCTGTCTCAGCGGCCCGGGCGTCGCCGGACAGGAAGGCTGGGCAGCGCCCGACGCGCGCCGCAAGCTCCAGCTCCTGCTGGCCGGGATCTGGCTGCTCGACGCGGTCTTGCAGTTCCAGGCGTTCATGTTCGGAAAAGGCTTCGCGCAGATGCTGGCCGGGACCGCGCCGGGCAACCCGGCCGTTATCGCGGGCCCGATCAGCTGGTCCGCCCGGCTCATCGCCCAGCACGGCGTGGTGACCAACGCGCTGTTCGCCACGATCCAGCTGCTCATCGCGCTCGGCATCGCCTTCCGCCCCACCGTCCGGCTCGCGCTCGGCCTGTCCATCGCCTGGTCGCTGGCGGTGTGGTGGCTCGGCGAGGGCCTGGGCGGGGTGCTCAGCGGCGCGGGCAGCCCGGTCAACGGGGCCCCGGGCGCGGTGATCATCTACGCCCTGCTGGCGGTCCTGCTCTGGCCGCCCCGCCGCGAGCGGCCGGCCTCATTCGTGGCCGGCCGGTCGACTGGCCCGGCGGTGGCCAGGGCCCTGTGGCTGGTGCTGTGGGGCAGCCTGGCCTACCTGGCCCTGCAGCCGGCCACTACGGCCCGCGGGGCCATCTCCGGCATGATCTCCGGGATGGCCGGGGGCGAGCCGGGCTGGCTAGCCGGCATCGACCGGCACCTGGCCGCGTTCCTGGCCACCCACGGCGGGGCCGCGGCCGTCGTCCTGGCCGTGGTGCTGGCCATCGTGGCGGTCGGCGTCTACCTGCCGCGGCCCGCGGTCCGCGCGGTGCTGGTGGTGGCCATCGTGACCGCGGCCGTCATCTGGCTGGCCGAGGGCCTGGGCGGGCTGCTCACCGGCGGCGGCACCGACCCGAACTCCGGCCCGCTGCTGGCCCTGCTGGCGCTGACGTACTGGCCGCTGGCCGCCGCGCCGCTGGCCGCCGCGCCGCTGGCCCGGCCGGAAAAGGCCTAGGGGAGGCTGTCGTGGCGGGACAGACCTGGCTCGCGGACACGTTCGCGGGCGTCATGCTGCTGACGGCGGCCTACTGCCTGGCCCGCCTGGTGATCTCCTGGCGCCAGCACCGCCGGACCGACCACCAGGTCGACGCGATCCACGTGCTCATGGGCGTGGCCATGGCCGGGATGCTGGTACCGGCGCTGCGGGTGTTCTGGGCCGGCGGCTGGGAGGTCATCTTCGGCGCCGGGACGGTCTGGTTCGGCTGGCAGGCCATCCGCGAGTACCGCGACCGGGCCGCCCTGGGCCGGTTGCGGCCCCACCACGCCCAGCACGCCCTGGGCTGCGCCGCGATGGTCTACATGTTCGCCGCGGTGACCACGGTCGCGAAGGCCGCGTCCGGCTCCGGCACGGGCAACATGGGCGGCGCCGCGCGCTATCCCACGCTGGCACTGGTCCTGGGCATCGCCCTGTTCGGCTACGTGGTCTGGACCGCCGACCGGCTGCCGGCGCTGGCCCGGGTACCGGCCCTGGTCGCCAGGGCCGTGGCGGTCCCGTCACCCGCGGTCGTGCCCGCCGGCTCGGCGGATGCCCTGGACGCGAGCCCGGGCGCGGCGAACGACGGCCGGTCACCACAGCGTCACGGGGCGCCGCCCTTGTCTCCCCGGCTGGCCGCCTGCGTCGAGATCGCGATGGGGGTCACCATGGGGTACGCGCTGATCCTGATGCTGTGAGCGCGGTCCATACTGCTGCCGTGAGCGAGGTCCGGGTCGAGCTGGCCATCGGGGGCATGACCTGCGCCGCCTGCGCCACCCGCATCGAGCGCAAGCTGAACAAGCTGGAGCAGGTCACCGCGGTGGTGAACCTGGCCACCGAGCGAGCCACCGTGACCGCCCCGGCCCGGCTGCCGGTGGCCGACCTGATTGGCGCGGTCGAGGCGGCCGGGTACTTTGCCACCGAGGTCGGCGGGGCGGACGAGGCGCCGGATGATGCCGCGGCCGGAGCCCGCTACCTGCGGCGCCGTCTGGTCCTGGCGGTGGTGTTCTTCGTGCCGCTCAGCGACCTGTCACTGATCCTGTCGCTGGATCCCGGCCTGCGCTTTCCCGGCTGGCAGTGGGTGCTCATCGTGCTGGCCGCCCCGGTCGTGCTGTGGGCCGCCTGGCCCTTCCACCGGGCCGCGCTGGTCAACGCCCGGCACGGCGGCGTCTCCATGGACACCCTCGTATCGCTGGGCATCATCGCGTCCTCCGGCTGGTCGGTGTACGCGATGTTCGTCCTCGACCGGTCCCGCGGCGCCCCGCTGCACGAGCTGGTGCACGGGGCGGGCGGCGGCATCTACCTTGAGGTCGCGGCCACGGTGACCACGTTCCTGCTGGCCGGCCGGTTCTACGAGGCCAGGGCCCGGCGGATCGCCGGCCAGGCCATGCGCGAGCTGGCCGCGGCCGGGGCCAGGGACGCCTGCCTGCTGCGGCCGGACGGGAGCGAGGAGCAGGTCCCGGCCGGCCGGCTGCGGCCCGGCGACATGATCGTCGTGCGGCCGGGGGAGAAGATCGCGGCCGACGGCACCGTGCTGTTCGGCGAGTCGGCGGTGGACGCGTCGATGATGACCGGGGAGAGCGTGCCGGCCGACGTGGCCGAGGGCGATCAGGTCACGGGCGGGACCATCGCGCTGACCGGCCGGCTGGTGGTGCGCGCCGACCGGGTCGGCCCCGACACCCAGCTGGCCCAGCTGATCGGGCTGGTCGAGCGGGCCCAGGCGGACAAGGCGGCCGTGCAGCGGCTGGCCGACCGGGTCTGCGGGGTGTTCGTTCCGGTGGTGCTGGTCCTGGCCGTCGGCACGCTGGGCGGCTGGCTGCTGGCCGGGCGCCCGGCCGGGTTCGCGTTCAGCGCGGGCCTGGCCGTCCTGATCATCGCCTGTCCCTGCGCCCTGGGCCTGGCCACCCCGGCCGCGCTGGTGGTGGCCTGCGGCCGCGGCGCCCGCCTGGGGATCTTCATCAAGGGCTGCGAGGCGCTGGAGGCGTCGCGGTCCATCGACACCGTGGTGCTGGACAAGACCGGGACGGTGACCACCGGGCGGATGACACTGCGTGAGATCACCACCGTGGCTGACGTCGATGAGCAGCAGGTGCTCGGCCTGGCCGCGGCCGTCGAGCGGGCCTCTGAGCACCCGGTGGCCGCCGCGATCACCGCTGCCGCTGGCGACGCCGAGCCGGCCGGGCTGGCCGATGGCTTCCGGGCCCTGCCGGGGCTGGGCGCGCGGGGAGTGGTGGACGGCGTCGAGGTGATCGTGGGGCGGGAGCGACTACTGCGCGACCAGGGCCTGGAGATCCCGCCGGAGCTGGGCGCGCGGCGCGCGGCCTGGGAGGAGGCCGGCTGCACGGTGGTCCTGGTCGGCTGGGACGGGCGGGCCAGGGGCGCGATCGCGATGGCCGACACCGTCCGGCCGTCGGCCCCCGGCGCGGTCGCCGAGCTGCGGCGCCTCGGGCTGCGGCCGGTGCTGCTGACCGGCGACAGCCAGGCCACCGCGCAGGCGGTGGCGGCCGCCGCCGGCATCGACGAGGTGGTCGCCGAGGTACAGCCGGCCGGGAAGGCGGCCTACATCACCGGCCTGCGGGACGCCGGGCACCGGGTGGCCATGGTCGGCGACGGCGTCAACGACGGGCCCGCACTGGCCGCCGCGACGCTGGGGCTGGCCGTCGGGTCGGGCACCGACGTCGCCATCACCGCCGCCGACCTGATCCTGCTCCGCGACGACCTGGGCATCGTGCCCGACGCGATCCGGCTGGCCCGGGCCACCTTCACCACGATCCGCCGCAATCTGGGCTGGGCGTTCTGCTATAACCTGGCCGCGATCCCCCTGGCCGCGGCCGGCCTGCTCAACCCGCTGATCGCGGCCGCGACGATGACCCTGTCCTCGACCTTCGTGGTCGGCAACAGCCTGCGCCTGCGCCGGTTCCGGGCCGGCGCTGGCGCCGTAGTGGAGAGTGACGGATGACCACCTCGACGTACGCCGTGACCGGGATGACCTGCGAGCACTGCGTCCGGGCCGTGACCAGCGAGCTCACGGGCCTGGACGGGGTGGCGGACGTGGCGGTGGAGCTCGTCCCCGGCGGCGAGTCCCGGCTGACGGTGACGAGCGCCGAGCTACTGCCCCAGTCGGCCGTGGTCGCCGCGCTCGACGAGGCGGGCGGGTACGCGCTGGTCGGCGCCTGACCGGCCATGGCTGCGGTCGGGTCGGAGCGGACCCGGCTGGTCGTGCTGCGCGGCAACTCGGGCTCGGGCAAGAGCACGGTGGCCAGGGCGCTGCGCGAGGCCCACGGGCGGGGGCTGGCCTGGGTACCCCAGGACGTCGTGCGCCGGACGATCGTGTGGGAGCGGGACCGGCCGGGCGGGGTCAACATCGGGCTGATCGACCAGATCGCGCGGTACTGCCTGGATCAGGGGTACCACGTGGTGCTGGACGGCATCTTGTACGCCGACCGCTACGAGCCGATGCTGGCCGGGCTGGCCCGTGATCATGCCGGCTCGTCGTGCTTCTACTACCTGGATGTCTCGCTGGACGAGACGCTGGCCCGGCACGCCACCCGGCCGCAGGCGGCCGAGTTCGGCGCCGATGACATGCGCGAGTGGTACCGGCCGCGCGACCTGCTCGCCTCGGTCCGCGAACGGGTGATCCCGCAGGCCAGCACGCTGGCGGACACGGTCAGCCTGATCCTGGCCGAGACCCGCCTGGCCGGCGGGACGCGGCCCGATCCCGCCTGGCCGCGCCGCCCTGATCCGACCGGGCGGCGGCTGGTCGAGGCATCGCGCTCGATCGGGCAGCATGAGAGGGTGACTGAGCTGGTGGCCGGGTCGCGGGAAGCGCCCGTCGCGCAGGAGTACCCGGACGGCAAGCTGGCCGAGCTGGCCCGCCTGGTCCGGGCCGGGGACGTGCTGATCCTGAGCGGCGCCGGGCTGTCCACCGAGTCGGGCATCCCGGATTACCGCGGGCCGACCGGGCGGGCGCGCAGCGCGCAGCCGATGACCTACCAGGCGTTCACCAGCGGGGCGGCCAGCCGGCAGCGGTACTGGGCGCGCAGCCACCAGGGCTGGCGGCACATCGCGCGGGCCGCGCCCAACGCGGGTCACCGGGCGGTGGCGGAGCTGGGCCGTCGCGGGCTGCTGACCGGGATCATCACCCAGAACGTGGACGGGCTGCACCAGGCGGCGGGCGCGGGCGACGTGGTCGAGCTGCACGGCAGCCTGGACCGGGTGGTCTGCCTGGGCTGCGGGGAGCGGACGGCGCGCGGGGTGCTGGCGGAGCGGCTGGACCGGGCCAACCCGGCCTGGGCGGCGGAGGCGATCCGGATCAACCCGGACGGCGACGCGGTGCTCTCGGACGGCGAGGTCCTGGACTTCCAGGTGGTGGACTGCACCGGGTGCGGCGGGCTGCTCAAGCCGGACGTGGTGTTCTTCGGCGAGAACGTCCCGCCGCCGCGGGTGCGGGAATGCTACGGGCTGGTTGAGCGGTCGGCGATGCTGCTGGTGCTGGGCTCGTCGCTGACGGTGATGTCGGGCCTGCGGTTCGTGCGCCGGGCGGCGCAGCTGGGCCGCCCGGTGGTGATCATCAACCAGGGCGCGACCCGCGGCGACGAGCACGCCCGGCTGACAATCGACGCGGCGCTGGGCCAGGCGCTGACCGGGCTGGTGCTGCGCACGGCCTAGCCGAGCGGGATCGCCGGCTGCGCGACCTGGCAGCTATGGCGGGATCAGGCGATCAGCAGACGATCGCCAAACTCGGCCGCGTCGAGGCCGGCGAGGTCGCGGTTGCGCTCGGCCCACCGGCCGGAGGCGAGGTCAGCACGGAGGCCGCGCACGGCCCGCTGCTCGGCGTCCGGCCCGACCCTGGCCCAGATCGACATTCCGCGGCGGACATGCTCGTCCAGGTATGCCTGGGGCCGGCGCCAGTAGGCGTGGTAGAAGCCGTCAGCGCAGTCCCAGGGAACGAGCACCGGCTCGGTCCGGGCTCCGATCGCGCCGGCCAGCTCAGTCAGCGAGGGCCGGGCGGCCCAGAGGCCGGCGAACTCGGGCAGGTAGTCACGATTCAGCCAGAACCGGTCGGGGTCGCTGGCGTCGTAGGTGAACGCCACCACGCGGCGAGCGACGCGCCGCATCTCGCGCAGGCCCGCGACCGGGTCCTGCCAGTGATCGATGGTGGCGAAGGCCATCGCCGCGTCGAAGGACTGGTCCTCGAACGGAAGG
>Ga0102924_1005376_pt1 | contig 12450 bp, 14 predicted proteins | sample PaiPotPPM11metaG_FD_80116 | JGI IMG/M metagenome (GOLD analysis project Ga0102924, IMG submission 80116) | Iron sulfur acid spring bacterial and archeal communities from Banff, Canada, to study Microbial Dark Matter (Phase II) - Paint Pots PPM... ... | reverse complement strand
TCCGGACTTCAGTATCGAACCCCCCAGCAAGCCCGCAATGAGTATCTGGAACGGCAGTCCGCAGCGTGAATTAACCACAAACCCGCTGTCCGGAAAGTTCGAGGCAGATCAACCGGCGTGCTCGCTGCGACCCTCACTGGCCGCGCCCCCGGCTACACCAGCCTCGGCTTCCCCGACCCCCGCAAAGTCACCCCCACGCCCAGCACCTGCTTCGCTGCCGCGGAAGACCCGAAACATCTGGCAGGCGAAGACCCCATGACACCCGAAGGCGTCTCCCGAACATGACCGATAGTTACAAACCGAGGGTGGCATGAGAGGTAGAGCTCCATCCCGAAGTCGAGGCCTGGTATCTCGCGCTCTGCAAGAGCGACCCTGAGACGGCCGACCTGATCGAGGATGCCATCGACCAGCTCATCACCGAAGGTCCCGCCCTGCGGCGGCCGCTCGCTGACCGGGTCAGGGGCAGCCGCTACCCCAACATGAAGGAGCTGCGGCCGCCCTCGTCCGGCACGACCGAGATCAGGCTGCTGTTCGCGTTCGATCCCAGGCGCGAGGCGATCTTCCTGGTGGCGGGCGACAAGGCAGGAAACTGGGAAGGCTGGTACCGCAAGGCCATCCCGCTAGCGGATGAGAGGTTTGCCCGGCACCTGGCTGAGCTAGAAGGAGAGGAAACGAAGAAGCGATGAGCAGCGGCTACGCCGAGTGGGGCGACGTCAGGGCCAAGGGCCGCGCGGCTGACCCGCGGACCAGCGAAGAGCAGTCGGCGGGCAAGGCTGTAGCCCGCGAGCGCCGGGAAGCCTACGTGCGGGGGCATCAGCTGGCGGAGATGCGTACTGCAGCCGGACTGACCCAGGCGGAGCTGGCCGAAACGCTAGGCGTGTCCCAGGCCCGCATCTCGAAGATCGAGCACGGCGAGATCTCCGGCATCGAGGTAGTCCGCGGCTACGTCACCGCGCTCGGCGGAACCATCGACGTGGTCGCCCGGATCGGCGACCGAAGCTGGAAGGTGGCCTGAGCGCCGACCAGCCCGGCACTGGCACGCCGTGCAAGTATACGACCGGCAGTGCATCCGGCCGTAGGCGTCGGCTGCCCAGACCCGCGCGTGACCGACAAGGAACTGCGCCCGGGCTCCGGCGGACACAGCGAGATCCGCACCCTCCACATCTTTGGCCCCAGGCGCAACGCGGTCCTCCTCGCCGCCTACGTCGGAGCCCTCGGCGGCCGCATTGGTGCGCACCCGGTCACGCCGACCCGGCGGGCACCGATCTGCAGGTCGCGCCGGGGAGCCGATTTCGCGCGCTCGGGGTTGACGGTGATGATCCCGTTCTCGATCCGCGTGCCGGGCCAGCCGCCCCATTTCCGCGCGCGTGCCGCGGTCTCGTTGACGGGCATGCCGAAAACCTCAGCCAGGCGGGTGATCTGTACGGGCCGCTCGCCGAAGTTGGTCAGCCCGATCACCGCATAGCCGAAGGTGAGGGGCTCGGTGGTAGTGGCCCAGTCGAGTTTGGCGAGGAAGTCCGCGAGGCCTGCGTCGTTGCCGTGGCCGCCGGTGCTCGCGGCCCGCTTGCCCGCCTCGCGGCGACAGCGGGAACTCCGCCCATCCGGCGAGAAGCTGGTCGCCGCAGCTCGGCCCAGGTGCGGTGTGCTGACTTGTGGCCATGGTGACCGGTCATGGTGTCAGGTCCCTTCTCGCGGGTGTTGCCGGGCGCCGGCTTTCGCGGCGGCTCAGTAGGCGCTTAGGGTGCCGCGGGCCTTGGTGGCGCGTTCGAGCACGCGGAAGGTGGTGATGCCGGCGGCCAGGTAGGCGGCGGCGGTGACCGCGACCCAGATCAGGCCACCGGTTCCCCACAGTCCGGTGACGCCTCGGTGGCCGAGCATGACGCCGTACAGGCTGGCCACGCCGGCGGTGGCCGGGAACACGCGGCCGATCCCGGTGAACCAGCCGGGAACGGCCAGCACCGGCAGCGCCGAGATCGCGAAGACCATGAGCAGCAGCAGCGTGGTCTCCTGGAGCAGCTGGATGCGCTTCCACAGCAGCGTCAGCCCGGCGATGATCAGCGAGTAGCCGATGGCGGTGAGGATGAGGAACGCCACCGGCACCAGCGCGGCTGCGGTCCAGTGGAAGTGCAGGGTGACGAACGCGCTGACCAGGGCGTAGGTGACGCCCATCAGGATGAGGGTCTCGATGAGCGCGGCGGCCACCCGCCCGGCCGCGGCGACCAGCCAGGACGGCAGCGGGGACAGGTAGACCTGCTCGATGGTGCCGGACTGGATCTCGCCCAGCAGCCGCCAGAACAGCTTGACCGCCTGGAAGTAGAAGAACATGGCCGGCACGAACGCGATCATCAGCAGCGAGATCCGGCCGCCGTTCAGGGTCCAGCTCAGGTGCCCGGCGGCGATCTGGTGCCCGGCGCCGAGCATTGGCCCGAGCAGCAGGATGAACACGGTGAAGAACGGCAGCTCCAGCGAGATCTGCAGCCGCTCGGCCCAGGCGAACCACAGGCCCTTGCGGACCTCGTTCCCCAGCGCGGTGAGAAAGCTGGTCATCGCGGGGACAGCCCGCCTTCGCGCCGGGCGCGGCGCAGCGCGCGGGAGTAGGTGACCCAGCCCAGGCCGGCCAGCACCACGACATGAACCAGCAGCCAGGGCAGGGTCCCGCCGGACCAGGCGGCGCCGAGGCCGCGGCCGGCCAGGGTGGTGTTCAGCACCTCGGTGCCGAGCGTGGTGGGCATGAACCGGGCGAAGATCTCGATGCCGTGCGGGAACAGGGCGACCGGGATGAACATGCCGCCGAAGAACATGATTGTCATGTTGAACACGTGCACCACGGCGCCGATGCTGGCCACGCGCAGCGTCAGCGCCGTCATCAGCAGCCCGTAGCCAAGCGCATCGGCGACGATCAGCGCCAGCGGCACCAGCGAATCGGGCCGGATCACCCAGTGCGGCCGGTACCCGAACCCGAAGGCGACAGCGAGCACCACTGCCGGGATGAGCCCCTCCACCGTCAGGGCGGCGAGCCGCCCGGCCGCCAGCAGCGAGGGCCGGGCCGGGGACAGGTGGGCCTGCTCCAGGGTGCCGCCGTTGACTTCCTCGGCGATCCCGCCGCTGCCCTGCAACGCCGCGGTCGAGGCGATGATGAAGGCGAACAGCCCGGGCAGGGTCAGCGCGAGCACCGGCAGCGGCAGGTGGCCGCCGCCGATGAAGAACTGGATCATCAGGTACATCAGCCCGTTCACCACTATGCCGCTGATGATGACCCCGCGGCGGCGCCACATGAGCCGCAGCCCCTTGCCCGCCTCGGCGGCGAAAACCCGCGGCGCGAAGCCAGGCGGCGCCGCCGCCGGATCCCCGGCGCGGGGAACAGGGATCGCGGTCATGTCACCGGCTCCCGGTCTCTCGCCGCCCGGGTGGCCGTGCCGCCGCGTGCGCCGGTGCCGATGAGCCGCAGGAAGATCTCCTCAAGACCGGGCCGGGCCTGGGTGACCGACAGCAGCGGGATGTCCTTGGCGCGCAGCTCCGCCAGGAAGTCGGCCAGCTGGCGCTGGTCGGCGTCGCGGAGGGTGACCCGGGTGGCCCCGGTGTCCGCCTCGGCCCGCGCCCCGGTCGGCAGCGCGCCCGCGAAGCGATGCAGCAGCCCGGCCACCCGGACCTCGAACCGGTCCTCGGCGAACCGGGCCAGCAGGTCGGCGGTGGGAAGGTCGGCGATGATCGTGCCGTTCCTGATCACCGCGATCCGGTCCGCGAGTTCCTGCACTATCGGCAGCTGATGGGTGGTGAGCACGATGGTCTTGCCCTCGTCGGCAGCCAGGTGCGCGATCCAGTCCTTCACCGTGCGCGCCGCCTCGACGTCCAGGCCGATGGTCGGCTCGTCCAGCAGGATGACCGGCGGGTCGGTGATCAGCGTGGCGGCGATCGCCACCTTCTGCTGCATGCCGCGAGAATAGGATCCCACGGTTTCGTTCCGCCGTTCCCATAGTCCCAGGTCAGTCAGCAGCCGTTCCGCCCGCGGCTTGATCTCGCGGGCGCGCAGGCCCTTCAGCCGCCCGAAGTAGATCAGGTTCTGCCACGCGGTCAGCGGCCAGTACACGTTGCGGGAGCCTTCTAGCACCGCGCCGATCTGCCGCACCGCACTCGCGCGCTGCCGCCCGATGTCGTAGCCGCTGATCCGGATCGTCCCGGCGGTGGGCAGGACCAGCCCGCAGGCCATCTTGATCGTGGTGGTCTTGCCCGCGCCGTTCGGCCCCAGCAGGCCGATCACCTCCCCGGCCGGGACGGTGAGCGTGACGTCGTCCACCGCGGTGAACCAGCCGTTGCCCCGCCGGTACCGCTTGGTCAGCCCGGACAGCCCGATCGCGGGCTGGCAGCCGGCGCTCCGGTCGTCTCGCCGGCCATCCGCCATGCCGGTGCCTCCTTAACAGTGATCCTTATGATGTAAGCTTTACCTTGAAGGTTGCGTAAGCTTGCAAGTGAAAGACCGGCCAGGAGGCACCATGACGACACGGGCAACGGCGGAGGGCACTCTGGCCGTCGCGGGCGGCGTGGATCACGGCGGGTCGCGCCCCCGGCTGACCAGGGACAAGGTGCTGCGGGCGGCGCTGGAGTTCGTCGACGCCAACGGGCTGGCCGCGCTGTCCATGCACAAGCTGGGCGCCGGGCTCGGGGTGCAGGGCATGTCCCTGTACAGCCACGTGGCCAGCAAGGACGCCCTGCTGGACGGCATCGTCGAGGCCATGACCGCCGAAGCGGAGATGCCTCCCGCCGACGGCGCGGACTGGCGGGACGCGCTGCGCCACCTCGCCCGCGAGATCCGGGCCATCATCGGCCGCCACCCGGCCGCCGCGCCGCTGCTGGTCAGTCGGCCGGTGATGCCAACCCGGCGGCTGGAGCAGGTCGACGCCTACGTGCGGCTGCTGATGCGGGCCGGGTTCACCGAGGACCGGGCGATGGACGTGCTGCGCACCGTCTACGTCTACGCGCACGGCTACGCGCTCGCCGAGGCGTGCTTCACCGCCTGCGCCGACTGCGGCCCGTGGCCGGAAGACGAGCTGGGCCAGCTGCGGCGGGTCACCGCCATGGTGCCCCGCGACGCCCCCGACCACCTGGTCCGCCTCGCCATGCTGTTCTGCGGCCGCTGCAACATGGAAGACCAGTTCAGCCTCGGCATCGACCTGATGATCCGCGGCCTCGACGCCGAGAACGGCGACCCGGGCCGCTGATCCAGGCAAGCGCTGCCCGCGCGGGCACACGCCAGCGCCGGCAGCCCCACGGGCCCCGCCACCATGCGTGCCAGTTCGCACCTGAGCGGCCCGCTATTGACGTGGAGATCCGCTGCTCCTTAAAATGACTGGACAGTCAGTCATTATGCAGGCCGCCTTGCCGATCCCCAGGGAAACGAGGCCGGGACATGAGCCTTTTCCAGGACCAGGACCAGGACTCTCCCGGCGGGCTGCCGGGGGATGGCGCGAGCTGCGCTCCGCCGTCGGCCGGCGGCCGGGAGGCCGGGCTGGCAGCGGGGTATCTGCGTGTTGCCGGCCCGGTGCTGCGCGGCCCGGCCGGGGTGCTGGCCGCGGTGGCCTCCTTCGCTGCCGGGGGCGCAATCGGCGGGCGCGCCGGGCTGGCCATCGCCAGCGCGTACCTGACGGCCATCGGCGTTTACTGCGTGCTGAACTTCCTGCGCTGCCGGGAGACCCACTGCGCCGTCACCGGGCCGGGGTTCCTGCTGGCCGCGGCGCTCGGCTTCGTCGCGGCGCTGGTGGCCGGATGGGCCCTGTCCTGGTACCGGACGGGCACCGAAGCGATCGTTTACCTGGTCCTTCTGGCCGCGGGCTACGCCGTGGAATGGGCGGTCGCGGTGCGCACCGGCCACCGGGTGCTGCGGTAGGGACGCCCGGTGCCCAAGATCGCGGACGAGGCGCGCACCGCGCGCCGGGACCAGATCATCGCCGCCGCGGCCGGATGCTTTGCCCGGGCCGGCTACCACGCCACCACGATGGCCGACATCGCCGGGGCGGCCGGGGTGTCCAAGGGCACCCCGTACCTGTACTTCCCCGGCAAGGAGGCGCTGTTCATCGCGCTGTACGAGGAATGGGACTGCGGCCTGGCCGCCCGGATCGGCGCGGCTGTCGGCGGGCTCGCCGAGCCCGCGCGCCGCTCCCCGGCCACCGTGCTTGCGGCGGTGGCGTCGGCCATCGCCGCCCACGTCACCGGCAACCCGCAGACCTGCCGGGTGCTCATGGAGGCCACCACGCTGGCCGCCTACGAGCCTGCCATCGCCGCCAAGGTCCGGGCCGCGAACGCCGCGAGCCTCGATCAGCTCACCGGCCTGTTCGAGGCCGGCGTCGCCGCCGGGCAGTGGCCTGCGGGCACTGACCCGGCGCTGCGGGCGCGGCTGTTCATGGCAGGGGTGTACGGGCTGATGTCCCAGTGGCACACCGCGCCCGGCTCGTTCTCCCTGGACGCCGCGATGGCCGCCCTGGCCGGCACCGGGGACAGGCCCCGCTGAACACCAGGGAGATACACAAGAGAAAGGAGACGGCACATGAGCCAAGCCCAAGCCGTATCCGGCGAGCGGGCCGTCCGCGCGTCCGACGCCGAACGGGACCAGGCCGCCGAGATCCTCCGCGTGGCCTACGCCGAGGGCCGCCTGACCCGCGCCGAACTCGACGAGCGGACCGGCGCGGCCTACGCCGCCCAGACCCGCGTGGACCTGCGCGGCCTGACCAGCGACCTGCCCGGCGCGATCCCCGCACAGCAGGCACGCCGCAAGCCGGTCATGACGAAGCTGCCCGCCGCGGCTCCGGCTCCTGGCACGGGAACCGGCATGTATCTGGACCGGTGCCTGCTGCTGTGCCTGCTCATCGCGTGCCCGCCAGCCGGCATCGTCTACTGGATCCTGGCCGCCCGCCGCCAGCCACCGCCATACCCACCGGATGCGTCCTCGCTGCTGGAAGCCGGGGCCGCGCCGCCTGACCGCCGCGCCGGAGGGATTCCTGATGACGCAACCGGATAAGCCAGGCTGGGTGGGCAGCGCCCGCCATCAGGCAGCGCTGCCCGGGCCGCTGCGCGAGCTGCAGCGGGCAGTGCTGCGCCGGTTCCTGCGGACCGGAAACCCGCCGGCCACCGCCTGGATCGCCGGTGCCGCCGCGCACCTAGGCCTCAGCGACGCCGCGGTGGCCGACCTGGAGGCCGCCGACCTCGTCCACGCCGCCAACGGCGTGGTCGGCGTGGCCTACCCGTTCCCCGGCACGCCCACCCGCCAGCAGGTCGAACTCGACGGCTTCCCGGCCATGACGGGGCGGGACGGCCCGATCACCGCTGCCGACCCCCGCGACGGCACGCCCGTCGTGGTTTCAGTCCACGGCGCTCAGTGGTGGTGGACCCCGGCCACGGCCGTCGTGGTCTTCGGGAGCAACCGCGATTGCGGCACCGACTGCGGGCCCTGGGAGATGACGTGCCCCAACACCACTTTCCACGCCAGCCGCGACAGCGCACAGGCATACCTTGCCGCCCGAGGCGATATCGACGGCCAGATCCTGGACCAGGACGCCGCCGTGGAGAGGGGGCGGCACAACTTCGGCCCGCTGCTCGGCGGCACGACATGAGCACGAAGTGCCAGCCGAGGATCCTGCGGCATGCTTTCATCCATGGAGGAGCGGGAGTTGCACCGCCCCGAGGAGCACCCGCTCATCGGGTGGCGGCTCTTCCGGGTGCGCCGGTCAGACAGCGGCTTCGTGCTGTCCGCGCCGCTCATCCACAACCCGGACTCGAACGCTTCCCCTCGCCGACCATTGACGCCATCTGCTACCAAGCCGAGCATCCGGCTCCCGCCGCAGGCTGCCGATGTGGCCTGTACGCGGCGATCGAGGGACCGCGCGACTCGCTGCCCGGTTACCTCAGCGACAGCGCGCACGACCCCGATCCCCCTATCTACGCCGAAGTCGCGTGCACCGGTCGCGTGTTCGTCGATTCGCGCAGCGTCCGCGCCCAGCGGATCCTGATACTTCGGCTAGCGACGTCGGCCTCGCTGTGGCCAGATCCCGGCCTGCGGGCGCCAGCTGGGGCAGAACTCAGCCAGCGATACTGCGTGGAGGTCTGTGGTCTTGACGTCGTGCCTCAGTGGGTGGTTGCGAACGTGATGCCCCAGGGCGCGCCACCTGAGGACGCCGCCATAGACCTCGACGCGCTACTGGGGACTTCTGCACTGCGGTCGTCGCGCTCTCGGTGATGCCGGCAGATCAGCCAGTCGGCGGCGGCGCGATACGATTGGATCTGGCGCTGGGAGGGTGCCGCCGGGTCCGCGGGAAGGACTGAGTCCACCTCCATTGCACTGACCTAGTTGCCGTGGCCTCTTCCTCGGCCTGAGCTGCGGACCGCGGGCTGATGAGGGAGACGCTATGCCTGATTCGCTTCCCGATCGCCCCGATCTCGGCCAGGGGCTGAGGCTGCCGCGACGTGATCCGGTTGCCCAGGCGCTGGTGGACGCGATTCATGCTGGTGAGGTCGAGCCGCTGGCGGCTCTGCTGCGGGAGCATCCGGGCCTGGCCGCTGCGCGCATCGTGGATGACAAGGGCGGCTCGGGCACGCCGCTGCACGCCGCGGCCGACTGGCCGGGGTTCTTCCCGCACGGGCCAGAGGTGGTCGCCATGCTGATCGAGGCGGGTGCCGACCCCAGCGCCCCGGTGGAGGGCAGCTGGCACGCCGAAACGCCCCTGCACTGGGCGGCGAGCAGCGACGACGTCGACGTGGCCCGGGCGCTGATCGACGGCGGCGCCGATATCGAGGCCACCGGTGCCTCGATCGCTGGCGGCAGCCCGCTTGATGACGCGGTCGGGTACGGGTGCTGGCAGGTGGCCCGCCTGCTGGTCGAGCGCGGGGCACGGGTGGACCGGCTCTGGCACGCCGCTGCCCTCGGGATGAGGTCACGGGCCGACCAACTGCTCGCCGCGTCCCCGCCGAGCAAGCAGCAGCTCACCGACGCGTTCTGGCAAGCATGCCACGGTGGCCAGCGCCGGATGGCAGAGTACCTTCTCAGCCTCGGCGCCGACCTGAACGGCACCCCGTCCTGGGGCGAGAACACTCCCCTGGACGCAGCCGACGGTCTCGACACCGGACGCCAGGCCCTGATTGACTGGCTGCGCTCCCAGGGTGCAAACAAGTCAGCCAAAGCCGCCACCTGATCCGCGACCGGCGAACCCAGGCGATCGCCGGGTGACCGGCCGGTCTCGAACCCACAGCAACGGCGCTGGTCACCACGTTCCGGCCCGTGCCTGATGCAGTCGTCCCTAAGGACGGGCTCGTGTCCTGCCGAGGTAGTGTTGATGTGGCGCTGGAGGGTGCCGCCGGGTCCGCGGGAAGGACTGAGTCCGCCTCCGAACAACCTCAGTTTCTGACAGTGGCCTCTTCCTTGGCCTGAGCAGCGGACCGCAGGCGGAACAGGGAGACGCCATGTCCGACTCGCTTCCCGAGCGCCCCGATCTCGGCCAGCTGCGCCGCCAGGCCAAGGAGTTGCGCGATGCGGCCCGCCGCGGTGACGCGGCGGCGGCGGAGCGGTTCGGCCGCCACCACCCAGCCGCGCTCCAGGGCTCAGCCAGTCTGGCCTCGGCACAGCTCGTGATCGCCCGCGAGCTGGGGTTTGCGAGCTGGCCGAGGCTCAAGGCCGCCATCGACAGCGCGGCCGATGCCGGCCGGCGTGTCCAGGTATTCGTCGGCGCGGTGATCGACGGGCGCCTTCGGCAGGCTCGTGACATCTTCGGTGCCGATCCGGGTATCGCCCGGCACGGCCTGCTGGCCGCGGCAGTTCTTGGCGACGCCGAGGCGGTGCGGGAGGTGCTCGCCGCCGATCCCGCTGCCGCCGTGGCCATCGATGAGGAGCGCGGCTGGCCGCCGCTCCTGTACGCGTGCTACTCGCGGTGGCCTCAGATCGAGCCGGGCCGGGAACCGGGGATGGCCGAGGTGGTCCGCCTGCTGCTCGACGCCGGCGCCAACCCGAACACCAACGATGGAGACCGTACCCGCTACCGCTCCGCCCTGAAAGGCTCGGTGGAGGTCAACAACCCCGGCATCACCGAGATGCTTCTCGACGCCGGCGCCCACCCTGACCCCGGACAGCCCATCGGCGCCGCCATAACCCATCGCGACCTGCGGTGCCTGCGGCTGCTGCTGTCCCACGGTGCGCGGGTGGCCAGGACCTGGGCCCTCGGCGCTGCCGTCTACAACGACAATGCCGGTGCGATGTCGCTGCTTCTCGAAGCCCTCGAGGCGAGCGGGGCAGGGGCGGCAGAGCAGGCGACCGAGGTGCTGCCGGACGCGGCGGCCAACGCCTCTTATCCCGTGGTGGCCGCCCTCCTCGACGCCGGGGCGGACCCGCGGGCCACCGGCGAAGACGGCATGTCGGCGCTCCGCCTCGCCGTCCGTGCCGGGCAGGCAGACACCGCGGCCCGGCTGAAAGCTGCCGGCGCACCCGATGATCGCACCGAGGTGGACCGGTTCATCGGCGCCTGCCTCACCGGCGACCGTCAGGCAGCCGAACGGCTTGTGGCCGACCACCCTGATCTGCGCGACCGGCTTACCGACCAGGACCAGGCGGTGATCGTGGAGGCTGCCGGGTCCCGCCCGGCCGAGACCATCGCCTTGATGCTCGACCTCGGCTTCTCCCCGCGGGCCCGCCGCTTCGGCGACGAGCCGCTGCACAACGCCGCCTACCACGGGAGCGCGGCGACAGTCGGGGTGCTGCTCGGCGCCGGTGCGGATGTCGACGCCCGGGACGGCCGTTTCGAGAGCACTCCGCTGGCGTTCGCCACCGTGGGCAGTAGAGAGCAGGCCGCGACACCGGGCGACTGGACCACGACGGTACGCCTGCTGATCGAGGCCGGCGCCGCTCGCGAGGATGTGTGGATCCCGGGGAAACCGCCCAGCGAGGAGGTCATGGACCTGCTGCGCCGGTACGGCATCGGCCCCAGCGACTCAGCAGAGCCACAACCTGAGGACGCTACCGAGGAGGTGCCCGGGTCGATCGGCACCGGCGTCATGGCCGACATGGCCCGGCATCTCGAAGCCGCCTACCAAGACCACGACCTGGACCTCCTCGCGTCCCTCCTGCACCCCCAGGTCAGCTGGACCGGCATCTGCCGAAACAGTCAGCAGGTCCTCGACTGGTATCGCGGGCTCCTGTCCGACGGAACCTTGGCTACCGTGTACAGCGTCGAAGTCGACCGTGACGCCGTCTTGCTCGGGCTCAGCGTGGTGCTCCAGGCCGAAGGAGCCCGCCCCGCGCCACCGCAGCAGCTTTACCAGGTCTTCACCGTCGACGGCGCCCAGATCACCGACATCCGCGCCTACGGCGACCACGCCTCTGCCGTCGCCCGCACATGAAGCCGGGAGGCCAGCAGATCAGCACCCGCCGATCCGGCGGCATGCACCGCCACATGAGCGTTAGCCATGTGAGCCATCGCGTCACGCAGGCTGCAGCTGGCCCTCTGCGAGAGAACCTTGCTCAGGTCCACGCGAGGTATATGTGCCACGAAGCGCGGTTTCATATTCCTCGCGGAGCCGGGGAGAGATTGGAGGTATATCTCTAGATCCGATGGCTTACCCGGACGCCCCGGGTGTAGCCCCTACGATGGTGATACGCAGTGTGACATCTGGCGAAAAGACGCAGGTAGGAGGCTCGCTTCTGACGCGACCCCAGGAATCGGCCGGGCGTTCCCCTGGCGCCATGGTCTCTGCGCGTTGAGACCTGACGCGGTACCGGGTCTGTCTGGGTGACCCATTCTCACACGCACCAGCACCGCCTAGATGCTGCCCGCCGCCGGAGATCTCTGGGCCGGTCAGGCCGTTTTGCGGCCCACGCCCGCGATAACATCTGCCGGGCGGCTGGCGGGATCGACCTGCGCGTGCCGCGGCCGCCAGTAACGTGCCTCGGTCAGGCCAGGCTCCACGATCTCGAACCCCGCGAAATAGCCGGCGACCTGCTCGCGGCTATGCAGATGCACCCTGGCCGCCGTGTACCCCGCGATAACCCGGTCGGCCAGATCCGGGGTGCCGTTGTTGATCCCCAGGGAGACGATCAGAAAGCTCCCCCGAGCCATCGCCCGCCCAAACGCGGCCACGATATCCCCGGCCTGAGACGGCTCGACGAAATCCAGGATCATCGCCAGGATCACACACGAACGCTGATCCAGATCGATAACCGCCCGCAGCCCCGGGCTGTCCAGGATCGCGCCCGGGTCGCGCATATCCCCCGGCACCGCGGCAACGCTCTCACCGCACGCCAGCAGAGCCCGGGCGTGCGCGATCACCACCGCGTCGTTATCCACATACGCCACTCGCGCGCCCGGTACTACAGTCCCGGTTCGTGATCTGGCGTCGGGTGATCATGGTGGTGCGGTCCGGAGTCGTGCCTGGTAGTGGTGGTAGCGGGCGCGGGCCTGGTGTTTTCGCCGCCAGCGGGAC
>Ga0102924_1005375_pt1 | contig 12451 bp, 11 predicted proteins | sample PaiPotPPM11metaG_FD_80116 | JGI IMG/M metagenome (GOLD analysis project Ga0102924, IMG submission 80116) | Iron sulfur acid spring bacterial and archeal communities from Banff, Canada, to study Microbial Dark Matter (Phase II) - Paint Pots PPM... ... | reverse complement strand
GCCTCGAGGAGCCCCGGGTCATTGCTCGCAATCGCCGCCTTGTAAGCGTCGCGCCCGGCAAGCGTCTTGCGCAACTGCCTGGCCTTCTGCACGAAATCGCCATCGGGGTAGGCGGCTAGAAACTCGTCCACCGCATTGACCGTAGTGGCGCGTTCGGCGGTCGCGAACGCCCGCTCCTCCCAGCGCTGGCGCTCCTCCCGCCCATTCCGCCGGGCTTCCGCCTCCGCAGTGCTTCGGCGCACCTCCGCGCCTGTGTTCGGCCTGGCTTCGGCATCCGGTCGACGAGGCTCCCCCGGCGCGCCTGGCGGTGCGCTCACCGCTGCCTCGATGTCTCCCGCTTCGTCGTCCGCAGAACCGGCGAATCGTTGCCGGAGGGGGGCCGGCGCCGACGGGCTCTGGACGTTGAGCGCCTCGACGATCTTGCCGCAAAAGCGCTCGATCGCTTCTTGCACGATGGTGGCATAGACGTCGACATGGCGAAATCGCCGCCAATCGATATATTGACGGTTGCCGATGGTGGCCAGAACCGGATCGTTGCGCCATAGCGCCTCGTTTTCCAACGCCGGCACGCCGATGTAGAGGATTGGAAAGACGAGATCGGCGCGACCGAGCGCCTTTTCCCGGGTCAAGAAGGATTCGAATTCGAATTTACAGTATTTGCTGTTGACCGCTCTCGGTGTGACGATCGGGATGAAGAAGACCGATTGCCCAACGGCATTCCTGATTTCCGATTCCCACAGCTTGCCTGGAGCGATCGCCTCCTGGTCCTGCCACAAGCGAAAGTTCTGCTTGGACCGACCGAGTTGGGCGCTCAGCTCGCGTTGAATGACGTGTCTGAGCGCCGACAGGGACCCTTTGAACGCTTCGTCGTCCTCGCGCGAATAGCTGAAGAATCCGAGGATTTCTGGAAGGTCCGCCAATGAGGACATCTAGGATACCATCAAGCGCGCAAGACCATCAGCTTCGGTAGTTGCAAGCATGGGCGAATCCGCGGGGGAGCTCCCAGCTGCACCCATCAATAGTTTCTGTAGCGTACACAACAACGTGGCGGTAGTGGTCTTGGGCAAGGTCAGCGACTCCCACCGGTCATTGGCCCCGGATACCGACGATTCGGAAGCCGACCGATATGTTCTCGTCCAGGTTCATAGCCACTTCTTCCACCTGAAGAACAGATAAGGCAGCACCGCCGACAGGAGCATCAGCGCCAATCCGTACTGGTAGCCGAAGCTCCAGTTATATTCCGGCATATTCTTGAAATTCATCCCGTACATCGAAGCGATGAAGGTGGGCGGCGTGAACACCGCCATGATTACCGACAAGATCTTGACGATGTCGTTCTGGTTCACATTTACGAGCCCGAGCGTGGTGTCGAGCAGAAACTGCACCTTGCCCAGGAGATACTCGGTATGGGTTTCGAGCGACGACATATCGCGCAGCATCGTGCCGATATGACCTTCCGGCTCGGCATCCTCGCTCCCCGGCCCGGCCGCTGAGGCGAAGCGCAGCATCATCTCGATCGAGACCAGGCTCTCACGCGCCTTGGAGATGCGCGCGCCCTCCCGGCCAAGTGTCGTGAGCGTCTCTTGGTACTCGGCATTTTGCGGGTGTCGCCTCGCCGCGGCCCGCTCGAAGATGCTCTCGGAGAGCTCATCGATGCTGTCGCCGGCGTCGCGCAGGGCTTCGGCGGCCCGGCCGACGATAGCGTCGACGAGCCCGACGAACACGGCTTCGGGATCGTTCATGGCGACGCCGGAGCGCTGGGCGCGCTGAGCAAAGGTTTGGAAGGGCTTCGGATCGTCGTCGCGAATTGTGACGAGGACGCCTTCCTTGCGGATGAAGGCGATATTCGCGATCTTGGGCCGCGAGGTCTTGGCGAGGCACAGGATGCGCGCCGTCATGTAGCGCACGCCGTCATCCGAATAGAGCAGCTCCGACGGTTCGATCTCGTCCATCTTCTCGGGGGTCGGCAGCGTGACGCCGGCGAAGCCTTCGGCTGCACGCCTCTCCTCGCTTGTGGGCTCCAAGAGATCGACCCACACGGTCCCGAGTGGGATCGTCTCGCCCGAGCCGAGCTGGCGTTGCACGAGGGTTGCCATCTTGCCGGCTGCGTCCTTGTGGGGCTCGAATTGATGGACGAGTATCATCCCTGTCCTCGCCTCCGTGAACGCCGGTCACCGCGCCGAAACTCGCGGCATCAGGATGACGCCGTCAGGCTTGCCGGAGGCGGGCTGTCGTCCGGGACGAAGAAATCGACATGCAGGCCCTGCGTCGGATCGACCCGGTAGCGGTCGAACTCGGTCACCCCCTCGCCCGCGAGGAAGCTGTCGTCGATCAGGAACTGCCCGGTGAACGCGCGCGAGGGTTTCAGGAAAATCCGGTAGGCCGCGTCCGCAAGGATGTCCGGATTGCGCGAGGCGCGCATGAGGGTGTCTCCGCCCAGGAGGTTGTTGACGGCGGCGGTCGCGATGGTGGTGCGCGGCCACAGCGCATTGACTGCGATGCCGGCGCCGCGCAGCTCGCCGGCGAGCCCCAGTACGACGAGGCTCATGCCGAACTTCGCCATGGAATAGGCGGTGTGCGGCGAAAACCACTTCTCCCTCATGTCGAGAGGCGGGGACAGCATGAGGATATGGGGATTTTGAGCTCTCACGAGATGCGGGATCGCATATTTCGACACCATGAAGGTGCCCCGCGCGTTGATCTGATGCATCAGATCGAAGCGCTTCATGTCGGTCGCCTGGCTTGGCGTGAGGCTGATCGCGCTCGCATTGTTGACGACGATGTCCAGGCCTCCGAAGGTAGCGACCGTTCTGTCGACGGCCGTCTTGACCGCCTCCTCGTCGCGAATATCGACCTTGAGCGGCAGCGGCTTGCCGCCGGCCGCTTCGATCTCGCTCGCCGCGGTGAAGATCGTGCCCGGCAATTTCGGATGCGGGTCGGCGGTCTTGGCGAGGATCGCGACGTTGGCGCCGTCGCGCGCGCATTTGAGCGCAATCGCAAGCCCGATGCCGCGCGAGGCGCCCGTGACGAGGACGGTCTTGCCGGCGAGCGGTTTCACATTGGACATCCGTCAACTCCTCCGCCTAGAGGCGTAAGCGCTCTCTTCCTTCTCCCGCAAGCGGCGCAGCGGGAGAAGAGTCGAGCCCGTCGTCGGCGCTCGCCGTCACCCCGTCCTATCCCTCTGCGTGAAGGCGAGGAACGCCGCACGCGCTTCCGGCATCGTCAACCTCGCGGCGAACTCGCGTCCCTCCTTTTCCATGATGACGGCGAGCTCGTTCGGATCGCCGCGCAGCATTTTGCGGGTCGCGGCGAGCGCCTTCTGGGGCTTTCTCGCAAGCGCCCTGGCCTTGGCGATCGCATGCTCGTACAGGTCCTGGGCCGGCACGATCGCATTGACGAGGCCGAAGCGCTCGCCGCGCTCGGCGGAGATCTCATCCCCGAGCAGCAGAAGCTCGCATGCCCGCCCCATGCCGCAGCGGCGGGGCAGGAGAACCGAGGAGCCGCCCTCCGGGGTCAGGCCGAGATCGACGAACGGCACCTTGAAGCTGGCCGAGGGACTCGCATAGACCAGGTCGCAATGCAGCAGCATGGTCGTGCCGATGCCGATCGCGGCGCCGTCCACGGCGGCGACGAGCGGCTTTTCGAAACGGGCGAGCGCCTTGATGAAGCGCAGGCCCGGGGAGGCGGTGACGTCGCCCTTATGGGCGAGGAAGTCATTGATGTCGTTGCCGGCGGTGAACACACCGCTGGAGCCCGTGATCATCACCGCTCCGATGGCGGCCTCGTTGGCGCTCAGGCTCAGCACGGCCGACATGGCGTCGTACATCGAGCCCGTCAGCGCGTTCTTCTTGTCGGGCCGGGTGATGGCGATGACGGCAACGCCGTCCACGCGCGAGGTCGTCACGTCTCTCGAGATCATCTACCGCAGCCCCAATTGCTGAGCGGCTTGTAGCGCGCCGGCTGCGAGCCATCCACATCTTTTACGCCGTAGAGGCGCGCGAGGTCGGCTGCATGCACGACTTTGCCAGCAAAGCGCGCCACGTGCTTGTCGGCGGCGAGCGCCGCCAGCACCCGCCCGGCATAGAGAGGGCTCTCGCTCGCCTCCTCGCCGAGCCCGGCGTCGACCGCGCGCTCGGTGCGCACGAGGCCAGGCGACAGCGCGAGCGCGGTCACGCCATGCGGCGCGAGATCCCGCGCCATCACGAAAGCGATACGGGCGGTCGATGCCATGACGAGGTCGTGAAAGGCGTCGCCCAGATAGGCGCCGCCGGCATCGAAGGTCGTGACCACGATCAGCCCTGACCCGGCCGCGACCATGAAGGGCGCCACGGCCTGTGCGGTGATGAGGTTGGCGTAGAGGGCCGTCTCGAGCAGGTGGCCGAGCCTCGCCGCGGGCCGTCGCCAGAAGGGCGTGCCGTAGGAAGAGCCGTCGGGGTAGCGCTCGCCGTCGAAGCCGTCATTGCCGCCGAATACGTTGAGGACGGCGAGATCGAGCTTGGGCGCCACGCGCCTGACATAGGCCATCAGCTGATCGACCTCGCGCTGACGCGTGTGGTCGCAACGGAACAGCAACCCCTCTCCGCCGCGCGCCGTGACCTCGCGTGCCGCCTCCTCGATAGTCTCGGGGCGGCCGTCGGCGCCGGCACCGGCTTCGGAGGATCGGCCTGTGACGATGATCTTCGCGCCCGCCTCGCCGAGCGCGAGCGCCATGCCGCGCCCGACCCCGCGCGAGGCTCCGGCCACGAGGCCGGCACGGCCCGCGAGGTTGGGCCGCCCGGGACCGCCGCCGGCCGCTTCGCTCAAGAGGCGAGCGCCAGGGCGGCTTGCTGCAGCGAGGCGGCGCCGCTCGTGATCGCGCTCTCGAGTCCCCCGGCCCCGGTTGCCATGTTCTCGGCGAAGAAGCGCGCCAACGCGACCCGCCCCGCATGGGCCGGGTCCGCGGAGCCCTTCGCCGCCGCGGCATGGGCGGCGAGCGCCGTCTCGGCGAGCGAGGCCGTGCCCTGGGCGACCCCGAAGAGCCGCACATACGGCGTGGCGCCGGCGAGCGCATTGGCCGGGGCAGCGCCGAGCATATATTGCGTGGCGCGGTCGAGCGCATCGACGGCGTCTCTCAGCCTCGCCGCCATCTGCCCGAAGGCAGGGCTGTTGATGCCGACCAGCTTGTTCGCCGTGTCCCGCATGCCGGCGATGATCGCGGCGACCGCACGGCCGTCCGAAAGGGGCAGCTTGCGGGTGACGAGGTCGATCGCCTGGACGCCGTTGGTCCCTTCGTAGATCGGCGCAATGCGGGCGTCGCGCAGATATTGCGCGACGCCGGTCTCCTCGATGAAGCCCATGCCGCCATGCACCTGCACTCCGAGCGAAGCGACCTCGACGCCGATATCGGTCGAGAAGGCCTTCGCGACCGGGGTGAGCAGCGAGGCGCGCTCCGCCGCCTTGCAGCGCTCCTGCATGTCCCGCGAGCGATGGGCGCGATCGATCGCCTCCGCCGTCAGGAAGCACAGGGCTCGCGCCGCCTGGGTCAGGCCGAGCATGGTAAGCAGCATGCGCCGCACATCGGGATGCTCGGCGATCAGGCTCATGCCGTCGCCCTTCGCGCCCGGCGCCTGGCCCTGGCGCCTCTCCCGCGCATAAGCTAGCGCCTGCTGGGTCGCCCGTTCGGCGATGGCGACGCCCTGCACGCCGACATTGAGGCGCGCATTGTTCATCATGGTGAACATGCAGTTCAGCCCGCGATTTTCCTCGCCGATCAGGAAGCCCGTGGCGCCCCCCCGGTCGCCATAGACCATGGTGCAGGTCGGCGAGGCATGAATGCCGAGCTTGTGCTCGATCGAATGGCATCGGACATCGTTCAGCTCGCCGGGCGAGCCGTCGGCCCGCGGCAGGAATTTGGGCACGAGGAAGAGCGAGATGCCGCGCGTGCCCGCGGGCGCGTCGGGCAGCCTGGCGAGCACGAGATGGATGATGTTCTCGGTCTGGTCGTGCTCCCCATAGGTGATGAAGATCTTCTGCCCGGTGATCCTGTAGGAGCCGCCGCCCGCCCGCTCGGCCTTCGTGCGCAGTGCCGAGAGGTCGGACCCGGCCTGCGGCTCCGTGAGGTTCATGGTGCCCATCCATTCCCCCGAGACGAGCTTTCCGAGATAGAGTTCCTTGATCTCCTTCGAGCCGTGCGCGGCGACAGCCTCGATCGCCCCGAAGGTCAGCAAGGGACCGAGGCTGAACGACATGCAGGCGGAGCTCCACATCTCCCCGCAGGCCGTCGCCAGCAGCATCGGCAGGCCTTGCCCGCCGAACTCCACGGGCCCGGTCAGCGCGTTCCAGCCGGCGGTGGCCCAGTCCCGATAGGCCTCGCGGAAACCCGGGGCCGTCGTGATCGTGCCGTCCCTGAGGACGGCCCCATGCCGGTCGCCGACCCGGTTGAGGGGGGCCAGCCGCTCGCCCGCGAATTTCGCCGCCTCCTCGAGAATCGCCTCGCACATCCCGTCCTCGAGCCCCGGCGTCAGGCCCTCGGCGATCAGCCGGTCGAGCCCGGCCACATGGCGCATGGCGAACAGCATATCGGCGACCGGGGCGCGATAGGTCATGGGATCCTCCCGGAGCTTGGCGTCGGCTGTGCTTGACAACGCGGGCAAGCGGGGCCGAAGGCCAGGAGCCGTGTCACGCGACGGCGCCATCGCATGACGCCTTCCACGATCCTTGAGCCATGAGCCAGACTCCGTCAATCAGCCGCGCCACGCGCCTCCTGTCCCCGGACGAGGCGGGCATCGCGGAAGCGGCTTCGCTCCTGCGCGCCGGCGGCCTCGTCGCCTTTCCAACCGAGACCGTCTATGGGCTCGGAGCCGACGCCACCGATCCGCGCGCCGTCGCGGCGCTCTACGCCGCCAAGGGCAGGCCGCAATTCAATCCGTTGATCGCGCATGTGACGGGGCTCGAGGCGGCGCGCGCTCAAGGCGTGTTCGACCCCGCAGCGCGCACGCTCGCGCGCGCGCTCTGGCCGGGGGCGGTGACGCTCGTCGTTCCGGTCGCGCCGGAAGGGAGCGTCTGCGAGCTCGCGAGAGCGGGCCTTGCGAGCGTCGCGTTGCGGGTGCCGGCGCACCACTTGGCGCGGACGCTTCTCGAAGCAGCCGGAAGACCGGTCGCCGCGCCTTCCGCCAATCTCTCGGGCCATGTCAGCCCGACCACCGCGGCCCATGTGCTTGCCGATCTCGGCGGGCGCATCGATGCCGTGATCGATGGCGGCGCGACGCAGATCGGCGTGGAATCGACGATCGTCGCCTGCCTCGGCGGCGGGCCGCTTCTGCTGCGCAGCGGCGGCGTCACGCGCAGCGCGATCGAACGGGTCATCGGAAGGCTCGGCGATGAGCCCGAGGAGCACGGATCGAGGAACGGGACGCGTCCGCTCTCTCCCGGCCTCCTCGCCTCTCATTACGCACCGGAAGCGCGGGTCAGGCTCGCGGCGCTCGTCGTCGAGCCCGACGAGGCGGTGCTGCTGTTCGGTTCGACACGCCCGCAGGGCCTTGCACGCGCCGCCGCCGCGCTGAACCTGAGCGAGAGCGGCGATCTCGTCGAGGCCGCCGCGAACCTCTTCTCGCATCTGCGCAGCCTCGATGCGAGCCTCGCCGGCGCGAAGGGAAGCCGCATCGCGGTTGCGCCGATCCCCGATGAAGGGCTGGGCGAAGCCATCAACGACCGGCTGCGCCGGGCTGCGGGAGAGAGGTAGCTTGGCACGCCTGCTAACCGGCTGGGCGGCGCGTCGCAGCCACGCGTGTCGCGTTCCGTCGTGTCGCGTTCCGTCGTTGCAATTGCCCGCCCTTTCTGCCATAGACCGCGCCTTCGAACCAACCGCCCGGCCGAATGGGCTGCCGTGGCTGTTGCGCACGCTCCCGAAGAGCCGTTCCGGCCGGGCGAAGCTTCTCCCCTGAAGCGCGTCGCCGAAGGCCATTTGGAAAGGATGCGAAATGCCCAAGCTGAAGACGAAATCGGGCGCCAAGAAGCGCTTCAAGATCACCGCGACCGGAAAGGTCATCTCCGCCCAGGCCAATAAGCGGCATGGGATGATCAAGCGAACCCAGAAGCAGATCCGCAACCAGCGCGGCACCACGGTGATGTCGGAATCCGACGCGCGGGTGATCCGCAAGCATTTCCTGCCGAATGGCGTCTGAGCCTTAAGGTCGATTGTATTTGGAGCTTGAACCATGGCCCGCGTGAAGCGCGGCGTGACTGCTCACGCCAAGCATAAGAAAGTCCTCAAGGCGGCCAAAGGCTATTACGGCCGCCGCAAGAACACCATCCGTGTCGCCAAGCAGGCGGTCGAGAAGGCTATGCAATATGCCTACCGCGACCGCAAGGTGCGCAAGCGCAAGTTCCGCGCCTTGTGGATCTTGCGGTTGAATGCGGCCGTGCGCGAACAGGGGCTGACCTATAGCCGCTTCATCGACGGCCTGACGAAGGCCGGCATCGCGGTCGACCGCAAGGTGCTCGCCGACCTCGCCATGCACGAGCCGGCGGCCTTCAACACCGTGATCGAGAAAGCGAAGGCCGCGCTGCCCGCCGGGCTGGTGGCTGCGGCGTAACCCGCCATTGACTCTGATTCGATCTCGTTCGGCGCCGGTAACCGCCAGGTGAAGCCCGCTCCCGCATGATCGCCTTGCCCGTGCGTAGACACGGGTCGAGGAAATGGGGCGCGTCATGTTGCACGGCTGGTTGAAGGCGGCGGGGGTCAAGCTAGGCGCCGGACTGATCTTCGCCTGTGCCGCGGCCATGCTGTTGCTTGCGCAGGAAAGCGGCGCGAGGGCGCCGGCGGAACAGAGGTCGCTGGCGCAAGAGGCGCCGTCCGCGGCAGAGGAGGTCCCCGCAGCGCAACAAAAGCCCGCTTGGCTGCCGGTCATCCGCCCGATCCATCTCTTCACGCTCGAGGCGCCGCAGCTGATCAAGGCCGCCGCAAACTACGACGCCATCCGCTCGACCGTCGGGGATGGCCGCGAGGATAATCTCTCCTTCGGCTCGGCGGCGCGCATCGATGCCTTGTTCATGCGCGTGTCAGTGTATCGCGCCGGCTCGGAAGCCTTAGATCCCGCTCCCTTCTTCGTCGATCTCACACGCCGCGCCGCCTCGGTCGGCCTGTCGGTGGCGAAGACGACGCCAAGCCAGCCGATGAAGACCAAGTTCGGCGAGATGGAGACCGCCGAGGTGAAGCTCTCCACGAACGATGTCCCGCGCAGCTGCCTCGCTTTCCGCCGTGCCATCTTGGGCGAGAGCCTCAGGATCGCGGGCTGGTATTGCGCCCCCGTCGGGGGCTTCGCCGGTCGCGCCGGCCTCGCCTGCCTGATTGATCGCCTGGCGCTGCTCAGCGCGGGCGAGGACCATGCGCTGCGCGACAGCTTCGTGGCCGCCGAGCGGCGCAGGCCCGCCGTTTGCGGCAAGTCGCCGCTGCTTGCGGCATCGACTGCCGAGGCGACATTGGCGCAGGAGCTCAAGCCCGCCCGGCTGCGCGGCATCAAGGGGCGCTAGGAGCTGGGAAGGGAGCAGGGGGCTCCCGAAGCAGTCACCCGTTCGCCGCCGCGACATTGCCCGCCAGCGCCGCCCGCATCACCTTGGCAAAATCCTCCGCCTGCATCGGCACCGGATTTCCGGCGGCCGTCGGATCCTTGACCGCCATCGCGGCCATCTCGGCGATGCGCTCCTCCTTGACGCCGAGATCGGCGATGCTGTGCGGGACGCCGAGCTCCCTGCGTAGCGCAAGGACCCATTCGAGGACGCCCTCGAAGCCTGGCTTCGGCAGGCCGAGAAAGCGCGCCAGCAGCGTCATGCGCTCCTCGATGGCGCCGCGATTGTGGCTCATCACATAGGGCAGCACCACGCCGTTCGTCAGGCCGTGATGAGCGTCGTAGAGCGCTCCGATCGGATGCGAGATCGAGTGCACGGCGCCGAGCCCCTTCTGGAAGGCAGTGGCGCCCATCGAGGCCGCGGCCAGCATGCGCGAGCGCGCCTCGATATCGGTGCCGTCACGACAGGCGCGCGGCAGATACTCCTTGACGAGGCGCAGCCCCTCGAGGGCGATGCCGTCGCAGAGCGGATGGAAGCCGGGCGAGCAAAAGGCCTCGAAGCAATGGGCGAGAGCGTCGAAGCCCGTCGCCGCGGTGAGGAAGGGCGGCAGGCCCACCGTCACCTCGGGGTCGGAGATCACGACCTTCGGCAGCATCAGCGGATGGAAGATGATCTTCTTGCGATGCATCGCCTCGTCGGTGACGACCGAAGCGCGCCCGACCTCGGAGCCCGTGCCGGCGGTCGTCGGCACGGCGACGATCGGGGCGATGCCCTTGACCTCGGCCCGCGTCCACCAATCCCCGATATCCTCGAAGTCCCAGATGGGGCGCGTCTGGCCGTTCATGAAGGCGATCGTCTTGCCGACGTCGAGCGCCGAGCCGCCCCCGATCGCCACGACCCCATCATGGGAGCCCGAGCGGAACGCCGAGAGCCCGGCCCTCACATTGGTCTCTGTCGGGTTGCCCCGCACGTCACTAAACAGCGCGTGAGGCAGCCCGGCCGCGTCCAGCAAAGCGCGTGCCTTGGCGATCAATCGATCGCTGGCGAGCCCCTTGTCGGTGACGATCAAGGGCCGCGCAATCTCCGCACTCTTGCAACAGGCGCCGAGCTCGGCGAGGCGGCCCGGCCCGACCAGCACGCGGGTCGGGAAGCTCCAATTGGCATTCAGCGTCGCTGGCATATCGTGTCCTCGTGACGGCTCTTAGATGATCTCGAAATATCGGGCGAGCTCCCAATCGGTGATGGCGCGGCGGAACTCGCGATCCTCCCATTCGCGGGTCGCCGCATAATGCTCGACGAAGGCGTCTCCGAAGAGCTCGCGCGCAGGTCTCGATTGGCGCAGGAGGCCCGCCGCCTCCGTCAACGTGCGCGGCAGGGCGCGCTCCCTCGCGAATTGCTGCGCATAGGCGTTGCCCTTGACCGGAGCGTCGGGCTCGATCCTGTTCTCGACGCCGTAAAGCCCCGAGCCGATCGCTGCCGCGAGCGCCATATAGGGGTTGATGTCGGCCGCCGCGATCCGGTACTCGACACGCTGGCTTGCGGCCGAGCCCGGGATGACCCGCAAGGCGCAAGTGCGGTTCTCGATTCCCCAGCTCGCCTCGGTCGGCGCCCAGAATCCGGGGATCAGCCGGCGATAGCTGTTCACGGTCGAGGCGACCATCGAGAGGAGCTCCGGCATCAGCGCCTGCTGGCCGCCCACGAACCAGCGCATCGTGTCGGAGATCGCATGCGGCTTGCCGGCATCATGGAAGAGGGCTTCGCCCTTCGGATCCGAGAGCGAGACATGCAGGTGCCCGCTCTGGCCCGGCCAGCTCGGCGACCATTTCGCCATGAAGGTCGCCATCCAGCCGCGCTTCTGAGCCAGAGCCTTGGTAAAGGTCTTGAACAGCGCGGCGCGGTCGGCGGCCTCGAGCGCCTCGCAATGGGAGAGCGCAGCTTCGAGCACCCCCGGGCCGGTCTCGGTATGCAGCCCTTCGAGCGGCATGCCCATCTCCTCGCATTGGCGCAGGAGATCGGCATAGAACTCTCCGTGCACCGTGGAGCGCAGCACCGAATAGCCGAAATAGCCGGGCGTGATCGGTTGCAGATGGCGGTAGCCCTTGTCGCGGACCGAGCGGGGCGTTTCCTCGAACAGGAAGAACTCGAACTCGACCGAAGCCTCGACCCGAAATCCGGAACTCGCAGCGCGCCGCAGCACGCGCCGCAACAGGCCGCGCGGGCAGATCGCCTCGGCCTGCTCGACGAATTCCGCCAGGAAGAACAGCATCTCGCCTTCGAGCGGGAGATGGCGGCAGCTCTCCGGCACGATGCGCAGGTGAGCGTCCGGATAGGCGGTGTTCCACCCCGTATAGCTCACATTGTCATAGAGCTGGTCATTGGAATCCCAGCCGAGCACGACGTCACAGAAGGCGAGCCCCTTCTCGAGGATGGAGAAGAACTTCGAGCGGCTCACATATTTGCCGCGTAAGATGCCGTCGATATCAGTGACGCCGAGCTTCACATGCGAGAGGCCGCGCTCCTCCACGATGCGCCTGGCGTCCTCTCCGCTTCGAACCTGTCTTGCATCCACGTCTCGCCTCCGCTGCCTCGACGCTCATCCGAGCTTGACGGATCGGCGGCGCATCGGCAACGGGCGGCCCGCCGCTCAGGCGAATTCGGCCGTGGCTTTCCCCAGCCCCTCGAAATCCGTCTCCACCTTGTCGCCGGCCGCGAGCGGGAATTGGCGCGTGAAAGAGCCGCTCATCACGAGGTCGCCAGCGCCCAGCTTCTCGCCGAAGCTCGCGAGCTTGCCGGCGAGCCAGGCGACGGAGTTGAGGGGGTGGCCGAGCACGGCCTCGCCCTTGCCGCTGCCGACCTCGACCCCGTTCACCCGCACATGCGCCAGGACCCGCGGCAGGCAAGCGGG
>Ga0102924_1005373_pt1 | contig 12452 bp, 9 predicted proteins | sample PaiPotPPM11metaG_FD_80116 | JGI IMG/M metagenome (GOLD analysis project Ga0102924, IMG submission 80116) | Iron sulfur acid spring bacterial and archeal communities from Banff, Canada, to study Microbial Dark Matter (Phase II) - Paint Pots PPM... ... | reverse complement strand
TCGACGAAGTTGCCGAATTCTTCAAATTGTGCCTGCGCGAAATGGGCCAGGCTGGTGCCGGCGTCGAAGAAATGATCGATCAGGCTGGCGCGGCGGTAGCGATCAACCACCAGGTAGCGGTCAAGGTCAGGCTCTTTGGCTTTGACGGCATTGTGCGGCGTAATCGGTTCTTGCGTTTTGCTGCTGGCTGCCTGCTGCGCGGCGGCTGCGCGGCGTTCTCGCTCGAAATCGCGCAATACCTGGTGATAGCCCTCTTCGCGGCGTGTCATGACGCACAGCAGGTTGTGCATAGCGCGCCGCACGTCCCATTCAAAAAGCGCGCCGCCGCGCTGCGGGTCGATGTAGAGGTTCTGGCGGTTGCCCTCGATCAGCAATTCGTCCTGGCTATCGCGATCAAAGTCGGTGAACTCGTAACGCTGCCAGGGTGCGCTTCCCATGATAAGGGCGTCGGCGGCGTTTTCGGCCTTGATGAGGTGATGGTAGATGGCGGAGCGCATATGGCCGGTGTAGATGCCGCCGAAAAGGCCATGCCAGTAAGTATCATTGGCCTGCGCCTTCCACAGGTCTACGATGCCAGTCTCCTGAGTTGCACCAGCCTTGTAGACGGCGTTATGCACGCGCAGCATTTTCTTATGCTGGTTATTGACCTCGCTGTAGCGCACCAGGAAGTTGCGCCAGAAGCCGCCGCGCATAAATTGCAAGATGTCGTCGCGATGTTCCTCTTCGAGCTTGCGCAGCAGCTTATCGAACATATACGATTTTTTGGGGGGCAAGGCCCACTCGGTCATTTCGATATATGAGGAGGTGGGGATGTAGATACGCCCCAGTGCCGGGTAGTGACGGGCATACTCGCCGGGCGGCGTGGTGTGCAGCCAGTCGCTATTGCGCTCCAGCAGGGTTAAAAACTCTTCGACCCAGCCCGCTCTGTCGCCTGACCCCCAGCAGTATGCCCGTGTATCGGGCCAACTGCCGAATTTCTCGCCATCGTCGCCCATCACCACGATACGCCTGCCGTCCGGCGTTGCCAGCGCGCGCAGCGTTTCGATGGTTTCGGAGGGTGGTTTCCAGGGGATGGTGTAGCGCATGGCCCTGCTCGTGGCGAACACTTTCAGTACGCTGCTCTGATCCTCCGTGGCGTAGTAGCCGTACAGGTCGCTATCTTCCAGCCCGACGTTCTTGAAATGCACGTCGTCGAGAATCGTCCAGTCGATGCCTGCCTCGCGCAGCAGGCGTGGCAGTCCCGGCTCCCAGACACGCTCCGCTATCCACATGCCGCTTGCGCGCGTGCCGAAATCGCGCGCGATGCGCTCCGAGAGGCGGCGTATCTGCGCCAGCTTATCGCTATCGGGAATAGAGGGCAGAATAGGCTCATAGTATCCGCCGCTAACCATCTCCACCTGCTTGCGTTCCACCAGCGCGGCGATGCGCTGCAAAAACGCTGGCTGCGCTTCAAGCATCCAATCGAGCAGCGAGCCGGTATAATGCAGCGAAAGGCGCACACCGGGATGGCGTTCCAAAGCCCCAATCATTGGAAGGTACGCTTCTTCATATACCTGTTGAAATACCCAGGGAAAGTTGCCCACCGGCTGGTGATTATGCAGCACCAGGCCGAAATGGATGCTGTTGCGTTGTGTTGTTGTCATGGTTCTTTCCTGAAAATAAATGATGTTTGCATTCACTATAGCGTAAAGGACATAAGAGGGGCAAGTTTTTCAAGTGCGAGAGCCAAGGCGCGGGCAAGTCTGGACAAGCTCGCGCCCCTACTATGAACAAGCGGCAAAGGATCTGCTGCTGGGCAGCATGCAGACCCTTCGCTACGTTCAGGTTTGGGACAATTGGGACGGGACTGGGGTTGATGAACTTCTGGGACAATTGGGACATTCGAGATAGGGAGAGCCGGGGCGCGGGTAAGCCCCGCCTGTGATACATATCTGTGGCGATTGGGACATGTACAGGAGCGTTAATGAGTGAGACCAGATAGGGATGGAGGGCAAGGGAATGTGCGAGGTGGTGGACGAAGCGGTTGTTCAAGGCGACGATGATCATGGATGAGGTCCTTTCCGGGTTGTTGAGTGTGAATAACAGAAGAGGTAGTGATGGCGAGACAAGAGTTGAGGGTGCGAGGTTCAGCTAAGCGGGTGAATTTGACTGGTCTAAGCTAAATGGGAGCTTAGCTTGCTTGCAGTATAGCATAGATTTGGTAAACAAGCAAGAGGTGATTTCTGTATCAACAGGGCTTTTTGGTATACCCGAAAAGTGCGAAAATGAACCATTTCTTGCTAGAATAGGAAAATCTCAACATTCCTATGAAAGCGAGAAATGGCGTAGATGTACCTTAGCATATTTGAGCGTGTGGAGAAAGAGACCACCGAGAGACTGAGCATCGATCCGGCCTCATTGTATCGTGCCTTTGAACAGGTGAGGGATGGACGCAAAGCCAAAGGCAAACGCAATCCCTTACCCTTGTTGTTGACCTTACTGATGCTGGGCAAACTGGCGGGAGAAACCGGCATCAATGGCATCGTCGAGTGGGTCAACGAACGAGCGGGCTGGTTGCGCCGTCAATTGCACTGGCCCAAACGCTATCCCACCAATTCGACCGACAGTGAGGCGTTGGCGCGCTGTGATGCCGAGCAGCTCGTGAGCGTGATCGCTGCGGTGCTGCTCAAAGCGCGCGCCGTGGAGCAGTGTGGCAGCGAGCCCAGCCGCTTACAGGCTAACAAACAAGCAGAGACGCTCACCCATGTGGCCATGGATGGCAAAACCCTACGCGGCACGCTGGGCCATGAGAGCGAGACCCAGCCCTCGGTGCATCTGTTGTCCCTCTATGAGTGTCAAAGTGGCATTGTGCTCACGCAGCGAGCCGTGCAGAGCAAAGAGAATGAAATCAGTGCGGCTGCGGCCCTGGTTCACCCGGCGCTGGTGAAAGGGCGCATCATCAGGAGTGATACCATGCATACGCAGAAGAAGTGGTGCGCCTGTGTCCATGGCTATCAGGGCTATAACTTGACCACCGTGAAGAAGAACCAGCCCGAGATGTACCAGGACTTGGTGGACTTCTTTGACGATCCCGAGGCTGAGCAAGCGGAGTGGCGCTCCGCCAAAGCCGTCCAGAAAGGCCATGGGCGCCTGGAAGTGCGCGAACTGTGGAGCAGCACGTAGATGAACGAGTGGCTCGAGACCCAGTGGGCCGGGGTGGCCCAGGTCTTTCGCTTACGCCGTCGGGTCAAGGAAGCAGACAAAGAGCGGGAGGAGACCGTCTATGGCCTGACCAACTTGCCCCGCAAGAAAGCCCCTGCTCGTCGCTTGCTGGCTTTGCAACAAGCCCATTGGCGCATCGAAATAGTCTAATCGCAAATGACAAAAACGAATCTGCTCACTCCGAGAGGAGGTTGGGATCACATAGCGGATCTCAACCTCCTCTCCGGTAACCACAACGCGGTCAATTAACAACTCGATCAGTTGTCGTTTTTGTTCAAAGGTGGCCTCACTGAGTTCGTGCTGCACACGCTGGCAGAACGCTTCAATCGATTGCACCATCCCAGAAAGTTGATCATGGTGTCCCACATTCGCTTCTAATTGCCGCTTTTGTTCTGCGATCACAGACAAGCGCTGTTCCAATTCGAGCTTGCGCCTCTTGTATTCTTCAAGTTGAAGCACAGTGGCCAGGTAGGCATCGGTTAAACGCTCCATCTGCTGTTGCAGGCTGACCCGCGCCTTGCGCAGATTCTCCCGTCGAGCTTGCAACTCTTGAGGAAGCCATTGCCCCCCTTGAGCCCGGTAAAGTGCCGTAGCAATCGTATCGGGATGAGTCAGCATCTCACAGACATCTTGCCAGACGAGTTCATCGAGTTGCTCGACCGGCACCGAGCGTGCTGAACATTTTTCGTCCCGGCGAGAAATGATCCCATGACTTTTGCCGTGGCATACATAGTAGGCGTAGCCCCCTCGGCTGCTTCGACCCACGCATCCGAGCCGGCAGTCTCCACAACTGACCAACGCGCGTAAGAGGTAAGGATACGCGGTATTGTTGCGTCGGGCAAATTGCTGATTGTGCGAGAGTTTCGCCTGGACCAGATCAAATTGCTCTTGCGTGATGATCGCGGGAACCTGGGTGACGGCGGTCCACTCCTCTTGAGTGGTTTGGATATGTCCTCCCCGATCCCGACCAATAGGCACTAACGCCGAATGCCGCTGACGCGCCTCCGTAGGACGACTCCGTCCAATATAGACTGTCCCCGTATAAACGGGATTCGTGAACATGCTTCGGATGGTCGCCTGATTCCACCGCGTTCTTCCACCAGGGCTGGCGACCCCTAGATCCATAAGATGTTGGGTCACGGCCTTTAGGCTCTTTCCCTCTTGTAGATAGCTGGAGAACAGCTCTGCCACTACAGCAGCTTCTGCTGGCTCCAAGCGGACCCCCGCCGGATCGCGTGGATGGGCGGGATCAACCCGATAGCCATAGGGCGCACGGGTCCAGGGAAGCAGCCCGCCTGCCAAGTACTTCTGTCGTCGACCCCGCCTCATCCGTTCCGCAATCAGGCTGCGTTCATACTCGGAAACGGCTCCGCGAATTTGGAGCAGGAGTTGATCGTGGGGATCATGGCTCATCGGTCGATCCACAAACTCCACCTGACACCCACCTCGTTCAAATTCTTCAATGAGCAGCATCTGATGCACGTAGTTGCGAGCGAGCCGATCAGGGGCAGTGATAACCACACGATCAAATGCTGCGCGGCCCACTTGCTCCCGCAGTCGATCAAGACCGGGCCGGCGCAGCTTCGCTCCGCTGTACCCATCATCCCGAAAGATATGCTTCTCTTGCCACGGCCATCCTTGAGCCTCATGATATGCCCGCAAACTGTCGAGTTGTTGTTCGATTGTCTGAGCTTGTGCTTGTCGTTGTGTCGAAACGCGGACGTAGACCGCGATGTTCATCGTGATTCTCCTGTTGTCTCGGCTCCTGGGTGGAGAGGGGTAATGAGAGTGTGTTCCATTGAAGAAGTTGTTGATACGCTCGATCCCACCGATGTTGTGCGTCGGGAACCTGCGTTGTGGAGCGTCGAATCCTCCACTGTCGGTTTTTCATTGTTTTCTACCTTCGGGCAACATAGGTATTGGGTTGCCTCAGAAGGATATTGTATCTCCTGTGGAAAGCCCTTTCGCGCCGACTTCTTGGGTAGGTGTCTCATCCGGCTCAGACAAAATTTGTCGTTTGTGATTATACCATTGAAAATCGGCTGCATTACCGCCGCGATGTGACCCTGGGCGAAGATGCCTGCCAAGTGCGCCAGGCGGGGGCACCAGAGACGTTAGCCGCCCTCAATGGCGGAGTCCTCGCCTTGATGGATTGGCTCGGCGTCAAAAATGTCGCTTCTCAGATGCGCCACTTTTGCGCCCATCCCGAGGAAGCCTGGCAGTTACTCTGTGGTCGGCTGGAGCGACAAAACGGGTAAACCAAAAAGCCCTGTCTGCATCAAGAACGCATTTAATGATGTTTCTCACTTAAACACTTATTGTCTTTTGATTTACTCAATATTTTTTCGTTTAAAATATTGACTTAAATAGTTTTTTTCCGTAAAATAAAAGAATACTATTGCATCTTTGTCCCGAAAGGTAATGCAATGGACTCAATAGCTCCTCATGTCAGGCAGAATACCAGACGCTGGGTTCTTATTGTCAGTGTCTCCATTTTAAGTATAGGGTTCATCGTTCTTATCACCCTGGGATACCTATTTAATTGGAGTTGGACAGGATTGAATGAATTTGTCGGACCCAATGTACGACAATATCAGCCTACAAAATCCCTATGGGATTGGATGCAATTACTGATTATCCCTATTGTGCTTGCAGGAACAGTCTTCTTGTTCAATCTCGCAATGAAGCGGAGCGAACTGGCAATAGAGCAGCAGCGCTATGATAGGGAACAAATGATTGCAGAGGATAAGCAGAGAGAAGAGTTACTCCAGGGTTACCTGGATCGTATGGCAGATCTTCTTCTCGACAAGAGCTTAAGGTCATCAAAGCGAAAGGCAGAAGCACGAGACATTGCGCGAGCGCGCACATTGACTGTCTTACCAAGATTGGATTCCAACAGAAAAGGCAGTCTTATCAAATTTATCTATGAGTCGGGCCTCATCTATGATGACAAAGTGGGCAGCATCATTGACTTGAGTGAAGCCGATTTGAGCGGAGCTAACCTTGAAGGAGTAAATCTATCAGGTGCAAATTTAACGAAAGCTAACCTCAAAAACGCCAAGTTGAATGGTGCCCGGTTAAGTTCGGCTAACCTAACAGGGGTGGACCTATCTGGCGCAGAACTTATAGGAGCTAAATTAATTGAAACTAATTTAACAGAGAGTAATTTGAGCAGCGCTAACTTGACAGGCACTACATTAGTCAATGAGAATCTCTATCAAGCCAGACTTATTGAGGTTAACCTCCATAGTGTCAATCTCAATGGAGCAAATTTAACCGGGGTTGATCTAAGATATTCGGACATGTCGATGGCAACGATGAAGAGAGCCAACATTCATGAAGCTTATCTGTCGGGTATTTTACTGGATCAAGCTGATTTTGAAGGGGTTGTTTTCAGCGCTGAGCAAATTGACCAGATAAAGCAGAAAAATCCACATTGGTTTGACTCCAAAGGTTAAACCAGCCTGTAAGATTCTTCCTGTACACACATCTAGTATTAGGAGGCTACTACGGAACAGCCAGGTGAGCAGATGACTCCTCAACAGGAAGCCATCGTAAAAGCAACGTTCGAACAGCGGGTGCTAGAGCAGAAGCGCAAACCGTTTATTGTCTCCATCATGGGACAAACCGGTGTAGGCAAGTCTTCGCTTCTCAATGCGCTTTTTAACCCAATTCCAGCTCTTGAAGTTGGCCAGGTACGTCCAACTACCCGGCAGGTGGAGACGATAGAGACAAGGAATGAAAAAGGGCATGCCTTAATTTTCTATGACATGCCCGGTACTGGCGAATCCGAGCAGTTCGACAAAGCTCTACTTTCAGAATATAAGGATTACTTGCTAAAGTCTGATGCTGTGCTGTGGGCAATTCACGCTGATTCGCGTTCGGTCGCTTTTGATTCACGATTCCTGCGCGAACTCCTTGAGAGCGTAGAACCAGAACAAAAAAGTCAACTTATTAGCAAAATAACCTTTGTTTTGACAAAAGCTGATCAGTTAGTAGAAACTCCCTGGATTATGATCTATCTTGGCAAGACCGTGACGTTCACACCGGCGCTCACTACAGCAGAGGTACTGAAAGACAAGTTGCGCTACTTCCAGGAAAAGTTTATAGAACCATATGGGCCCTTCATTCATTCACGGACCCATCAAAATGACGTAAATTTTGCGCTTCAAGAACCAGGGTTCAGATACGACAAGTATAATGTTTACTATGATGGATTGCTCACCGAAAAGTCAGTTGCTCAGCTCAAGCAGCGTCATCATCAGTATGCCGATCTTTTTGAGCGCCTTTATAGGAATTATCGCGTAATTGAGTGCTCGGCTAAATTCAAATACAATCTCACAGAATTGATTCTAGCCATTCGTAACAAGTTAGGCTTTGATTCTTACGAGAGTTTTAAACAGGCGGTTGCCATCGATTTACTTGATCAAATGCCATTTGATCAAGGAGTAAGGCGATCCAATCTACGAATTCATGATCCTAAGAGGCAGCAGTGGATCTTCGATTTAGCAGCAGGTATTTTCCCCAGCAAAGAAGATCTACCGGAGTTACATCGCCAACCTGTTCAAAATCATAAGTCAGGTTGGACTTTTCCTTTCCTGAAAAAAAATCGTAGGTGAACTACATTGTGGATAAGGGCTTTATTTGGTTCGCTTGAAATGAATCTTGCAGGGATATTGAAAGGAGCAGCACTTGAATTACACCGACGACGATGTTTTGCGAGCAGTTGATAGAGAGGCTCGCAGAAACAGCTACCTTAAAAAGACTCTGGTAGACGCTTCTCGAAGAGGGGATGACGAAATTGTTGAACGGACCCTGCAGCAAGTTCTGGCTTCTTTAAGCCTGAATGTGACCGATTTCTTCACTTTTGTACAGAAGGCTATTCATTGGTTCAGAAATTTGTTTTGAATTAAAGGATAATTCCAAATCTGCTGGGCTTGAACATCGACTCCTTCCCTGTAATACCGCTACCAGTCGATGAAGATAGCTCGACGGATTATTGTTCCATAAATCTGGTCGTCCTGATTAATGCAGTATGTGGATGCATTAATAAATAAGATCAACTGGTAACATACATTTCCTATTCACTTGTATCCTTCTCATCCATACGCTACACAAAGCCCATCGCGAAACCCGACAGGCCCACAGCCGCCAAGATCAGATTAATATGCATTGACCCTCCTTTCGCCACCGGTGACAATTTTTCTTTCACAGCCAATATTCCAGAAAGTTATGAAAACTTTATGATCCCTATCAAAACATCTGCCCCAACAGTGTGCCGTACATCCAGTTGCTGAACCAGCATCTTTACATGGATGTGCAGGGCATCATCGTCGATGTCTTCGACTCCTTTGGCGGGGCGGGTGTACCAAACAAAAACATCTGCAACTACACCTGGATGTGCAGCATCTTCAAGGATATTCACGGCACCGCTCACGGCTATAGCGTGATTGCCAGCACTTTTGAGAATGGTACGGGGTATTAGTGATTTTCTCTCTGATCCCTTTGGAAACAGCTTGAAAAAGGGATAGGCGAGTTGGTTCTGTTGGAGGAACGAGGGCGGCGCTTGCGCCGCCCTCGTTCCTCTTAGTCATCCCTCCTTAATTGATTAGAGTTGGGTGAGCCATCCATCCCGCAGGAGAGCCTTTATTTCCGCGCTGCCGCGCAGGCGCAGCCAGATTGGCCCCAGGTTTGGCTCATATTGCAGTTCGAAGGTGAAGAAGGGGCAGCATTGCCTTTCTTCGGCTACGAACGACACTACTCTTTGTATCCATTCAGGCTCGCCTGGAAACTGGAAGGCGTAGCCGTCTTCAAGCTCCTGCAATTGTTGGTACGAGGCTATGAGCGGTTGGACGACCGAGCTTCGCGCCGCCAGGTCGTCTCCGGTGAGCGAACAGGCCAGTACGAGTGGCTGTGCTTCTTGTTGAGTATCGGTATCGGGCATGATAAACACCTCTTTCTTTTTTCGCGTGTCTACGCATTGATGAGAGGGAATGCCATTTGCGTTCCCTCGAAAACGAGTGTACAATTTCAAGTACACTTGAAGTCAAGAGGGGAGAACGACGAATTTGAACGAACCGATGCTGACTATTGGCGAAGTTGCGCGCCAGGCTGGAATGCGCTCCTCGGCCATTCGTTATTATGAAGATATAGGGGTGTTGCCCAGACCTGAAAGAGTTTATGGTGGACACCGGCGCTATTCCTCGCGTGTCTTTCAGCAGCTGGCATTCATCCAACTTGCACAGCAGGCGGGTTTTTCGATGGCGGAAATCCAGACGCTTGTTTCCGGTTTCGATGAGGACGCGCCGCTGGGCGTGCGCTGGCGCACGCTGGCTGAGCAGAAGCTTGCCGAACTCGAAGTTCTGATTACCAGGGCGCAGGGCATGAAGCGGTTGCTGGAAGAGGGCATACGCTGCCAGTGTCTCAACCTGGACGAGTGCATTCCCCTGGCATCCGGGCGTTGTGTTTGAAACACATCAATCTGTGTCTCGGAAACTATAAGCGGGCGCGGAAACCTGCTATACTGAGATGTACTTTTCGGGAAAACATATAAAGGATGAGATTGTACCTGATAATTTTTGATGAACGAATGTATTCGTTGGTCGAGGATAACCAGGCGCTGTGATATGGATATTATGCAAACGATGAAATTATTGCTGGTGGACGATCATGGGCCGCTGCGCAAGGCTTTACGCGAGGGCTTGCAGGCGACCGGGGCCGTGCAGGTGCTGGGCGAGGCCGCGACGGGCCGCGAAGCCCTGGCGCGAGCCTTGGAACTGGATGTCGATGTCATCCTGATGGATGTGCAATTGCAAGACTCGCAGGCCGGGCGCAAAGCCTTGAGCGGTGTGGGCGCGGCCATCGCCATCCGGCGCGAACGTCCCCGTATGCCGGTGGTCTTCTATTCTATTCAGGACGATGATGATTATTACCGCGAGTTTCGCGCCTCTGGCATCCTGACGCACTATGCCTACGTGCGCAAAAGTAACTACCTGCTGCCCGGAATGCTGGTGCCTCTATTGCGCGATGCCATCAATGGGCGCAGCCTGGTCGATCCCGAAATCGAAGACCGCGTGCAGGAGGTGCGCGACCTCGATGAGCAATCTCCGCGCGCACTGTTAGAGCCAAACGAACTGCGCGTGGCCGAACTGGTGGCGCAGGGCATGACCAACGAACAGATAGCAGCACGTCTCAACCTGCACGACAAACGCGCTGTCAGCCGCACCAATGGGCGCATCTATGCCTCGTGGGGATTGAGCGATACAGCGGTTGATGATAAAGTTGCGAGGGCGCGTGCTACGCTGATCTATACGCTGAACAGGATGATTATGTGGGATGAAGATGGCGAGGCGCTGGTGCAGGATCGTAGGGGGGAGTGGGTGCCGTTGTATAAGGAGGAGTGATATGGGCATAGCAACCCTACTACAACCAGCTTATATATTGCGCGCCTGTTTGCTGGCGTTATCCATCTTCAACCTCGTGACGTTTTTGTGGCTGGCCTTTACGGTGTGGTTGAATGGGGATCGCAAGGCGGGGATTGCGCGGCTGGGAGTTGTAGGGCTAGGGTTGTCGGCGCTGTTTTTCTTTATTCATGCGTTGCTGATCTCCGGGTCGCCGGCGCAGCAGGGTGGGTTAGTGAGCCAGGATTTTTTGTGGCATCTTATCTGGCTGCCTGCACTGGGGGTGCCGTATATCTGGTTTGCCATCGGGCTGTATTATGCTGCGCTCATTAACCAGGGGTGGCGCCGGCGCCGGCCCTATTTGCTGGTGTTCGGCGCGCTGCTGGGTGGGACGGTGCTGGTATGCCTGCTGCTCAACCCATCGACGTTTACCTACGTGGGCGCGCTGCGGTTGATTGTGTATAATGATGCCTTCAATGATATTCGCAACGGGGTGTTTTCGCCGCCGGTGTTGCTCTCGCTGCTGTTTCTCTGCTATGTCACTTTTTGCGCTATTGCGCCCTGGTTCACGATTGGACGTATTAGCAGGTTGCTGCGTGCGTTCTGGTCTTTTCTGAAGGGGCGCACACCGAGAGTGCAAGGGCTGCGCCATGCGCTGATCGATGCCTTCTGGGATGATCCACGCGACAAAGAGCAATTGGAGGAGCCGCATCTTTCCTGGCACCTGGCGCGTCCGGGGCTGCTGCTGGCCGCGCTGTTGATGGTGCTGCTGACGACGACGCTGGGTGTGCTGGTGATCCAGTCTATCATCGACTGGCTGCAGCATCCGTATGCGCCTGTCTCCCCTGAAAAGCCCGTGAATGGCGGATTGATAAACGGCACTATCTTTCCTATGAACCTGCTTATCCTGGATGTGTGCGCGACGGGCGCGGTGGCGGTGGTGATCCTGTTGATAGGCTATTCCATCATGCGACACGGCATCCTGATCGAGCGTTCGCTTTCGCGGCGCGGCTTCCTGGAACAATGGCGCGGCACGGTGATTGTCTCGACGGCTGTGTCTCTTTTTATCGTGCTGCTGGTCAACCTGACGCATAGCAGTCCGGGGAGCCTGCTTATTATCACCTCGCTGGCGACGGGCGCGTATGCCCTGTTCACCTGGAGCAGCTACACCGCGCATGACCGTTACATTGCGCTGCTGGGGCCGTTCGTGCGCAGCACCAGCCTGCGCCACTGGCTGAATACCGATTTGCAGAAGACCGAGCAGGACCTGGAAGACCTCTTTTATCATCTCTGCCATAATGTGCTGGGGGTGCAATGCGCCTACCTGGCAGTGCTGGCGGGCAGCGTGCGGCGGCGTTTCAGCTATCGCTGGCCCGTTTCTTCGCTGGCAAACGGCGCGTTGTTTTCGCCGGTGGGTGACAAAAAGCTGCTGGAGAAGAGCGAGGCGGCCAGGAAGCGCATGAACGGTGCGTCGGAAACGCCGTCACGCATCCAGCTTTTCGTCAACGAGGTGCCGATGATCTGCTGGGTGCTGCCCATCTATGACGAGCGCGGGCTGGTTGCTACGCTCTATCTTGGCCCGCGCGCGGACGGGGGCGCGCTGACCGACGAGGATATGAACCTGGCGCACGCCTGCGGGCAGCGCATCCTCGACACGCTGGGCGATCATGAAGCTATGCAGGCGGTGGCGGGACTATTGCGCCGCCGTATCGTCGATGTAAAGTTGCTGGGAGCGCAGCAGCGGCGCGTGCTGCACGACGAAATCCTGCCGCAGATGCACCTGGCCCTTTTACAACTGGAAACGCTGCGTTCGCATCCGGGCAACGGCAACGTACCTTTGCAGGGGAACTC
>Ga0102924_1005372_pt1 | contig 12453 bp, 13 predicted proteins | sample PaiPotPPM11metaG_FD_80116 | JGI IMG/M metagenome (GOLD analysis project Ga0102924, IMG submission 80116) | Iron sulfur acid spring bacterial and archeal communities from Banff, Canada, to study Microbial Dark Matter (Phase II) - Paint Pots PPM... ... | reverse complement strand
CGGTCCTCGACATGGTGTCCGAGCTCCAGCGAGCCCTGGGCACCGACCTGGAACCCGACGTGCGTGGCACCGCCCGCAACGAGATCGACCACCAGTACCTGTCCGCGGCGCGGGCCCGCGCCGAGCTGGGCTGGAAGCCCCAGTTCTCGCTGGAGGACGCGCTGGCGCAAACGGTGGTCTGGTACCGCGAGCTCCTCACCAGCGGGTGAGAAGGATTCGGGGCCTGCGCCATCGGGCCGGCCTGCTCCTCGCCGACGTTCGAGGCGCGACAGGGGACCTGCGCTACTACCCCACCGACCAGTGGTACGACGAGCTCCTCGCCCTCAAGGGATTCATGCGCCGGGCCTTTCAGCTCCTCGCGTACAACGACGTCCGAGGCGACTACGCCGAGTTCGGATCCTGCGGGGCCCGAACGTTCACGCTCGCGTGGGGCGCGTCGCGCCTCGTCGGTCACCCCGCTCGGCTGTGGGCGTTCGACTCGTTTCAAGGGTTACCGGAGCCGGCGGGCGACCGTGACGCCCACCCGGGCTGGGGCGTCGGCGCGATGGCCATGAGCGAGACTGACTTCGTCGCTGCCTGCACGGCTAATGGCGTCCCCCGCGGCGAGATCAACACGGTGGCGGGCTTTTACGCCGACACGCTCACCTCGTCGGCCGAGGGGTCTCGACCCGAGCAGATCGCCTTCGCCTATGTCGACTGCGACCTCTACAGCTCGGCCGTCGAGGTGCTCCGGTTCCTCGAACCCCGGCTACAGCACGGCATGGTCATCGCGTTCGACGACTACTACTGCTTCGGTCCGTCGTCTCCCTCGGGCGAGCGCCTCGCCTCGGGCGAGCTCTTCGCCCGGCAGTCCGAATGGCGGCTTGTGCCGTACATCCAGTGGGGGTGGTACGGGATGTCGTTCGTCGTCGAGCGACGCGACGCGCTCCCGGTTGACGCCATCGCGTGGTAGCCCGATCGAGGCCGCGGGCGGCCGGTACAGTTCCGGCCGTGCCGGCCGACACGAGCAGCCCGGTGCTCGACCTGACCGCGTCACCGCAGATGCTCAGGGCGTGGGCGGCGGCGATGTGGGAGCACCGCGATGTGTTCGCCATGATGGCGCGATCGGACTTCCAGGTCCGGTACAAGAGGGCCACGTTCGGAGTGCTGTGGGCCGTCATCCTGCCCCTGCTCCAGGCGACGGTCCTCACGATCATCTTCGCTCGGGTGATCCACGTACCGAGCGGGCGCGCGTTCGGTGCGTTCGTGCTGTCCGGGGTGCTGCCATGGGGGTACTTCTCCGCGACCGTCGGGGTCGGGTCCACTGCCATCGTCGACAACTCCGGTCTGGCCGACAAGGTCTGGTTCCCCCGGGCGCTTCTCGCGCTCGTGCCGGCCGCGTCCAACCTGGCGAGCCTCGGCGTGTCGCTCATCGTGCTCGTCGTCAGCCTTCCCCTCCTCGGAGTCCCGATCGGACCGCGGCTGCTCCTGCTCGGCCCCGCGACCCTTCTCCTGATCGCCTTCACGGCCGCACTCTGCCTGGGCCTGTCGGCTCTCCACGTCTACTTCCGCGACGTCCGGTTCATCGTCCAGGCCGCCTTGTTGCTGTGGTTCTACGTGACGCCACTGGTCTACCCGGTCACCGCCCTGGGGGGCCTGCGACCGCTGATCGACGCGAACCCCCTCACGGGCGTGGTGACCCTGTTCCGGATGGCGACGGTGGGCGCGACGACGAACTGGGCGCGCCCGGTGGCGATCGCGGCGGCCTGCACCGTCGTGACCCTCGGCGTGGCGGCCGACGCCCACCGGCGTCGCGACCGGCTCTTCGTCGACCTCCTCTGATCTGATCCGGTCCGAGCGAGTCGCGATCAGCGCCTGCGGGCCCAGACCCACGCGAAGAGCGTGCCGGCACCTTCGGAGGCCACGACATCGAAACCGGCTGCGTCGAGGGCGGCGGTGAGGCGACCGGTCGACACCGTCGTTCCGAGGAACTGGCGCGAGAAGCGCGGATCCGACCAGCGCCGCACGCCGAGGCGGCGACCCACGATGCGAGCTGCGGCCGCCAGTTTCCACCGCGCGGGCGAGCCCTGATTGTTCCATTGGAAGGCGGCGACCCCTCCTTGGTGCAGCACCCTCGCGGCCTCCTGGATGTACCCCTCGATGATCGTCACCGAGGGGATGTGTTGGAAGACGGTGAACTCGTACACGAGGTCGGCGGACCCGTCGGCGATCCCCGTCAGCGTCCGGCCATCCCCGAGCTCGAACCTGACCCGCGGATCGGTCACGAGGTCACCGGCGCGGCGGATCATCTCTTCGGAGACGTCGATCCCCACCACTTCGTCGAAGTGCTCGGCCATGGCCAGGCACAGCCGACCCACGCCAGGGCCGATCTCGACCGCGAGTCGGCGCCCCGCGGGCGGCACCCGGCCCAGGATCTGCGCCGCGATCTGTTGCCCGGACGCGAGGAACCTCTCCATGTCAGGGGCCTCGTAATCGGTGCTGGTGTCGACGTAGAACACCGCGTTCTCGACTGCGCGGGCGTCCCAGAAGCTGCGCATGCCGTCGAGCCCGCCGCGCGCCACGGCAGCGCACGTTACTGCCCCGCACTACCGTGACCCGGTGCTGAAGCCACCGCGGATCCGGCGCGGCCGGGGACGGCGCCTCGGCGACGACCGGGTGCTCGTCGTGGTGCCGGTGCACGGCCACCAAGAGATGACCCACGAGCTGATCGGCGACCTCCGGCGCGAATCGGACCTCCTGGATGTCGTGGTCGTGGATAACGGCGGTGACTACGAGCCGGCGGGGGACGAGGACGTGCTACGGCCGAGGGCGAACCTGGGTTGGGCCGGGGGGACCAACTTCGGTACCAGCGAGAGGGGGCGTTCCGACCACACCGGCTTTGTCTGGCTCAACAACGACACCCGGCTGGCGCCGGGGTTCGTCGCCGGTCTCGTCCGGTGCTGGCGGGAGACGGGAGCGGGACTTGTCGGCCCCTTCTACGACTGCCACTGGTACCACCAGCGGGTAGCACATCCGGTTGCCGTCGCAAGGTACCGGCCCCGGGACGAGCACTACCGGGCTCCGTTCGTCGATGGCACGTGCGTGTTCGTACCGGCGTCGACCGTCGAGGCCATCGGCCTGCTCGACGCCGAGACCTTCGCCCCGGTCGGGTGGGGGGCCGAGGTCGACTACTCCCTGCGGGCCCGGGCGGCTGGGCTCGAGCTGGTGGTGACCCGCCTCTCCTACCTGCACCACGAGAAGTCCACTACTGCGGCGACCGCGTTCGAGGGCGGCCTGCAGGAGTACGCCGAGCGTGGATACCCCGTGATGCTCGACGGCCTGCGCAAGAAGTGGGGTGATGGCTGGCCGACCGCCGCGGGGCTGGACCCGGTCAACTTCCAGACGTCGGTACCCACCCGGGCGGCGCGCGTTCGCGCCCGGTCCTAGCTCGGCCGACCTTTCTGCCAGCAGATGCCGGTCCAGTCGACCGGGACGATCGGGTCCGAAATGGAGTGGCGCATGCGGTACTCGTCGACCGCCCGACGACACGCCGTGATCTCGTAGTCGTCGACGATCACCCACCCCCCGGGCGAGAGTCCCGGATAGAGGTTCTCCAGCGCCTGGGTGGTGGACTCGTACAGGTCCCCGTCAAGGCGGATCACCGACCACACGTGATCCCGAAGGCCGGGCAGGGTCTCGCGGAACCATCCCGGGACGAAGGTCACCTGCTCGTCGAGCAGGCCGAACCGGTCGAAGTTGGCCCGGACCTCCTCGAGGCTCACCGACAGACCCGGCCAGAGATGGAGCTCCATTCCCTCGTCGGCGGGGTAGGCGTCTGCATCGGGTGGCGGGACCCCAGCGAAGGAGTCGGCCACATAGACGTGACGGTCGGCCACGCCATAGGCCCGCAAGACACCCCGCATGAAGATGGTGGTGCCGCCGCGCCAGACCCCCGTCTCTATGAGGTCACCGGGCACGCCTGATTCGACAACCCCCCGGACGCAGCGCTCCACGTTGGCAAGCCGCACCGCGCCGACCATCGTCATGGGCCACGGAGGCAGGTTCCACACCGACGCGGTTCCCTCCGCGTCGGCCGCCAGGTCGTATCGAACCGGCTTGGCCACCGCCGCCCCGCCACGCCGTCGCAGCGCGCGCATCGCCAACGTCCGGAGGCGACCCGAACCGGTGGGGACCGGCTCGTACAGCGTGACGGGGCCAACCGTCAGTCCGAGCACGGCTCGGCGCAGGAGGTCGACGTACGCGTCGCGCAGCTCATCCTGCACGCTGGTGCTCTCCTCTCCAGGGCGGCCGCGGCTTCACCGCGGTGAGGGCGAGCCCGGCCGGATATTCGAGCGCGACGAGGCGGCACTCGGCGAAGCCGGCGATCAACGGCTGCGTCCACGCGTCGGCGCCATACTCGGTCCGGACGCGATGCTCTTGCCCGCCGACCGTGCCGTGATAGCTCGGCGCCGCATCGTCCCGCCGGGTCGTCAGCCTGCCGACGACGATCGGCACGGTGTAGCAGGTGATGCCTCCGGGGCGCAGGACCCGCAACGACTGCGCCAGTCCAAGATGCGCGTCCGCGACGTGCTCCAGCGTGTCGGAGTGGACCACCAGATCGAAGCTGCCGTCAGCGAACGGGAGATCCATCAGATCGACCTCCGGGAAGGACACAAGAACGTGCCGGGGGGCCAGCTTCAGAAACCGGGTCAGCCCACCTGCCGGGTTGACCTCGAGAATGCGCAGCCACGGGTGGGTGAGCATGAACCGGACCAGAGAACCCCGGGCATGAAAGGCGCACATGATGGCGTTGGCCAGCGCCATGGCCCGCAGGCTGCAGCCGCACCTCACGCACCGGAAGCCCTGCTGGCGCTCGAGGTAGGCGGCCTCGTCGGGGCTGAGGCACCACTCCTGGACCAGCTCAGGCCACAACGCAGGGATCTGCTCGAAACGACGACCTCGACAGCAGATGCAGCGCTCCACCGCCCCGACCGTATCGGCAGTGAGCCCTGGGGCTGTGGGGGCGAGAACGGCGAGTGCCGCCGTAACCTTCTCCCTCGTGCTGGCACCTGCCCCCGCGGAGCGATCTCCACAGGCGGCCATCCAACTCGATGGGCTGGGCAAGGCCTACTGGAAGCTCGAGGAGCAGGCCATGCTGCTCAAGGCGATCCTCCCGTTCCACAAGATCAGGCGCACCCGGCTGTGGGCCCTGCGCGACATCGACCTGACCGTGAACCGGGGGGAGACCATCGGGCTGATCGGGCACAACGGGGCAGGCAAGACGAGCCTCCTTCGGCTCATGTCAGGTGTCTCCCAGCCCACCGAGGGGCGGCTGCAGATCGTCGGCCGCATCGCTCCTCTGATCAGTGTGGGTGTTGGCTTCAACCGCGAGATGTCAGGCCGTGAGAACGTGTACGTCAACGGGATGTTGCTCGGCCTGTCCCGATCCGAGATCGACGATCGCTTCGATGCCATCGTCGCCTTCGCCGAGCTGGCCGACTTCATCGACACGCCGGTCAAGTTCTACTCGTCCGGGATGTTCATGCGGCTCGGCTTCGCCGTCGCGGTGCATGTCGACGCCGAGGTGCTCCTGGTGGACGAGGTCCTCGCCGTCGGCGACATCGCCTTCCAGCTCAAGTGCTACGAGCGCATGCGCCAGATCGTCGGCACCGGAACAACGGTCGTGCTCGTCAGCCACTCGATGAACGCGATCCAGTCGCTGTGCCCGCGTGCCGTCGTGCTGCGCCGGGGACGGATGGAGTTCGACGGTCGGCCCGAGGACGCCATCCCCGTGTACCACGACCTGTTGAGCAAGGACACCTACAAGCTCAATGGTGAGCGCATCACGGGCGACGACACCCATGGTGGAGTCGAGATCGTCGCGAACGAGCTCATCGGCCCGCTCGGGCCCACGCACCGGGCCGGACCGGAGGAGTCCGTCACCCTCCGTACCCGTCTCCGATTCGAGCGGGCGATCGACAGCCCGAACGTGTTCTTCAAGGTGACCACCGAGGACGGAATTGAGGTGTACCAGCGCATCTCCGTGCTCAACCGTCAGGGTCGGACGTACGCGCCAGGCGAGGAGGCGACCCTCGAGATCGACTTCGTCCCGCGCCTGGGCGGGGGGACCTATCGGCTCACCGTCTCGGTGATCTCCGCGGACGGCCGCCTCGTGTACGCCCACGACGGGGCGGGCGTGCAGCTCTCCGTGCCGTGGGCCGGCGGTGCGTCAGGGATCGCCCACCTCGACGCAGTGATGCGCCTCGACGACACAGTGCTCAGCGACTACGACTCCCTGCTGCTGGCACCGCCCGACCCGCCTCGCTGATGGGCGACATCGAGCAGAACGTCGACATCTGGCAGGACCACTGGGATTGGTCCGACGAGGGCGACCAGTGGTCGGCGTGGTGGGGGGGGACACCGGCGTTGTGGCACGGTGCTCTTCTCCCCCGCATTCACGCGTTCGTCCCCACAGGGACGATCCTCGAGATCGCCCCGGGCTTCGGGCGCTGGACCCAGTTCCTGAAGGATCTGTGCGACCGCCTCGTCATCGTCGACCTGACCGAGCGCTGCATCGAACACTGCCGGATCCGCTTCGCTGCGAGCTCGAACATCGAATACGTCGTGAACGACGGGCGCACCCTGGAATCGGTGGCCGACGCATCCGTCGACTTCGCGTTCAGCTTCGACTCGCTCGTACACGTCGAAGCCGACGTGATCGAGTCGTATCTGGCCGAACTACAACGGGTGTTGACCCGGGACGGGGTGGCCTTCATCCACCATTCCAACCTCGGTGCATACGGGCGCGTGCCGCGACTGGTCCGCCGGATACCTCAGCGCGCGCTCGGCCCTCTTGCCCGGCGCGGTGTCGTACCGGACGTGTTCGCATGGCGAGCTGAGTCCGTGACCGCTGATGGTGTCGCCGCGATGTGCGACCGGGTCGGGCTCGGTTGCATCTCACAAGAGCGCATCAGCTGGGAGCGCGGACGCTTCCTGATCGACACGCTGTCGCTCGTCGCTCGCCGCGGGTCACGGTGGGATCGCCCTCGCGTGGTCGTCGACAACCCCGGCGTTCGCCGCGAGGCCTACCGAATGGCGATGTTGTGGGCTTCGACGTCGCCGCCCTCGCGGTCGAATCGACCGTGACCATCCACGTCGCGCTCGCCACCGACACCGCCTACCTGCCATGGTGTGCCACGACGGTGCGGTCCTGCCTCGACGTCGTCGCGGCCGGCGAGCTCCACGTCCACCTGCTCCACGACCAGCCGGTGGAGCCCGACAAACGCGAGCACCTCGCCGCGATGGTCCGGACGGCGGGAGGGTCCGTGAGCTGGCATCTGGTGGCACCCGAGCGCCTGGAGATGCTGCCGTCCAAAGGAGTGGCCTTGGGCGGCCGGACCAGCTGGATCCGGGTGGTGCTCCCGGAGGTCCTGCCGGACGTCGATCGCGTGATCTACCTCGACGCCGACGTGCTCGTGCTGGATACCCTCGAGCCCCTCTGGGCGACCGACCTGACTCGTGTCCCCATCGCAGCGGTGGCCAACGTGGTCGAGCCCGACCACCACCCGCACGTCCGCGACCTCGGGCTCGATCCGACCGGTGGCTACTTCAACGCCGGGGTCTTGGTGATGGACCTCGAGGCCATGCGCCGCGACGGCACGGTGGGCTCCCTCACCGACTACGTCCGTGAGCACGCGACGCGACTGGCCTGGTTCGACCAGGACGCGTTGAACGTCGCCTTCGCCGGGGCGTGGCATCACCTCCACCCCAGGTGGAACGCCCAGAACAGCCTCCGGACGTGGGCGGCGTGGGCGAGTGAGGTGTTCGGGCCCGACGCGCGAGCCGAGGCGGTGGAACACCCGGCCATCCTGCACTTCGAAGGCCCTGCGGTGTGCAAGCCGTGGCATCTCCTGTGCGACCACCCGTTCCGGGACCAATACCGCCGGACGCTGGCCCGCACGCCGTGGGCCGCACAGCCCGTCGAAGGGGTGACACCGCTGAACCGCATCATCTCCCGGCTCCCGGCCGACCGTCGGCTTCCTGCCTATGTCCGAGCGGTCCAGGCCCGCATGCTCGCCGATCGGGTCATGCGCCGGATCGGAGGCGTGGAGTCCCCAGCGCCACAACGACGCGGGTGAACGTGTGCAGGGGCCCGCCCCGCACGACACGGCTGGCGATGCGCCGGGCCAGTGAGCTTGCTCCCCATCCGACCGTGAGGAACCGGTCCACCACGAAGTCTTCCGCCAGCACCCGGCCCAGCTCGGCGGGCGTGTACTCGCGCAGGTGGCTGCTCGTCGCGAAGTAGGCATGCTGGGGAAGGCGACGCCCGCGCATGGTGTCCTTCATCCGCCGGGCTAGTACCTGTAGGCCCCATCGGTTCGGAGTTGCCACCACCACCACGCCGCCGGGGCGCAGGCACCGGGCCAGCTCGCGGGCAACGGCGCGGTCATCGGGCACGTGCTCGATCGTGTCGTCGCAGATCGCCGCGTCCAGAGATCCCCGCCGCAGCGGCAGGTGCTCGACGTCTCCGACCACCCCGGCCAGGTTGCAATCGCGAGCCCGCCCCGTGGCACATGCCAAGCACACCGTTCCAAAACCGATGTCGAGGGCTATCACGAGGCGGTCGGGCCGGTGCACCGCGATCGCCGTCGCCGGGTTGGGGCCGCATCCGGCGTCGAGGATGCGCACGGCTCGGACCGGGATGGCGCCCGCGACGACGGATGCGGTCTCGGGCCACGAGAGCTGGGGTGGGACCTGATCACCGTCGCCGTAGGCGTCGTGGAGGTAGGAGCCGAGATCGCGGTAGCTCTGCTTGATCGCGGCGGGATCGCCCGATCGGATCGACGCCTCGACATCCGCCCGATGCCGTCGGAAGGGGTCTTCGGGCGCACTCACCCCGACCTCCTCCGGCGGCGCCGAATCCCGCGGTAGAGGTCCTCATGAGCCGGCCCTACGTGCTCGGCCCAACCCCATCGAGCCGCGTGCGCGGCGCACCGGGCCGGCGTGGCCGGATCCGCCGCGAGCGCGATGCACTCGTCGAGCGCCCTCGCCAGATCGGCGGGATCATCGGGGCGGAATCGGCGTCCGATCGCAGGGTCGTCGACGATGTCCCGAGGCCCGGCTGCGTCGGCGCACACCACCGGCGTGCCGCTCGCGAGCGACTCGACGAGGACAAGCCCGAACGCCTCGCCCGCCGACGCCAGCACGGTGACCGTCGCGTCGCGGTACCGCGACGGGAGATCGGGTGCGTCGCCGACCCCGAGCACGTCGACGCGACTCTCGATCTCGCGGGCTCGGTCACCGAGGGAGCCGAGGGAGCCGACCGAGCCGACCGAGCCGAGCGCCCAGCGGTGGTCGCCGGGCCCTCCGAACCGAAGACGGACGCCCGGGTGCCGGTCCGCCAGGGGCACCAGAGCCTCGAGCACGACGTCGGCCCGTTTGGCCGGTTCTGACGCGTCTGAGGCGAACAGCACCGTCGGCGGGCCGCAAGGGTTCCGCGTGCGGGCGGGGAAAGCGGCGAGATCGACCCCCGGCGGGAGGACGTTGGGCACCCGCCCCGTCGTGGCTGCGACCTGGTCAGCCGCCCATGTGCTCAGCGCGGTGACCTCGGTGGCGGATCGGACCGCGGACCAGAACAGTGGGTAGGCGATCGCGGGCTGGGTCCGCAGCCACTCGCGACGGGGGGCGCCCAGCGACGTGTACACCACCGCGTGGCCCGAGGCGCGAGCCGCGAGGGCAGCCTGGGGGGTGAACGCGTGGACCAGATCGAATCCGGCGCCCATGGTTGCCCGCAGGACCGATGCCGCGAACGTGTCCTCTTTCCCGCCGTGCACGAGGCGCAGCGCGCGGGGCTGGCGGTGACGCACCGCTCGGAAGGTCACGCTTCCCACCCGGCGCCGCCCCGGCACACCGTCGGTACCGGTGAGCACCTCGACGTCGTGGCCGCGTCGGCCGAGATACTCCGCGAGATCCCACACGTAGCGCTCCCCGCCACGTCGCACCTCGGTGAAGGGGAACGGGTGGACCAGAGCGATCCGCAGGCCACCGGGCACGCCGCGACCCTAGGCTTCGCCGCCCGGCATGACCCGAATCCTCTTTCTCACCAACATGTACCCGCCGCACCACTTCGGCGGCTACGAGCTGCAGTGCGAGGACATCGTCAGCCGGTTCCGCGAGCGGGGCCACGACTGCACCGTGCTCACGAGCACGGTGCGGCTCCCCGACGTCGCGGACCCGGTCGGTGAGCGGGCGGCGGGTGTGCGCCGTGACCTGCGCATCTACTGGGACGCCCACCGCATGATCCGGGCCGGGCTGGTCGAACGAGCCCGCATCGAGCGCCACAACCAGCGCGCGCTTCAATCCGCGTTGGCCGAGTTTCGCCCTGACGTGGTCTCCGTCTGGCACATGGGCGCGATGTCGCTCGGCCTGATCCGCTCTGTCCGGCAGGCAGGAACTCCGATGGTGTTCGTGGTGTGCGACGACTGGCTCTGTTACGCCAGTCAGGTCGACGGGTGGACGTCGATGTTCGCCAACCGGCCCGGGCTCACGAAGTTCGCACGCCCCCTGGTCGAAGGTTTCACGCGTCTCCCGGTAGGGACCGGTGATATCGGCAGTGACGGCCCGTTCCTCTTCGTCAGCCGGCGAACGATGGAGACCGCTGCTCGCGACAGTCCGTGGCGGTTCCCCGACGCGACCGTGGTGTACAGCGGGATTGACGCCGGCATCTTCACCCGACCGGCCGATGAGGCGTCCCGCCCGTGGCGGTGGCGGCTGCTGTGCGCCGGCCGCATAGACGCCCGCAAGGGCATCGACACCGCGATTCGCGCCCTCACCCGGCTGCCCCCCGAAGCCACCCTGGCGGTCGTAGGGCGGGGCGACGACCGGATCCTCGACCAGCTGCACGAGCTCGCGGCCAGTCTCGGCGTCGCGGGACGGATCACGTGGGCCGTCACGGACCGCTCCGGCCTGGCCGATGAGTACGCGGCTGCGGACGCCTTCGTGTTCCCGGTCACCTGGGAGGAGCCGTTCGGCCTCGTGCCGCTCGAGGCGATGGCGAGTGGCACGCCGGTCGTTGCCACGGCGCGGGGTGGGTCGGCCGAGTTCCTCGTCGACGGAGTCAACTGCGTGCGGTTCGCGGCCGACGACGACGCCTCGCTCGCAGCCGCGTTGCATCAGGTGGCCGAGGACGCAGACTTGCGGGCTCGGCTGGTTGCTGCCGGGCGCCGGACCGCGGCAGAGCTGACCATCGATCGGCTCGCCGACGTCCTCGAGGACTGGCACACCGGTGCGGCGACCCGGTTCGCGAATGGCCGGCCAACCGAGCGGCCTCGGATCGAGACGTTGCTCGGTCCCTCGCCCCAGGACTAGGGGCTGGTCAGAGCAGGATCGTGCCGGACCGCATCGAGCCCAAGGCGAGAGCCACTGCGGTGACAGCATCGGCCGCGAGAGCGGTCGGCACGAAGGTCAGATCACCGTCTTCCGCGATCGGGCGGGCGATCGAGAGGGCCCACAACCCGGCCAGGGCCGCCGCCAACCGGCGGCGGCGCGACGCGAGGGCGAGCACCACCACGTAGAGCGGCAGGCGGGTCGGCGCGCCGAGGATGACACCGCCGCGCAGGCCAAGCGTGGACCGCAGCTCCGGCACGTCACGGACGAGCCCGCAGAAGCCGCCAGCGATCCATGCCCGACGGAGTGCCTCCCGATGATCCGCCTCGAACACGTGATGACGCACCACGACCGCCGGATCGAACACGTGCTGGCCGCGGCGCCTGACCCGCCAGGCGAGCAACGTGTCCTCCCCGAAGCCGAGGCCGCGGAGCTTCGGCCCATGGCGGAAGCCGTAGCGACGGGAGGCGCGAGCATCGAAACCACCGGCCGCGTCGAAGGCCGCCCGCCGGTACAGCACGTTGCACGTGGCATACAGACCGTCGTCGTGGTCGATCCACACGGTGCGTTCGGACCGCCGCGGCGGGCGCTGCGGCAGCGTCGGTCCCGCAACCAGGTCGGCCCCCCGGTCAATTGCAGCGACTCCCGCCGCGAGCCATTCCGGATCGGGCCGGCAATCGCTGTCGGTGAAAGCGAGGACGTCGCCCTGGGCGCGGTCGACTCCCAGCGAACGGGCGGCCACGGCGCCGACACCGGGGGTCCGGATGACGTGTAGGGGGCGTCCGGCGCAGGCAATCGCCTCAGCCATCTCGCCGGAGCCGTCGGTCGACCCGTCATCGACGACGATCACCTCGAAGTCACGCCACGTCTGGAGGTCGAGGGCGGCGAGGAGGTCGGCCAGAAGCTCGCGCCGATCCCGCACCGGCACCACGACGCTGACACGCGGACCGGTGGTCGACGCACCGGCGGTCATCGCAACGGGAGCGTAGCGGTGGTGCCGTTAACTGTGTGAGGGTCGCTGTCAAGACCTCTCTTTGGCCGCGCGAGACGATTCTTGTGTCGCAGGCTCGGCGGGGAGGGGGATGAGGG
>Ga0102924_1005371_pt1 | contig 12457 bp, 10 predicted proteins | sample PaiPotPPM11metaG_FD_80116 | JGI IMG/M metagenome (GOLD analysis project Ga0102924, IMG submission 80116) | Iron sulfur acid spring bacterial and archeal communities from Banff, Canada, to study Microbial Dark Matter (Phase II) - Paint Pots PPM... ... | reverse complement strand
CCTATTACGGCGACGCGTTCTGGAATCCGCTCGGCGGCGTGAAGCTCGGGCAGGGCTATGACGGCCGCTTCGGCGCGATCATGGATGCCGATCTCGCCAAGCTCGTCGGCTGGTCCGGCGCCACCTTCCACGCCAGCGCGCAGCAGATTCACGGCACGCAGTTCAGCGCCACGAACCTGGACAATCTGGCGACGGTCAGCGCTTTCGAGGCGCCGCTGTCGACCCGCCTGTTCAATCTTTGGATCGAACAGAAATTTGGCGATCAGGGAAGTTTGCGTGTCGGCCAATTTACTGCGGCGCAGGAATTCATGGTCAGCGACGTCGCCAACCTGTTCGTTAATTCGACCTTCGGCTGGCCGGTGCTGGCGTCGCAGAATCTGCCGAGCGGCGGACCGAACTGGCCGGAGGGCACGCTGGGGGCGCGCGCGGAATGGTCGCTGACGCGCGAGCTCACATTTCGTACGGCGGTCTTCAATGGCGATCCGGCCGGTCCCGGCACCGGCAGCCCGGTGCTGCGCGATCCCGATGGGCTCGCATTCCGCATCAACGATCCGCCCTTCGTCATCGCCGAGCTCGAATACAATTACAACCAGGACCACAAGATCCACGAGGACAATCCGAACCAGGAAGCCCGCGTGGTTTCGGCGCAGCAAGGCACACAGCAGCGGCCAAGCTCCGGGGGCCTACCAGGCACGATCATCCTTGGCGCCTGGTACCATACCGGCGAATTCGCCGATCAGCGGTTCGACACGCAAGGCGTGCTCCTTGCCGCCAGCAGCGGCACGCCGGCGCAGCATGCCGGCGATTTCTCGGTCTATGGCATGATGGATCAAATGCTGTGGCGAACGAATGCGCGCGCACTCGACGGTTTCGTGCGTGTCATGGGCTCGCCCGATAACCGCAATCCGATCAGTTTCTATCTGGATACCGGCCTCGCGCTCGAAGGCCCGTTCGATCAGCGGCCCAACGATATCCTGGGTCTTGGCGTCGCCTACGCCCGCGTCTCGCCGCCGGCGGCCGCCGCCGACCGCGACATCGCGGCGATCATCGGCACGCCGATCCCGATCCGCGACTATGAAGCCGCCATCGAGTTGACTTATCGCATTCAGCTGGCGCGCAACTGGTCGATGCAGCCGAATCTGCAATACATCATTCATCCGGGCGGCCATATCGCCGATCCGAACGTCCCGGGCGGCGTCACGCCGATCCCGAATGCGCTCGTGCTGGGCGTGCGAACGCAATTGAGGTTTTAGCAAGCCGTCATGGCCGGACTTGTTCCGGCCACCTCGATCCACATGGCACTGCCTTGCCACACCTATCGGGATGCCCCGGGACATAGGCGAGCGAAGCGACGCCGTTGTTCGAACGGCTATGCCCGGGCATGACGGCCGCGACTGGCGGTCAATTCCCTGCCGGCGCAACGAGATCGCCGGACTGGCCGGAGCGCTCCAGCGCGCTTTTGACGAAGCCCGACGTTTTCATCTCTGCGATGAAGCCGCTCAAATATTTCAGGCCGGCGTCGCGGCCGAGCGGTGTCGCCATCGCCTGGCGGATGTCCTGGAAGTGGCCGTCCATGACACGGACATTCGGATGGCCCTTGGCGAATTGCACCAGTTGCTGTTTCACGCCGGCGGCGGCATCGATCTTGTCGGCGAGAAAGCCGTCGAGCGCGAGCGGCGACGTCGGATAGCGCACCAGCGTCGCGTGCTGCAGCGTGCGCGTCAGATAAAGGTCGTAGGCCGAGCCCTTGCCGACGGCGATGCGCACGCCGTCATGATCGACATCGGCGATGCTCTTCAGCGGAGAATCGGTACTCACCAGGTACGTGCCTTCGATGACGACGTAGGGCGCGGTGAAGGCGATGCCTTGCGCGCGCGCCGGCTCGATGGCGACGAAGGCGATGTCCCATTCGCCGTTTTTCACGGCGTCGGTAACCTTGCCCGCGGCATCGTAAACATGCAGATCGATCGGCACCCCGAGCCGCCGCGCCAGTTCACGCGCCAGGTCGACCGAGGCGCCGTGGACTTGGCCGGTTTCGTCTTTCTGCGCCAGGACGACATTGCCGACATTGATCGCCGCTCGCAGCGTGCCGCTCGGCGCTAGTTCCTTGACGACATCCGTCGGCGGTGCGGACTGCGCCGATGCCGAGACGGCGCCCGCCAGGGCAAAGATCATCGCGCAAAAGACTTTCAACATGAATTCCTCCCCGGCGCGGCCTGTGGCAGCGGTTGCCGGTCGGGATCATGCGCCAGTGGGCGGCGCGCAGACAAGCAGGTTGGCTCCTTGATCGCTGCCGCTGCCGGCTGTACCGTTCGGACAAAATAAAGCGCGGGGAGGAACGTGTCGTGACGTTCTTCATCATCGTGCAGCTTCTAGATTTAGAAGATCGGGAGCCGGGCGCATGAAGGTCTACGAAGGCAAGCGCACGATCGATGGCCTTGTCGTCACAGTCGACGGCAAGCCGCTGCCCGAGTATTACGGCATCAAGCGCTTCACCAAATACGGCTTTGAATGGACTTATGACGGCGACAGCCCGCGGCAGCTCGCGCTGGCGATCCTGTTCGATCATCTCGGCGACAATGTCCGCGCCATCGCCTTGTCTGCGCCTTTCATGAAAGACGTCGTCGCCAATCTCGACAATGATTGGCGGCTCACCGGCGACGAGGTGGCGAGTTTCGTGCGCCGGCACGATACCAGTGCCCTGCAAGACACGCATTGAGGACAGCGCTGAGGAGAACACAATGATCGGTCAGCGTCAGGTCGACTTCCGCACCGAATATCGCTCGCGCGTCCGCGGCTGGTATGACGGCTATTTCCACATCGTCATCATCTACGCCATGGGCGCGGCGGCGTTCTACATTTACATCGCTCACGTTCATAACGTGACGCCGCTCGAATGGCTTACGGTGCCGCTGACCTTCCTGTTCACCAACATCTTCGAATGGGCCGTGCACAAATTCGTCATGCACCGTCCGGTCAACATCAAGGGCCTGCGCGCGATTTACGAGCGCCACACGCTCAATTACCATCAGTTCTTCACCGACGACGAGATGCGCTTCCGCGACCACAAGGACTGGCGGGTGACGGTGTTCCCGCCTTACGCGCTGGTCGTGTTCATCCTGATGTCGATCCTGCCGGCGGTTCTGCTCGGACTGCTGCTCTCACCCAATGTCGGCTGGCTGTTCATCGCGACCACGACCGGCATGTATCTGGTCTACGAATTCATGCATTTCTGCTGCCACGTCGACGAGAACGCCTTCGTGCGCCATTGCCCGTTCGTCAACACGCTGCGGCGGCATCACACCGCCCATCACAATGCGCGGCTGATGATGGAGGTGAATATGAATCTCACGTTCCCGATCGCCGACTGGCTATTCGGCACATCCGACCTCGACCGCGGCCTCGTTGGCACACTGCTCAACGGCTACGACACGCAGCATCTGAAGAAGAATCTGCGCGGCGCGCCGAAGCGGCCAGATGAAGCCGCCGCAGCGCCGATCGGTGCCAATTAGAGCATGATCCCGAAAAGTGGAAACCGGTTTTCGGAAAAGATGATGCTCAAAGGCAAAATCTAGGTACCGTCATGCCGAATGATGTCAAAGCGATAGTATCGGCTGTCACGCTCCTGGTCGCGCTGGTGCTGGCCTATTGGACCGGCTCGCCGATCCGCCATGATTTTTCGACTTTTGTCATCGTCACGGCCTTGTTTATGATCGCGGCAATGTGGGTGTTTCCTGAAGCCGGCGCGAAAAAGAGCGACGCGCCGCGCAAATAGTCTTTTCAAAAAGGTTGGCAATGATCGTGAAAATCTTGCTGGTGCTGGCGGGCCTGATGGGCGCGGCCGGCATGGCCCTGGCCGCGGCCTCAGCGCACGCCGCCCCAGGCGCTGGACTCGACAGCGCGGCCTATATGCTGCTGTTTCACGCGATCGCCGTCATCGCCGGCGTTGCGCTCCTGCAGCACGGTCTATTGTGGCGACCATTGTCCCTGCTTGTGCTCGCCGCCTGGGTGCTCGGCGCCGCGCTGTTTGCCGGCGACCTTGCGATGCGCGCCTTCGCCGGCCACCGCCTGTTCCCATTCGCCGCGCCGTCCGGCGGCACCATCCTGATCGCGGCGTGGCTGACGTTTACGGGATGCGCGATCTGCGCGCTGGTGCGGCAATCGGGCGCGCACTCATGAAACAGACAGTCAAATAAACTGAGGCCCATGAAAATAAGCCGTCGCCGCTTATTGGATCTGACAGCAAGCGCCGTCGCCGTGCCGGCGATATCGCGCATCGCAAGGGCCGACACTTATCCGTCGCGGCCAGTGCATGTGATCGTGTTTTATGCCGCGGGTGGCGGCAATGACATTATCGCCCGTCTTATGGGTCAATGGCTGTCGGGTCGCCTCGGCCAAGCGTTCATCGTCGAAAACCGGCCAGGCGGCGGCGGCAATATCGGAACCGAGGCCGTCGTCAGGGCCGCACCCGACGGCTACACGCTGCTTCTGACCTCGACGGCGAACACCGTCAATACGACGCTCTATGAGAACCTCGACTTTAACTTCACGCGCGACATCGCGCCGGTCGCCAGCATCAGCCGCGATCCCAACATCCTCGTCGTCAACCCATCCGTGCCGGCCCAGTCGGTCTCCGAGTTCATCGCCTATGCCAAGGCCCATCCAGGACAATTGAATTATGCATCGGCCGGCATCGGGTCGTCGCAGCACATGTCCGGTGAATTATTCAAGATGATGGCCGGAGTCGAAATGACCCACGTCCCGTTCCGCGGCACAGCGCCCGCGCTGACTGCTTTGCTCGGGGGACAGGTACAGGCCATGTTCGCCAGCATGCCCGCGACCGTCGAGCACACCCGGAGCGGCAAGCTGCGCGCATTGGGAATGACAATTGCGACGCGCTCAGACGTGTTTCCGGACGTCCCGTGTATCAGCGAATTTCTGCCAGGCTATGATGCAAGCGTCTATTACGGCGTCGGCGCACCAAAAAACACTCCGGCTGAGATTGTTGAAAGACTCAACAAGGAAATCAACGCCGGCCTCGCCGATGCCCAGTTGAAGGCGCGGCTGAGCGACCTCGGCAGCATGCCGTTGCCGGGATCCCCCGCCGACTTCGGCAAGCTTCTTGCGAACGAAACTGCAAAGTGGGCGAAGGTGGTCAAGTTCGCAAACATCAAGGCCGAGTAAAGTCGTCACCGGCACGATCAAAACGCCGGTCACTCGATTTGAATGTTCAGATCCTTGATGATCTGTCCCCACCGCGCGGTCTCTGCCGCGCCGAAGCTTGCAAGCTCGGCCGGCGTCGAAGTCTTGATCTCATAGCCCGCCGCTTCGAACCGGCTGACGAAGGCCGGCGCGGCGATAATTTTAACCAGCTCGCGATTGAGTCGGTCGACCACCGGCTGCGGCGTTCCGGCTCCGGTGTAGAGCGCGGTCCAGATCGGGCTCAGGACCAGCTTCGGATAGCCGAGCTCGACCGTGGTCGGCACGTTCGGCAGCGACTTGGCGCGCTCCGTGCTCATCACCACCGCGGCCTTGAGCTGCCCGCTCTGCAGAAACGCGAACGTGTCGGCGATCAGGGGGAACATCGCGTCGATGCGGCCGGCGATCAGATCGTTTAGCGCCGGGCCCTGGCCGCGATAGGGCACATGCACGAGCGAGGAGCCGGTCACTTTGTTGTAGAGCTCACCGGCAATGTGGGTCGCCGAGCCGATGCCGGAGGAGCCAAAGCTCGCGCCGCCATCGTCTTTCAGCCGCGTGATGAGGCCGGCGAAATCGAGGCCGGCATATTGCGGCGCCGGCGCGATGACCTGCGGATTGAGCGTCACCAGCGTCAGCGGCGCGAAATCCTTCGCCGGGTCGAAGCCGAGATTCTTGTACAGGCTGACATTGCTGGCATGGGTCCCGGTCGTCGCCATGAACAAAGTGTATCCGTCGGGCGCGGCGCGGGCCGCGTCCACGGCGGCGATATTGCCGCCGGCGCCCGGCTTGTTCTCGACCACGACCGGCTGGCCGAGCGCCTCCGACAGGCCTTGCGCGATCACCCGTGACTGCACGTCGGCGCTGCCGCCGGCCGGGAAGGGCACGATGAGCGTGAGCGGATGGCTCGGCCAATCGTCTGCTGCGGCTCGCCCCGAGAAGAGAGCCGAGGACGCGACAACGGTGGCGAGGAAAAATGCGAAGATCGGTGACAATAATATGCGCTGCATGGTGCGCGTGTTACCACGCAGCGCAGTCTGTCGTCACCTTCTCACGCCGCTCGCTTGCGCTCCTGCTTGCGTTCTTGCGGCGCCATGGTGACGGTGAGCCGCTCGGTGCCGCGCAGCACGTCGAGCGCCACGCTGCGGGCGATCTTGTCGCCGGTGAGTGCGCGCACAAGGTCGTCCGCGCCGGCGATGGCCGCGCCGTCGAGCGCGACGATAATATCGCCGGTTTTGAGCCCGGCGCGTCCGGCCGGCGAGTCAGGCTCGACCGAACTCACCATTACCGCGCTGTCTTGAACGAGGCTAAAGGCGCGGCGGCGGCGTGGCGGGATCGCGGTCTGCTGCGCGGCGATGCCGATGAAGGCGCGGCGTACGCGGCCGTGGCGGATTAGTTCGCCGAGCACGAAGCTTGCAGTGTTGGCGGCGACCGCAAAGCAGATGCCTTGCGCGCCCATGATCACAGCAGTGTTGATGCCGACCACTTCGCCGCGCGAAGACACCAGCGGTCCGCCGGAATTGCCCGGATTGAGCGCGGCATCGGTCTGGATCACGTCGTCGATCAACCGGCCGTTGCTCGAGCGCAACGAGCGGCCGAGCGCGGAGACGACGCCGGTTGTCACGGTCGACTCGAAACCGAGCGGATTGCCGATGGCGATCACCAGTTGGCCGCGTTTCAAACGCTTGGAATCGCCGAGCGGCGCTGCCGCGAGCGTCACCGCCTCGTCGACACGCAGCAGCGCGAGATCGGTATCGGGATCGTCGCCGACGAGCCGCGCCCGCAGGTCCTGGCCGTCGGCGGTGGTAACGTCGATACGGGCCGACGGACCGAGCGCGCCGGCGACATGGCTATTGGTAAGGATCAGGCCATCCGGCGACAGAATGACGCCGGAGCCGGTGCCGCCGCGATTTTGGCCGCCATTTTGCCGGTTTTGCCCGCCGCCATGGACGCCGCCATGGACGGCCAGGCGGACCACGGCAGGGCCGACCTGGTCGACCACGTCAATCACGGCGCGCGAATAGGCGTCGAGCAGCGCCTGGTCGTCGGCGGGCGCAGAAGGAATATCGGGAGAAGGGACGCTTTGGGCGCCCCGGAACGCATCATTAAGGGGCATTATTGTCATTTTGGGATCAGCCCGTTAGGCCGGGCCTGCATAGGTATTCGGGCCGGCACTTGGTGAACGAAGAGTGGGCGCACATATGGTGTTCCGGTGACCGCCAAGGAAGGGCGGGGCAAAGGGCAGACCCTGAGCGGCGGTCCACCACAATTGCGCGGCAGACCGGGCCGGCTGCGAGATTGACAGCGGCGGCGACCTATGGTGCCGAGACGGCCTGAGGGAAGAATCATGACCTTTACCAAAGCGGCGCGCCGCGCCGTCCCGGTTTCGGCTGTCCTGTCGCTGGCGCTGGCCGGCCTGTTGGCCGGCTGCAATCAGAGTCAGCAGCAGGCCGGCGGCCCGCCGCCGCCGGCGGTCACGGTCGCCAAGCCGGTGCAGCGCACCGTGGTCGATCAGGACGAATATGTCGGGCGCTTCGTCGCGGTGAATTCGGTCGAGATCCGCTCGCGGCTGTCCGGCTATCTCTCCGAGATTCATTTCAAGGACGGTCAGTCGGTGAAGGAGGGCGATCTGCTCTTCACCATCGACCGGCGGCCGTTCGAGATCGCGCTCGAGCAGATGCGCGCCAATCTGGCGCAGTCGCGCGCCAATCTCGCTTTCGCCGAGGCCGACCTCACGCGAGGCCAGGCCCTCCTTGCCAACAAGACCCTCACCGAGCAGGCCTACGATCAGCGCACCCAGGCCAAGAACGTGGCCTCTGCGGCGGTCGCCGCGCAGGAAGCCATGGTGCATTCGGCCGAGCTCGATCTTGATCAATACAGTCAGATCCGTTCGCCGATCGACGGCCGCATCGGCGACCGTCGCGTCGCTATCGGCAATCTCGTCACCGGCGGCGCCGGCGGCGGCAATACTTTGCTGGCCACCGTCGTGTCGGTCGATCCGATCCGCTTTGAATTCACTTTCGACGAGCAGTCCTATCTGCGCTATGTGCGCTACGCCTCCGCCAGCAAGGAAGTCGCCGCGCTCAACGGCAATGTGCCGGTGGCGCTCGAACTGATCGACGAGCACGATTTCAAGCACACCGGCAAGATCGACTTCGTCGACAACGCCATCAATACCTCAACCGGCACCATCCGCGGCCGCGCCGTGTTCGACAATGCCGAGGGCATTTTCACGCCCGGCATGTTCGGCCGCCTGCGCGTGCCGGGCTCGCCGCCCTACGCCGCGCTGCTCGTTCCCGACGCCGCTGTCGGCTCCGAGCAGATCCGCAAATACGTGCTGGTGGTCGACGATGGCGGCATGGTGAAGCAGAAATATGTGACGCTCGGCCAGATCGACGACGGCTTACGCGTGATCAAGGATGGCCTCGACGCCAATGATCGCGTCATCGTCAACGGCCTGATGCGGGCGCGCGCCGGCATCAAGGTGAATGCGCAGGAGCAGGGTGCTCCTGCCGTGCCGCCAGCCGCGTCCGGCGCCGCGCCCGCGAAAACCGGCGCGGCCGCCGGCGGCAAATCCGACGTGAAAGCGGATTGATCAAATAGAATGCGCATCTCGCACTTCTTCATCGACCGGCCGATCTTTGCCGCCGTGGTCTCGATCGTTTTCGTGATCCTGGGCGGCGTCTCGTTCTCGCGCCTGCCGGTCGCGCAATATCCCGAGATCGCGCCGCCGATCATCAACGTGTCGGGCCAATATCCCGGCGCCAGCGCCGACGTCGTCGCCTCGACCGTGGTGACGCCGATCGAGGAGCAGATCAACGGCGTCGAGAACATGCTCTATATGTCGTCGAATTCGACGGCCGATGGGCGGTTTTCGATTCAGGTCAGCTTCGATCTCGGCACCAATCTCGATATCGCGCAGGTGCAGGTGCAGAATCGCGTCGCCATCGCGCAGCCGCGCCTGCCCGCCGACGTGCGCAATATCGGCGTTACCGTAACGAAGTCGTCGCCCGACCTGATGATGGTCGTGCATCTGTATTCGCCCGACAAATCGCGCAACGCGTTGTTCATCTCCAACTACGCCACGCTCGAAGTCACCGATCCGCTCACCCGCGTCGACGGCGTCGGCTCGATCACGGTGTTCGGCAGCCGCGATTACTCGATGCGCATCTGGCTCGATCCCGACCGCCTGCAATCGCTCGGGTTGACCGCAAGCGACGTGACCAGCGCCTTGCAGGGCCAGAACATCCAGGTGGCGTCGGGCGTCCTCGATCAGCCGCCGGTGACGCGTCCCGGCGCGTTCCAGATCGCGGTGCAGACGCGCGGCCGTCTCGATAACCCCGAAGAATTCGGCTCGATCGTCGTCAAACAGACGCCCGATGCCGTAGTGCGGCTGCGGGACGTCGCCAAGATCGAGCTCGCCGCGCTGGATTACTCGTCGAACTCCTATCTCGACCACGATCCCGCGGTGGCGCTGGCGGTATTCCAGCGGCCGGGCTCGAACGCGCTCGACACCGCCAAGGGCATCATCGACCGCATGGCGGAACTGTCGAAGCGGTTTCCGCCCGGCGTCAAATACGACATCATCTACAATCCGACGCAGTTCATCCAGCAATCGGTCAACGCCGTGATCGAGACCATCGGCGAGGCGATCATTCTGGTCATTCTGGTCGTGATCCTGTTCCTGCAGACCTGGCGCGCGGCGATCATTCCGCTGGTCGCCATTCCGGTCTCGCTGATCGGCAGCTTCTTCTTCCTCGGCGCGTTCGGCTTCTCGCTGAACAATCTGTCGCTGTTCGGCCTGGTGCTGGCGATCGGCATCGTGGTCGACGACGCCATCGTCGTCGTCGAGAACGCCGAGCGCAACATCGCTTCGGGCCTGTCGCCGCGCGAGGCGGCGCGCAAGAGCATGGACGAGGTCGGCTCGGCGCTGGTCGCCATCGCGCTCGTGCTCTGCGCGGTGTTCGTGCCGTCGATGTTCATCACCGGCATTTCCGGACAGTTCTACCGGCAGTTCGCGCTGACCATCGCCGGCGCCACCGTCATCTCGCTGATCGTATCGCTGACCTTGTCGCCGGCGATGTGCGCGCTGCTGCTCAAACCGCACGATACGAGCCACCGTGACACTTGGTGGGAGCGGCCGATCCACGACTTCTTCCGCTATTTCAATTTTGGCTTCGACAAAGTCGCCGCCGGCATATCGTGGTTGGCCTCTAAAACGGTTCGGCGCGCCGTCATGATGGTCGCGATCTATCTGGTCGTGCTCGCGGTCGGCCTGAACACGTTCCGCACCACGCCGATCGGATTCATCCCACAGGTCGATCGCGGCTATCTCATCACCGTCGTGCAATTGCCGCCGGGCGCCTCGCTGGCGCGCACCGACCAGGTGCAGCAGCGTGCGCTCGACATCGCGCTCTCCGTTCCGGGTGTCGCGCATGCCGTGAACATTGTCGGCTTCTCCGGTGCGACCTTCACCAACGCGCCGAATGCCGGGGCGCTGTTCCTGGTGCTCGACCCGTTCGAACAGCGCGCGCGGGATCCGCGCCAGTCGGCGGCCGGTATTCAGGCCGAATTGTTCAAGCGCATGTCCGTCATCCAGGACGCTTTCATTATCACCGTGCTGCCGCCGCCCGTGGCCGGCATCGGCAATGCCGGCGGTTTCCGCATGATGGTCGAGGATCGCGCTGGCCAGGGCTCCGAAGCTCTGAAACAGGCGACGCTCGGCCTGATGGCGCGCGCGGCGCAAACGCCCGGCGTCGCCGGCGTGTTCGGGTTGTTCGAGACCTCGACGCCGCAGGTCTATCTCAATATCGACCGCACCAAGGCGCAGCTGCTCGGCATTAACGTCACCGACGTGTTCAACGCGCTGCAGATCTATATCGGCTCGCTTTACGTCAACGACTTCAACTTGTTCGGCCGCACCTTCCGCGTCACCGCACAGGCGCGCGACGAGGACCGCAAGACCATCGATGACGTGCTCAAGATCAGGGTGCGCAATTCCAGCGGCGACACAGTGCCGCTTGGCTCCTTCACCACCGTGGACAATATTTCCGGCCCCTATCGGGTGCCGCGCTACAACCTTTATCCCGCGGCCGAACTCGACGGCGCCGCGGCTCCCGGCTATTCGCAGGGCCAGGCGATCGCGATCATGGACAAGCTCGCGGCCGAGACCTTGCCGGACGGTTTCGCCACGGAGTGGACGACGCTCGCCTTCCAGCAGATCCGCGCCGGCTCGACGGCGATGTTCGCGTTCCTGCTCGCGGTGGTGTTCGTCTTCCTCGTGCTGGCCGCGCAATATGAGAGCCTCACGCTGCCGCTCGCGGTGATCATGATCGTGCCTATGTGTCTTGTCGCCGCCATTACCGGCGTCGTCATTCGCGGCCTCGACAACAATATCCTCACCCAGGTCGGCTTCGTCGTGCTGATCGGCTTAGCGGCCAAGAACGCGATTCTGATCGTGGAATTCGCCCGCCAGCTCGAGGACGAGGGATGCGACCGCTGGGGTGCGGCGGTGGAGGCGACACGGCGGCGGCTGCGCCCGATCCTGATGACGTCGTTCGCCTTCATTCTCGGCGTCACGCCATTGGTCTGGGCGGTCGGGGCCGGCGCCGAACTGCGTCAGGCGCTCGGCACTGCGGTGTTCTTCGGCATGATCGGCGTGACCGCCTTCGGTCTCGTCTTCACGCCGGTGTTCTATGTGATCGCGCGCTGGATTGCCGATCTGGGGGTGCACCGGCGCAAGAAACCGGTCGCGAAGGTGCATCCGGCGGAATAGCGACCGCGTTCCAGCTGTGGCACGACGGCATCGGAATAAGCCGGCGCGCGTGGTGTTGATCCGATGCGCCAAGACGTGCCGGACCCGCCATGCTAGCCTTCATTTCAGCGGGTCACGAAATTGATCGCGTCGGGGCGACGTTGGACTTTCGCGGGAGCATCATATGTTTCGTACGATTCTGATCGTGGTTTCCATCCTCGCCTGCGGTGCGACCAGTGCTATGGCGCAAAGCTGCCAGGATGTCATCGACAAGCGCCAGGCCTTCATGAAGAAGAGCGCCGACATGGCGAAGATCGGCTCCGCGATGATCAAGGGCGAGACGCCGTTCGATCTGGCCAAAGCCAAGGAGATCCTCGCCACCTTTGCCGATGACGCCGCCGCGATGCCGACTTTGTTTCCCGATTGCTCCAAGACCGGCGATAAAACGACTGTCGCTCCGACGATCTGGGAGAAGCCGGACGATTTCAAGGCTGCGCAAGCCAAGTT
>Ga0102924_1005369_pt1 | contig 12462 bp, 14 predicted proteins | sample PaiPotPPM11metaG_FD_80116 | JGI IMG/M metagenome (GOLD analysis project Ga0102924, IMG submission 80116) | Iron sulfur acid spring bacterial and archeal communities from Banff, Canada, to study Microbial Dark Matter (Phase II) - Paint Pots PPM... ... | reverse complement strand
TTGCAGCACGGAGCCATCGGCGGTGACGAGCTCGACTCCTACGATCGCAGTGGCGAGACAACCCAACCGGGCTCCGGTGCCGTGGGTCCCGGTGGCCAGAGCACCAGAGATCGTCTGGTACTCGATGTCGCCCAGGTTGGGGAGGGCGAGGCCGTAGTCGGCAAGGGTCTCATTGAGCGCGGCGAGGCCCATGCCGGCCTGCACCGTCACCTGCAGGCGCTCGCGGTCGACGCCGACGAGGCGGGTGTGACGGTCCAGCTGGATGAGGGTCCCGGTCGTGCACGCGGCGTCGGTGAAGGAGTGGCCGCTACCGACGACCTTCACGCTCCGGCCGGCGGCGACAGCTTCTTTGACCGTGCTCGCCAGCTCCTCGGTGCCGGAGGGATGGGCGATGACGTCAGGGGCGCACCGCTGGATCCCGGCCCAGTTGGACCAGACGGAACGATCAGGAGGCTTCGGCATCGCCCAAATGTAACGGCCCGGCTCTGCGGGGAGCCGGGCCGTGCGTCGCGTGCCGAACGGCCGCGTCAGCCGCGGGCTTTGAGCGCCTCGATCAGCTTGGGCAGGACCTTGTGGACGTCGCCGACGATGCCGAGGTCAGCCACGGAGAAGATCGGCGCCTCCTTGTCCTTGTTGATGGCGACGATGTTCTTCGCCCCCTTCATTCCGACGAGGTGCTGGGTCGCCCCGGAGATGCCGGCGGCGATATACACCGCAGGCTTCACCGTCTTGCCCGTCTGGCCGACTTGGTAGGAGTAGGGCACCCACCCGGCGTCGACGATTGCTCGTGATGCACCGGGCGCACCCTTGAGGAGCTTGGCCAGGTCCTCGACGAGGTGGTAGTTGCCTGCTTCGCCGAGGCCGCGCCCACCGCTCACGACGACGTCGGCCTCGTCGAGCTTGGGACCCGACCGCTCCTCGACGTGACGGTTGACGATCTTGGCTCCGTTGGTCGCACCCGTGTCGGGTGCGCTCAGGGAGACCACCTCACCGGCGCCCGAGCCACCCTCCTCGGGCGCGAAGGATTTCGGCTTGACACAGACGATGGCCGGGGGGCCGCCGGTGAACACGGTGTCGAGCAGCGTGGACCCGCCGAAGATCGCGCTCCCCACGACCAGTTTGTCGCCGTCGACCTTGAGGTCGGTCGCGTTGGTGAGGACCGGCTTGTCGAGCTTGGCCGACAGCCGAGCCGCGATGTCGCGCCCGTCGTAGGTGTGCGGGATGAGGATCGCATCGGGGCTGGAGCCGCTCTTGATCGCTTCGGCGATCGCCGACGCCACCGGGACCCCCGGGAGCGCGCCCCCGAGGTCGCCGACGTCATGGACCTTCGCCGCGCCGTGGGAGCCGAGCGTCGGTGCGACCGCCGCGGTGTCGGGGCCCCACGCGACGGCCTCGACCGTGCCGGCGAGCCCGCGAGCCTTGGTCAGCAACTCGAGCGTCACCGGCAGGGCCTTGCCCTCGGCGGTCTCGGCCAGAACCCAGATGGTGGTGAGTGCCATGCCAGTCTCCTCAGATGACCTTGAGCTTTTCGAGGAACGCCACGATCTGCTCGTGGGCGTCGCCCTCGTCCTCGATGATCTCGCCAGCCTTTCGGGCCTCGGCGGCCTCGACGCTGACGATCTCCTGACCGGAGCCAGCCTGGCCGACGCTCGCGGCGTCGACCCCGAGGTCGGCGACCTTCACCGTGTCAACCGGCTTGTTCTTAGCCGCCATGATCCCCTTGAACGACGGGTAGCGGGGCTCGACCACACCGGCCGTCACCGTCACGAGCGCAGGCAGCGGGCATTCGACCTCGTCGTAGCCGGCCTCGGTCTGGCGCTGCACCTTGACCGTCCCCTCGGCGATCTCGACGTGCTTGGCGAACGTCACCGACGGGAGGCCGAGGATCTCGGCCAGCTGGACGGGGAGGGTGCCGGTGTAGCCGTCGGTCGATTCGGTGGCGCACAGCACGAGGTCGAACTCGTTGCGCTTGATCGCCGCCGCGAGCACCTTCGCCGTGCCGAGAGCATCTGTGCCCTGCAGCGCCGGATCGCTCACGAGCACGCCCTTGTGGGCTCCCATGGCGAGACCGTTGCGGAGCCCGCTCACCTCGTCGTTGGGCGCCATCGAGACGAGCGTGACTTCCCCTCCCCCGGCCTTGTCGACCAGTTGCAGGGCCATCTCCACGCCGTAGGAGTCGGAGTCGTCCATGATGAGCTTGCCCTCACGCACCAGCGTCTTGGTCGCAGGGTCGAGCTTCCCGGGATTGGCCGGGTCGGGGATCTGCTTCACGCAGACAGCGACGTTCATGGTCGGTGATTGTTCCCGACGAGGGGGTTCCCGCACCAACCGGCAGGCTACGGTGGTGCTCCCCGATGCGCCTCCTGCTCGTTGTGAACACCTCGGCCTCGTCGGTCACGGCGCGAGGGCGGGTGGTGATCCAAAAGGCCCTGTCGGCCGATCACGATGTGCACGTCGCGGAGACCAGCAGGCGAGGTCATGCCACCCGCTTGGCGCTGGGCGCGGCCGCCGACGGGGTCGATGTCGTCGTGGCCCTCGGCGGTGACGGCACATTCAACGAGGCCGCCAACGGGCTGGCCGGGACCGAGACCGCGCTCGCGGTGCTGCCGGGAGGCTCCACCAACGTCTTCGCCCGCACCATCGGGCTGACCAACGACCCGATCGAGGCGACCGGCCAGTTGCTGGCGGCGCTCGCCCGGCCGTCGTCCATCCGCCGGATCGGCCTGGCGTCGCTGAACGGTCGCTACTTCTTGTTCAACGCCGGCGTCGGCTTCGACGCCGCGGTCATCGCCCAGGTCGAGAAGCGCAGCGGGCTGAAGCGGTGGGCCGGGCATCCGCTGTTCGTCTATGCCGGGTTCGAGACCTGGTTCCGCCACTACGACCGCAGCAGGCCCCGTCTCGTGGTCGAGTTCCCGGACGGGCGGTCGGTCACGGACGGGTACTTCGCCCTCGTCCTCAACACCGATCCCTACACGTTCCTGGGGAGCCGGCCCCTCCACATCGCGCCGGAGGCGACACTCGACCGGGGGCTGGCAGTGGCCACGTTTCGGACGCTGGCGTTCATCCCTTTCATCCGCATCATCGGCTCGGCGCTGGGAGTGGGCCGGCCGGTCCGGGCCCACCGACGGTTGGACCTGCGCACCGACCTCGGGTCATTCCGGGTGAAGGTCACGGGCGCGGGTGGGCCCTTGCCCTATCAGGTGGACGGCGACCACCTGGGCGAGCTGACAGAGGCCGAGTTCCGCCACGAACCCGACGTGTTGCGCTTGGTGATGCCGGGGGCCTGATCGGGTGTCGCGGGCGGTTCGATCACTCGCCCGTCACCGGGTCAGATCGATGGTGATGGGGCCGGCGCGCCCGAGGCGTTGACGAGCGATTCGAGGACCTCGGACAGGGAGGGCAGTTCGGCCTTGTCGACGACCGCGGCGGCGCCGGCCCGCAGGGCGGTCGAAGCCGACGTGCCGAAGGCGCTGCAGATCACCACCTGGCAACCTGCCTCCTGCAATGCGGGAATGGCCTCAATACCCGACATCCCGGCCAAGCTGATGTCCATCAGCACGACGTCGGGATGGGCCACCCGGGCGAAGTCGATGGCATCGACCGCTACGGTGACGGCCCCGATCACTTCCCATCCATCCGCGATGAGCAATCGGCGGGCAACGCCGCAGAACACCGGGTCGTCGTCGCAGATCAAGATGCTGCCGTGGGTCTCCATGTCCTCTGATCGGCGCCACAGCGACCGAGTCAACACATTGTCGGCAGATTTCTGGGTCGGGCGACCCATGGGCGCAGGCGCCGCCTCGTGACGGCGATGTTGAGGGACCGGACCTTTAGGCTCCAGCCCGTGACGGGTCCCGGCCGCCCCGGCGAGGACCGCGTCGGGTGTGCGTTGTGACGGGACCCGGCCACCCCGGCGGCGGTCTCCGTGCTCCGGACAACGCAGCCCCCGCCCGGCTGATCCTGAGGGGGTTGATGCGGCGCTGCCCGCGCTGCGGCGGCGGCCGGCTGTTCTCGTCCTGGTTCAAACTGCGCGAGCGGTGCCCCGCCTGCGGCATGAAGTTCGAACGTGAGGAGGGGTTCTGGCTCGGTGGTTACGTCATCAATTTCGGCACCGGCGAGCTCGGTCTGCTCATCCTGTTCGCCGTCTTGATCGGAGCCGAGGCCAACGGCTCCAACATCAACGTGTGGCCCTATGTGGCAGTCGGGCTGACGCTCGCAGTGATCGGGCCGGCGATCACCTTCCCGTTCTCCCGGACGGTCTGGTCGGCGATCGACTTGATCATGCGGCCGCTCTCACCCGAGGAGATCACCTCGGCCCAGGCAGACGTCGCACGCCGCGCCGTCGACGGGTCCGACGGGGACTGAGGGGGCGGTCACGCTCCGAGCAGCGCCCGGGCCCTGGCTGGAACGTCGGTGACGATCGCATCCACACCCGCGGCGCGCATCCGGAGAAGCGATGCGTCGTCGTTCACCGTCCAGGTGTTCACTTGGAGCCCGAGCGCACGGGCGAGGTCGACCAGCTCGGGCGTCACGTCGAGATACGGCGGGTTGATGCCGCCGTGACCGTGAGCGGCCGCGTCTCGCGCCGCGCGCGCCTGATCGAAGCCTCGGATGGTCAGCCACGCGGTGGGCAGCGAGGGTCCAGCGGCCCGGACCGCATCGAGAGTCACCAGGTTGAAACTGGAGACGACCACGTCTCGGCCGCTGCCCTCGAGCTCGGCCACGACGGCCGTGGCGAACCCCGGCGTGGCGTCGTAGCCGGGCTCGAGCGGGGAAGCCTTGATCTCGACGTGGACGACGGCCAGACCCTGGCAGGCGTCGAGTGCCCCGGCGAGCGACGGCAGCCACGCCGGCAACTCGGCCCGAGTCGATTCCGCGATCGGGGGTAGACCCGGTGGCCCCGGCTCGTGGTGCACCACCAGGGCGCCGTCGGCGGTGCGCCTCACGTCGAGCTCGACTCCGTCCGCGCCGGCGGCCCGTCGGAACGCCTCCACCGTGTTCTCTCGGACCCCGGGGCTCTCCGGCTCGTGCGCCCCCCGGTGGGCGATGATCCTCACATCCCGCCATTACGGGTGCGACCGAGCAGGATTACCAGCCTCTTGGGTCGAATTGACTACCGACGGCCAAACTTTTGCTTGCCCGGTTCCGGCCGTCCGTTTACCCTGACGAAACGTTGCGTTCGCCGGTCAACCTGTTGGCCGCCGCTTGTGAACCCCCGCACAATCTCCCCCCCGCTGCCTGGAGCTGACGTGACTCTCACCTGGACCCGCACCGTCGACTGGGATCTTGACGACTGGCGCACCCGATCGGCATGCCGCGACACGGATCCGGACCTCTTCTTCCCGGTCGGAACGACAGGCCTGGCCCTCGACCAGATCGCCGCTGCGAAGGCCGTCTGCTCCGCGTGTGAGGTCCAGTCCGCGTGCCTCGAGTTTGCGCTGGCCACCAACCAGGAGTCCGGCGTGTGGGGCGGCACGTCCGAGGAGGAGCGCCGCAAGCTCCGCAAGGCGTGGGTCGCCCGGCAGCGCCGCGCTGGCTGACCGACCCGAACGGCGGCCTGCCGAAGGGCATGGACGGTTCACTGGGGCCTCGCGCCGGGGTTACCCCCGCAAACCCCGACCCGCTCAGCGCCCGCCCTGGCGCTCTTTGGTCGGGATCGTCAGCTCGCTGACCGCACCCTGATCGTTGTAGGCCTGCAGCGTCCCGCTCAGTTGGGTCACGACGAGACTGCGGGCGATGGACAGGCCCAGGCTCTTGGTCCGCAAGATGTCGAACCCCTCCGGCCAGCCGATCCCGTTGTCATGCACGCGCACGACGATCTGGTCGCCCTGGTTGCGGAGTGACACCTGCACGTGCGCCCCTTCGGGCTGGCTCCAGCCCTCGGGGAACGCATGCTCGGCGGCGTTGGTCAACAACTCGGTCAGTACGACGCCGAGCGGGGTTGCGATGTCGGCCGGCAGGATCCCGCCGTCCCCGTCAACCCGGAAGCGGACCGGTACCCCGGCCGTGAACACGCCCTCCTCGGCCACCCGGACGAGCTGGACCACGATCTCGTTGAGGTCGACCGAGTCGCCGGTCTCCCGCGACAAGATCTCGTGGATCAGCGCGATCGAACGGATCCGGCGCTCCGCCTCCTCGAGCGCCGTCCGCCCGCTGCCCGGAGGCTCACGCCGGGCCTGGAGCCGCAGGAGCGAGCTGATCGTCTGGAGGTTGTTCTTGACCCGGTGATGGACCTCGCGGATCGTCGCGTCCATGGTCACGAGGAGGCGGTCCCGACGCCGGAGGTCGCTGACGTCACGCAGCAGCAGGACCCCTCCTGTGACGTGCGCGGCCTCGAGCAGCGGGATGCAGCGGATGGCCACGATCACGTCCGGGCGCTCGATCTCCTCGCTGATCGGCGTTTGCGACGCAAACGCACGGTCGATGGCATGGGTCGCGATCCCGAGCTCGTCGAGACGCATGCCCTCTGTGTTGGAGTACATCCCCATCCGGTGAAGGGCGTTCACCGCGTTCGGGCTGGCGTAGACCACCCGTCCTCCCGTGTCGAGCACCACCACCCCATCACCGACGCGCGGCGCGTCCTGGGTGGGGGCGTCATCGGTGTTGAACGGGAACTCGCCGGCGACGATCATCCGGGCGAAGCGGTCGAACGTCTCGACGTACACCCGCTCGAGCTCCCCGGGTCGCCGTCCGACGGTCGGCGCCGACTCCCGGGTCATCACCGCCAGGAGCCGCCCGTTGCGGTGCACCGGTATGCACTGCAACCGGGCCCGTTCGCCGGGCGACGTGACCATCACCTCGCCTTCGACGATCTCCCCGACCCGCCACGCGCGCGCCACGAACGGGCGCTCGACCTCGTCGATGATCCGCCCCACGAGGTCCTCTCGGTAGAGGGTCTGGTTGGTGGTCGGGCGGATCTGGCCGAGCACCACGAAGCGCGTCCCCCCGCTGCCGTCGACGGGAACGAACAGCAACAGGTCGGCGAAGCAGAAGTCCGACAGCATCCCCCAGTCCGCGACCAGCTTCTGCAGGTGCTCCAGCTCCCCATCGTCGAGGGCGGTGTGGATGCGGGCCAGCTCGGCCATCGTCGCCATGTCAGATCGGGGTGGGTCGGGGCCGCCGGGCCTCGAACGCGGTCAGCTCGGTGTAGCCCGCATCCCGCACGAGGGCCTCGAGGTCGGCGGCCCGGAGAGCGACCTCTCCGAGGCGGTGCGCATCCGAGGCGGTGGTCACCGGGACGCCGCGGCTGTGGAACCGGGCGAGCAGGTCAGGCCCGGGATACGCCTCGTCGGCGGGCTTGCGCCACCCTGCGCTGGACACCTCCGCGGCGAGCCCGCTCCCGGCGGCCGCCTCGGCTATGCGGTCGTGAAACTCATCGGGCACGGCGGGTCTGCGTCCTGTCACCTTGCACAGATCGGGATGGGCCAGCACGTCGACGGTGCCCGTGCCGGCCAACTCCTCGAGGGCCCGCGTGTAGGCATCCCACACCGCATCGACACCCCGCGAGTCCCACTCCTCCATCGCCACCGCGGAATCCAGATCGTCGAACATCCACGCTCCCAGCCAGTGGACGCTCCCCAGCAGCACGTCGAACGGGTAGCCGCTCAACAATGCGGCCACCTTGTCCATCCGGCCCGGGTAGTAGTCGACCTCCATCCCCATGACGATCGGAAGACCCGCGGCCTTCGCCGCCAGACACGTCTCGACATATGCGTCGAGGTCGGCGGACACGTGGGTCTCCCAGTAGCGAGCGACGTCGGAGCGGAGGCGTCCCGCCGGTTCGTCGTCCCACCAGCCGCCGAGTGCAGCATCGGTCTGTTCGAACCGAAAGAGGTGCTCGGTCAGCGCCAGCTCGGTCACACCTTGGGTCGCGGCCTGCTCGCAGTACGCGGCCAGCTCGTCCACCGTCGCCTGAGTCGCCTTCTGACCGTGGGGCCACAGGTGGAGGTGGTAGTCGAGCACCCCCGGAGCCTACGAGGATCCCGCGCCGGCCCGGCCGCTACCGGCCCCTACTTGGCCCGCCCCCCTACTGCCAGATCTGCTCGCCCAGGCGGAGCAGCCCGGCGAGGTCGTAGATGTCGGTCTCGAAGAACGGCACCGTCGCCACCACGTCCGGCTTCCGGCCGAGGGCGGACTCCTGCTCGGCTTCGCACTGGGCGACGAGCTGGAACCGGATGAAGTTCTCGCCCACCTCCGTGAGCACGCGCTCCAACTGGGTCGGATCCGCGTCACCCCCGAATCGGGCGGCCAGTTCGCCCGCGTCGGCCTTGATCCGTTCGGCCAGCCGAGCCGCCTCGCCTCTCGTGTCCCTGAGGTACGCGGGGAGCACCTTGTTGAGAACCACCGCTCCGAGGTGGAACTTCTTCGCCAACAACACATCGATGAAGAACTCCGCCTCATGGGCCGGCGCAGCCTCGAGGGTGGTCACCACCACGAAGGTGGTGCGCCGGTCGTGGAGCAGGCGGGTCACCGCGTCTGCCCGCTCGACGAAGCCCGGTCCCATGGTCTGGAGGAGGATGAAGAACTCGGCGATGTCCTGCAGGAACTGCGATCCGAGGATCCGATCGGCCACCTGGTAGAAGGGCTTGGACGCGAAGTTCACGAGCCGGCTCTTGTAGGGCACGGTGAGCAGGCGCAGTAGCCGGCTGGAGAAGAACTCCGACATCCGCTGGGGCGCCTCGAGGAAGTCGATCGCGTTGCGGGTCGGCGGCGTGTCGACGACGATCAGGTCGTAGTCGCCGTCGCTGTGCAGCTCGTAGAGGCGCTCCATGGCGATGTACTCGTGGCTCTGCACGAACCGCCCGGTGATGTTCTGGTACAGCGGGTTCTCCAGGATGCGGCCCGCGGTCGAGCGGTCCGGAGCGTGGCGGCGCACCAGGTCATCCCACGATTGCTTGGTGTCGAGCATCGCGGCCCACAGCTCGCCCCGCGGGCTGACGCCGGCTGCCTTGAACGCGTCCTGGGGGACCCGAATGGCGACGTTGCCGAACCCCTCCAACCCGAGGGCGTTCGCCAGTCGTTTGGCCGGGTCGACCGTCAGCACGAGCACCTTGCCCCCCTGGCGTACCGCAGCCATCGCCGCCGCTGCGGCCGCGGTCGTGGTCTTGCCCACGCCCCCCGAACCGCACGCGATCACGATCTCGTGCGCGGCCATCAGCTGCTCGATCGACGCCGAATGCCGCTCGCTGCGGCGGTCGCGAGCCATCAGTAGCCGAGCTCCGCGGCGAGCGACTCGGCGACCACCCGGGTCGAGCGCAACCCGTGGGAGCGGAAGAACAGGTAGGGCACGTAAAGCAGCGGCAGCAGCGGGTCGATCGAGTCCCGCAGGTGCTCCAGGTGCACGGCGCGGGTTCGCCGCAACGTCACGGCCAGCCGGGCCGCGTCCATCAGCGGCGCGGTCTCACCGCCGACGAGCTCGTCGAGCTCCCGCGACCGGTCGGGGCTGCGCAGCTCGTCGAACACCTCTTCCTCGCGACGTCCGAACAGCTCGGGCAGAACCCGGTTGACGATGATCGCGGCGAGGTCGACGGTCGTCTCTTGCCGCACTCGCGTCGCAAGCTCGATCGTCTCGTTCACCGGCATTTCCTCCGGTGTAGCCACGATGACGAGGCCGGTCCGCACCGGATCAGACAGGATCTCGAGCATCCAGTCGGTCTGACTCCGCACCAGGCCGACCTGGACCAACGAGTTGATCGCCTGCGGTGCTGCGAGCTGGCCGATGATGTGGCCGGTCGCGGACGCGTCGACGACCACCAAGTCGTAATGGCGTTCCCGCACCTCGTAGGCCAGCTTGCCCACCGTGAGGATCTCCTTGACCCCGGGGGCGGCCGTGGCGACGAAATCGAACATGCGGGCGATCGGGCCGATCCGACCCATCACAGGGATCCGCAGGAAGAGCCGCAGGTACTCATCGAGCGAACGCTCGGTGTCCATCGCCATCGCGAACAGGCCGGGCTGGATCTCGCGCGCGTCGAACCCGGTCGGACCGCTCTCGTAGAAGTCGGCGAGGTTGCCTTTGGCGTCGACCTCGCAGACGAGGGTGCGCTTGCCCCGCAGCGCGCCGAGCAGGGCGAGCCCGGCAGCGACCGTCGTCTTGCCGACGCCGCCCTTTCCGGTGACGAAAAGCAGCTTGCGGTCGAGCAGGTCGGGTGGGCTCACCGGCACCGCCCGCGGGGAGCCCTCAGACCCGCCCGAAACCGACGCGGCGATCCTCGCTCGGGCTGCCGATCTCCACGTAGGCCACCTTCCCCGCGGGGATCCCGACCCGCCGTCCCTTGCGATCGGTGAACCACAGGACGCCCGCGTCCTCCGCCAGCGCCTTCTCCACGTCGGCGATCAGCTTGTCCTGGTCGGCACCGTCTGGCAGCTCGACGTGGATCTCCTTGGGCGTCTGGGTGACTCCGACGCGCACATCCATGCGCAACTCCTCTTTGGTGGCGAACGTGGCCACTCTAGGGGACGCCCGCCGCTCTGCTTCCAGGCGCGGTCAGGTCAGGAGCAACCGTAAGTCGGCAGGGTCCCACCCGAGCAGGCGCTCCGCGGTCCGGACCGCGTAGCGATCGGTCATGCCTGCCACGTATGTCACCGCCGCGCGCGTCGCCTCGAGCGATCTGGGGGCCGGCCATCCGGCCGCCTCGGCCGAGGGGGCAGGAAGCGCCTCCGGTGTCGACGCGATGCGCTCGACCAGGGCGCCGAGCAGCCGCTGCACCGCCGCGCCCTGCTCGGTGGACGCGGCTCGGAGATAGATCCGCTCGTAGTTGCACGCTCGGAACGACGCCAGTGCATCGGCCAGGTCTGGCCCCATCCCGACCCGGCCGGTGGCCAGCGTGGCCTCGACCACGCCGCCGATGAACGTGCGCAGCTGCGAGCTGCGCGTCGCGCCGCACAGCTCGAGGACGGTCCGCGGCAGGTCTGCCGGCGACACGACGCCGGCGGTGACCGCGTCTTCGAAGTCGTGACATACGTACGCGATCCGGTCGGCCCAGGACACCACTTCGCCTTCCGGCGTGTGCGGGGCGGGGCGGGACCACGAGTGGTTGCGGATCCCATCGCTCGTCTCGCGGCACAGGTTGAGCCCAGCCAGCACGACATCCGCGCCCCACGTCGCGTGGTCGAACCCCTCGGGCAAAAACGGGGCGAACGCGTCCTCGCTGGCGTGGCCGGCGGGTCCGTGACCGCAGTCGTGTCCGATGGCAATCGCTTCGGTCAACGCCACGTTGAGCCGCGTAGCCCGGGCGATGCTCGTCGCGACCTGGGCCACCTCCAGGGCGTGGGTAAGGCGGGTGCGTTGATGGTCGTCGGGGAAGATGAAGACCTGGGTCTTGCCGGCGAGTCGGCGGAACGGGGGGGCGTGAAGGATCCGGTCCCGGTCGCGCTCGAAACAGGTCCGGAACGGGTCGGGCTCCTCGGGTTTGGGACGGTTCCCCGCCCCATCGGCCCGTGACGCGCCGGGGGCGAGCGTTCCGGCCTCGAGCGCCTCTCGCGCCGGCCGGTCCCAGCTGCTCGCCGGCCCGTTCGCCACCGCAGCCGAGGAGTCGGCGTGCGCGGTCCGAAGATCGGCCGACCGGTGGCCGTCCATGGTCGAGACCCACTGGCGGGCCCGATGGGAGAGCGCGGACGGTTCCACTACCCCGAGGGTATGGCGCGACCGTGACCGGTCCGCGTCACAACGAGGCTTCGATGCCCTCAGCCAGCTGGCGAAGCTCCTCGTTCTTCGTGTTTGTCATGATCGTATGGCCGACTGCGAGCAGGATGGCCACCGGCCAATCGATGATGTCGAGCGCTGCCACCAGCACGAGCCCGGCGAGCCAGGGCATCGTCCTCGGTGCAGGCAGCGAGACGGTCCATCCCAGACCCGGCAGCGTGAGTCCCGGCGTCGGCGCGGGGACAGACTCGCGGATGCGCCGTCGCTGTTGACGCGTCGCCGGCGGCATGACCACCGCCTCGACGGCCGTCGCACCATCTCGACGAACCACGGGCACGTTCGATGCCGTCACCGCCCCGGCGTGCGCGGGGTTCACCCGCTTCGTCGCGGTCGCCTTCGTGGCCGTTGCCTTTGTGGCCGTTACCTTTGTGGCCGCTGCCTTTGTGGGTGTCACTTTCGTAGCGGTTGCCTTTTTGCCGGTCGCCTTCGCCGGCGCTGCCTTCCTCGCCGACTTCGCCAGCCGGGGACTGCTCGGGTCCGTCATGCGCTCCTCGCTTCCTGCGATGCCTCGAGCGCGAGGCGTTGCTGATTGGTTCGGCCACCGGCGGTCACGGCCATGGCGGGTCCGGGTGCAACGGTCGAGGTTAGAGCCGAACGACGGGGCGTCGTGAGCCAGCGCCAGGTTCGGCGCCCGATCGGGCGGGCGAGCGACAGTGCAGTGGCGCCGCCGACAGCGGTTCCGACCTGGGCCCAGGCGAGCGGATCGAGGGGAACGCACCCGAACAGCTGGCTCACCCCCGGCGTCTGCACGATCCCGA
>Ga0102924_1005368_pt1 | contig 12462 bp, 13 predicted proteins | sample PaiPotPPM11metaG_FD_80116 | JGI IMG/M metagenome (GOLD analysis project Ga0102924, IMG submission 80116) | Iron sulfur acid spring bacterial and archeal communities from Banff, Canada, to study Microbial Dark Matter (Phase II) - Paint Pots PPM... ... | reverse complement strand
TCTAGTTCAACAAGAACATTGTGTCATTCAATGGGAACCCCATTGAAAGTAGCAGAAGACATGATTGAACTCGAAGAAAAGGGTGATATCCTGAATTCTTTACTAAGAATAGTTACATTTCTATGTAATAGATATGCCATGGGGGCATCAAATGCAGCGCTGATAGGAAAGTGTGTATACCCAGAAACGTCCCTCGTATTCGATGAACAAAATTCCTCTTCTTACAGAAAAGAAATTGCGCGGCCAGATATTATAGATTGCATTTAGGAAGTTTCTTAGCTATTGAGCTTGCAAAGGAGCTCAAAAGGTTTCCATCGAATTACAGAGACAATAGATTCGAAAGTATAATAGAACTCTATGAAACTGGATGTGCTGACTATATATTCAATTTTCTGGTGGATACAAAAACTAGAGAAGAGAAGCTTGTGACTCCAATCTTAATGGATTTGGATGGAAATAAAAAAGCTCTTGCAATTCACATATATGGTGATGAAGAAATAAGATTATGGAAAAGATGGGGAGATGGTTATGATGGACTTTATGATATTAGTGGAAATAGAAGTAATATACGCATGGAAGTAAGTCCGTTCTTCGATTCGGTTGCAATAACTTAGGAGTACACATCCAACTAAATTAGTAAGTATATATGAAAAGATCATAATGAGTATTGGTTTCATACTTGTTCTTGCGGACAATTGCTGAAATATGAGAAGATGTCTTGATGCTTTATTGCGGTAAACATTACCTTATCCTGCAATTAACCAAGGTTCTCAACAAAGTGTTCCTTGGAGCTTTGTCAAGCCATTTTCTAAGGTATCTGTTTTCTTCATTCATAGACTTCATTTTACAGCTAAAGCTAATAAAATTGGCCCTTAATTCCCTACTGATTTTGCTTTCTTTTTTATCTTCAGTCTGGCCAGATGGATTATTGGACATTAGAATAACCCTTTCAATTCCCAATATACTCTCGATTTCTGTAATTATTCCTATAGTTTCCAAATACTTATGAAGTGTATCTGCGTAGTTTGATCCTCTTTTTACACTTACCATAGGAAGCATCAAAAAGTTGCCAAATGATTGGTTGGTAATGAGTAGTAATTTATTATTTTCATCACGAATAACGGCTACTGCTGCCTTCAAAATAAACTGACCATTTGACATTGTTTTGAAGTCTACAAAGTGTGAATGACTTACTACAATTCTTTTTCTTCCTCCACTAATCTTCTGTCTTGATAGCCTCCTGTAGCTGCCACGCGTATATATCAACGGCAATTCCTTTTTATCAAATGCTGCTCTTACCACCTCACCGACAACCATGATATGATCTGCAAATGTCTGAATTGCCTTAACTTTACATTCTGCATTTACAGTACAGTTTTTGATCATTGGAACGTCAATATATTTTGAAGGATAGGTGTCAAACGTATTTGGAATTGTTAGTTTTTGAATTTCTATTCCAGAATATCCACCAGCTATGTTTACAAGTTCAGACTGTTCTTCTGATGCCATATTTACTGCAAACACATTTGTCTCTTGAATATTCCAATAGGTAGGAGAATCATGTATGAAGATAGCTATTAAGATTGGATCATATGCAATCTGCATGGTCCATTCGACTGCCATCACATTAGGACCATATTTTGAGCCGTTCGTAGTGATTAGAGCAACTTCAGTAGCAAAAAATCTATGAACATTTTCCATTATCTCAGATTCTGGAAGCGTTTTGCTATTGTTGCTGTTTACTATCAATCGAACATTTTAGCAATAAAAACCTCTCAATATAATACTTAACTCACATTTTGGATCGGATTATGCAGATGTGATATACCACCCCAGTTGAAAGGTAGGTTTGGATTTGCTAGGAACGAGGACAGCATGATTACAAGTATCAATTATATAGGATTTGTTTGACTACGTTAAACAAGTGCCGTCGTAGCTCAGCCTGGGAGAGCACTCGACCTGAAATACACTCAGGAGTGAAGCTGAAGACCGAGCTGTCGTGAGCTCAAATCTCACCGGCGGCATACTTACCTAACAGGGTGTCTTTGAAAGAATAAAGAATAAAGAATCCCTTCTATACCTAGAAATGCTGAGATGGTTATAAGGGCAATCCGTAGAGTATTTTGCAGTCATGAGGACTCATTTTCCTTTAGAACGTACAGTGATTTCGATTTTAATGAGTACAATAAATGTTCCAAATGTGGAAAAACATTAAGGTACATCAAAGGCTTTGACGAGGATATGAGAGGCTAAGGAAGAAATTTGATTCGATTTAGTCTTCAGACCTTAATCATTATATGGTGGCTAGGGGCAGTAACTGCCGCTATTTCCCTATTAATCCCTGTCTATTCCGCCTATCTTTTAATAGGATCGATTGGTTGGACGGTAGTTCTGTCGACTACTGCTCTAATTATCTATGAGATAAAGAGGATAAAGGAAGAGGATAAAAAGAAACAACTAGCAAAGTAAAAACTAAACGCTCTCTTTTCCACCTTGTTCGTCGATAACTACCAAAGTTACCGTTGAGGTTATTCCTGGTATTTTCCTTATCTTGTTCGTAATAGTATGATTCATCGCTTCTGTGTTATCTGACTTTACCTTCACGAAGACATCATGAACGCCGTAAGTTCCTCTTACCTCCTTGATATCTGGTAATTTTGAAATTTCGGCGATAATCTTTTCTTCGGATCCGAGAGTGCAGTTTACTAATATATATGCAGTAGGCATTATGGCTGACTCTGCAGTGATTTGGTATTTTAGTGTTTTCTGTCCTGCTGCCAGTTATAATTTAGCTTTGATTTTTGAACTGTTTTGAATATTCTGAAGTATAATACCATAAAATATGCAGAAATCTAATAAAACTTACAAAAAATAGACAAAATGGCAAATACGAAAATTGTATACGGTACAATTCTCCCAGACATCAGCTCAGAAGAAACTATAATGGTCATTCTCTTGCATGCGGTGCTAGAAACTCTAAAGATTCGCACCACGGGATCGCAGAGGCATCAATATCGGGTTGGAATAGAACCGTTTCAAAAAAGCTTGTGAATCCATCGTTATGATCAGAATATGTAATTACGATCCATATTTTATGATTTTAACGTAAGTATCTTACTTAAGGTAAATAAACCAAAAAATATTTTTTTATCGTAATTGGTTATGATAAAAACAGCTGAAGCGAAGTCTGACGGTATCATCGAAACACCACAAGGAAAAAGGGAGCGGTTTCTTATGGAATTCGAAAAGCCATTTAAGTGTGAAAAATGCAATGAGCGGTTCAAGAAGAAAAAATACCTGCGCGAACACAAGTCGCAGATCCATTCGTATTAGTCCCATTGTTTACATATATGTACGAGATTGGTATCTATTTTGGAACTATAAAAATAGTTTATGAAAACTGGAAGTAGTATTAAAAATTATTAAATTGGATTAAAATCTGACAGATATTTTTAAATTATCCTGTATAATACTGGATAATGTATGAAAATTTATACTAAAACAGGGGATAAAGGTGAAACCGGTCTTATCGGTGGAAAACGCATCTCAAAGGGAGATCCACGAATAGTTGCATACGGTTCAGTGGACGAACTAAATTCAAATATTGGGATAGCCATCTCATCATTGACCGTAAAGGATAGGCATCTTTTTTTGGATCTCATAAATATTATGACGTGCATCCAATGTGAACTATTTATAGTTGGCTCAGATTTGGCTGATCCTAGATACCCTGCGGGAAATCAAAATCAGTACCAAACTCCTAGAACAGAGGAAAACATGGCATCAGCTTTAGAAGATGCGATAGATAAATTTGAAGCGGAACTCGAACCAATCACATTCTTTATTCTTCCAGGAGGAAGTATTGAAGCATCACTTCTTCATATCACTCGCACTATTGCTAGAAGGGCTGAGATTGCTGCAACATTACTCTCAAAAGACCAAATAATAAATCCTATCGTTTTAGTATATCTCAACAGACTATCAGACTTTCTGTTTGTAGCCGCGAGGCTGATAAACAAACGCCTCGGAATCCAAGACGTAGCTTGGAGGCCTAGCGAGAGGCAAACAAGGTAACTTTAACTTCAAAATCTGACTACTTTTGGCAACTATTGCTAGTAACAAAAGTCAGCTCTAAGGAATGAGTTTTATTGTGATTATTATTAATAACCCTCTCAAAGTTAAGATTGCTCTATTTCGATATGCTTATTCCCTCATTTTAATACCTGATATAGCTATATTAGATATTGCTTAGATATGAGTGTGCATTGACGTGGCAATATACAAAATGGGAAGAAAAAAAAAGACGGATCTGACCCCGTTTTTCCAGCATGTCTTACAGCTTAAGCATGTAAAAAGAGCTGGATGGATTTCAAGAGCCCAAATTAGTAATCCAGAATCGGTAGCAGATCACTCGTATTCGGTGTGTGCAATAAGCATGGCTTTATCAGATATACTGGGATTAAACACTGAAAGGGTGATGAAGATGGCAATCCTCCATGATTTGCCTGAATCAATCGTTGGAGATATTGTGCCTGGTGAAGTTACTAAAAAAAAGAAACGCGCAGAGGAGAATATTGCGATAGAGACTATTTTGCAATCGATTCCTCCGTGCATACGTTCAGACTATAAGGGAATATGGTTGGAATACCTCTTAAATAAAACTGACATTGCGCGATTAGTACATACAGTGGATAAGCTTGAGATGGCGCTGCAAGCAAGGCAGTATGTCAGCGAAGGCTACCCAAAACATTTGCTAGCTCAGTTTTTGGATTTTCCTAAAAAATACATGATGAATTACAAACACGAAATTATCTCACAGATACAAAATGCTTTAAAGCCGCGTCGCCCCAAATAATAATAGAAGCATGCAGTACTTTACGGCTCTGAAGTTAGGTGAAAAACGTGTGAAAGCCGCCCAAGACGTTTTGACAAAATATACTGGTCACGCTATGCCCGCATTGGCATTGAAAGATAATAAGGACAACAAATGGGAACCGGTAGGAGAGGAGAACCTATTTGCTATTGTAAAGGAAGCTAGTGGATACATGATTGCAATTTGCGACAAAAATGGCGTGGCAAAATCGATCGCTCAATGGTTCACAGAAGATACAAAAAATGAGATCATAGCTAAAATTAAGGCTGAGCAGAATATGATTGAATATCTTGGTAAGCTGTCTCTACCAATATAACGAATGCTTAATTAGATAATATGCAATAGTTTTCTTTTGATATTTGACAGAAAAACAATACGAGCAAGAGATCGAGGTAAAAGGTCATCTTATTGACTCTATGATCCTGACGAGAATCTTTGATAACATCATGGATCTGAAGGGAGACTTTCAAGTTCTGGATTTCAATGTCGGGAAGAAAAAAAAAGATGCTAGCTATGCCCGCCTCATAGTTCGTGGCAAGAGTCGCGAACATCTAAACGAATTATTGGAATCCCTCTACAGAGAAGGAGCACAGCCTATATCCATTCAACAAGTTATGTTGAAACCAGTTCTTAAAGACATGGTGATGCCTGATAATTTTTACAGCACAACAAACAATACGACCCAGGTCTACTACAAAGGTGTATGGATAGACGTTGTAAACATGATGATGGACAAGTGCATTGCAGTAGAAACCGAGAAAAAAACTGCAGAATGTAAGATGATACGTGATCTAAAGAAGGGGAATATGGTAGTCGTGGGAGAACAAGGGGTTAGGATTATTCCACAAGAACGCCCACGAGAAGGGGTTGACCTTTTTCAGTTTATGGGCAGTAGCAGCTCCAGCGAAAGACCTACACAACAAATTGCTCGAAAGATCGCAGTCGACATTTACAACACTAAGGAAACTCCTGGGGGTAGGATAATCGTGGTCGCCGGACCGGTACTCGTCCATTCAGGTGCGTCGGAAGCTCTTGCGAAATTGATTCGGATGGGATATGTCCAGGGACTCTTAACAGGTAATGCTCTTGCAGTTCATGATGTAGAGAATGCTTTGATGGGAACATCATTGGGCATGAATATCAAGGATGGAACCCTTGCGATAAGAGGCCATAGAAATCATATGCAAGCAATTAATGAGGTTTTCAAGGTAGGATCTTTAAAAGCAATGGTTCGAAAGGGGATTTTAAAGAGTGGTGTTATGTACGAGTGCATTGCCAACGACATTCCATTCGTACTTGCAGGATCGGTAAGAGATGATGGTCCTATTCCCGACGTTATTACAGATATTGTCGAAGCACAAAGAAAATATAAACAAGTATTAGAAGGTGCAAAAATGGTCTTGATGTTTTCAACCATGCTGCATTCTATAGCGGTAGGGAATATGCTCCCTTCATCGGTCAAGGTTGTCGCTGTAGATATAAGCCAGCCAGTTGTAACAAAACTCATAGATCGAGGGACAATACAAGCTATCGGAATCGTAACAGACGTTGGTGCTTTCTTGCCCACGGTTGTCCAACATCTAGAAAATATCGAGCAATCAATCACCGATGAGAAAAAAGGGAGCGATCAAATGACTTGACATATCGATATTGTGGCAACCTCGCTCCAATTACATATATCCAATACCGTGTACCAGAAAACTAGAGCGTCAAATATAGTGTACTGGTTAATTGCACATTTTATTTTGAATAGCCGTATGGTAACCTATTCTGAGTAAATGTAGAAGAATCGACACAATATGAAATCACGAATTACTCCATTATTGCAAGTTTAGTCTTTATTAAATTCAATGCGATCTTCGGATCAGCTCTTCCACCGGTTAATTGCATCACTTTTCCAAGCAAAAAATTCGCGGCATTCGGGTTTTGTTTTGCATCCCTCACAGCAGATTTTTCAGACTTGAATATTGATTCTATTGCCTCTGATATTGTAGCTTTGCTATCTATTATGGAGGCATTCATTTTATCTAGAACATAAGAGGGCATTTCTCCAGTCTTTGTTATCTGGCCAAGGATCATTTTTGCAATGTTCCTGTTGATTATATTCTGATCAATCATTTTTACCAACTCTGCCATATGTTTCGCTTCAATTCTCAATCCTGAGAATAGAGATCCCTCTTCCCTTTTTGAATCATCTATGAATCCTAGTAAATCAGAAACAATCCAATTGGCAATTTCATTTGGTGATGAAGAATAGATTTTAACTGTCGATTCAAAAAAGTCGGCCAGCTCTTTATTGTCAATCAGAACCTGAGCTACATGGTCAGAAAGCTCATATCCCCTGAGGAACCGAATTTTTCTTTCATCTGGAAGTTCAGGCATTTTTGCCTTAAGTGAAGATAAAAATTCGTTTCCGAGAACTATTGTCGGGATGTCCGGCTCAGGAAAGTATCGATAATCTTCTTCTTCTTCCTTTGCCCTAGACTGCTTGGTTACTTTTCTTGCCTCATCCCAATGACGCGTTTCTGATTTAATCTCAATATCTCGTACCGACATTGTTTTTTGCCTAGTAATCTCATAGCCAAGTGCCTTTTCTACATCTCTAAACGAGCCAACATTCTTGATCTCGACTCTTTTTCCGCCTTCTAAAGAAACATTCACGTCGCATCTCACCGAACCGTCCAGCTTTGTATCGCCTACGCCCAAATGCTCGATTATAGAAGTAATTTTATTCAAAAACATTCGAACATCTTTTGGTTCAGCAAAATCTGGCTCTGTGACAATTTCTACTAAAGAGACACCCGCTCTATTATAGTCTATAAGAGTATAAAAGCTAGTATCGTAAATTAGTCTTCCTGGATCCTCTTCCAGCTGAACTCTCCTAATCTTTGTACTCTTGATCCCATAATCGACTCTTCCCTCAACGCCGATACTTGTGATTCCATATGCATTATATTGTGTTATTTGAAAATTTTTGGGTAGATCGGGGTAGAAGTAATTCTTTCGGTAAAACATTACCTTGTCTGGAACTTTACACCCTAGAGCAAGTGAAATCATACTAGCAAAGTCTACTGCTCTTTGATTTAAGAGCGGAAGAGTCCCAGGCAGACCCGAACAAATTGGACAGATGTTTGTGTTGGGTGCCTTCCCTCGATAATCACATTGGCATGAACAAAATAATTTACTCTGAAGTCCTGTTAGTTGACAATGGATTTCAAGACCGATCTTTACTTCCACCAATTATATCTCAGGACTCTTGTGAATATCAACTATACTTTCAAAGGATGATGCAACGTCAAATAGGGTTTGCTCTTCCATTTCATTTGCCATTATTTGCAATCCTACAGGAAGACAGTCACTAAATCCAACTGGTATTGATATTGCTGGTATACCGGCGAGGTTAGCAACAACCGTATCAATATCTATCTGATACATCTTCAACGGATCATCGATCTTTTCACCAAATTTGAATGGCAATATAGGCATTGTAGGAGCTATCAAAACATCATATTTTTCAAACAGTGATTTAACTTCCTGCTTTATCATTTCTCTTGCTTTTTGAGCTTTTAGATAATATTTTCCATAATACCCAGCCGAAAGAACATACGACCCAATAATAATACGTCTCTTAACCTCTTCGCCAAAATTATTGCGAACCTTTGCGAAATATGTATTCCATTCATACTCCTCAGGGTTGGAGTCAAACCCGTAGCGAATATTGTCATATCTCGCAAGGTTACTACTGGCTTCAGCCATAGCAATTGTATAGTAGGATGCGAGAGCATATTCAATCGACTTCATTGAAGTATCTTCACACTTACAATCTGACCTTGAAAATAAGTCCACTGCAGAATAGATACATTTTGAAACAGCCGGATCAGCCCCTTCAACAAGTTCTTTTACTAGTCCAACACGAATATTCCTGTTGTTTTGGTTCAGGCTGTATTTTGGTATTCTATCGAGAGACATAGTATTAGGAATTGTCTCCATAGCTGTTGCTCTTGTTGTCTGATCGTTTTCGTCTGTACCTGCGATTGCATTCATAAGCATCACTACATCAGAGACCGTCTTACCTATTGGTCCGATCTGCTCTAAACTATTAGAGTAAGAAATTAGTCCAGATCTACTGACGCATCCATACGTTGGTTTTAATCCTACGACGGAACAAAAGCTAGCTGGGCACCTTACAGATCCACCTGTATCAGAGCCTAATGACATGGCACATTCTAATGCTGCTACACTCGCTGCACTCCCACCAGAGGAGCCGCCCGCGACATAATTAATATTCCATGGATTACGCGTAGGTCCATATTTGCTGTACTCCGTAGTAGAGCCCATCGCAAACTCATCGAGATTTAGCTTTCCAACAATAATTGCATCATTTTCTTTCAATTTCTTAATTACAGTTGCATCATATGGTGGAACATATCCCTCAAGCATTTTTGAAGCGCAAGTGGTTTTCAAGCCCTTGGTGCATATATTGTCTTTAATACCAAGTGCAACGCCTGCAAGTCCACCAATGTGTTCTCCGTCATGAATTCTTTTATCGATAGAACGTGCTTTTTCTGCCGCACCCTTTTTATCCACAGCGACAAAAGCGTTGATTTTGACATCTATTTTTTCTATTCTTTCTAGAATCTGAGATATATATTCCTGTGCAGAAAAGTCTCGATTTTTAATGCCGGAAGCAACCTGGTCAGCGGTAAGACGATACAGATGGTTTGGCAATTATACCATCCTTGGCCCTTTTACAAAGCCGTCCTTTCTATTTTTGGAAAATTCCAATGGATCGCCTTCGAACACGTGAATATTGTCATTTCTTAATTCAGAAACTTTTTTGATTGAACAGGCTGGATCACTCCCAGTCAATGAAACATTATCTAGTTTATCAAAATAGCTAATTATTTCATCGATTTGAATCGCATATCTATCTAGCTCACTGTCCGTTAATTCCAACCTAGAAAGCCAACCAAGATGTCTTATTTCATCTTTTGAAATCATGTTAACACGCCACTGCCTATCTCGTATTCTAGGGGGTTAACCTGTCTATATCGCGTGGGTACAGAGATGCATCCCGTATGTTATCAATCTTTGTAATAGCCATCATCAATCGTTCCAGCCCGACGCCAAATCCAGCGTGTGGAGGCACTCCATAGTCAAATACCTTCAGATGGTAATCAAAAGCTTGTGTATTTAATCCCTGTTTTTTCATTCTTTCCAATAATTCGTCCTTCCTGTTTACTCTTGTACTGCCTGACGATATTTCTAACGGTCCGTACATTAGATCAAAAGATTCAGAGACTCGACCAGACTCCGGCATAAACTTTGGCTTTACATAAAAAGGCTTTATAGATGTAGGCCAATCGGTGATAAAATAAAAGCCATTCATCCTGTCATCCGGCAAGTTTTTCATTGCCTGAGGTGAGAGGTCATCACCCCATCGAATGCGCTCTCCACCTCCGTGTAACTGTTCTATAAGATCGGAATAAGAATATCTAGCGAACGGCAATTCGATATTTGGCAATTGAAACTCAAGGTAAGCAAGATCATTTTTGTTCTTTTCTTTAACTGAATCTAGAACATGCAATATCATTCTCTCAAGCAAACTCATTATATCATTGTAGTCTACAAACGCCTTCTCCACATCAATAGATATTGCCTCAGAAAGATGTCTATTAGTGCGCGACGGCTCGGCTCTAAAAATCGGGCCTATCTCAAACACATTTTCAAAAGCCATAGTCAATTGCTCCTTGTACAACTGAGGACTTTGCGCCAGGAATGCTTCTCTGTCGTAATAAAATATTGGAAATAATGCTGCACCGCCTTCTGTAGCAGTAGCAATCATTTTTGGAGTGTTTACCTCGATAAACCCTTGTCTCGCTAGGAACTCTCTGCTTGCATTCAATACGGTATAACGAATATGGAAAATACTCTGAAGAATATTTCTACGTAGATCTATTGCCCTCAAATCCAATCTGGTATCAATACCTATAGATGTCTTACTTTGCATCATAAATGGAGCAGCTTTTCTAGCAATAGAAAAGGCCTTCAACTCTAATGGGATGATCTCCACGCCGCTAGGCGCTTTTTCTTGAGGTCTAACCGTCCCCCGAATACCAAGCGAAGTGTGTTCTTTTATTTGGTGGAGTTGCCCAAATAATCGCTTTGGACATTCACTCTTCTTCGCCATAACTTGGATGTCTCCGTACCTGTCTCTTACGATAATAAACTGGATGTTACCATGGTCACGCTTACTCGAAACCCACCCCATAATTATTACTTCCCTATCTTCCAGTGATGAGTTGATTTCCGACGAATAATGCGTCCTTCTCCATTGTCCGATCTCCTCTTCATGTAGTAGGTCGCTCAATTCTAAAAACCTTAATCGTGATAAATTTTGTATAGCTACGGATAATTTAACCTTTAATGATGTTACGATTCTGCAAATAAAAATGAGCGTGAGTGTGCCAAGTCTTTAGAGTGATCTCTTTATATACTCCATTCTTTTGCAGAGCAGCGGGTTTGTAAAAGTATCCTATTCGAATTTTTATAGTGTGTGAATTACTCGTTATGGCTTATTCATTCCATTTTCTGGCCTCTGTCTGGTATTCACTCTCCCCTAAGCCGAATACCATACCGTCATCCCTCCTACCCTCTGAGGAACTTGTCTCATTTAACACCGAATTCACGCTTTCTTTTTCTGTCTTTAAACCAAATGGTTTCATGCGTTCACTATGTTGTTTTCGAGCTATCAGCCCTCTCTCGAATGCTCTAACATGAACTACGCTACACCCGGAATTACCGCAGGAGTAGGACAAGTCGCCGGTTAAGAGAATATAAAGACCAGTTTAATAGGTGCAGAATAGATAATGACAACTTAGTTAAGAGGTGGTGGTAGCATTACAACATGATAAATACATCAAAGAAGAGGTAAAAAATATCAATAAAAATCATTTTCCTCAAGTTTGTCTAGCGTTGGCAGTTGTAGCGCTTAACATTACAAGCACACAAATGTATTGGCTCGGACAGGACCGACAATACCTATAGAACTTAGTAACGGTGTTACTGCCGTGGCTTACAGTAATATGACATTCTATCTAAATTCTACAAATAGCCATTATCATTTAAAAGGGTTGATTAAAGATATCCTGCCAGAATCTAGGGGTTTTATTTCTATGATGATAGATTTCCGAAATCAATCTACTGTTACGTCTGTGCATTCAATCTTGTATATTCTTCATGGTCCGATCGATTCTAATACAACCGTTCCATTTGATATTGACACAGGCTATACTCAAGCACAACAGAATCGATTTCAATATCTGAAGGCTCTGATAGCATGAAAAGTAAGAGAAGTTGCAATGGTTGAAGGCATTGTGACAAGAACAGGCAATGGAGGACATATAATATTGACTAGAAGACGGGCTCATAGTAAAAGTCGAAGTGTGAATTTGAAGAGATACTTTGAATAAATGAATGTCCAGGAAAGAGTAAATACAGGGTACCGATCGTAATCGAGATAGTAGATGTTGCAGCATCTTCCAACGAATGTAACCACAACAAAAGCTGCGCAATCAGTGCTGCTCGGC
>Ga0102924_1005367_pt1 | contig 12463 bp, 13 predicted proteins | sample PaiPotPPM11metaG_FD_80116 | JGI IMG/M metagenome (GOLD analysis project Ga0102924, IMG submission 80116) | Iron sulfur acid spring bacterial and archeal communities from Banff, Canada, to study Microbial Dark Matter (Phase II) - Paint Pots PPM... ... | reverse complement strand
GTCGGAGAACTTCCATCCTTATTGCGAGGCTGTGAAACTGAATTATAAATGTCGTATGCAGAATCACAGTTTTCTCCAAGCCCTTTATCTGAACTTGTTTCTTTCCGGTTTACTCTAGCCCGTCTCTAAATGCCGCATCGCGGTCGACACACATATTCATTCCAATTTTTGAATTTTAGATGTGATCACATCGTGCTACCACTAGCACCAGTATTACTAACAACATTCGAAAAATTCTATGGTTATGATCGTAGCCATCGTTCGCAACTAACTATTAGGCGTATATTCTATTGCATAACTTCGCAGTGGCTCAATGTCTCCTATATCGAAGAATCCGATATTTCACATCGGTAGACTAAAGGCAAGTGTTGCACCCTCGTAATGGTCATTATTTCTGCACCATATCTGCCCACCATGAGCTTCCACAATACTTTAGACATAGACACTCCTAAACCTGTCCCTTTTGAAATGTGCTGAAACAATCTTGGAAAACGAACTTGGCACGATTATACTAACTATGCCCTCGCCTTCATCGCTTATACTGACAACGATTTCACGGTCGATTTTATTTGGTCCACCTGCCCTAACTCTGTTCTCTATATCTAAAGTTACAGTGCCACCTTTCCAGTTTTCTTTGATAGATTTGAAATAAGCTGGGCTATTCTTCCTATGTCTGCTCGGACCAAAATATCCTCGCAAATGTTGAGTTCGAAATAAGTAGCGAATAGGATGGAGGTTGTTCCTTCCTTTCAGCAATAGCGTCAATTCGAGAATGATTCTTAACCATCAAATTTTTCGATAACACCACTTTTCTTTCGCAGCGCCCATTTTTAGAATAGCTCGTCAGAGCTATCACACAAGTAGTCGTAGAGGCCACGCTATTTACTTCCAATTTGTATACTGATATCATTGATACTCTGGTTTATGCGTGTTATTACCTGTGCATTATCAAGCGGTTTTCACCTGAAATAGCTAAACAGGTAACGAGGAGAATATGTCTGAATATAAGTCATAGTACCCTCTCTCCTGCCGTTCGAAAGCAGATCTTGAGATTCTCGTCTACTTTCATAATTTTTCTGTAATAACAGGAATTGCTAATTTGTAAAAAATAAGGCTTAAAACTCTCCGAAGCTAGAAGCGGTCATTCATAGGAACCACCTTGAATTGATTTTGTTCTAGCTCTTCTCGTAATGCTGCGTTAACGTCTGATTCATCGTCAGGTAGAAGAACCCTGGTTAACATTATTATTGAGTTAGCTGCTCCTCCTTTCGCAACTATTCGTTTCATCTTTTTTTTGCTCCCTTTTTCTATATCCATATTACATACTCGTCTCTTGTCTATTATACCGTCAGCGCCAAACTTACTTCCTTAAACATACAAGTGGTACCGCATCCCGTAAAGTGCCATCCCTACTTCGAGTGCCCAGAGTCCCTACGAACCCAATCAGTGGGTAGATCAGATACTCAAACATAGCAAACAAAGCCATTTCTAGTAGATACTAATTTCCTGCAAATGCTGGATTCATGATAGATCATAGGTGCTTACAGACATCTAAACAGTGTAGTAGTCGCGGCGGTGTATGCTAATAGAGATAAGTCTCGTAATGAAAAAAATTTTCATGTCATGTTTGCAAACAAATACAAACCCAGCCAAATTCGCGTTATCTATTTAATAGATAACACTTTGTAAATTGGGCTCGAGGTTTGCGTCAGATAAATAGACTAAAAATGTTTTTTCTCAGGGACGGCTTACCTTGCTTCAATCTCGAAATGCATTTGCTAAGCAATCTTCCGACTGTTTACTGCCGCTAACATGCATAGAAAATAGGATTTTGTCCCTCGTAATAGTAAGCATGGGTCAACTAAACTCGTTTTACATAAGTAATGCTTTAATTTTGGAGAATTCAGGACTAAATCGAAGGTGGGGTGGCAGAGCGGCCATGCGTTCGCCTGCAGAAAAAACCCTGTAGTGAGCGAATATATAAGGGTTCGAATCCCTTCCCCACCTTGCTAAATAAACTCTGATATGGCATTATTTCCTAGGTCCATTGCGCTCCTTTGGCCGAACTAACCATTTCAGCAAGAACCAAATAACCCGTACCTGCATTTTGGACAATATGCCTATCAACATCTCCCAATGGATTGCCATTATGATCCTCCCACATGGAACGGTTAAGAATGAAGGAATTTTTTTTCTAATGCTCACAATTTTAATTGCCCTGATCATTTTAGCGATAGTTCTGCGAAAAAGGAGAAGCGAAAACGACGTGGCAGAGATGGACTAGATAGGCGGCTGTCTGCTGGCTACGACACAAGCTATAGTATTAATCACATGCAGCAAGATGATTTTTTGCGGAAATTCGGTGTTAGCGTCTCTGAGCTAGATTGGTTTATTAACACTTCTTTGGCAATGCCACACACTGATTATGTCTTTTAGAGTTGATAAAGACTCGCTTGGGGATGTCAAGGTTCCCTCTGAAGCGTATTATGGTCCTTTTACGGTTAGAGCATCCTTGCAGTATATCGTTACAGGAGAAAAGGCCCATCCTGACCTGATCCACGCATACACGATGATAAAGAGATCAGCTGCGAAGGCGAACATGGAACTTAACGTCCTTGATAAAACTATAGGAAGTGCGATCATAAAGAGCTGTGATGAAATTCTGGAGAACAGATTGCACGATCAATTCATAATCGATGCAATTAACTCTGGCGCTGGAACTGCACTTAATATGAATATCAATGAAGTAGTGGCTAACCGCGCTCTTGAGATCTTGGGAAAGAAAAAGGGTGAATATGATGTCATTAGCCCCAACGACCACGTCAACATGTCCCAATCAAGCAACGACACATTTCCTACAGCAATGCATGTTGCTATTATAGTTAATATTTTAGCAACGATCTCGGTACTAGAGGATCTAATTAGGTCGTTGGAGAGGAAAGCAATCGAGTTCAAAGACACAATAAAAATTGGCCGGACTCATTTGATGGATGCCCTTCCAGTAACTCTTGGGATAGAATTCGGAGAATACGCATATTCGCTTGAAATCGCTAAGGAAAAATTCTATCAAGCTATTGATAACCTCCGGTACATTGGCCTCGGTGGCACTGCCGTAGGTACCGGTGTCAACTCACCGAAAGGATTCAGCCAAATTGCAATTAGCCACCTTTCGGAAATCTCTGGATTGGATTTAAAACCATCTCCAAATATCTATTATTGTTTGCAGAGTAAGTTCGACGTGGCTAACTGTTCGTCCGCTCTCCGTAATCTCGCCTTGGAGTTAATCAAAATGGCCAATGACTTAAGGTTAATGGCCTCAGGTCCAAATGCAGGATTTGCAGAAATTATTATCCCTGCCGTTCACGCTGGGTCTTCCATCATGCCGGGAAAGGTTAATCCCTCTCTTGCTGAATGTCTTAATATGATCTGCTTTAATATTGTCGGAAATGATGTATCAGTTGCATTGGCTGCCCAGGCCGGGCAGTTCGAGCTCAATGTGATGTTACCTGGAATGACGAAAAATGTTCTAGATTCGGCCAAGATGCTAAAAAATTTCCTACCGACATTTGCAAAAAATATGGTAGATGGCTTGGTAGCAAATTGGCAAACAATATCATACCATGTGGATAAGAGTCCGATTCTTGTCACTCTACTAAATCCGTATATTGGGTACTTGCAAGCAGCCGAGATCTACAAGGAATCCGTGAAAACAGGAATCACCGTTCGACAGCTTGTCTTGAATAGAGGCCTAATGTCAAAAGAAGAGCTAGATCGGGTATTGTCAAAAGATAATCTCTTAGGTGGCAGGGAGTAAAAGATTGATGCCATTGGCAATTAAAATTTGCTATGCGCTGCTTCGTTTCTATATGTTCGATTTTCCTAGATTGGTTTCCTCGCGTGCCTCAGCCGTACAGCGATTCGCCAGTTGATTGTCCGTTGGCCGCTCCCCACGTTCTATCAGTCAGATCCTACGGCCCCTGGGATATCAATAATCTAATTATCGAAAGTGTAGGTCACAGATGCCCCTTTTCCAGTTACTCTATCGAAGAGCTCCCCGATCAGTTCGGCCCAGTGCCTATTTGATTTCTTGGCGACGTCATTATTTTGATTAATGGTAAGTCTCTGCACGACTTTGGATTTAAAACGTCTAGCCGATATTTCGTAGCAATAGCAATCTCTACGTAACCTTCAATTAACAGTTTGATGATAGTTTTTTAATGGGTGAAAGACTAAAGGACATAAGAGAAACAACATCTGATGCGGTATCGATAATTCGTGAACTTGGGGCACCTGGAGTACAAGAATCTCTAGGTAAAATCTTGGAAACAACAAAGGCTGCAAAAGAGATCGTAGACGCGCTCAAGGAACCTGAGTTTGTCAAGAATATTGAGAATATCAGACTGACTACTGAATCTATGCAGGATGCTTCAATCAAAATTGAAAACACCCTTCGTGAGATGAAGCAAACTGGAGTCCTCGAGCAGGCCAGAGAAGCGATAAGGACTGCAAACAATGTCATGGATTCTCTCTCCACCAACAAGGATTTCGGTGAGATGAACGAAATTTTGAAGGCAACGTTGAGCTCAATAAGAGATCTTGTCGATGAGCTAAAGCTTATTGCAGTCTCTTCCAAAAAAACAGGTACGCTCAACAATGCCGCAGCGATAATGAAAGAATCATCAGAGATGTATCGAAATATTGCTGGTTCAAAATAAGACCAGTCTTATGCCGTTAGAATAGTGCTATCTCCTCTCATCCTCCTCCCACGTTAATTAGGCCAATCTTGACAAGTTCGGCTCCGATCCCGTATCCAACAAGCGCTACGCCAGTTCCTAACCCCGCCATTTCAATTCCACCTTTGAACCAGCTTTTTTTTGCCATGCGACCTTTTATAGCTCCTACTATAAACGAAGAAACTACACTAACTCCTATTGCTATTGCTATTGAGACCCCTGACGAAATTAATCCAGCTTTGACGGCGAAATATGGCAAGATAGGAAGAATGCCACCCAGCAAAAAAGCTCCGAACATGACGAGTGCACCCCTGAAAGGGCTTCCCAATATTTCCAAGTTTAGGCCTAACTCTTCTGTTAACATCGTCTTGAGCCACACATCCTTATTCGAGGTTATTTTATCGACGACTTTTTGGAGTTCGTCTCCTTGAAAGCCTTTGGCCGTGTATATATCGACTATTTCCTGGCGCTCCTTGTTAGGCAGATTTTCAATTTCGAACTCTTCGCGTCTTATTTCAGATTCTAATATCTCTCTCTGCGATTTGACTGCTAGGTAATTCTGGACCGCCATCGCTTTGGCCCCGGTAAACATCCCGACTAAAGCGGCCAATATCACAACATCTGCCGAAATTTGTGCTCCTCCCACGCCGGCAACGATGCCTAAGGATGTGTTTATGCCGTCACCAAATCCGAAGACGATATCCCGGATGTAGCTGCTTGCCTTTATGTGGGGCTCGATATGCGTAGAACCTTTAATCAACTTCAATCCCGTTATTTTGTCATTTCAATATATATACGATAGCGCTGTATATAGATGACTTCCAGCCTGATGGAGCAAAAACAAGAAATGACAGTGAGTGGTAAGTTACGCTTTTTGATATTCCCCGACCTAACCTGAGTATACAATTCTCCGTTGCTTTTGAACTATTTGTGCCGACAAACCCGAGTTCTCAGCTAGACAGATAATCCTGTAACTCGATTAGAGTACGACATATTAAAGACGCGTAACCAACATACTGAGACAGGAAGTCGGCTGCGGATTTCAATGCAGCGCTACCTCTATAACCTTCGTCATATTTCATTTCTACACTTCCCTTATCTGTCTTAATTAGGACCGTGATCAATGAATATTCGCCCAGGCGTGGATCGCCAGATTCAACATATTGGCGTAATTCTATATGTTGTACAATGAAACCTTGGCTTTCGCTCTTCCCGTTTTCTAAAAGAATTATGACAGCGTCAGGTTCTTTGTTCGCTCGATTATCGGAAATGTCGATTTTTTTGATCATTCCAGTCTACTTATAATCCAAGAATCTTACCCATTCTGGGAACCACAGATTATTTTCAGGTACGCCTATCCCACGTGCAAGTATTTCAGGACTATTATAATACAGGGCATTGGCTCCTATTTCCTTGTTTACACTTTCGTTGAGTTCATCTATGGATGACACTTTGCCAACGTACTTGTTTGCGATCAATTCCCTGTTTTGGGTATACAGACCAACCTGCCTTCCATCAGCAGTAGGGACGTAACTCACTAATATGACGACACAATTCACGCCAGCCTTGCGCAAATAATAAATAGTTTCTCGCGCGGTGCTGCCGGTCTGGATCGTGCCTTGCACAGACGCTATTTTTTTATTGCGAACTCTGTCTTGGATAATAAATTTGAGAGACTTGCCAGTGGTGAGTAATTTGTTTTTACTGACCTGTTCAGAGAAATCGATCATATGATCCGCGTCATCGTACCGATCCTTTATTACTCCCTCTGCCATCTCGAATTTTTTCCAGAAATTTTGATATTTGATGCTAAAACCGAGTGTCATGGGACGAGTATAGTCTGGCTCCGCATAAGCAGTATCAATCTGTTGTCCCATTTTACACCCTAGAAAGTTTGCTTGTTCTCTTCCAATATTTTTTCTGATTTCATAGATACTTTTGTTGTTGAATAATGAGGTGACATGTGACTCTCTAATGAATTCAAACGGATCCATGAGTATTGCCTCACGTGGCAAATTTGTCAATACCTCTTCGGCCGCTCCTTTACGCAATGCAATCAGCGCACCTGCTCTTATGTCGTCAAACGTCATGTCTTTCAGTGATGTGTGTAAAGAATTTTCCGAGGCGACAATGCTTAACGTTTTACTTCTGTTAGAGGCAATAACAAGTGGTTTGAATCCACTACTGTCCCTAAAGGCATAGATGTCACCATCGACTTTAAATATCAAATTTCCACGGAGGTGCCTGTCCAAGAATTCTGCAGCTCTTTCAGGCTGCCCTCGTTCGATTAGCAATTTTGTGAAGATGTGATAAATCTTATAGAGCGAATCAGAGTCTTTTGCAGCTCCAATCAGCGGGTGTAGGTGAAGCTTTTCTGTGTCAACAAAAAAACCGTCAAGAACTATTTGGATCGTGTGCATGCTATGAAATTGTGGCGATCTTTTTGACAGGTATCCGATTGCGTTCTTACCGATCAATTTCTCTTTTCGTGCAAGTAACGATAACTTATCATCAGGTGGCAAAGACCCTTCTCCGCTTATAGATCTCTTTGCTACTACGATTTTCCAGTATGCTTTTCCCCTATGTTGAAGCATCCGCATACAATGCGACAGCAGATAGACAATATTGTTGCTTACTGTTACATTATTAGTGTTAATAGCAACAATTCCGGCCAATATTGGATCCCAGCTGAAATCTGACCGAAGTTATTTAAATCTCTGTTTCTTATCGTCTGTTATCTCGGTATAGATTTGAAAGACATTAATTCGGGTTAATCGAAATTTATATAACTCATGCTCATTGGTCTTATAGGCAAAGCCAATGTTGGCAAGTCTACATTCTTCAATGCGGCTACCGAACTCGAAGTGCAAACAGCTAATTACCCTTTTACTACTATCAACTCCAATGTGGGGATGACTCATACAAGAGTAAAATGTGTATGCAAGGAGTTTCAAGTTCAGGACAATCCAATCCATTCTGTTTGTATAGACGGTACTCGATTTATACCCATAAGATTGATTGATGTTCCCGGCCTAGTAGAGGGCGCACATCAAGGCAAGGGTCTTGGCAACAGGTTTCTCGACGACGCACGTCAAGCAGACGCGTTAATTCATGTGATTGACGCTTCAGCGTCGACAGACAAAGAAGGAAAGCCCGTATTGGCAGGGACAGCAGATCCATTATCTGATATTAAATTCGTGGAAGAGGAGTTTGATTATTGGCTTCTATCTATTGTGGGAAGAGAATGGACAAAGGTACTCAGAGAGGCGGAGAATCAAGTACAAAAATTGGAGCAACTTCTTGCAAAAAGATTGTCAGGACTAGCCATTAAAGAAAGATCTGTTTTTGATGTTCTAAATGAAACAGGACTTTACCAGAAGAAACCAGCGAATTGGACTCAACAAGATCTTCTAGAGTTCTGCCAGAAGATCAGGTTAAGAAGCAAACCGGTCATAATAGCTGCAAACAAGGCTGACTTGCAATCTGCTAAAGGAGTCATTGCAGCGATCAAAAACAATCGACCTGAGGTTATTGCTTGTTCTGCTGAAGCCGAATCATTACTAAGGAGAGCTGCAAAACGTGGCCTCCTGAATTACCTTCCGGGGGATAATTCATTTGATATAAAACCAGGCAATTCCTTAAGTGAGACCCAGAAAAAAGCGTTAGATCTTGTGAAGTCTCTGCTTGACAGATATGGATCCACGGGCGTACAAGAGGCCATAAATCAAGTCTGCTTTAGGCTATTGAAATTCATTGTTGTTTATCCTGTAGAAGATGAAGTAAGGCTAACAGATAAGAAAGGAAATGTGCTCCCAGATGCACGCCTCGTTCCGCAATATTCTACTGCAAAGGATTTGGCCCGCCTCATTCACGAAGATTTAGCAAAGGGTTTTCTATACGCGATAGATGTTAGGACCAAGCACCAACTTGGAGCTGAGCACAAACTAAAAAACAACGATATCATCAAGATAGTTTCTGCATCAAGCAGGGGATAGAATTAGTAAGAATATGCTCTGCCTTGGAATTGAAAGCACAGCCCACACTTTTGGCTGTTCGATTATAGAAGCCTCTGGTTCTGATAGTATGCTGAGAGGCCGAATAGTTTCAGACTCGCGTGATGTTTACAAACCCCAAGAGGGCTCAGGGATTCACCCCAGAGATGCATCGAGACATCATTGTCAAATTTCGGACAAGGTTTTCAGAAATTCGTTAACAGCCGCCAAGCTCTCAATCAAAGACATAGATGTCATTTCATATTCAGCTGGTCCTGGTCTTGGGCCTTGCCTGAGGGTTGGAGCGGTAATTGCGAGGACCCTTGCTGCATTTCATAACAAGCCTCTTGTTCCAGTGAATCATGCTGTTGGCCATGTAGAACTTGGTGCGATGCTTACTGGCGCTAGCGATCCACTGGTTTTGTTGGTTTCCGGTGGACATACCATGATATTGGCTTTTTCGGAACATAGATGGAGAATCTTTGGCGAGACGCTTGATATCACGATTGGGCAATTGTTGGACCAGTTTGGAAGACATATAGGGTTCTCGTCACCATGCGGTGACAGGATTGAACAGTTGGCTTCCCAATCGTCAGGTGACTATCAGTCCTTACCGTATGTGGTAAAAGGAAATGATGTCTCATTTTCTGGTTTGCTTACCGCAGCTATTCGTGCTGTGTCAGATCAAGGCAACGAGCTCGCCTGCGGAGATGTCTCTTACTCTTTGCAAGAGACGGCCTTTTCCATGATTACTGAAGCAGTTGAGCGAGCGCTTTCGTTTACATCAAAAAGACAATTTTTGGTTGTAGGAGGAGTAGCAGCGAATAAAAGATTAGCGGGAATGCTCAAAACTGCGTGTAAAAGACAATCCAGCAAATTCTATCTCTGCCCGGCCGAATTTGCTGGAGATAACGGAGCACAGATCGCCTGGGTTGGAATGCTCCAATATATGGCTACGAGAAAAAATATCGAAATTGAAGAGGCATTGGTATATCAATCATGGCGTATCGACGAGGTAGAGGTCGATTGGAATAGATGATCAGATGGAACTCTTATGAGCTTTTATCTGTTCCTCGATAGCCTTCGCCCACTTGCGATTGCTATAGACGCCAAACTTGTATCCAACACCATTCGTAACAAGAACAAGCTTGGTTGCAATGAATCCTTCAGTTTTTACTGACGTTATATTGTCGAGAGGTATATCCAGCGCTGCTTCTTCAGTTTTTTTTGATAGAGTCAACAAGGTTCCCTTTGTCGTCTCAAATATGATCCGTTGGTTAGTTAGCATGAGTATCCCGTTCTTCAAATTATCTTCTGCACAGTCCTCATCAAGAATTCTCTTCTCGCCAGGTCTAGGCTCAACTGGACTCATGTTTTTATGTTCTATGCCCTTGCTATATTACTATTGCAGCATCTAGAAAAAAAACTTTAATCAAAAAGGGTGCAGAGGCTAACATTTACATCACGAATTGGTATGAAAAAAAAGCAATAACGAAAGTTAGAGCGGTAAAGCCGTACCGTCATAAATCCCTTGATACAGAAATCCGCAGGCGCCGAACCTTTCATGAAGCCCATATGCTCTCAGTCGCAAAGACTGCTGGAGTCTTCTCACCATTTGTATATTTCGTAGACCCGGCGGCATGTGAAATAGTAATGGAGTACATATCAGGAAAAAATGCTAAAGACATAATGAATGCTGGCCTCTCAAGACAGATGGGAAAATACGCAGGATTTCTTCATTCGAAGAACATTGTGCATGGAGATCTCACCACCTCCAATTTCATCGTCGGGAACAGATTAGTTCTCGTCGATTTTGGATTATCCTTTTACTCAGAGCGTCTTGAAGATAAAGCCGTAGATGTAAGGTTGATTAAGGAAATTTATAGCAGTGCGCACTTTGCCATGTTTGAATCTCTTTTCGAAAACTTCTTGAGTGGTTATTCGGATATAATGGGTGAAAGGGGAACGAGAAAGGTCTTGGAAAAAGTTTCGGATATTGAGGGACGTGGCAGATATGCACCTCACGTAGACGAGCCGAAGAAATTTGAACACATGCTCTAAACGTATTTTGTATCAGGACTTGATTAGTCTGTCTAGATTCGGGAATTCCAATCAGAAATAGTGCCTCCGATTCTCATTTATGGCTTCTTGCGACCTTGCAATCTCTTTCTCTTGATCAGAAGAGGCGTGTAATTTTCCCAGAGATTCCTTCTCGAGATGCTGCCTCCTATCTTCGTCCGTGGTAAAAATAGCCCCGCACACGAAACATTGAAAATCCGATGTGATAATTGGCACGCTGGTTTGAACGTTACTATGATTATCTTCGGTTGACAATATATCGGGTACGACTCATTGGATATAAAATTTTATCACTTGTCCGCGCTGCATTTCATTCTTTTAATCGCCACCTCTGATTTCCTTCATGTATACGCCTTGAAATTATCACTTTGAACTTTTTATTTCGGTCTTTGTATTTGTAAAATAATGTGTTCGCTCCATTTCTTGAGCACCAATACTAATAAGTATATTGAAATCCATCCGATCCTGCATAAGTACAAAATAGCTGTTAAATTTTTGAATTTGAAGTTAAGGGAAATTCAAGGAGAGTCCCTTAGCCAAATTGCTGCAGAAAAATCCAAAGATGCCTTTAAATTAATATCCAAACCGGTTATTGTTGAGGACGACGGGCTTGTAATCCATGAATTAAATGGGTTCCCAGGATCATATTCGTCTTTTGTCTTTAAAACTATCGGGAGTAGTGGAATTTTAAAACTGCTGTCCCATTCAAAAGATAGATCGGCCTCTTTTATCTCAGTTTTTGTGTATAATGACGGCAATACGCTCCGAAGTTTTCTTGGTAAAACCGAGGGAAAGATCTCTTCAAAGGTTTCCGGTCCAGGCTGGGGTTACGATCCGATTTTCATCCCATCTGGATGTGAATTGAGTTTTGGACAGTTAAAGGACAAAAAAATTAGACTTTCTCACCGCACAAAAGCAGTTACCGCCTTTGCAAAATGGTACAGTCGTAGCCAACTTGGAGTCAGAATGCCTCTTCGTGGCCGGCATAACGAAGATTCGAAGTGGCAAGATGCGGTACATCTATAACAGTATCGACGCGAATGGATCGTCGTTCGCACTGGTACGTGTCTATCTCCTACTAATCAACTTTAGTTGCCGACGTTGTTATTCTACTTCTGTGATCCGTACGACCAGCGGCATATTTACGATGCATATGCTTAACAAGAACGGTTACCCTGCCGCTATCATTTACATCATGGCTGTCGGTGATAGTCAGTTGGAATCCAAGTGTAGTATCAAAAGCATCATTAAGAGTAGTAAACTCCCATACCGGCGTACTGGCTCCGACAAAAGTACTTGCAGGGCTGCCACTGATTTGCGTCCAGTGTTAGCCTATAGAATGTCCGTCTTGGTCCTTGCTCAATCTATAGACTAAAGCGACGGTCGAAGTAGCATTTACGACTTGGTCATTCCCTGTATTAGCGATAGGTGGATAATCTTGAGATAGTGGTTGCGCCCCGTTATTGCCTGTATGGTAAGCCATGAATTTATTGTGGAGTCAAAGGCGGAGGGATCGGTGGAATCAAAGGCGGAGGGATCGGTAGAGTCAAAGGCGGAGGGATCGGTAGAGTCAAATGTCGTGGCACCGTTTCATTGTTAGTAGGAATATTAACAACGTTCGAACCCTTATTCTGGCTAATCGGCGGGATATTTGCAGTG
>Ga0102924_1005364_pt1 | contig 12468 bp, 18 predicted proteins | sample PaiPotPPM11metaG_FD_80116 | JGI IMG/M metagenome (GOLD analysis project Ga0102924, IMG submission 80116) | Iron sulfur acid spring bacterial and archeal communities from Banff, Canada, to study Microbial Dark Matter (Phase II) - Paint Pots PPM... ... | reverse complement strand
CCACGTCTAACCAATGATTCATTATAGATATGCCAGTCGATCACCAGATAGTGTCATGATAGGTAAGCTAAAGGTAGCTAGGTCAAACCATACTAACAGAAGACTCAGTTATGCAACATAGCATGACAAGTGATAAAGCAGGGGATATTTGACTCATCTATCATTTCTGCACACCAGCAATGGAAACATACATTTAACACTGTTGGATCATATGCGTATCACTGTACATTGCATCCTTGGATGGGAGGAAAAGTGGCGGTAATAGTAGCAAAGTGATTTCTTTTACTTTTTTTGAGTATACAGATAAGCCAAAGTATTTTTTAAATTGTCTGAGTTATCTAATAAATTGATTATGAGAACATATAGAGGAAGGTGTGATATGAGATAACAATAACGATTGATTACAACTATCTTGATAAATTCAGCGCTGAAGTGCTGAATTTGAATAAATCGATTAGGTGGATAGGCCTTACAAATGAAATTGGGGTTCAACTTATTGAAAAATATAGAGAAGGATTAAGTGCATTCCTAACTAAGGAGGAAAATGAAGAGTATGCGTCTCATACAATAACCAGACACAAAAAGAGGGCAAAATTTGAACCAAAAATAGGTGCAATAGATTATGCATTGGTCAAATACGAAAAAGTGATCAGAGCAATTATTCCAATAAGCAATGATTATTATCTGCTTATTGCATTAGACGTAGAAGAAAAAGATTTTGATAGGATAATAATGGAAAAGATTATTCCTTTTATAGAACGAGAGAAGCATATGTTTGAGGTAACAGATGGGGGCTCGAATAAATGACCATTCAAATTGTTCTATTCATAATGACAATATGGCCTTGCTATATTAAAGCACCATCAATCAAGAACCGGCGTCAGCTAATCCTATCTCCTTCTTGTCTTATGAATACGGAGACTGATTAGGCAATGATAGATTACGAATTCCTCTACGCTTTTAGCAAAGATGTACTGCATCTAGATGAGTCTATCATATGGATTGGCATTACGAACAAGTTCGGTGTTCTCTTAAATGTCGAACAACGACAAGAGCTGGCACTGTTTTTAACTGAAGAAGAACAGGAAGAGTATGTCTCAAATTCAATTACAAGAAACAAAAAAGATAAGATTTGAATCAAAAATAGGAAAACAAATCTATGCATCTGGTAAGTATAGGAAACTGAATAGGGCTACAATTCCCATTATTAATGATGGTTACTTTATGCTTCTAATATTTGATTCGAAAGCAGCGAACTTTGATGAGGTAATTATGAAAAAAATAGTTCCATTAACGGATAAGGAAAGGCATAGATTTATTGTCGTTGACGATGCTGATGGTGTGTGATGGACAAGTTGAAGTAGTTACCAGAGAGATAGTACAGATACTGAATGTAGAGAGACTCAGATTTAATTTGGCGTCACCTATCCGTGTCTAAAAGCCCTTCAAATATCTTCACATTCAAAGTCGGAACTCTTTTGTCTTCTGATGGGCGACTGTTCTCAGTACTAGATCACAGCATGGACATCTTGTACCATCCCATTCTATGAAAATATCGCACATAGAACATCTTTTGTAACCTTGTGCATAGTAACTACTTCTTCTATGTTTAGTTGCCTTGTACCTTGTGCAGATGTTTTTACAACTCATTCTCGTCTCCGTTCTTAAAATAATACAACGTGGAGCACGATTATAATCACAACGTATTCAGTGCATTACACAGCATGCATTATACTGCATTATACCTACTTGCGCACGCAAAAATGTTCCAGGAATGCAAACGAAATGATACTCAAGAAAGCAAGAAAAAGTATGTCATATACCTCCGACTCTATTCCCGCTTGATTAGAAAAGGAATATGGGGACAATAGTGTGCTGCGCACATTTTCTAAATATTGAAATACGCGTGTATACGAACTTTGTTCAATTATGATATTATCTACTACTTATAATTCAATGGAATCCGCGATTAAGAACTGTATCTGTTATTGTTTCAAGTCTTTTTATCTTATGATATAGATTTACTCAACAAATTGAATACACAAAGACTGAATCTTTCTCTGCTTTTGAGAATTGTAATTCTCTTCTGAACTTAATTCAAATGTGAATCTGGCTTTTACTTTTCCTCCTCTCTCAAAAGTCACATATGCAATAACTCTCTTGGTGCCATTACCACTTCTCGGTTTTGATTTTTGGATCTCGATTTCTTCTCTCAGCCCCGCATTGACCATCATTGCGACCTTAAGAAAAGGCTCTATTGCACTCTTTCCTTGTAATCCTCCTTTACCAGCTTCTGATTTGCTAAATGGTTCGTCGATTACGGCATCTTCTGCAAAAAGGTCGAGTAATCTATAGATATCTTTAGTTTTAATGAGCCTAAAGTATTCGTGTACTATATCTTCGTCAGTAAGCGGTTTTACTCGTCTCATTTTATTATGACCGGATTTCGAAACGTGAGCCATCATTATTGTAATAGACCAAGTAAGGTAAAACAGCTACATAACTAGTATGGATGCAGTGCACTGACAATTTTATAATTTTTATGAATATTATCCCTCACATTTTTCTAGATAATTATAAAAATTGTTCCGTAGTTAAAGAATAACTTCAGCTACAGTCATATTTGCAGTAATATTAACTTCAGCTCTAACTTTAGCTACGTTTTCAAATATCAATTCCAACAGCTCTTTTGTAAAGAGTGACCAATTCTCGCCTAGTTCATGCTGTATTACAAATACATGTTTTCTTCCGCCTTCTATTCTATGGTCCGAGTTTATGCCTGATACTTTCATATACTCCTGTAATACTGCAAGAACAACCCAGAGATTATATTGCTTTTTCATAAACAACACAGCATCCTTAATTATATTAAATGCAATCTCAGCAGCTTGTTTTATTATTTGGTCTCTGACAGATCCAATATCTTCTTCCTTTATTCCATTCTTCTTAGCCATATCTACTGCTTTATCAATTAAAGAAGTTAGCATTACTTTGGGTACAGGCATCATGCCAATTCTATTTTCATATCTATCCCAATCAGAATATCTTTTCAGGACCTGGTTTACCAAAACATTGAGTGATATCTGATTTTGATCTGCTTCACGCTGTAGTTCGTCTATTGTATGAGAATCTAATCTAAAAGTGATACTTTGGCTTTTCTTTGGTTTATCTGAATGTGTTTCCTCTTCTCTAACTCCTGCGATGTCAGTAAATTCATCAATCACGCTAATACGTTCACAATGAAAGGTGACATTTATAAATTACTGCGAATACTCACTTGTTCTTCGACTTATTATCGTCGCAAGAGAATTATTACATATTAATAATAACCGCTATTTACTACATTGGGTCATATGCCAGAAAAAGAAATAATTGAGGCACCAGAAGATATCGTCACAAGAGGCAGCGGTTCTCCTGCATGTAAAACCCAGCTAAAGTATATTTGACTTGGTTAAACATTTTTCCGCAAATGAATATCTCATAGAGTTTGGTTAGAGTCAAGAAAATGTGGATAATGAGGAATTATAATACAATTCGATACGGTCTATACATTCTGTCAATTTCTAGGAAACGTAAATAGAAATACTTTTGGAAGAATTCTGCGATATTTACAAATTCGAGATCACAGACCCTCGTGCACCAAACTAGGCTCATAACGTTACATATCCACAACAAGAATCCAAATAAAGATGCATTGCATTACATTGTACTCCTCCTGTTTTTATACAGACTATGACCATGTTCAGGATAGGCATAATCCATCAGAAATGGTGTAACCATTTTTGATCCTGTCTCCCGAGGACAGGATCAATTATAATCCAACCAAATATCATTCCCAAGAATGACGGTAGTTAACTCAAACCTTTGAATTGAAATTGCTCATTTACTAAACTGGTTAACGCAACGTAATTTGCCTCAATTTCTGAAAATAAGCTACGTACAATAACACATAGGGCTGACAAACTTTTTATGCATAGTACATGAATTACTTCGAACGGATGATAGAAATTGAAAGGATACGATAATCCAAAAGGAAATGATGGTTTTAGATATTAGTAGATAGACTTTGGCCCAGGGGATTAAGCAAAGATAAGGTAAGAATTGATCTGTGGCAAAAAGATGTCGCACCAAGCAATTCCTTAAGAAAGTGGTTTGGACATGATGAAAAGAAATGGGATGACTTTTAACGTCGATAGCTCAAAGAATTAGATAAAAATATCGACTCGGTTAGCACTATCCTTGGTAAAGCAAGACAAGGGTCAATAACTCTACTATATGGCGCAAAAGAAGAGATTTAATAATGCTATAGCGTTGAAAGAATATCTTGAGGAGAGGAATAATACTAGAAAGAATAGTCAACAAGTGCGTTAGATCTGATTGCATCAATAAGTAAAAGCTATTTCATTCATTGTCTAGTTTCTAAGTATTCAATTAATTTCATCATTTGCTCTATTCTTGCTACACCTCCTGCCTGGCTTCTACAGGTTTCAAAATGATTCATCAATATCTCATCCTCTTCCTTTGATAAGCTACTTTTCTTCGATCATGTCAAAGAATGTGTCTTCTTTACCTGTGTGGTCGCTTAGAAATACCGCATAGGATTTTAGGAATCTTGCTACTGGTTCTCTTAAGTCTGTTCCATTGTTTTTCCATGCTTTTAAATTACTTAAAAACATTCTTGCAATCCTCATTCCCAATTCATGCTCAATTGAGATTTACGTATATCCTCTGAAAAACCATCCTTATCTTTAGCCTCTGGAAAGTATGCCTGCTCCTCTTTACCATGATGAAATCTATCAACTAATTCCTCTATTACTCCAGAAATAATTTCTAGATCTTCAAAAGGAATATCTTCATTAGCATACAGTTTTTCCGAGGATCTTTGAGCAATATCTCTAACCCTTCTTAGAGTCAGATGGTCTTGTTTAAGATCTTTAGTAGCATTCAACTAAGACTAGTCAGTATCTCTTTATTACTTAATATAGACCAGACAACTAAATTTTTTATACTTAACATCACACAGCAACACCTTCTCTAAGACCAATCACCCTGAAATTGTACCGCTGTTGGCTATACATGTCTCGGTAAAAGCGAGCATAACTTTCAGCTACTTCATACCTTCTAAAATCAAGTCGTAGGTCTGTGAGCATAATTCTCTCACCATCGTTACCTAGGACTTGAATAGTATAAGAGAGGGGGAGTCTTTTTACCTGCCTAATTGTTATGAACATGACAATAAGTAGAAAAGTTATCGCAGCGATGAGTACTATTACATGTTTAAAGCCGTCAAAAAATTTCATAGTAGGCACCTAAGCAGTTACAACTGGCCGGAATATCGTCTTTATACTATTATTGATATAGCTGCTTGTGCTAAACCTATCCACCCTTTAGTTTCACCAATACTTCCATATGACATACGGATTACTGTAGCAAGTTCCATAGGATATATTCCAACAAATATTCCTGTTCCCATATTCCTTGCTCTGCGCTTAAGTTCGCCTTGTTTGCTATCTTGGCTATACGTTTCATCGTATCAATTATTGGAATTTCAAATCCGAGTTCCAAGCTAAGTATTGTATGGCTTTTTGTAAGTTCCTCAGGTGTGATGTTTGCGTCTTCTCTGATCCTTGGAGTTCCAGTTTCTCTGCATGAGATGTATACTGTAGCAGGCAATATTGAAGAAATAGTCATTCCCTTGACCATATATTGTAGATGTCTGCAGTGCCATGCAGTGCGGTCCGATATTAAAATATGACATTGTTATTGCAATCTATCATGTCTAGTAATGTAGCCATTGAATAAGTTTCTGTATGTAGTATTATGAGCAAAGACGTATAGACAGCAGCAGCTGGCTAAACAGATCCTTGTGTGGATAACGCACCGCTTTAGAACAGGTAATGGTAACCATGCCTTGAAACTATTACGAAAATAAATAACCAAAAGCGATTGGTCAAACTACAACAAACTTGAACAAATAGTAATATGTAATAGCTCTGTTGTCGTGGGGGTAGGGTACTAGTTGACACTATGTTGAAAGCAAGTTGGGAGAAAGCGCCAGCGGAATTTATAACCTTGGCTTATTGGTTATAGGTAGAGTTAATAAACTATCTCAACTTACAAAAAGCTATTCCCATCTAAGCCTTTGCGTTATTGGGTTTGTGCCTCATTAGTTAATAGTATTAGATGTGATTGCTTTAACTATGTCTGTCTTAGTGATTATGCCCACCAAACCGCCATCATTTGAATCGTTTTCTAATACTGGAAGACCACTTCTCCTATTGTTTCTCATTATTTGCGCAGCTTCTACTAGATCAGAACCTTTTGTAATAGTTACAGGGTCGAATTTCATTATATCCTTTGGTAAAAAGACGTCCTTTATCCCAGCTGGTATAAACCTGTGTGCTCGCCTGTGTGCTATGAATTCCTCTTGGGTTATCCAAAATATGCCAGGTGTTCCAGTTCCAAAAAGTATACTTACAGGTAGTAAATCATGTCCTGTAATAATTCCAATGGGTTTATGATCTCTTGTTATTGTAGCTCTGGATATTTGATTATCACTCATAAGTAAAAGAATCATATGGAGATTTTCATCAGGCGCTACGGTAATGACTTTTTTGGTCATGTATTGCTCTACCTTTAACTTTCTTGGATAGAGTCTTGCATATGCGTCAACCAAATCCATTTTTGTGAATATTCCCTTTAGATCTCCATTATCAACAACTATTATGGAGCTTATCTTATTCTCTAACATCATCCTTGCACAAATATTCAGATTGGCTTGTTCTTCAACTGTTATGAGATCTTTGTTCATTATTTCATTTAATGTAATCTCGTTAAGACGTCTATTTCGCACCTCTCTGTACAAAAAACCGTGCAATATCCTTCTCTGTAAGTATTCCTAAAGGCATGTTCTCTTTGGCGATTACGACTCTGCTAATATTATATCTCAGCAAAATGTTACGAGTAACATAAAGAGTTTTGCTTGGTTCTAGTGCGATGGCTTCCCTGACTAAATCTTTTGCTTTTAATCCTTCAAATTTTAACACGTTCGGCTTCTTCTAGTTACATGCAAAGTGTTATATCAAACCTATGCTTGCATTGCAACGCACCGCATTCCTACTTTTCAAATACAAGACTTCTCCTGTATTCCTATATGATAAAATTAAGTTACGTGGACTTTGTATTGTGGTTATCAATATCAGCTATTATAGTATTGGGGCTTAATCTCGCTTTGATTCCCAATAATACAACTGTACGAGCAATATTAAAAACAATCCTACCTATAAACATAGTAAACGGAAATGGGACAGGAACAACAACAAACATTGCACAGATCCAACTAGCAGATAAAAGCTCAGTAGCACAAATGGCTACGGCAAGCTTAGGAGCTTCACAGAATAAGACATTTTATCTGTTTAATGGGGACAGCGGATCAAATAAATCACTAACGAATATACCACCCGACACGTTCACGCCCGACACTATAACCGTGAATAGGGGCGATATTGTGAACATCATATACTATAATACTGAACCAATTAAGGGCGGGGATCCACACTCATTTACAATAGGAGCGCCGTACGACATAAACACAATGGTGAATCCAGGACAACATAAGACAATCACTTTCAAAGCAAACACAGCAGGAGCATTTCAGTTCTATTGTTCAGTGCATTTGCCGACTATGAGAGGCGAATTGGTGGTGCTACCATAGACATGGTGGATAAGCGAGATTTACTTGCCTTCGACACTGGATTCATCAGCGGTGTAATAGTATCATCTGTGATGATAGTGGGTTTCTTTCTTGGTGGTAGATGGTGATAGTCGAATTAGTATGGTGGCAGTTTGTGCCAATGGTTATTGCACTGGCAGGCATCGGCTTAAAGCTAGTGGTGCCCAGGAAAAGAAATGAAAATACAAGAAGACAATAAACTGGGTGACTGGTTTGAGGAATGGTATAAAAAATTGGTGCAACAACGACTTGGAGCCATTTATGTAACACAAGCTAACGATGATGACTGGATGCAAAGTGCACTAGACTTGATGAACAAGATGCTGACTAGGATACAGCAGCTTGAAGGACAGAATGGCTAGATACTAAAGGTTATTTACAACTTAGTTGGGTATTGCCTGTTACGTTACCTTCCGTGAACTGCATACCTGTTTGATTACCTTTGCAATGTGAAATGCTCATGTTAGTGAGATGATGTCTTGATTGTCCTGATTGATACCATGATGTAAATACTAGAAATGCAGATACAATCGTTATCATTAGTATAGATATACCAATTATAGTGAAATGCAATAGTTCATCTTCTTGCGCTAGTTACATTGAAGAATCCAGTCCGAACCTAAGTCTGAGAAATGATTGATATGTGAATGGAACATAAACTCTCCTGTATACTTGTAGTTGAATTCGAATATACCTCTATCTCCTTGACCTAATGTTAGAATGTCTGTGTATACTTTGGCTGATGTCAATATTCCACTCTCTGTGAAGTTGCCCATAGTCCCATGAATATGGAAGTTGTTTACGGGATCAAACTCTACCATATTTACGAGATATATTCTATATGGCGTATGTGTTGTGAGTTGGATCATATCTTTTCCTATATAACTAAACGGAACTCCGTTAACACTATAGAATTGGTTATCTGGTCCCTTGTTCTCGTCTGACTTCTGAGTTACGTCAGATAGGTTTTGTCTAATTTGTTGCATTGTTGCTGGAACTGTTGGAGAGAAATGTCCGCTGCCGTTAACGCCTTCATAGCTGAAGGTGTATGAGTTTAGTAGCATTACCATCTCTACTGCATGAGGTCTAGGCTTGACTGGATCAATTATCAATTCACCGTATAATCCTCTACTGATATGCTCCTCGACTGGTGCCATATGACAATGATAAGGATATACGCCAGCAGGATTTGCTATAAAGTTAAAGTGAAATTAATGCCTGGGAATATCATACCACTAAGATCCATCACTCCATCTACGGAACCAGGATGAATACTATGCATATGAAATGAATGTATGAATGATGATTCTTTACTGTTGATAACCGTGATTGCGACATGATCACCTTGCGTTACTCTGGTAGTTGGCACGCCTAAATATATGCCCCATGTCGCTTAGCTTCAATTGGATTTACCCATTCGTATAAGAAGATTTGTTCGTCTTTGTCTAAGATAGAAGGTAATGGTTTGGCTCGAGAATTCAAGGGCCAGTCGCTTTCAGTTCAACTTCTGCAATAAGAGGCCACTTATTCTTCCATAGTCTGTTATCTTTACAGTTTATCTAATGGTTCAAGGTTAAATAAAACAAATCTAAATGGACAATGACCAAATAGAACTAGAAACCGGTTACAAGACGCTGACTGATCAAGAAAGGTTCGAAGAGCAAGTAATTGCGGGACAGAGAGGGTATTATGATAAAGTTGAAAAAGTCTTTATTCCAGAACGTGTTCTTATTCTTTTATTTGAAGAGATTAAACATCAAGCTGGTTCCCTATCGGATATTAAGCTGAATGCCTTCTTTGATAAAAGTCGACGCAGGCTAGCAGTAAATTTTAAACAAATAGACTCCCTAAATAGAGACTCTTATTCTCAAATCTTCATAGCATATCTCTCACGTAGATTTTTGTTACAAAGCAAAAATAAAACAGAAGTGATGGCGATCCTGTACATAGATTTAGTGGCTTCTACAGCCTTGTCTGCAATTATCTCACCAGAACAATTGGCTAAACTTGTTAAAATGTTTTCCCAGGAGACCTCAATAATGATATCCAAGCACAACGGTTACGTTTTGAAGTATGCAGGAGATGCAGCTATTGGATATTTTCCTAAGGACCCCGATATTCAGAACGCCTGTGAAAATGCTGTCAATTGTGCCTTTAATCTGCTACGAATGATCGAGGAATCAATCAATGTGGTTCTTTTCGAAAACAGATATCCCAAACTAAAAATTAGGATAGCAGTTGATGCAGGCGAAAACCAAATTGTTGTTCTTGGATCGGATCCAGATCTTCTAGGTCATGTAATAAGTAGGGCTGCGAAGATCATGGGAAAAGCCAAGTCAAATCAAATCGTAATTGGAGATAAAGTCTTCGACAACATTAATCCGAACCTTAAGAAGAAGTTCCAACAAGCTGAATCATTCATATTGCATGAGACAAAAGAGAGTTATGCAATATATCTATCGAAGGGTAACAACTAAATGCTTTAGGATATAAATGAGGACGAAGAAGATACGGTAAGAGCGGTTCCAATGAATGACACGACTAATTCTAATATAATCTTCTAACTCAAGAATTCAAAAACATCTTCTTTTCGGTATTTGACTTCCTTAGCATATATGTTTAATATTAAGGAAGATAGATTGGCATCAATAAATTGACTGATATGCTCAAGTTAGATCAGGGGCTAGACGATCTACATAAGTTTGTAAAAATTGGAAACAGGTCTTTGCTTATAAAAGGAAAATCTGGAACAGGGAAGGCCACTCTATGCTTTGAATTAGCCAAAACCCATAGTGATAAATTCGATGTGGTATTTATTTCTCGTAAGACATCCGAACAAGCCCTTTATAATAGATTTCCTTGGGTAAAGAATTTCGTCAAAGCGCAGAATGTTATATCAATAACTGGCACAGATTTCATGCTTGCGGATCCTTCATTTACAATAATGAGCATCATTAATTCTATTACGAATCTTACTACCAAGATTGAAGATCCGTTTGTATCCTTAAATGAAAGAGCCAAGCCCTTTGTGATACTCGATGTTTGGGATGGTATAACAAAGGAGGTCGATGCTGCTACAAGAATAAGGGCAGAGAAAATGCTGACTTCCTTGATTGATAGAAACGAAGGCTTTATCATCTTTCTAACAGAAGATTTGAGTAACTCTACGATAGAGTATCTCGTAGATGGAGTTATTCTTCTAACACAGCTCTTCTACAAATCCTACCGCCTTAGAGAAATGGAGATACAAAAGCTGAAAGGCACACATATATCAAGAGCAAAAGTACCCTTTACCCTAGAAGGAGGTAGGTTTAGAACATTTTCGAAGTTATCACATAAAACTAGCGTTGATGAAGCAAAACATTTTGTTGCTGTCACTCATAAGGAGGGATACTACTCTACAGGAAGCATTGCCCTAGATCAGCTATTGAATGGTGGTTTTAAACGGGGAAGCATCATCTCAATAGATATAGCTGAAGAGGTAGATAGATTTGTATTTGTGCCTATTCTCGCACCATTAGTACTTAACTTCATCTCACAAGGTAATCCTGCAATGATTATACCCGCTTCAGATCAATACGCATCGGCAGTTTCTAAATATATTATTCCTCATGCTGACGATGATAAAATTAGAAAATATTTAAGAATATTTAGTGGCGGAAGTGGCACCGAAGCTATTCCTACAGCTTCATATCTTGTGTCAAAAACAGAAAAGACTTTCGCTGATACCTATAACAATTGGACAAAAGTCTATAGGGAATTGAAGGAAGGAACAATCGGCCGCATTGTTACCCTGGACTATAGCTTTGTAGAACTAGAATACCAGAACGAAATTCAATCAATTCTTAAGAGCATAATAGAGTTATCTCGTCTTATCAGACTTTCAAATGATTTACTTATTATGATATCAAGGCCAAGTTATAGATCTTTAGACGTAATGATGAACGTTAGTGACATGCACCTGAGAATATTTGAATACGATGGAGCAACAATGCTGGCAGCAATTAAACCTCAATTGTTTTTGTTTAACATACAATTGGAATATACCCAAGGATTTCCAACTGCTGTACTTAGAGAGAGCACATGAAGATGACGCAAAGTACAACATTATAGGTAATTAGAAGCAATACGATATAATACGTTTCTACTAGATTTTTTTATTGGCATCAAGTCGTAAGTTGCGGTTCTTCATACCCTAGGCGGGAACTGGTCTTTATTTGTTAAAGACCTGCTAATCCTTATATTTCAAAATCTCCCGAAAATTATACCAAGAATCAATATCAGTAGTAATAATAATAATACTGTTCGCTCCTTAGTTAATGCAACAATATTGACACCAAGAAAAGAAGAAGATGATGTTGCTGTTAATTTAACCCCGACAGCATCCTTCGCGGTAAGGGATGTCCTGCCTTTTATTAGAGAATCTAATTTTGAAATACCTATCAAGCAACTTTCTTCTCCACTAACTAAACCCACCACCAGCATCAAAGATATACTGGACTATATGATGAACAGAAGTATTAGGAGAAGAAGATCTTCGGCTCATAAGAATAATAATGGTTTCGGTGGAGATAAAGACTGTAAGCACGAATTCGAGGGCATTATACTACATCATGTGTTCCTCCGAACACGGGTAAGAAAAATGTTTTAAGAAAAGGTATGTGATAAACCGTCCCCCATCCCACTTGATTTGCAAATGAATACAGGGGACAGTAATGGATTGCACACATTTCTTT
>Ga0102924_1005363_pt1 | contig 12473 bp, 13 predicted proteins | sample PaiPotPPM11metaG_FD_80116 | JGI IMG/M metagenome (GOLD analysis project Ga0102924, IMG submission 80116) | Iron sulfur acid spring bacterial and archeal communities from Banff, Canada, to study Microbial Dark Matter (Phase II) - Paint Pots PPM... ... | reverse complement strand
GCTATCTGAAGAAGCACCACCTTCAGTTCACCTCGATTCCACAAGTCGGCCCCGAGTCCTTCGGCTATGGAGCCGCGCAGGGTCAGCTGGTAGTGGGAGAGATTGCCTTCCGCCACGACAATGCGCTGGTCCAGCTGTACTACCTCGGACCGTCGTCTTACTCTTTCGATACCTTCGTTGCGCTCGCCAGGAAGACAAACCAGCGACTTCACTAGAGATTGTCTGATTCCAAAGGGGGGCCCACCACCACGGTGCCCCACTTCTGACCCAACTGCTGCCAGGCCTCTTCTCCTGCATCCGGCGGCAGCTTTGCCAGCTCCCGGAAGTACCCTTCCCCGATGACGGGCGGCATCCCCATGATCAGGACCCGCGCGGCTTCCGATCCCACTGCTCGAAAGGCGTGCACGCAGCCAATTGGACAGAAGGCAAAGGTTCCGGGTCTGGCCCGAACCACCTGCCCGCCGATCTGGAGAAGTAGCTCCCCCTCCAGGACGTAGAAGAGTTCCGTCAGGTTGGTGTGGAAGTGGCGATACGGGCCGGACTGTCCCGGCTGCAGGACTCCCTCCTCGACGCCGATCAGCCCCCCGGTGCTGGCCGTCCAGGCCAAGCCCCGGCTCGATGCGAAGGAGGGAGACTCCAAACTCTCACCTGGCGGCACGATGTATCCCTCGACCGGCGCGCCTGCTTTCTCCCAGTTCTTGATCGTGGCCATCACTCGTCGCTCCCTGCCGTGGCCGCCTGTGCAGCGCAGCTCCCCGGACCACCGTCACTATACCCCAAGGGGACACGAACGGCGATAGCGACGCAACCCTCGGGTGAAAATACCTCGCTCAGGCGGCGTCCAGGTCGTCAGCATTGCTCCCTTCCCCTTCGCAGAACACGGCACGTGCGGACGTCGCCGCACGGGCGTGCCGGATAATGAGCATCCCACTGCCAACACCGCGGAAGGTCTGGTGACCGTCCTGGGAGCAACTTCGGGAGCTACCGAAGCGCACGGTAACGCGCAGGCGTGAGGCCAAAAGCGGCTTTGAACATACGTGAGAAATGCGCTTGGTCTGCAAACCCCGCGTCTAATGCCACCTCGCCCAGTGGTCGGCGCCGAGCGATCTGCTCGCGCGCAAAATCAAGTCGCCGCATGAGCAGGAAGCGGTATGGGCTCGTCCCACACATCAAGCGAAACTGGCGGGCCAGATCGTAGCGTGTGAGGCCTGTCACGGCTTCCAACTCGCCGGAGCGGACCACGCGAGTCTTCTCGGCATCGAGAAACTGGCGTGCCCGTTGGAGCGCGGCGACATCGAGGTGACGAGGGATGGGGACGTGCTTGCAAGACGGGTCCGCATCAAGCAGTCCCTCTGCCAATTGCACGACCAGACTATCAATGGCAAGCGGTTCGCGGCCACCTTCAAAGGCACCGGTGATGGCTTCGGACAGTTTCGATTTCATAACCACGGGGGTGCGCACAAACGGCAACGAGCAAGCATGACCACGCAGCACCTGTACGGCTTCAAAAATCAGCGCCGGTTCGACGTACAGCTGGCGATATCCGAAACCCGCTTCCGTCCCCGCGTGACCATCGTGGACCTCATCCGGGTGTAGCACCACGACCTGACCGGGTGTGCTGATTTCGGCTGAACCGCGATAGTCGAACGCTTGGACGCCGCTTGTCGTCAGACAAATGGCGTAGGCGTCGTGGCGATGCTTGTGATAGGCAGACCCTTGGAACCACGCTTCCAAGAATTCAACTCCGTTCTCCGGGCCTGTACTGTGCAGCCAATCAGATGTCAACTCGCTGCACGATCGTTCAAGACCGACGCCACTGGACTTCCTACGATTGCTATGCATACCGACCGATTCCAGCGTTCCCCGGACGAGAAAGAGCCACAGCCGTGACAGCCGGACACGCGATCGCCTTTTTGCTCTTCGCAGTGGTGGCACCATTACACCAGGACCAAGCAACCTGATTCTGATGTCTACAGGCGCCGCTGTCGGTGTACTTCGCGGGCTTCCAGCCCTCGTTGGGCAAGCCGTCGGGATGGGGCTGATGCTGTTCGTAGTTGCCTTCGGGCTCGGGAGTCTCGTTCTTAAGAGCCCTCTAATTTTACTCGGGCTCAAGTGGTGCGGCATCGGCTTTCTGCTCTGGTTGTCGTGGAAGATTGCCACAGCGGGTCGCAGTGAAGAGACGGAGGAAAGAGTCCACGTGGGGTTTTGGGAGGCAGTCGGCTTTCAATGGGTCAACCCCAAGTCGTGGCTGATCTGCGCCGGCGCGGTTGGTACCTATTTTCAGGCGGAGGCAGGGGGTGCGCTCGGGCAGTCGGTATCCCTCGCCCTGCTGTTCATACTTGCTGCGCTGCCGAGCTGTTTTGTCTGGCTGGCGGCCGGGGCCAGCTTGCAGCGGTTTCTCCGCACCGAGCGGGCCTCAAGAATCTTCAACGTGGCGATGGGAGCACTGCTCGCGGGATCCATTCTTCTGTTCATCTGGTAGTCGCTGCAGCGGATTGGTGCGTCGATCGTGAGACCGTGATGGAAGTGCCGGAATCCGAACCGAGCGATGAGCACTTTGAGACGCGTGTCCGTAAAGTGATCTATTTTCAGACCAGGCTCAGAACCGTATCGGAAGCTAGATGCTACGTGGAGGATCATTCAGGCGTTCGGAGTCTCAGCCCTGCTGGCGATGCTGGGAGTGCTGGCAGCGATCTCGGCCGTGGTGGCCTTGACCGCCTACAAGGGCAGCGGGGTGATCTCGGCGGTGCTCACGGTGCTGGCACTGTTCGGCGTCACAGGTGCCGCTGCGTTGGTGAAGGCGAAGGATGCAGCTGATGCATCACTGATACGGATGCGTGAGGCCGCGAATCGGACGCTCGTGGCAGAGGCGATTACCGCGGTACCCGACGAGGAGTATCGCTGGCAGTTGCGCTCGCCCATCGTCCGCGTTGCCCAGGCTCCGACGACACTCCCCGCAAAGAACAGTGCCGACACCGAACCTGTCTTTCCCCTATTCGTAGACCTCCTGGCAGCTGCGCATAAGCAAGCGTTCCAGGCTGGCGGCAGGTTGTTTCACGTGTAACATCCAGCTAATCGCCCTGTTCAGAGATTCCTCTGCAAATCCTAGATACCATTGGGAAGGTTGCGTGAAAGGGATGAGATGAAGCTATTGGGGGTGCTGGAGCTGGCCCGGCCGTCGCTTCGGCGGACTCTGCTGGCCGGAGGCGCTGCCTCGACGGCCTATCTGGTGGAGCAGGCAATCGACCGGCGCATAACACGCAACAACTACGACGATCTTGTGCTGCTGGGTGGAATGGTCTCGCAGCAGCCCCTCCGGCAGAAGCTCCTGGGTGCGCTGGCCCATTACACCTTTGGAACGGTCCTGGCCGCCGCCTACGACGCCGCACAGCCTTCACTTCCCCGTCTTCCCGCGTGGTTGCGCGGGCTGGCCTTCGCTCAAGCGGAAAACACCATCCTCTTCCCGGCTGTTGCCATGCTCGACACCATCCATCCGGCAGTTCGACGCGGCGCTCTGCCACCGTTGTGGACCTGGCGCTATTTCCGGATCGAGGTCGCACGCCACGCGGCCTATGGCATCGTGCTCGGGCTGGTGAGCGCCGACCGGGAGGCGGGATAAGTGGTGTCGGGTAGAGAAGATTCCGGCGCATGAATCTAAAAGGCGTCATCTTCGACCTCGACGGAACCCTGGCAGATACTCTTCCCGTGTGCTACGCCGCCTTTCGGAGCGCGCTCGCCCCGTACTCCGATCGCGAGTACAGCGATCGGGAGATCCACGGCTTTTTTGGGCCAACCGAAGAGGGCATCATTCGGCGGCTGGTCCCAAACGACTGGGAGGCCGGCCTGCGGCTCTACCTCGAGGCGTACGAACGCGCGCACGACACGTGCCCTACTCCTTTCGCAGGCATCGAGACGGCGCTGCAGCTCCTTCGCGAGCAGGGCATCGCTCTCGGCGTCGTCACCGGCAAAGGCCCGGCCAGCGCCGCCATCTCGCTCAAACGGTTAGGATTGGAATCGTACTTCGACGTGGTGGAAGCGGGCGCGGCAGAGGGACCCATCAAACCGGCATCCATTCGGCAGGTGCTGGCCAGATGGAATCTGTCCCCGAGCCAGGTCGCCTATGTGGGCGATGCGCCCTCCGATATTGATGCGGCGCACCAGGTCGGCGTGGCGGCGATCGGCGCAGCCTGGGCAAGGCCAGAGCAGGCCGCGGCCCTGAAGGCACGAGCCCCGCTGGCGGTGTTCGATCGTGTTGACTGCTTCGTCGCCTGGATCGAGGAGACGACGCAGTCGTGAGCCTGCTCAAGGGAAGCAACCTGCCACTGCCCGCGTCACCCTAGGGGGCCGCATGGTCTTCTACGATCGCCAGCATGACAGTGTTACGCAGGCCGACAACGGAGGCCAAGTGTGGTATTGGGCTCGCTTCCGACCGAAGCAGGCAGGGCCCCATAGCTTCACAGGCACACTCTTCGTCAATGGCAAACACAAGCACAAGACAATCTGCTTCGCCGTTCAGCGGTGACCCGAAGCTGGCTCGGTGGCAAGAGTATTAGTGGCACGGCGCCTCTGTCCCCGTTTGCTCCCCACCTCACCGCGCTACTTGACGGGATTAGAACACGTCTTACCGCGGTCGTCCATGCCGTGGGTTCGTCCTCGGATCCGATTTTGCCGGTGATTTTGCCGGTGTTTCGCCGGTCGATGCGTGGGTCTCTCATGGTCATCGTCTGCCCTGGCGAGCAGACTGGTCAGTGGTCCATGCATGGCCAAGAGAACACGAGCCAGAACCGAGGACTCACCGAAGCGCTCGGCAGCACAGAAAGGAGGTGCCCAGCATGCCCGACTAGGGGATCAGCACGGGTCAGGGAGGTGCCGGTGCGAGCTGACGCGAACCCACTGCACCCGACCCGCGACACCGAGGTACACATACTCACACCAGAAAGGAACACACAATGACCAACCAGAAGATCATCCGCGCCTGGAAGGACGAGCAGTACCGCCTCAGCCTGAGCGAAGCGGAGCGAGCCCTCCTCCCGGAGCACCCCGCCGGCCGCATCGAGCTGACCGACGCCGCCCTTGATGGCGCGGCAGGCGGCATCAACTACACGGCCCTCTACTGCAACCAACCCACTCGGATCTGCGCAACCGCCGGCACCTACGTGTGCGTTTGTCTCGAGTAGACGCTCAAGCACGGACAAGACCACTGCGGTGATCGCAGCCGCCTTCCGGGACGCGACGGGGTGGGACGCCTGTCTCACCCCGTCGCCGCACCGGAGCACAGCAATGAATAGAGAGGCACAGAGACGTCGATGATAGGCGAAACACAGGCAGCTCCTCCCCAGGAGCTCGAGGGGGAGAACCGGCCGACGCTCCTCGCTCCCGCCTGGTACCGGGCGACGGAGCTGCGAGAGCGCAGCCAATCACTGGCCGCGGTCCCGCCCCAGACGGCGAATTATATGGTCGATCGCGATCTGGCCGTGCGGCGGCTGCAACGATGGCGCGAGCAGCCGCCGTTCACCAACGATGCCCTGTTCGCGCGGCGACTCGCCGCGGACGGCATAGGCGAGGAGGAGCTCCTCCAGCTCCTCGGTGAACCGGCCGAGTCCGTGCGGGACCGCTTACCCCATCCTCCCGCGTGGCTATGCGAGGTAGTGGAGGCATTTTCCCGCTCCTCCCCGGAGTCCGTCGACCACCCGGACCTGCCTCCGGATCACCAGAAGGACGGTTTCCTGTGGCTTGCGACGCCATTGATTCGTCGGGGCCGTGAGCACCTGCGCCGCGGAGTGTGCGCGCTGGCCGGGAGGGAGAACGCTCTGCCCTTCGACCCCGACACGGTCGAAGACCTGCTGGCCGCCGGTCTGCCGGACCTGCTGGTCCGGATGATGACACGGACCATGGTCCTGGAGCTCCACGTCGCACGCCTGCAGGGGCTGATCGAGGGTGATTCACCGGAGGAACGGTTCGAGAGCTTTCTGCGGCATATATCCGACCTCGACACCGCACTGGCCCTCTTCCAGGAGTATCCGGTCCTGGCCCGGCAGCTCACCCGGTGCATCGATCATTGGCTCGCTGCCAGCCTGGAATTCCTCGAGCGTCTCTGCGCCGACTGGGAGGCAATCCGGACCAGGAGCCCGGCACACTGACGTGCCTCGACGGTGGCGCGGGCGACAAGCATCGCGACGGGCGAGGCGTCTTGATCGCGGAGTTCAGCTTCGGGTTGAAGGTGGTGTACAAGCCGCGGCCCCTCTCCCTCGACGTCCACTTCCAGGAGCTGCTGGACTGGCTCAACCGGCGGGGGGAACATCCCCCTCTTCGCACTCTCAGGATCCTCGATCGCGGCACGCACGGGTGGGTCGAGTTCGTCACCATCCAGCCCTGCTCCTCCCCCGCGGAGCTCCGGCGATTCTACCAGCGTCAGGGCTGCTATCTGGCGCTCCTGCACGCGCTGGAAGCCACCGATTTTCATTGTGAGAACCTCATCGCAGCCGGCGAGCATCCCGTCCTCCTCGACCTGGAAGCGTTCTTTCATCCCCACGTCGCCCACCCCGAAGGTCCGGAAGCGAGCCGGCTTGCCGCCGGCAGGATGGATAACTCGGTCCTGCGCGTCGGGTTGCTCCCCCAGCGCGTCTGGTCGAACGCGGAGTCCGTCGGCGTCGACATGAGCGGCCTCGGTGGTACACCCGGCCAGCTCACCCCCTTCGGCGTCCCGCAGTGGGAGGGGACGGGCACGGACGCCATGCGCCTCGTCCGCAAGCGAGTGGCGATGCCGGGGAGCCATAACCGGCCAACCCTCGACGGGGCAGAGGTCGATCCCCTCGACTACGTCGACGCGCTCGTCGACGGGTTCACCGGGATGTACCGGTTCCTCCTGGGACACAGAGACGACCTCCTGGTGGCCGACGGCCCGCTCACCCGCTTCGCCGACGATGAGGTGCGTGTCGTGCTGCGGGCAACGCAGACCTATGCCACCCTGCTCCAGGAGAGCTTTCATCCCGATGTGCTGCGCGATGCCCTCGACCGGGCTCGTCTGTTTGACCGCCTGTGGGTGCAGGTCGAGCTCCTCCCGCATCTCGCCCGGGTCATCCCTGCAGAGCTCCGCGACCTCGAGAAGGGCGCTATCCCACTGTTTGTGACGCGCCCCAGCTCGCGTGATCTCTTCACCAGCTCGAACGAGCGACTTATCCACTTCTTTGACGAGCCGGCCCTAGACACCGTCCGCCGCCGGCTGCGCGAGTTGAGCGAGGAGGATCTGCAGCGCCAGGTCTGGTTCGTCCGGGCGTCCCTCGCGACACTGGTGAGCCCCCTCGACGGATCCCGGCAGCCGCATCGCCGCGCGATCCAGTCCGGCCTCGCGGCCGACCGGGACCGACTGCTGGCGGCCGGCCGTGCAGTGGGCGACCGGCTCGAGGCCCTGGCACTCCGGGGGACGGACGACATCTCCTGGATCGGCTTGACGCTGGCGGACGATCGCCACTGGCTTCTCGCCCCATCGGGAATCGACCTCTACGATGGCCTCTCCGGCGTCGCACTCTTCCTCGCCCACCTCGGTGCCGTCGCTCACGAAGAGCGCTACACAGCGCTGGCGCGAGACGCGGTGCGAACCATACGCCGGCAGCTTGACCGGGATGAGCTGCTCATCACCTCCATCGGTGGGTTCGCGGGATGGGGTGGAGTGATCTACGCGCTGACGCATCTGGCCGCGCTGTGGGATGACCCTGTCCTCCTTGCCGAGACTGAAGCGCTGGTCGAGCGGATCCTGCCCCTGATCGAGGGTGAGGAGAACCTGGACATCATCGCAGGAGCGGCCGGGTGCATTGGCGCCCTCCTCGGCGTCTATCGAGGGCACCCACCAGGGGACGCCGCTACCAGCAGCGCCTTACGGGCGGCCATCCAGTGCGGTGACCGTCTGATCGCTCGCGCTCAACCCATGACGCACGGTATCGGCTGGATCGTCCCGGCCGCCACCACCAGGCCTCTGACAGGGTTCTCGCATGGCGGCGCGGGCATCGCCTGGGCACTGCTCGAGCTGGCCGGTCTGAGCGGCGAGGAGCGATTCCGGACGGCGGCGCTCGCCGCTCTCGCGTACGAGCGTAGCGTCTTCTCTCCCGAAGCAGGGAACTGGCCCGACTTTCGAGAGCTTGGGGATGTCGAGCCGGCAACCGGAGACCGTGGTGAGGGTCGTCCCGAGCGGCAGCCTGTCTACATGACGGCCTGGTGCCACGGAGCCCCGGGGATCGGCCTGGCTCGCCTCAAGATGCTTCCGCTCCTCGACGATGCCACGATCCGCGAGGAGATCCACGGGGCGCTCCAGACCACTCTCCGGCATGGGTTCGGCAGCAATCACTCCCTGTGCCACGGCGATATGGGCAACGTCGAGCTCCTCCTGGAGGCCGGCCAGATCCTCGACGAGCCGCGATGGCGCCACCACGCGAACCGACTCGCCGCTGCCGTCCTCGAGAGTATCGAGCGGGACGGCTGGCTCTGCGGGAACCGTCTCGCGGTCGAATCCCCCGGCCTCATGACCGGGCTCGCCGGCATCGGGTACGGCCTGCTGCGTTGTGCCGAACCAGACCGCGTGCCCTCGGTGCTCACCCTCGCGCCACCCAGAGAGGGATAAGGGTGAACGGCACGCCGCCTTCCATCTTCCGCCCTGCCGCCGTTCGACACTACGCCAGGAGCCAGGCGGAGACGGTGCCGCCTCGGTTCGTGTCTCCGCGCACCTTTCTTATCCTCTGGATCCTGCTTACCTTGCTCATGGTCAGCAGCCTCTCCGCCTGGTTTGCGCGGGTGCCGGTGTACGCCTCTACCCTCGCCATCACCGTCAGGGTGACCGGCACTTCTGATGGCGTCGACCTCGCCGTCCTTGTGCCGCCCGATCTCGTCGGGCGTCTGCGCGTCGGCCAGAGCCTCCTCCTCGACGCCGGTGGGCGGCAAGGAACACCCGCAAGCGGGTACCCGAAGCGGCGCATTATCGCCCTTGACCGGACGGTTCGAAGTCCGGAGGCGCTGCGACGACGGTTTGGTCTGCAGTCCACTGCCGCCCTGACGGTGACTCGGCCGGCGGCGATCGCCTTTGCCAGGCTGGGGCCGCTGCCGGATAGGACGCCGGCTTCTCGCTACTTCGGCAGCATCTACCAGGTAGACGTGGAGGTGGGCTCCACGCGCGTACTCGCGCTGGTGCCGATCGTCGGTCAGCTTCTCGGAGGGTAGCCGGTGAGCAAGTCGGGAGTATCTCAGACGCTGAGTTTGCCCGTCAAGCATGTCGACCGACACCCGGCGCCACAGCGGGTCCTGAAGACGGGACGGCTACCCTTCCTCAACCGACGCGTTCCCGTCCTGCAGCAATTGGGTGCTGTCGAGTGCGGTGCCGCCTGCCTTGCCATGATTCTCACCTACTACGGACGGAAGACCTCGGTCGCGGAGTGTCGCGAGCGCTGTGGTCTAGGGCGAGATGGTCTCACCGCGCGGACTATTGCCGACGCGGCGCGCAGCTACGGCCTCCGCGTCGGGGCGTACTCGCTCGAACCCGGCGATCTTCCTGAGATCAGTCTCCCGGCGATCGTCCACTGGGACTTCAACCACTTCGTTATCCTCGAGCGATGGTCGCCGAGCGGGGTCCGGATCGTCGATCCGGCCGGTGGGCGCCGCAGCCTGACCGCCGAGGAGTTCGATGCCCACTTCACCGGCGTGACCCTGACCTTCGAGCCTGGAGCCGGCTTCACGCCTCGACGCACCGCTGCCCAGCCATCGTTGCTCCGCTATGTGTCCGCGTACGTGTGGCGCACGCCGGGCCTGCTGGCTCAGATCCTGGCTGCGTCGGTGCTCCTTCAGGTTTTCGGGCTGGTGCTCCCGGTATTCACCCAGGTGCTTGTGGATCACGTACTTCCCTTCCGCATGACGAACGTCATGGCAATTCTTGCCGGCGGACTGGGCCTCCTGCTTCTCACGCAGCTGGTCCTGGGCTACCTGCGGGCTGCGCTCCTCGTGTACCTGCAGGGACGGCTCGATTCTCAGATGATGCTCGGATTCGTCGAGCACCTGCTCGCACTCCCCCTGCCCTTCTTCCATCAACGGAGCAGCGGCGACCTGGTGATGCGCCTCAGTGGCAATGCCATGATTCGTGAGATGCTGTCCAGCCAGACCATGTCGATCGTCCTCGACGGCGCTTTCGTGCTGGGCTACCTGGCGATCCTGTGGGCGCTGGCGCCGGTCTTTGCCCTGCTCGCCGTCGGCATCGGCGCATTCCAGGCCGCCTTGCTGCTTGGCACCACCCGGCTGACGCACAGCCTGACCGAGCGCGACCTGGCCGCCCAGGCAGAAACCCAGAGCTACCTGGTCGAAGCCTTGAAGGGCATCGCAACCTTGAAGGCCTCCGGGGCCGAAGATCGCGCTTTCGATCGCTGGTCCAAGCTCTTTCTCAAGGAGTTAACCCTGGCGCTGCAGCGCAACCAGGTCTCCGCCATGGTGGAGATGGCGAGCTCAGTGGTGCGTACGTTCGCGCCGCTCGCTCTGTTGTGGGTGGGGACGCTTCGCGTCCTCGACGGCTCCATGAGTCTGGGGACGATGCTGGCCCTGAACACGCTCGTGGTGTCCTTCCTGACACCACTCGCCTCGCTCACGGCGACCGGACAGCGCTTGCAGCTGGTTCGCGCCTACTTCGACCGGCTCACCGATGTGCTCGATGCCGAGCCGGAGCACGAGGATAACACCACACCCAGGGGCACCGGGTACCCTCTGGGTATGGTACCCGCCAAGCCTGCGGCGGGGTCACCCAAGCCTGCGGCGGGGTCACCCAGGCCTGCGGCGGGTTACCCAAGCCTGCGGCGGGGTACCCGGTACCCGGTCAGCCGGCGCCGCGGCTCACCGGTCGGATCGAGCTGCAGAACGTCAGCTTCCGGTACGATCCGCATGCTCCCCTGGCGCTTCATACCATCTCGCTCACCATCGAGCGCGGTCAGAAGGTCGCCCTGGTCGGTGCCACGGGGTCGGGCAAGAGCACCCTCGCCTTGCTGCTCCTCGGTCTGTATCGGCCAACCGAGGGGGAGATCCTCTACGACGGCGTGCCGCTGTCTCATATGAACTTGCGCCTGCTGCGCCGGCAGTTTGGAGTCGTGCTCCAGGAGCCGTTCCTGTTTGCCGGTTCCATCCGGCAGAACGTCGCCTTCAACGATCCTATGCTCTCGCTCCAGCAGGTGACGGAGGCGGGAACGCTTGCCGGCATCCACGACACCATCACGCAGATGCCGATGGGCTACGAGACACTGGTCGCCGAGGGTGGCTCAGGTCTGTCGGGTGGTCAGCGTCAGTGCCTGGCGATTGCACGCGCTGTGGCGCACCGACCCGCCGTCCTCCTGCTGGACGAGGCAACCAGCCACCTCGACGTGGTCACCGAGCGCTTGGTCGACTCCAATCTCAGCCGTCTCCCCTGTACGCGGATCGTCATTGCGCACCGGCTGAGCACCATTCGCAATGCGGACCTGATCCTGGTGCTGGACGGCGGCATGATTGTCGAGCGAGGCTCCCACGAGGAGCTACGGTCGAAGGGTGGATATTACGCGGCCTTGATCAATACCCAGTTGCAGAACGGGAGAGCCGCCGACGGAGCCATGTCCCGGCCAAGCTCGGACGAGGAGCCGCGTGCGACACGGGGAAACGACGAGATGCGGGCTGCAGCCACCGTCCGCATCAGTCGACCTCACCTCGGGTCACGAAGCCCCTGCAGTCGATGTGGCCATGAGCTACGCAGTAGATTCTGTACCATGTGCGGAGCTGAAGCTGGCGCGCCGAGCACCGATCATGCCGGACGAGGGCACGGACGGGCAGCCTGCGAGCGCTGTGGCAACCACCTTCGAGGTCGGTTCTGCACGTCGTGCGGAGCCCCGAGAGCGGAGAGTCAGGGCCTGCAGGACGCAGGGGAATCTCCTCCTCGGCCAGTAGCCGGATGACTGTCAGTGCCAATACTCTTCCAGTCTCAATGGTGCGATGGAGATCTCCGACACATCGGGCTGCGTGCACCGTGAAACTACTTCACCTTCACTCGGATACTATAGTGGCGAGCATGCAACTGTTTCTCTCCGCGATCGGCCTCGGCCTCGTCTTTAGCGCCACGCCAGGCGCCGTCAATACCAAGTCATTGCGCTGGGGGATCGCCCGAGGCTTCTGGCCTGCTTTGCTGGTGCAGCTCGGCTCTCTCACCGGCGATGTCGTCTGGGCTGCCATCGCTCTGACCGGCACTGCCTTCCTGGTGCAGAATCGCTCCATTGCCCTGCTCCTGGGCATCGTCGGTGCGTGCTTTCTCTTGCGGCAGGCATTGTATGCCTTCCGTAGGGCGCTTCAATCCGGAATCCCACAGCCCGCGGATGCACCTTCTCGCGGCGACTTCGTCGTTGGCACGTTCTTCTCCATGACCAACCCCTTTGCGGTGGCCTTCTGGCTCGGCCTGGGAGCCGGCATGACGGCCACGGCCCATACCGGGC